>Ga0233436_1000059_pt1 | contig 147951 bp, 141 predicted proteins | sample SI_122_August201_2_FD_182723 | JGI IMG/M metagenome (GOLD analysis project Ga0233436, IMG submission 182723) | Seawater microbial communities from Saanich Inlet, British Columbia, Canada - SI_122_August2016_150_MG | ecosystem: Environmental > Aquatic > Marine > Inlet | place: Canada: British... | reverse complement strand
GCAACTATGCGAAGTTGTTTATATCCGAAGGATAATAAACAATTTGGGAAATGTCCCGAGCTGAGGGACTTTCCGCATAGTTGCTGTTAAATACCCCGAGCGTCAGCGAGAGCGCAGCGTGGTCAAGGTTTAAATTCCCGAAGGGAATATTAAACCGCAGAAGTCTTTTGTTACCGTAAATACATGCTATTGCCGTAGTTTTTTTAATGAATCGTTTTTTATTAATTACTGCTTTAGCAGACTATATGTGCGTAGCACTGGGGGGAATCGGGTTTTTAGAAATTTAAGATCTTAATCCCTCGTGGATTTTGTCTTTTATTATATCATTATGTTTAATTACAGATTTAGCTTGTTTTTCAATTGTTTCAGTAAGTTTAATTATTTCTTTAAGTATTCCTAATAATGTTTTATTCGTGCTTTTTAATTCTCCAACATCTCCCTCTTCTTTCATCTTTTCATATTCTTCAGCTAAGATATATCCTACTAAGAATACTTGTTTGTATGAACAAACAAAAACATTTTTACTTGCTCCAGATTCTATGATTTCTGGGGCTAGTTCAATTACACTTTCAGGAACAGCAAGGATACATTTATTGATAGTATTCTTTTGGTTTCTATATTTTTTAATTCTTTCAACTTCATGCTTAACTTTATCAATAATTTTCTTTCTAATTGTGTTTTTTTCTGCTTGAGTGGTTTCTTCAGTAATGGATTCAATTAAGTTCATTAAATCGGGAAGTTTTGCATCTATTGGGATGTACATATTATCTCCAAGATTCCAAGCAAACTCAACTTCACCAGATTCAGTTCTTAGTGATGTTTTAACAATTCCTGCTTTTATTGATTCTTTAAGATATTGTCGTAATAAATCTTCACCAATAATCCCTCTTGTTTTTGTTCCATGAATTGTTCTACTAAAAGCATCAATTACTGAAGCAAATTTGCCCATTTGCTTATCTCTTTTTTCTTCAAATTCTCCTCTAACTTCATCTTGTTTTTTAAAGAATTTATGTGTTGATTCCATAAATTCTTGATATCTTTTTTCTTTTTCTTCACTAAGACGCTCAGCATGTTTTTCTTTTTGCTCTCTTAACTTTTCGTATCCATCAAATTTAGCTTTCATTTCTGTTACTTGTGTAGTTAATGATTGTAACATAGCAGATTTACTAGAAATATCGGTGTCTTGGTAGGCTTTATATCTTCCAAAGTAATATCCTAAAGCAATTCCCACTATTAAAGAAACAATTGCAACAATGTATTCTAAAGCCATAATTAGTTTAAATATATCTCTGATAATATAAAGTTTGCGAATAAATTAGGAATATTTTTAACTAATTGAGTTTTATGATAACATTATGGGAAAAATTAATGTTTTTCTTAAAAATTTGTTTGGATTGAATAAAGTGAACCAAGTAAAGAGAGAAGATCAAGTAGAGGTAACTGTAGAAGTTGATGTACCAGAAAAGAAAGATATTCCTGTGGAAAAAATCAAAGGTTTAATTAAACTTGGAGAGGTTGATATTTGTCCATATTGTAAAAAGAAATTAAATAAAATTCCTGGGAGAAAGAAAAAGTGTGATTTTTGTGAAAAATACATTTATGTTAGAACAAGACCGATTGATAGAAAGAAGGTTTTAGTTACAGAAAAACAAAAAGATGATATTGAAGAGCAATGGATTATCTATAATGCAGCTCAAGAAGAGAATCAATTTTCTGGAGACAACGATTATCTTAAAGCAAAAGAAGAACTAAGGAAACGGTTTGGAAAGAATCCCTCTTTGAATGATGTTAAATGGAGTTTATGTAATAAAAGAATTTTAGAATATGCTTCTAAGAAACAATGGGGTTTGTACAGGAATAATAAATTTGAAATGGCAACTTTACTTGAAAAAGAACAGAAATATAAACAAGCATTGGGATTATTATTTGAAGTATGTTATCTTGATTTAAATGGATGTAGGAATGTTGGAACTATCAATGGTAATTCTCTCTCTGATGAATATTTGAAAGAATTAGGGGTTAAAGAATTTGATCCCAAGATGGCTTTTTTAGCTCCGGGAGTCATAAGTATGATTAAAGATTTGATTGAAAAGATAAATTTATCAAATGATGAAATTGAAAAATTATTTATTGATGTTAATAATAGGACTAAACCCAAAAAAAACATACCACTTACACCCAAAGAAGCTTTTGATAAATTTGTGGGTGAATTAAAAAAATGAACTCATCAATTGAAAGAACTTCAGGACCTTGCATTATCAAAGCAGGTGCAGGTACAGGAAAAACTTATACCTCTGTTCAGAAAATTAAACATTTGGTTGAAGGGGGATTCTATGCACCTAAAGAGATTTTGTGTTTAACATTTTCTAATGAAGCAACAAATGAATTTCAAGAACGTTTGGCTAAGGAAATTAAACATTCATCTGAGATTACTATTAAAAATTTTCATGGGTTTTGTGCAGATATTTTAAAGGAGCATGGTGGTTTGATAAAAATACCTCCTGACTTTCAAATATTACCTCCGGATGATGCAAAAGTTCTTTTTCATAAAGAATTAGATATTACTCCATATTGGGCAAACAGATATGTTGCTACAATTAGTACAGCAAGAGATTTTGGCATTTCACTTGAGGACATCAAAAATTTTTTTGAGGAATTCAAGAAAGATGCTAGTAAGAATATTGATGAACAAGTAGAGAAAGCAGAATTTGAGTTAAATACACTACATCTTAATCCTACTGATACAAAAGAAGAACGTAGAGAAATAAGAGAAAAAAAGAAGCAGTTAAAAGAACTTATTTCATTTTATCAAGAATTAACTAGATATAAAGATTTTATAGAAGCTTGGGATAAGTATGTTAAAATTAAGAAAGAAAAAAAATACTTAGATTATTCAGATTTAAATAATAAGGTTCTTGAGCTATTTCGTTCTTTTGGGTCAGAGAATGTTGCACAAAAATACAAATATGTTTTTGTAGATGAGTTTCAAGATACAAATAAACTTCAGTTTGAGTTAATAGAATTTCTTGCTAGAGCCCATAAAAATATTACAATTGTTGGTGACTTAAACCAGTCTATTTATGGGTTTAGAGGTTCATACAAAGAAATATTTGAGCATTTTAAGAAAATATTTGAAGTAACTGAAGAAGACATATTCAATCTTAATAGGAGTTATAGGTCTCCAAATACAGTTCTTAGAGTTTCTCACCAACTTATCCAAAATAATTATGAAAATCCGGATGATTGTTTTTTTGTTGACAATGCTAAACAAATTGAAGGAAATAAAGTTGAGTGTTATAGATTAAAAAATTCTGATGAAGAAGCACGAAAAATTGCAGAGTTAGTAGAAGAAGAGATTAAGAAGGGAACACCAGCTTCTGAAATTTGTATTGTTCATAGGACCCATGCACAAAGTAAAGTCATTGAACAAGCATTAATGTTTAAAGGGATATCATATATAGGGGCAGGTTATAGAGACCTACTATCTCAAAAAGAAATTAAGACAGTTATATCTTATTTAGCAATTCTTCATAATCTTCGTGAAAGAACAGGGACGGGAGAACAGGCTTGGTGGAATTTATTTCATTATCACAATAGTTTGTCTCCAGCAGATTCTATCAAAATAGGACGGTTTCTTAAGAAGAAGAGAGATGAAAATGTATCAATTGATGAAGCAATTATTTTAGGTTTACCCTCTTTAGATTTAAGTGAAAAAGGAAAGAAGATAATTAAAAGAGTTATTGACAAGTTATCTGAATTAATGAAAAATGGAAGTAAGCCACTGCCCCAATTAGTTCTTGACATTTATGATCTTGTTGGATTAAATAGGCAGTTTAGTTATTCTCGGACTACTAAAAATGTAGAAGCAATGATGAACTTAAGAGAATTCTATAAATTAGCTGAGAATTATTATCTTCTTCATTCAAAGAGTTTGACGCAATTTATCAAATACTTAGAGATCCTTGATGATCTTGGTGTTAATGTTCCAGCTTCTGAAGTGAAGGATGTTGAAGCTGTTCGTTTAATGACAATTCATGCAACAAAAGGATTACAGTTTGATACTGTGATTGTTAGCAATATGGCTCAAGATAGATTTCCTCTAACTAGGACACGTAATGAACCGCTGATTCCAAAGGAATTACTTCCAGATAGGAAAAAAATTATTGATAACTTACCTGAGGGAGCAGATGTAGAAAAAGTAGTTAAAGAATATGAAAGAGAATCTTTACTTGTTGAAGAAAGGAGATTATGTTATGTTGCGTTTACAAGAGCAAAGAAAAGATTAATTATGACTTTTGCTGCTTCCTATAATAGCGAAGAAAATTCAGCTGTCCCATCAATTTTTTTGAAAGAAATTAATTTTGATGAGAATGAAGATATTAATTTTGTAGAAGATTTAGAAGAAGCAAGTGTTTTACTATCTCCAAATTCTACAAAAGAGCAGTTTAAGTCGCAATTAAAAGAACAAATAATTACTGCTTTAGACAGTGAAAGTTTTGAAGATATATTCTCTAGGATGATAGAATATTATGCAATTAGAGAGGGAGAAGTTGATGATTTTAGCAAAATGATTCCTAAAATTGACACAAAATCTTTAAAAGAAAGTGTAGAGGCATATAAAGAAGAAAAATCAGGCATGAAATTTAATAATTCAAAAATCGTTTTCTCGCCAACTGCATTATTGGATTATCATGATTGTCCAAAAAGATATGAATTATCTAAATTATTACAGATGCCCCGTGTTAAAGATTTTGAGTGGACAGGTGCTTCTGCTGGCTCGTTTATTCATAAAGTGTTAGAAGATGGCGTGAATAATGTTTTTACATCAAAAAAACAGTTTTATGATTTAGCCTCAAAGATGGCAAATGAGAAAGAATGGGAAGGCGTTGATCTTGATGAAGTTAACAAAATGATTGACGTTTTCTGGGAGAGAAATAATAATATGTATGATGAGAAATCTCTTGTTGAAGAGAAGCTACCTCTAGAGTTAAATGGTTACAAATTCTTTGGAATTGCAGATAGAATTGATATTGATAAAGAAGGAGTTGTTATTATTGATTACAAGTCAAATAAAAGCTCTCTTGCTGTTAAACATAGAAATTGGCAATTAGGGTATTATATATTAGCAGCTAGAGCAAAAGGTATGAATGTTAAGAAAGTTGTTCTTGAAATGTTAAAATTAGAGAAACCTCTTGTTATGACTATAGAAGGAGATGAAGTTAAAGGTCCCGATAACAGAACTAAAGGGTTTAACATCAAAGAAGTTGAAAAGGAATTGCTTGATTGTGCTGATTCAATCGTTAAAGATTTTGAAGGTAAGTTTGATTGGGTAGAAGATGATGCGCCATGTAAGTGGTGTGGATTGAAGTTTTATTGTCCTAAGTGGGAAAATAAGTAAATTGAATAAACCACTACCCACTGGACAAGTATACGTAAGCTTTATATATTGTGCATATTACTAATAGAATAAAAAGAGTGGTGGAAAATGGGATTAAATGCAATATCTTTATTTACAGGAGCAGGTGGTTTAGATATTGGTATCTCTAAAGCAGGATTTAATGTCAAAGCTTGCGTAGAAAATGATAAACATTGTGTTTCTACATTAAAAGAAAACGCTTCTCATTCAATTATTATAGATAAGAGTATTAAAGAAATATCTTCAAAAGAATTGCTTGAAAAAGCAGGTTTGAAAAAAGGAGAAGTGGATTTAATTTTTGGTGGTCCACCATGCCAATCATTTAGTAGTGCGGGCAAAATGCGTTCTATTAAAGATTCAAGAGGAACTTTGATATTTGATTTTGTAAGGCTAGTAGAAGAGATTAAACCGAAAACTTTTTTATTTGAAAATGTAAAACAATTCAGATATATTAGAGCTGACCCTAAAAAACCAAAACCTCATATTACAAAAAGAGATTCTGATTCTAATTTAGTCATAAATATGTTGAGAAAAAACTTTGAGGAATTAGGTTATACTCTCAATTGGGGGGTATTAAATTCTGCAGATTATGGTGCACCACAAAAGAGAGAAAGAACAATTATTATTGGAACATTAAATGATGAAAAAGTTTCATTTCCTAAAAAAACACATTCTAAAGAAGGTAATACTATTAAGAAATGGCGAACTCTTGGAGATGCCATCAGAAATCTAAAACAAGATGAGGAAGGTATGGAATATAATGAAAAAAGAAAAAAGTTTCTTAAGTTAATTCCTCCTGGTGGTTATTGGAAAAACTTATCTCCCGATTTGCAGAAAGAAGCCATGGGTGCAAAATTAAAATTGGGTGGAGGAAAGACTGGATTTTTTAGAAGACTATCTTACTTTCAACCATCTCCTACATTATGTACTTCACCAAAACAACCGGGAACAGATATGTGTCATCCAGGTAAATTACGTCCATTAACTGTTGCTGAATATGCTGCGATACAAGAGTTTCCAAAAAGTTGGATTTTTAATGGCAATACGACTCAAAAATATAAACAAATTGGAAATGCTGTTCCAATTAGATTAGCTAATGCAATAGGAAAAGAAATAAAAAGCCATATAGAAAAAGGTTTTTAAGATGAAATTATCAGAACTAAAAGAAAGATATGAAGATGAATTGATATATGAGTTAGCTAAAGGGGCTTCTGGTGTTGGGCCATCAAAAGCAGGGGCTATTGTTGAAAATTTTGATTCACTCAAAGAATTTTTAGAGGCTAAACCAGAAGATTTTTCTCAGATTAAAAACCGTAAAGATAATAGGATAATTAGTGACGAACAAATCAAATCTATTATGGATGTTAAAAAAATTATTCCACCGGCTCTTGAAGTAAGACAGGCTTGGCTTTTTAAGTTATCTTATGACTTTATCCATTCACAAGTTTCAATGGTTTCTGCATTGAACTTAGACAATATTGATATTAACCCATTATTGATGGAAGCATTAGATCTTACAGAACCAAAAGACATTATTTCATTTGTGATATATCAATCTGTAACTCGTTCCGTAGTTACTTCTTGGGGTATGTGTGTAGAAAAAATGGTTAAGTATGTTGGTTGTGAAGATAATGATTCAAGGGACAAAAGTTTAACTGGAAAGAACTTTGATTTGAAGAAGTGTTCAGGTTCCGAAGAGTATTACATTCAAGTTAAATCTGGGCCTAATACAATGAATGTTGGAATGGTTCACAGCTTAAATGAAACAATTGCAAAAATTAAAGCAAAAGGAAAGAAGGCATTACTTGGAATGACGTATGGAAGACGTGATAGAATTTCGGCTCAAATTATGGGTAACTTAGAAGATCCAGAAAACCAGACAAAGATTGGAAGAGAATTGTGGGACTTTATCGCCGAAGAAGATGATTATTTCAAAAAAGTAATGAATGTTGTTTCCGAAGCTACTTCTGGATTATTAGACAAAAACTTCATTGAATTAATAGACGAAAGAATTGATGAATTAGTGATTCAGTGGGAAGAAAAATTCAAAGGAAAGCAGTTTAGTGAAATTTTAGAGTTTTATATTTAACCCGATTCCCCCCGTTTAGATTCATTAAAAAAATTTGGGAGAACGAAGTGAACCGTTTATACAATGTTATATCCAGTTACGAAGTAATTGGTTTTCTTTCCGTTTTTAGACGTATAAACGAAGGCAATAGCATTTTTATTATTTACGGCACCAGCCTCGTTAGAGGTAACAAAAGATTGTATTTAACATCTTTTAGGCGTGGTATTACTTTGTGATAGTGAGCCTAAAATCAGCTCTGAGACGAAAATATAAGCATTTGAGCTATGTTCTTAATAAATACACAATATAGTAAGAAATAAAAAAGAAATTTAAACATCATCATTTACGAATTCTTGCTTCAATTAAATTTCTATTTAAACGTAAAAAGTAGAATGCCCAATACTTTGCTGAGTAAAGCATCTTGCGTTTGGATTGCAAAGACGTTTTACAATAAAGCATTTTTTGCATCTCATTGAAGAAATTTTCCAAGATTTCTTCGTTTTTGTCTAACAAATTTTTCATTTTGGTTTTTACCTCTTAATTTTTACCAAACCATTGCGCAAGGTGATTATCTGGTTTTACATAACATGAAAACAAGAATATTTTTCCTAAGTCAAAAAAAAAGTAAATTAAGAGATTAACCCAAAATGGTTGATTTAAACAATGACAAAACCGAAAAATCAGCTGAAACTCTGAAAAAAAACTTTAAAAAAATGTCTCACTGGACATGAGAAAACAATGATAGTTTTCTGGGGGTTATTCGACAAAAATGTCGCACAACCCACTGGTCAGGTGCGGACAAAGTATATAAATAAGTTATACTATTAAATTTAATATGGAAAACATGATGATTTTATTTGAAGATAAAAAAGTACGTAGAACATGGTTTCATGAAGAATGGTGGTTAGTTATAAGTGATGTTGTAGCAGTACTTACCGAATCAGTAAACCCTTCCGATTATCTAAAAAAACTTAGGAAAAGGGATTTGTCTTTAGGTGAAGCTTTCAAAGGAGAGGGACAATTTGTCCCCCCCCTTGGAATTGAGTTTGATACAGCTGGTGGGAGACAGATGTTACAATGCTGGAATATTGTGGGCATATTACGTTTAGTACAATCTATCCCTTCCCCTAAAGCCGAGCCTTTTAAACGTTGGTTAGCTAAAGTAGGATATGATAGAGTACAAGAAATAGAAAACCCTGAATTAGCTCAAAAACGGATGAAAGAGCTTTACAAACTTAAAGGGTATTCTGATGATTGGATTGAAAAAAGAGTAAGGGGAATAGTTATAAGAGATGAATTGACTGACGAATGGAACAAAAGGGGTGTAAAGACACAAACAGAATATTCTATTTTAACCGCCGAAATATCGAAAGCAGCTTTTGGGATGACCCCAACTGAATATAAACAATTCAAAGGACTTAAAAGTGAAAATCTAAGAGACCACATGAACGATTTAGAACTTATTTTTTCTATGTTAGGTGAAAGGGTTTCTACCGAGATCACTAGAACTAAAGATGCTAAAGGTTTTGACGAAAATAAAGATGCAGCAATAGAAGGGGGAGAAGTTGCTGGAAATGCTCGGAAAGATGCAGAAAAAAAGATTGGTAAACCAATAACAACTAATGAAAATTATCTTTCTAATCCTGAAAAAAAGAAATTAATAAAAAAATGAAAAATTTTAAACAAGAATTAAAAATTAGAGGTTACAGCAAGAAAACTATTGAAGCATATTTACATTATAATGAAAAGTTTCTATTATTCTGCAAGAAACCAGCTTTGAACATTACCAATCAAGATATTAAAGATTATATTGAATATTTAATTGATAAAAAACTTGCTAAAAATACAATTAGATTAGCATATAATGCATTACAATTTTATTACACTAAATTTTTAGGAAAAAAATTAATGAAAAATATTAAACTTCCAAAACGTGACCAAAAAACCATTATTTGTTTAACTAAAGAAGAAGTGACTTTATTGATTGATTCTATTAAGAATTCTAAACACAAACTTTTAGTAGAATTATTGTACGGTTCTGGTTTAAGGGTAAGTGAAGTGGTTAAATTAAAAGTAGGGGATGTTTTAGTTGATGAAAAAATTTTAATTATCAGAGCAGGGAAAGGGAATAAAGATCGTAAAGTAATTATTTCTAAAAAGTTTTTAGATGATTTTCCAAGATACAAAACCCCAGAATCCTACTTATTCCCAGGAAGAAATGCGCATTTAACAATTAGATCTGTCCAAGAAATTCTGAAACAAGCTGCAAACAAAACAGGGATATCTAAAAATATTCACCCACATTTGTTAAGGCACAGTTTCGCTACGCACTTATTGAACAATGAAGTTGATTTAAGAAAGATACAAAAACTTCTTGGCCATAAAAGTATAAAAACTACTGAAAAATATCTACACATTTCTGATAAAGATATTAAGAACGTTAAAAGTCCTCTTGATTACTAAAAACCATTTAGGGGCACGTACAAAAGTCGAATCAACTAAGCCTCGTTGGCTTAATCCCAAAAGCTTCTCAGACTTGCAACCCTCTGAACATGAAACTTACAGGTTAAGGCTGCTTGCTTCCACATCTGACCTACTTCCCAGCAAACCCATCCCAAAGGACAAGCCATCAGCAAAGACATCCAGGACCAACAAAACCTAACTAACCCTTCAACTGCACTTCGACTCCGCCTGAAGCGTATTGACGGTAACAAGAGAACGCTAACCTCCCAGCCTAGCTCTCCCCGCGGTTTTTAGTTAGAATTCTTTATCTCATTATTAAAGTTTTGGGTTTAAACTAAATGTTAACTGATTGGACTAAGGAGTATTAACAGTTGCAATAAATCATTCTTCTTCCAAATACGTTCTTAAACGTTGATTTCTAAATGGATTACGAAGCCTCTCTAAAGCTTGAGCTTCTATTTGTCTAATTCTTTCTCTTGTAACATTGAAATCAAGACCAACTTCTTCCAAAGTATAATCACTTTTCTCACCAATTCCAAATCTCATCCTAAGAATTTTTTCTTCTCTTGGAGTTAATGTTCTTAAAACACGAGATACGGCCATTACTAATCCATCATCTAAAGAATATTTTTCTGCATTAGGACTTTTTTCGTCAATAATGAACTCACCTAGTGTCATTCCCTCATCTTCACCAACAGGTAAGTCTAGGGAGATAGTATCTTTAGAATTTTTCTTAGCTTTTTTATAAGTAGCTAGAATTTTTTTAGGGTTTTTATCTTCTTTAGCTTTATCAGTAAGACTTTCATAAAGATGTTTAGCAATTTCTTCATCGGTTCCTTGACGATCAAATTTATGTAAAAAATCATAATCTGCTTTACTCCATTTATTGAGAAATTCAATAGTGTGCACAGGTAAACGAATAGTTCTACTTGTATCAAATATTGATCTTGTAACGCATTGTCTAATCCACCAGGTAGCATAAGTAGAAAATTTATAACCTTTTTTGTAATCAAACTTATCCACTGCTTTCATTAAGCCAATGTTTCCTTCTTGAACGAGATCTTTTATACTTAATCCATTAATCCTATATCTCTTAGCAATACTGACAACTAAACGAAGGTTTCTTTCAACAAACTCATTTCTTAATTTTAGTTCTAAATCTAAATGTCCTTTTAATAAACCTAATTTCTCGGCAGTAACTCTAGTTTTAACTCGATAATTTTCACCCTCTTTAAGATCGACATCTTCATGTAATCTCAACTCTTCATTTAAATTTAAGTCGTAAGAACCTCTATACAAGATATCAAACATGTTATCATAAATTAATGTTGTTCTTTTCTTAGTTTTTCTTTTACCAAGCAGTTCTTCTAAATCAGATAAAGCAAGTTTATATGATTCATTACTATGGCCATTACTTCTTACATTATCAATTACTTCTCTTTCAATTTCAAACAATTTATGAAATTTTGAAATCAGTAAAGGGTAACCAAACATATTTTTTAAACGGTTTTTCCTAGTATAATCACAAACACCATAAAACAATTCTTTATGACAATCTTCTAGCCTGATAGCTAGATCTATTTCCTCATTTTTATCCATAAGTACTTCTTGACCAATTTGTCTTAAATACAAACTAAAAGTTCTATCATCCATACTCTCACCACTCTTACTTTTTGCCATCTGAAAATCTTTGAAGAAAGCTAATTTAAATATTTTGCCCAAAAATATAGAACATATAGTTAGTAGAAAATATAGGTTTAATTACTAATCTTTCAGAATAATAACCTTGCCACGGCCTTTCTTAATTCGCTCAATTTTACCTTTATGCTCTAACTCTGTTAGAATCAAACTTACTTTAGATTCAGAAATGTCTAACATTTCTTTCCGAAGCGTTTTCTGATGAATCCGACCATCATGTTTCTTAATAATTTCAAGCGTTCTTTCTAAATATCCGGGCTCATTATCAATCTCTTCTTGATGCTCTGCAGTTGTTTTCCTATTTTCTGATTTATGGTGTCTTCTAAATTTGCTAATTGAACCAAACTTCTTTCTCATCCAAAAAAATCTAATAAATAACATTAGAACAATTAATCCAGCTAAAGCTTGTCTCCACCATTCAGATTTACTTTCTGTTTCTACATCTAAATCATTCTCAGAAAATAAATCATTTTCTGTATCTTGCCAAAGATCGTCTTCATCAAACAAGTCACCTAATAAAAACATATCATATACAAAAGTTCCTTCTTTAGAAATCTTAATAGTTTCAGTAATAACCAGATCATTTTTAGTTGCAGTTAATGTATAAGTTCCCGGAGAAAGTTCAAACGTATAATCTCCATCTTTAGATAACAATTTTTGACTATCAATCTCTACTAGAACATTTTCTTCCAAATCTAACTGAGAATTGTAAACATTACCTTTAATCGTTGCTGCTGTAGCTAGTGATGAAAGTAATATAATAATTACAAAAAGTGATAATTTAAGTTTCATTTATGATAAGAAAGTTTATTTGCTATAAAAAGTTAATCTTTTATATTAAGAATTTTATTAAGAAATCGCAATTGCGCTTCACGATATATCTTCATATTTTTGGGGAATGGTTTCTCTTTTTCAATAATACTAATCACTTTTGAAATTGGCATTAATTTTTCACCTTTCCAATAATCTTCATGGGGTTCCTGAGATTCTTTAAATTCTTCAATTATTCCAAAAAAGAAATGCATTTCTTCACCTTTATATTTTTTAAACCTTCTTTTTTGTTTTTCTGTTTTAATCCAATCTTCATCCCAAAAAAATTGAATCGTTCCTAAATCGTTAATTGGTAACTTAATTATAGCACCAGTTTCTTCAAATGTTTCACGTACAACTGCAGAATCTGCATGTTCTCCTTTATCAATACCACCACCTGGAAAAACAAGATATCCTTTACCTGTATCTTGAGCTAATATCTTTCCACTATTAGTAATGAAATATCCCTCACAATTTCTTCGAAATGGTAATTTACTTCTATCTGTTAGCATTTTTATTTAGTTTTTTCAGAAAAACTTCTTCTAAATTAATTTTATGTATCCAACAAAGTTTGTTTAATTGCCAAAGAATATCTGCGACTTCATCTTCAAATTCTTCTTTTGATTGTTTTTCTCTAATAGCTTCACAAACTTCTCCTATTTCTTCAACCAGATGTAAGACAATTTCAATATCATCTTTAGGTAAACAACCTTTTTTTGTCATTTGTTCAATTTGTTTATTTTTTAGTTCTTCAAGATTCATTTCTAATCACTAAATAGAAGAAAGGTTATTTGCTATAAAAAACTTGTTGAAAAAGCAGGTAGAGTTTGAATATAAAAAGTCCTCTTGAATATCATTTTGAATCGACACATTTTTATAAAATAAATTGTTGTTATAAGGTTATGAAATTTAATAGATTCCATATTGTTGGTGGACCGGGTAGTGGGAAATCATATGCTGCTAAGAAATTATCTGCCATTCTTAATATTCCTTTTTATGATCTTGATGATATCTTTTGGCATGAAAAAGATATTGATTATACAAAAGTTATGCCAGAAAAAGAAAGAGATGCAAAACTAAAGAATATCATAAAACAAAAAAAATGGATCATTGAAGGGTCATATGGGTCTTGGACAGATCCAAGTTTTAAAAAAGCAGACCAGATTATTATTATTAAACCTAATAGATATCTCAGAGCATTAAGAATTGCAAAAAGAAATATTAAAGCAAAATTAAAGATTATCGATAGAAAAACTGAATCTTTAAAATCTTTTTTTAAATTTTTAAAATGGAACCATTTATATGATGGTAATAATTTATTGAACTTAGAAAAAAAGATCAATAAATATGATTATAAAATTCTTTATTTTAAAAAAGCAGATTATATGATCTCTTATTTTAAAAAGATATAAGTGTATATTTCTGTGCCAGTACATCTTCGTTCGTGACCTGATTTGCTCTATCAAGAATTATAGAAGCAAATCAAGCTTCCTAAAGTTTTAACTCCTAAAAATTGGCTTCTTTGCAACTAAAAATCAGCAAACAAAAAAGTTTATTTATAAAGTAATGTAATTCTTAAAACTTCATAACAATCAAATGGAGGATGAAAAAAATGAAAAAAATAATTGCAATGTTTGTTTTGGCAATTTTTGTATTGGGAATGATTCCAATAGCATTTGCAGAAACAGATGAGGGGTATGATGTAGAAATACAAGATAAAGGTCCTAAAGAGAATAAAGGGCTTATGAAAGCAGCTGGGAAAGTTGTAGAACAAGCTAAGGATAAATTAAAGTTAAATCGTGAAAGATACGAAACATTAAAACAAAAACATTTAGAAGTAAAAGAAATGTTAAAAGAGAAAAGAACAAAGTTAGCAGAATTACAGGAAAGAGCTAAAAAGTGTAAAGAGAATCCTGAAGAATGTAAAGTTGCTAAAAATGAAATTAAAATTGTTGCTAAAGATAAGTTAGAACAGACTATTGAATTGATTCAAAGATCTTTAGAAAAATTAGTAAACAGAGTAAAAGATTCTGAAAAGTTAACTGATGAAGAAAAACAAGAAGCAGTTGACCAAATTAACGAATTACAAGATAAATTAAATGCTAAAATTGATGAAGTTAAAGCATTAGACCCAACATCAGAAGATTATCGGGTAGAGTTCAGAAATAAAGTTAAAGAACTTAAAAGTCTATGGAACGAAGTAACTAAAAAACAGAAATTAATTCTTACCCATTTAGTTAATAACAAAATGGAAAACATTGTTGATAAACATGAAGAGTATTACAATGCAATGATGATGAGAATTGAAAACTTAAAAGATGCTTCTGAGGAAGACATTTCTGCTTTAAAAGAAAAAGCTGATGAGTTCAGATCTGCTGTAGATGTTCTTAATAAAGAATATCAAGAAGCACAAGACGCTTGGAAAGTTGCTAAAACAGAAAACACTAAAGAAACATTAGAATCTGCTAAAGTTGAACAAGACGATGTTCGTAAACAGATGAAAGTAACTAAAGAACTTTTAAGAGAATTTGTTAAAGATTTTAACGAAGTCTACAAAAACAATAAAGTTTTTGAAGGTGCAGAAGAAACTGAAGATGAAGAATAATCTTCTTTTTTCTTTTTTTATTCTTTCTTTATTCTTTCTTTATTCTTTCTTTATTCTTTCTTTAAATCAAAACATTAATAAATGGATTTTACTTACTTTAACAAAAAGAGGTGTATTACAATGAAAAGAATATTATCAATCATGCTTATAATCAGTTTAGTTTTTTTAATTGCTTGTCAACCAGTGGTTGAAGACAATTTAGAAGATTCTACTGAAACAGAACCAGCTAGTTCTGAAGAAGCAGAAATTAATGATGCTTTAGATGATTTAAATGAATTTGAGGACTTAGGTGCTGAATTAGAAGAAGATATTAATTTTGATGATTTAGAAGATTTAGACTTTGAATAAGATTTAATTACTAATACAAAAACTTTCTTTTTTTATTTCATTTATTAAATAATGTGTTTCTTTTTTTTCAAGATTAAACTTGTCTTCAATATTTTCAAGAAAACCATCTAAGTCTTTAATATTTTTGTGTACAGTTTCCATAATAAAGTCCCAACCATTATTTACTTTGTAGATAGTATTAACATTACTATGATGATAAAGGTGTTTTTCTAATTTTAGTTTATCATCTTTATTTACTTTAATAAAAACTTGGGCATGAATGTGGTATCCCAATTTTGGAAAATCTAGAAGTACAGTAGATTTAGTAATTTCATTATTATTAAGTTCTTTAAGTAAATCGAATAAAGTAGAGATAGGGATACCAGTTTTGCGACTAATGGTAGTTAATTTTTCCCTAGAGTTATCTCTTAAAAAAGAAAGTAAAAGAAAATGTTTTGGTTGCATTTTCTAATGTATTAACTTCAAATCTGGCCCATCATTGTTTCCGTTATAGCAAACAATCGCATCTTTGTGGTATTTTAACATCCAAACTGAATCTGTATGGTAAGGTGCTTTTTGCAAATCAACACCTGATTTCACTAAACTGTTTAATAGTGGAAGTGCTTTGTTAAACTCAGTTTTATTTCCAATACTTCCATCTTGTTTAATATCAGCATCCATTACATGTCCAATCGCTAAATCATAAACTGCATTCACATCTTTAGGATCTAGGTTTGCTCGCAATTCAGCAATACTCTTGAAATCATCTTTTGACCTTGGATAAAAACCACTGGCCCTATTTTTTCTTAAACAGGCAGAAGCCAAATCTAAAAGAGCTTTATCACTACGATGTTTGTGGCTATCAACATTTAGGATGTGGTAAATTGGAGCTTCTTGATCTCCTGGAGAGTCTAACAATCTTCCTGGTAAATAATTTTCCACAAAGTTTTTTGTAATGAATTCTACATCTGGGTTTAATTCAATTGCTTTCAACATGTAATTATGTGAGCTTGTTTCTTTACCCAATTTCTTTAATGCATTAGACATTGATGCATGGATATCAGCATCCATTGGATGAGCAGTTAATCCCGCAGTAGCATATTTAACTACTTGTTTAGGTTTGTCCTCGAAAAGAGTGATTAATCTTTTATAAGAATCAACACAACTTGGATCTAATTCAATTGCTCTTTCATAAGCATTGACTACTTTATTTTTTCTAACTTTGTTTGCAATACTTGTTACTGCAGCATAAGAAGCAGGCACCGGTAAACCAAGAATAATTCCTGTGACTAATCCTGTACCAGAAAGGAATTTCCCGACTTTACTTTTACATTTTGGTAATATTTTTTCTAATGGTTTCGACATTGAGTCAAAAATTGCACTGGATCTCTTATCAGTTTTTTCTTTCTTAGTCCGATATTTACTAGCTATCAAACCGGCATAACAGTAATAATGTCCCGCCGCACTAGCTTTCATATCAATACCTTCTTCGATAAGTTTCTCATCAATACTTGCTGCTTGTTTAAACGTTTTCATTGCATCTTTTTTGTTGCCATCTTTAATGTAACAAACACCTTTTGTTCTCAAGACATCACTTTTCATTTCACCTTCAATTTCTTCATTCATCAAATCATCAGCCATTTTAATTGCTTGTGGATAATATCCATTATCAGCTAGGCGTTCCAGTTCAGACATTTTATGTTTTATATTCATTTTTATTTTCCTCCGAATTTATTGTTCTCCAAAATACTTCTTGGAGTTAGTTTATGCGTTAATTCAGAATAAGTAGGATTACCAATAATTACAGTATATCCAAAGCTAATTAATTCTGAATAAATTTCTTTATACCTCTTTTTACTAATTGATTGAATCTGCTTTGAAATAGGATTAACTTTTCTTAATTTAACAATAACATTTTCTGGGTCAAAAGTGTTTTTAACCACATTACTATCAAATATTGTTTTATCTTCTAAGGTTGAAGTTAAAGTAAGTTTACGTCCAGAAATATTATTCCATTCAGTAGCAAAACTATTAATTTCTTCTAAGCTGTATAATTTTATTTTATTAGGCCCATTACCATTAACAATACTTTCTCTGTCATAATCACAAGTACCATTAAGTGAAACTTGTAAAGAAACTTTTTGATAAGGAAAATCATTTTTAATGTTTAACATACTCCCAAAAAAATCATACTTCTTGGCAGCCACTGAAGATACTTTTATTTTATTCTCAGGAAAATGTGTATAAAGAGAATGTAATAAATTTTCTAACCCCTTATTTAATGATAAATCTCCTCCTTTAAGTAATCCCAATTTTAATGATTTTTTACTTTCAACTAAACCATAATCCAAAGCAATATTAATCCCTTTTTTAAATAAAGAGATAATTGTTTCAGGTTTGGAGTAAGGTGTTGCTTTCTTCCCACCATAACCACAAAAATGGCATTTAGCAATACAACTGCCATTAGGGTGAAGAGGAACTTCTACTTGGTAAGGTGTCTCTTTGTTGAAAGGTGGATCATGACTATTATGTGTTGGAGAAAAATATTTGTTAAGATTATTACCATCAGTTACACTGTTATAATCATGAGTAGGAGCAATAACAAGTTCATAAAGCTTATTCTCTAATTCTAGGATTCCTCCAAAAAACTTTCCTGTTTGTTCAATTTGTTTTATTTCTAAGTTTTCCATTTTTTTACTTTTCCAGAATAAATCTGGTATTCCCGCAATATTTTCAATGATGGTAGAGAAGCAATATATACTTTTGGCAATTATAATTATTACAGGTAATTATGTAATTACATGCCGAAAAGTATTTATATGGGCTTTGTTTTTAGAACAACATGAAAAGAAAAATTAATCGTGTAGGCACAAATACGCTGACTGTATCATTACCTAGTAAATGGGCAAAGACTTATGGGGTTAAGCCTGGTGATGAAGTAGATGTAGTTGAAGAAGGGAAAATATTAATTGTTGGCAGTGAAAAGAAAAGATTTTTAGGAAAAAAGAAAATTGAGATATCTACAACAAAAGAGTTTGTTAAAAGACTTCTATATGTCCCTTACGTTTTAGGTTACGATGAAATTGAAGTTACATTTAAAGAACAGAAAGTAATGGAAAAAATCGAAAAAACTGTAGAAATAATGTCTGGATTTGAAATTATTGACCAAAGACCAGGATTTTGTTTAGTTCAAAACATTGCTAAAGAAGAAGATACGAAATTTAAAGAAGTTTTTAGAAGATTAATATTTCTAGTTCAAACAATGGGAAATGAGTTAGAAAAAGGCCTGAAAGAAGATCAAGAAAAACTTAATAGTTTACCTTCAATGAGAAGGATGGCCAACAAATTAACTTTGTTTTGTGGAAGAATATTACATCTTAAAGGTCATAAAGATCAAGATAGAACAATTAGATATTATTTAATAGTTAATTTATTAGAAAAAATTGCTATCCATCTTCGCGATTTAGGTGAGCATTTTAAAGATAGAAAAAGTAAATATACCCAGAATGAAATTAAATGGATAAAATATGTTAATGAACAAATAAAAACATTTGTTAAACTTTTCTTTGATGATAAGAAAATGGATCAATTGGCCGAGTTCAGAAGAAATACGTGGGAAGTGGCCCATTATCCTGAGAATAATTTACTTAAAGGAATAAAAACAAAAGAAGATTTTTATGTCGTTGCTAGGTTAGTAATGATTTTGGATAAATTAGACCAAATCATGCAGGAAGTCCATTAGCTTGCCTAAAGGCATTTTGTATCTTTCCACTCGTTCTTTATGTTGCTCTATTATTTCATTGGTATCAATATCACCATAACTCTCACTAAGTTTGTAGTGTTCATCAACAGTAATCAGGTTACAAATCCCTCTGCTTGTTGCTTTACCTAATTTTGATGTACTTCTAATTAATCTAGTACGAAAATATCCATTTTCCATTAAAAGGTTGTATCTTTTTTGCATCTCTTCTCTTACTTCTTTTCTTCGTTGTGGATCACTTCCAGTTTTCATTCCATGAAATGGAACCATAAAGATGGGGTTAAAACCAGTATGGGCAACATACATACAAACTCCTAAAGAAAATTTATCTTTTTCCTCATCACTTAAAGAATTAAGCACATATGCAGGAGAACCTAAACTTTCATGAACTTCTTGTTCTTGTTCCTTACCTAAAAATCTTGCTGATTCCCAATCTCCAATTTTTGCCCTAACAATTTCATCCTTTTCATCAGTCTCTATTAAAATATTTTTTAATGTTAAATCTTGATGATATATTCCTTTTTTATGTGCATGATGTAAGCCACTGATTACGCCAGGAATATTTTCTTCTTCATCTCCATAAAATACCTTCTTAAACTGTTTCATAGTTAAAGGGCCATGTTTTAAAACATAATCTTCCAGATTTTCTCCTTTACCAAATTGTTTCATTATAATGTATGGTCGACCATCTGTTAATGTTCCAGGATTATGAACATAACCAATTATGGCTTCATGATTCAACTCCCAAAATGCATCTATTTCGTTTTGCCAAGCATCTTTTCTAATTCGGTCTTCTTTCATTATAGAAACAACGACTGGTTTACCTTGCATTAATCCAGAATAACATTCTCTGTTTCCACCTTCACCGATTTTATGTGTTAATTCGTCAATTCCCTGGATTTCAGCAGCGATTTTCTTCATTTCATCTTTTTCTCTAATAGTTTTTATGTCAAGAATTGATCGGTTACTAATTTCTCTTAAATTTATTTTTTTAATATCTCCACCACGTGGATGTCCTAAAAAAAGTGTAAATGACAGTGCTTTCTTATATTTCAATTTGTAAACATTATCAATTAATTGTTCAAATTTCTTTCCTTCTTCAAGAAGATTTCCGAGAAAATCATCATAACCATTCCAAACGTAATTTAAACGAGGATCATCATTTGAGTTTATTTTAATGCCAAGATGTAAAAGATTTGGATTAATATCATTAACTTCTATCTCAAACTTATCAGGTCCACGAGATCTCATTTCTGTATGATAATCTGATAAAGGGTTTTCACCACAAAGTTCTTCTAAAGATAAAAGAACTTCTTTTTTCACTTCCTTTTTAAAACCAAAACGCCTCTTTTCTTGCTCAACAATAGTCTTAGTTAATTGTTCTTTTCTAAAAATATCTTTCGTTATAATCTTATAACTGAAACCATAATCTAATCCCATAAACTGAGGTGTGATCTCAATCTCACTAAAATAATCAAAGAAATTATTACGTTCTTGTTCTGTTGGAAGTGATACTTTTAATTTTTCAACAAAACTTTCATCAGCTTTAATTACTTCATCTAAATGAAAATAAGTTGGCGTGAGTTTGATAAAATGAACATCTTTGTACCGATTTCCTTCTCTTAATAATCTTACTCCATCTTCAAAACCAGTTAAACCACTTGAATTTATTATTCCAATATTTACCATTTTGTTCATTCCTCTTGAGCTATCATTTTAATTATTTGTCCCGCTTTATCTTCACCAATAATCTTAATTAGGGGCGTCATTCTTTCTTCTAAACTTTCTTGACACCAAACTTGATACATTTCTTCCATTTTTTGAGTTCTATAAGCTCTTTTATCTTCATTAGAACCAGTTTTCACATCCTGAAACTTTTGGTCAAAAATAGGATTCATTCCAGTTAAAGAAACGTACATGCATATTCCTAAAGATGCGCGATCTATTTTTTCTTTTAATTGATTTTGATAATCCTCGTTTTCTAATAAATCATCTCTTGGCGGGACAATGTACGCTGGTGAGCCTAAAGATTTATGCGGTTGAAGTTCATCTTCTAAATAAGTTACTGATTCCCAATCGCCAATAGCTGCCCTAGCAATATTTCCCTTTTCATCAGTTTTAACAAGCAAATTTTTTATGGTTAAGTCACCATGGTATACAGAATCAATATCAAAATCTCCTTCATGTGCATACTCAAGAGCACTAATTATTCCTCGTTTCCCATAAAAGATTCTTTCAAACTGTTCTTTATTCAATGTTCCTTTCTCTGTGATATACTTCTCTAAATTCTTCCCTTCACCAAACTGTTCCATCACTAAGAAATATCTGCCATCATCAAGTTGGCCATATTCTTTGTAAGTAACAATTCCATTATGTCTTAATTTGCTAAGTGATTCTATCTCTTTCTTGAATTGTTTAATCCTATTTTCTTTCTCTTTCTCTTTCTTCATAATAGAGATAACAACTTTTGGATTATCTACACCCAATTTAGTAGGATCTTTTAACAAACCAGAATAACATTCTCTGTTTCCACCTTCACCAATTTTATGAGTTAATATATCTAAAGCAGGGTACTTATCTTTATCTGAAGATAATTCTTCGGTAAGTTCAGCACAAGTAAGTATTTCGTCTAGGTTTTGTGCTATCTTATAATTAAGAATTCTAGTGGGATTAGAGTAATCAATTGTTGAGTTCTGGACTAATCTCTTAAGTTCGTGGATTATTTTTTTTTCACTACCAGGGGAAACACAATTAGAATCTAAATAATTTTTTAAAAAAATATATTCATTATCTTCCATTGGAATTAAAATTTCATCACCCAACGTAGAAGTTAACGTTCCTAGTGTCTCAACTAATTCGGGTAGTAAAATATTAGTGTCAAGCATTTGCATACCATAATTGAGGTTTAAACGTACTGGATCTTTTAATTGGTCATATTTTATACGGAATTGAGTTGGGTTTTTTTTTGCAAGGTTAGTAAACTCTTCTTTTTTTGATTTTATTGAAGGAAAGATCAACCCGGATTTTGGTGATTTTCCCCCTCCTCTTACTTCGTGTTCATCTTTTTCATATTCTCGTTCACATAAAAATACTAGATTATCAATATCGTCAAATTTCCCTTTAATTGTCTTTTTCCAACTTAAGAATGTTTGATAAGGCATTTTTTTAGATTTTAATTGGTTTTCATCATTAAATGTTAATACTTCTTTTATTATTAAATTTCTTCTTCCTACATCATCTACTTCCTTTTCGCATAATTCTTCAAACCGAGTTAAGCTACTATTTGCAAAGACAGATAATTTTTGTAATTGTTTATATTTTTGGAATCTTTCACAAACCTTTTGATATAAATTAGTGTCAGTTAATCTTTCTTCAATTTCTAACATTGATAATTCTTCTCCCACAACTTTATCAGATGAATAAACCATTAATCCTAACAAAATATACTTTTTGTTTTTATTATCTAGATTATCGACAATTTCTGAGAATTTTTTTTGAGTTCCTAGTACTAGTTCGCTGAGAGAATTAAGAAATTCCCAGGAAGGTGGGAAAAAAGGTCCCCCTTGTCTTAATTGATCTTTGATTAATGGCAAACATCTGCTTATTTTAGCATGCTTGAAAAGTGGACTTAAGATTTCGGAGGTTCTTGTTCTTATACTTTTATTTCGACTTTCTAGGTTATTATAATACAATTCATAAACTAAAACCTCTCTCCTCTCCCTCTCTACTTCATTAAGAATCCTACTTTTCTCTTCATCACTTAATCTTTCTTCTAATGTCATCTTCAACATTTATATCTTTTAAAATCCTCAACTAACCCATCAATTCCACGAAATAAATGGACATTAATTCCAATTTCTCTAGGATAAACTAAATTCTTCTCTTTGTCATCAATAAACAAACATTCACTTGCTAGATTACCTATTCTTTCTAAAGTCAAATCATAAATTGCTGGATCTGGTTTCCTCAGTTTAACTTCATCAGAAAAAACTTCTACTCTAAAAGTGTTGGGGAAATTATATTTAACAACCTCAGTAAACTCTGGTATGGAATCAGATAATATTGCTAAATCATACCCTTCACTTTTAAGATTTTGAATTAATTCTTTCATCTTCGGGTCTGGATTACCAAAACTAACAAATTTATTTTTAAGTTCCTCAATAGATAAAGGGATTCCTAAATCCTGAAACACTTTATAACATTCTTCTGCAGAACTTTTACCAACATTATAGTCATCCCAAACACCAACGTCAAATTGAGAGAGTACATCTTCTTTAACAATCCCATATTCTTGATTAATCCAATTAGCAAATAGTTCACTTCTTCGAGTAGTGCAGATAACTCCACCATAGTCAAAGATTATTGTTTTTATTTCTTTTGTCATTTTAAATCTAGTTTTCTCCCCTCAAAATTTTTATCTGAGAATTTTTCCACCCTCGCAAGATACCTTTGATATTCCTCTGTTTGTTTTGCTTGATTATATTTTTCGGAATAAATTTTGAAATGCTCATTTAAATGTGCTCCCGAAGGTAATCTTTTTTCAGTTTCGGGTATAATGCTTCCAATAACCATTCCCCAAATATGATTGGAATTAGGTAAAAATTCAACTACATTTTTATCATTTAACCTTTCGTTCAATCTTTCAGAAAGAACAGAAAAATATTTTCTGTCATGTAAATTGTTCAAATATTCTTGGTTCATTTTTCTTCGTTGTTCTGGGCCTTTAGCTCTCTCTGAACGAATTTCTGTAAGGTTTTCATATTTTGGTAAAAAAGGATGAACTCCAGTAAGTGCTATAAACATTGTTACTCCCATTGCAAAGATGTCTGCTTGAGTTGTGTTCAATCCCAGTATAAATTCTCCATTTTCATCAAACTTTTCTGGGGGTTGGTAAATATGTGAATGGTTAGTTAATCCTGAGACATTAGAATCAAGAGTTAAGTTTCTGATATTCTCCAAATCGCAGAAATATGGTCGAAACAATACTGTTCCTTCATCAAAATTAGTTATTTGCTGTATTGCAACATTATCCGGCTTGATATCACCAAAAGTCTTACCTTGACGATGTAAATAATCTACTGCCTGAATTAAGCCGTGGCCTTTGTCTCCGTAAAATATTGTTGAAAAAATCCCAAAAGGCAAACCCCCTTTCATTGGAGCCAAAAGTTGTTCGAAATTATTGGATGGTTGGTCAGAAATATTTTTGATACCATTTTTAATCGCCTGGTTACTGATTAACTTTTCTACAATATACCAAGTAGGTTTATTTTTATAATAACAAGGACCAAACCCATAAACAGGAACTATGTTATGTTGTGACAACTCTTCTGCATGTTCTTTCTCTGGGACAATACTTTTATTAAAATAATATTCAAATAATTCTTTATCTTCTTCCCTAAGTCTAGAAACATCAATGATTTTCACAATACAATTCTCACCAGAATGGTTTAAAGCAGTAAAAACGTCTCGATCTGCACCACCACCTATTTTTGTTTTTAACACTAGTGGGATTCTAGAATATGCATTTAGTTCTAAATTATCAATCTCGTCTAAACTAGATAAAGCAAGGTTGTATTTGTAAACGCTTTCATCTAAAATTTGGTTTAAGCTTTCTGCTTTTTTTTCACTTAAATGAGGCAGTACTTTAATTAACAAATGATCATATCCTTTTAAAGGTGCCATAGTTGTATCAACATGATAAAAAATATCTTTTAAAGAATCACCAGTGAATTTACTTTCCATAATTACTTTTTCAAAATTCTGAGATAACAGATCAAAGTGATAATGACTTTTTTCATCATTAATTAATTGATTAATTGATTCATAGTGATCTTTAAAACCTACCATTAGATTCAAATAGGGGGACCTAATTATTGCCCTTCTTAAGAAAAAATAATTCATAAGCTTATCTTTATTATTATGATATTTAATAAGAGAATTAAGTAACTTATGATTCAGATTTGAATTAATATCCTCTAATCTTTCGTAAATTAATTTATGAATATCCTCAGTAGGATTTTTTACTTTAAGATAGTGGTGTCCCCTATGTGCAAGACAAACCTCTTCATTTTTATGTGTAAAAGTATTGTCTGAATTATGTAATAATGAACCCAAATCACTTTTAAAACTTTTAAAAGTTTCTTTAAATTCCCATAAAATCCCACCAAGATCCTCAGATAATTTGAAAAAAGAGTTAGGTAAATGTAAATCCATTAATCTTTTAGTCCTCCAGCTTGGAAATTGCTTTATCTTTTCTACTTTACTAACTATATCTTCTAAAAGACCCATGTACTCACTACTTACTAGTGGCAATATATAAACTTTTCCTATAAAAATCCAGAATTCTTAATTATAACTTTATTATTATGCAAAAAATTAAAAGATTCCCTCTTTATTTCATTCAATACATAAAAGCTTTGAATATTCTCAATAACATATCTTTTTTCTAACTTTTCAACAAAATTTTCACTTTCTTTAAGAGATTTAAAGATGCCCTCAATTAAGAAATTATAGCCATTATTAATTTTAAACAAGGAATTAACTTTTTCATTACGATTTAAGTATTTTTCAAGTTCTTCCCTTTCGTGAGAATTAACTTTAATCAATATCTTTGTTTTTATTGGAAAGCCCAATTTAGAGAAATCCACGATACAAGAAAATTTCCTAATTTCTTTTTTATTAAAATCTTTCAATCTGTCAAATATTGTTGAAATAGGAATACCCGTTTTGCGACTAATAGTTGTTAACTTTTCTCGAGAGTTATCTCTTAAAAACGAAAGTAAAAGCAAATCTTTCTGATTTAAGTTCACCATTTTTTATGACTAAAAGTCACTTCTATTCCTAAATCCATTTTTTATCAGTATATTCACAAATTGTCATAATTATGAGAAAGGGTTGAATCTAATTAACTTATTTACCATTTTAGTTATAAATTGTTAACTATTTTAGAAAAACTTTTATATCTGTTAACTTCCTATAGCTAATTAAGACATAAATGTTAACAATTGTAAAATGACAATCTCTAAAGAAAAGAAACTTAAAATCACAGAACTAGATAAAAATATAATTAATATTCTTCAAGAGAATTCCAGACTTTCTTGCCGTGAAATTGCTAAAGAGGTTAAATTTTCTGCAGTAACTGTAATGAAAAGAATCAAATATCTTAAAGATAATAAAATCATTAAAAAATTTGGTATTTGGATAGATCATGAAAGATTAGGTTATGATATATGCGTCTTAGTACAACTAAAACTGACTAAAGAAAATTTGGACAAAACAGAAACTCAAATTGCTAAACATCCTAACATCTTAAGAGTATATGACATTACTGGTCCTTTTGATTGTATGGTTATTGCTAAATTTAAAAGTAGAAAACAATTAGATAATTTTATTAAAAAGTTAGGGACTTATGAAGGGGTTTTAAGAACAGAAACCGTGTTAGTTTTTAATATTTACAAAGAAGGCAGTATTATGATTGAATAATTAATTAATCCAAATACTTTCTATAACTCTCTCTAGCCTGTTCTTTATAAGTTTAATTTGTCATTGACAACAGTTATTATTTCTTGATAAACTTCATTGATTCCTTTATTCCCATCAACAATAACCGTATTTTGTTCTTCACCCACTAAAGAAATTGCGTGATGATACTGTGTGATAACCTTTGTCAAGAAATCCTTCTTTTCAAAATATTCTATTCCCTCATCACGGTTCCCCATCCTTGAAAAAGCCTGATCAATGGAAACGTCAAGAAACAATGTTAAATCTGGTTTATACAAACCCTGATGCATTTCAATTAACTTTTCCATATCAGCACCCTGGGCGCTTTGATAAGCTAAAGTTGAAAATTTATGCCGATCAGAAATAACAATTAATCCGTTGTTAATGTTCGGAACAATAACATTTTCTGAGTGCCATTTCCTGTCTGTAACGTATAAATTTGCCCAGTAATCACCGTCATCAATTACTTTTTCTTCAGGTAATAAATCTCCTTTAAGTCTTCTTCGGATTTCTTTTCCATACTCTGTTAATAGAGTTGGTTCTCTAGTGAGAATTGGCACGTTAATTTTGTTTTTATCAAAAAGGTAATTAGCCAATCTCATAACTTGGGTAGTAGTACCTGCACCATCAATTCCTTCTAGAACAATAAATTTTCCTTTTTTCATTTTTTATAAATCTCTTCTCGAACACGATCAAACTGGTCCTTGCCACCCATAAACATTGTTGTTAATGGTGCTACCTCTTTAGCAAGATTAATCATCTTATTAGCTTTGTAACGAATGTCCCATTGTGCATGTCCATCTTCTCTCATTCTAGAGAAATGGTACAGTTCCCTTATGTTAGTTTTAACAATAACTCTTCGTTGATGCGCGTTAGTTAAACAGTAATCACTCAACTCTGGAGTTTCTGGATGATTTTCATTAATAAAATCAACAAACTGTTCTGTTTGATCAATAATATTTCTAAAATTAGTTTCTTTACCAACTGCTTTAATTGATTCGGGAATAGTTACACCTAAATCAGTATTATATTCTCCTGGAAGTAAAGTACACATTCTGTGCCTTTTCATTTGGGCATAACAACTAGAAGACATTACAACTTCAAAAGTCAAATCTGCCATTTCAAATTCTCTGGGCATTGAATCAAATTTTCCTAAGTTTTGTAAACCATCTTTGAGATAGGCAACTTTCGTATCATCATCAATATGGCTGTAAAGTAAATCTGCTTCTTCAATGCTCAGAGAAGAATTGTTAGCAATCAAAGCACTAATAATTAATCTATCAACATAACCTTTAGGAACTGGTTCCATAGAAATTTCATCAAAATCTTCTAATAAAGGATCATCATAATTAAATAAATCACTTACTTTTTCAATTAAAAGACTTGTTGCTTCAACCATATCTTTTCGACCATTTTTTAAGAAATCTTCTTGCAATGATGTTCCTTGAGTTTCCTTAAACGCTCCTTCATCAGCCATGATAATTAACGAAGGCACAACTTCTTTTGCTTCTTGATACAATTTTTCACCAATTTCTCTAACTTCTGCTAAATGATGATATTTGAAATCTCTAATAACATGTTCTAAATTTCTGGCATTAGCAGTAAAACCTAATTGTCCTTCAGTTGCTAAATTTAAAACGTAACGGGCATCTTCTTTTGCCCAACCTTCTAATGTATTCTTCTCACGATTATTTTTATCAGAAACTCCCTGAACTTGTTTTTCATCAGCAATTTCTACTAGGTCTGGATTTGTTTCAAATTGGTATTTCATTAATTTTGGTAATAATTGATGATAAAAATTATTTTGTTCTTTTGTAAGTTCTGTAAAAAGATTTTTCTCATCTGAAGTAAACTCATTCGGCATAACAAAATCTCCGTCAAGAGTAATATAACGTTGTGATTTTTCAGTAAACGAACATAAACGATGAGCTTCTAAAGCTTCAATCGCTAATCTAGAAATACCAATAATATCATAATTTAAAGTTGCGTGTTCAGCAACAGAATGGTGGCTCATTTTAAAAACAATATTTCTGTTTGACCTTCTAGCTGCTTTAATCTTTTCTCGAGATTTATCTCTAAGTTCATTTACAGCTTTGGGATCTCTACTAATTTGTGCATAAGCAGCAGAAATAACTTCAGGAGTAACATTATCAGAACCATCATGGGTTCCTTCTTTTAATTGTTTTAAAACTTCAGTATCAACATTATAACCAGATAAAATAACTTTCATTTTTCACACCTCGTTTTTACTAATTATAATTTAATCCTTATTTAAATACATTTACCTCCTCCTAAATAACAATCAAAGTATCTTCTTCCTAGAACCATAATAGTTTTAAACAACTCTATTCTTAAATAACAACATGATAATTGGTGTTACAGGGGACTACGCTTCTGGGAAAGATAGTGTTGCGGACATTTTAATTGAGAAAGGTTTTTTTCATGTTTCTTTTTCAAACTTAATTAGAGAAGAGTTGAATAAAGATAAAAAACAGATTACTCGTGACAATCTTATTAAAAGAGGTAACGAGTTAAGAGAAAAATATGGGTCAAAGATTTTAGCAAGGTTATCTTTAGAAAAAGTTAAAGAGGGAGAAAATTTTGTTTTCACTTCAATAAGAAATTCTGGAGAAGTAGAATTATTACAATCAAGAGAAGATTTTATTCTTATCAATGTTACTGCTCCAGAAAAAGTTCGTTTACAGAGAATAATTTCTCGTAACAGAGAAAGTGACCCAAAAACAATTGAAGATCTGCGTAGAAAGGAAAATATTGAACGAAGTAATGATCCTAATGCTCAACAGTTACATAAAGTTGCCAAAATGGCCAAAATTGTTTTAGTTAATGATACTACTATTGATAATCTTAAAATTAAAGTTGACAAATTAATTGCAGATTGGATTTTCAAGTTGCAACCAAGCAGGCCAAGTTGGGACCAATATTTCATGGGAATTGCAGAAACTGTAAAAGAAAGAGCAAATTGTATGTCACCTAAGAAAGGAGCTATCCTTGTCAGAGATAAACAAATTATCTCAACAGGTTATTGTGGAAGTCCAAAAAATATTACTCATTGTAATGAAAATGGTTGTAAGAGATGTAAAGAACGTCATTTGGGAAATTTAAAGTCTGGTGATTATTCCGTGGTTTGTATTTGTGCCCACGCAGAAGAAAACGCTATTGTTCAGGCAGCATATAATGGCGCTTCAACAAAAAGAACAACAATGTACACCACATTTACTCCCTGCAATGTTTGTGCTCGAATGATTATTAATGCTGGGATTATAGAAGTTGTTGCCAAAGTTCAGTATCCTGACAATGTGGGAACAAAGTTATTGAAAGAAGCTGGTGTTAAATTGAGAGTTTTAAAGTAAAAGATTAATCACACTACCCAGAGAGTATGTTCTACATTTTAACAATCCTTATAAATTAAAAGATGTTAAATTGAGTTCTAATGAAAGTAATTGACCATTTAACTCAAGCCACAGAACCTTTAATCAGTTTTGAAATCATTCCCCCAAAAAGGGGTGGAAAACTTGAAAACCTTTTAGCAGTAGTTGAGGATTTGGTTAAGTATAAACCACCTTTTATTGATGTTACTAGTCATGCAGCAGAAGCAGATTATGAAGAAACATCTCAAGGGTTACAACGAAGAATTAAGCGTAAACGACCAGGAACTTCTGCCATCTGCGTTTTAATCCAAGAACGTTATAAAGTTGATGCAGTAATGCACCTTCTTTGTAACGGTTTTACAAAAGAAGAAACAGAAGATATAGCTATTGAATTACAATATTTTGGAATTGAAAATGTTCTTGCATTAAGGGGCGATGAACCCAATTATAAGAAACCATTACAGAAAGGTAAAACGATTAACCATTATGCTGTTGATTTAGTAAAACAATTAGATGATCTTAATCAAGGAACCTATTTAGGGCAGTTGCTTGATGCTGAACCAATGAATTTTTGTATTGGTGTTGCTGGTTATCCCGAAAAACATTTTGAAGCTCCAAATATGCAAACAGATATTAATCATTTAAAAGAAAAAGTTGATGCTGGTGCTGAATATATAGTTACACAAATGTTTTTTGATAATAAAGTTTATTTTGATTACGTAAACAAATGTAAAGAAGCAGGAATCACTATACCTATAATTCCAGGATTAAAAATCTTAACATCATCAAATCAACTTACCAGTTTACCTAAAAATTTTCATCTTAACGTACCTTACGATTTATCTGAAGAAATCCGAACAGCAGATAAAAAACATATTTTGGAGATTGGTACACGTTGGGCGGCAAAACAAGCTGAAGAATTAATTAATAATAATGTTCCTGCAGTTCATTTTTATGTTATGACAAATTCCATCCCAATCAATAAAGTAATGAAAATTTTAGGATAACAGTAATTGTTTTTAGAAAAATTTAAATATAACTTACTTGAGGGTAGTTACTAATATGGTTGACACATTTAATATTGGATTTTATTTAGCACCTGGAGCTGAAACTAAAGAAACTTATACAGACAGATTATTAGTTGAAGAATGTAGTTGTAGAGGACATAATTCTTATGTATTTAATAATTTCACTTTTTTTGATAATAATGTTTATGGTTTAATGAAAGATGGTGAATGTTTGCCATTAGTGGACTTAGACTTGATCTGTTTAAGAAAAGAAGATATGGACGATAATGACTGGGATGACATGAAAAAATTAACAAAACATTCTGGTGGGTTACCACCAATGATTAATTCTCCAGAGTTCATTCTTAAAATTGATAAAAAGTATATGTTAAACTTTTCAGATTTTGTCCCAGATACTTATTTTACTAAAGATTTAGCTGAAGGAGTTGATTTAGTTTATCATTTTGGTAAAACTATTTTAAAACCAGTTAAAGGTCGTTCTGGAAAAGGAATTGAATTAATTGATACACAAGAAAAATCTCGAGAAGAGATTAGAGAAATTGTTGATTCAATGCTTACCGATTATAATGAGATTGTTGTCCAGGATTATGTTCCAGGCGTAGTTAGAGGAGATAAAAGGGTTTTAGTAGTTAACGGAGAACCGATTGGCGCTTTCTTAAGATTACCAAAAGAAGGAAGCCATAAATGTAACATTTATGCAGGTGGTACTAGTCATCCTGCTGAGATTACAGATTTAGAAAAAGAAATAATTAAAGCTACTGCTCCTCAGGTAGTCAGTGATGGTGGTTTATTTACAGGTTATGATTTCATGTATAAAGAAAGTGATGGAATTGATCAATTTTTGATAGAAATTAATGGCACTGCGGTTGGTGGAATTCATCAAGCTAACCAGTTTCTTAAACCTGGAGAAGAACCTTTAGAAAAGAAAATTATTGATTTCGTTGAAAAGATTACTAGGAGATAAGTTTTAACACTTTATTCCTACTCTTCTCTCCAGATTTAATTTCTACTTTCAGATTATATTCTTTCTTAAAGAATTTAATAACTGCTTGATTAGCTTTACCTTTTTCAGGAACAGCTTTAAGAAATAATTTTAACTTTCCATCTTCCTCAATTAACTTAGTCTTGCTCGAATTTGGTGTTACTCTTACCCTAATCAGGCCATTTTGGAGATGTTTAGTTAAGTCCATGAAATAGAAATTACTTTCTCTAGGTATATAAATATTTGTTCAAAAGCATATAACAACCCACCTAAATGTTTAAAATAGAATTCATCTATGAATTAATGTTGATAGATGTTTTGGAGTAAAGTGGGAATCTGATTCCTGCTTTACTCCTCCCATTTTAATTATTAAATGCAGGGTTTAATTAAGTAATCTCTCGTTTTAATTGTTCCAAAAACAAATAAAGGAATTCCCCACGGCTTTTTGCAATCTTCTTTCCAGTATCAGTATTCATTTTCTCACTTATCATTAACAAACGATCATAAAAAAAATCAATTGCATAATTATTTTTATCTGGTACTCTTTCTTCACAAAACAAATCATGATCATTGTAAAAAGTCCTTTTCATTTGACCGCTGGAACAAAACGTACGCATAATTGCAATCGCCCCTGTACATTCTAATCGATCAGCATCTTGAATAATTTTTGATTCTAAACTGCTCGGTTTAAACCCGTTAGATTGTGAATGTTCAACAATAACAGTCATCACTTGCGGTATTTTTTTCGTCGGATAAAAGTCTAACTCACGCAATATTTTTTCAGTAACCTCCGCACTATCCCGAGAAGAATATTTAGATTTCGGACTATTTTTCGGATAGTTAACAATATCATGAAATAAAGCTGCTGGCCAAATTATTTCTAAATCTCCACCTTCTTTCTCAACAATTGTTTCCGCATTACTTAATACCCGTAAAGCATGATTGATATCGTGTGAGGGATCTTCATTACTAAGATACTTTTCTGCCAAATTTATTAGTTTTTGTTTCATTTTTCCACCCAGGTATAAGAAAGTTCTCTGATTTCTAATATATTCAAATAATCTTCAAGGACATTACCAACATCCATTGGTTCGTAATTATCATCGCCTTCGTGAATATGATTCAGATCTGTGATGTTTTCTTTTTTACAAGTGAAGTAATTATGTAATTTAACATTTGGAAATTTTAATTGCACATAATCTTCACCAACCCGTCCATACACTCCCCACGCTATTACGTACCCGTACTTTTGAGTTTTTTCTTCAAGTAAAAAAGTTCCATTTTCTTGAACACTAAGTAGCGTACCCCAAAGATCTTCGTCGTCGGGCCAGTGTGATAAAATACCAACAGTTCTATCTTCCTTTTTTATTCCAGTATAATTTATGGTATTATTTATTTCCACTATCTTATCAAGAGTTTGATAAAATTCTTCTTTAGTAACAACTTTTCTTATTTTTTCATCCATTTTTATTCCTCCAATTTACCCCATCCACATTAACCAATAATCAGTAATCTACTTTAACTTTCTCACCAATAAAGTGGAGATTATTACATAAGTACCAATAATTAAGTGAATAACAGGAACATTTATATAAAAACAGTAATTTCAAACAATTATGAAAAAACTTAACCAATCAGAAAAAAAAGTATTAACCATACTAGAACAAAATGCTCGCATGCCCGCTTCTAAAATTGCCAAAGAAACAAGGCTATCCTCAGAAGGAGTTATAAAGATTATTAACCGTCTGCAAGAACGAAAAATAATTTACAAGTTTAATACGAAAATAAATTATAGTTTAATGGGACAAGAGATTTATCCTGTCCATATTAAACTCAACCAAATTAATTCTGAAATTATAAAAAAAATAAAAAAAATAATTCAAAAACATAACAGTTGCGCCTGGCATAGTTTTGTTGAAGGAGAATATGACCTAATGCTTAGTTTTAAAGTCAAAACAAAAAAAGATAAAGAAGATATGACTAAATTATTACAGGAACTAAGAGATTATATTCTCGATAAAGAAGTTTCATTAATAATAGACTCTTTTGAAATTAGTAAATCATTTGTTAAAAAACAAGGGAAAGTATTTCTTACCACTAATAACTTGGTTGAACAAATTAAATTAGATTCAGAAGAATTAAATCTACTTAATTTATTAAGAAAAAATTCTCGTCAAACAGTTTTAGAACTTGCTAAGAAACTTAACTCTACTGCCAGAATTGTTGCTGGGAAAATAAAAAAACTAGAGAAATCAGAGATCATTAGCGGGTTTAAGATAAAAGTTAACACCGCATTATTAGGGTATCAACCCTGTACAGCATTAATTTCACTTTCTTCTTATACTAATGAAGATTTGCGTAAATTTATTACTTATTGTAAATATAAAGAGGGAATCCATTATTTAATTCATCAAATGGGTAAATATGATATTAATCTGACAATAGATGCAATAAATATTAATGAATTTTATCAAATAGTTTCTGAGATTAGAGATGAATTTCCTTTCATCAAAAAAATAACTACTTTAATTTCTAAATTTTAGAAAGAATCTACTCAATAATCTCTCCTTCAAACATTAGATAAAAATCTGCTTTTTCATCTAATCCTAGGTCATACTCATTATTACCAATTCTTTCTAAAAGATTATCATAATCAGCAAGTTTACCCTGGTAAAGAACTTTATCTCCTAAAATCACTGCAGAAATGTCTTCATCATGTTCAAACATATGATTCCAGATTTGAACAACTCTTAATGATAGTGGTTCGTCTATATCTAAACCAATAATCTTTAATGGGAATGATTGAGAAGTTCCTGGTTTTTCTTTTAAAAACTGACTACCAAAATTCTTCTTATAAAATTTATAATCAAGATCCATATTTTTAAGTAAACATATAAAGAATATAAAGATTTCTAGGTTGGAGAATTACTAAGCCTACCACAAATTATATAATTGAAATTAGTATTACTTGAAACAGATGGACAAAAATCACTTTGAACAGAAACATATGGAAAAATCTTGGAAAATTAGAAAAAATTCTTATCAACAGTTTACTATTGAAAATTCAATTAAAAAGTTTTATACTTTCTTGAAATCAAAAAGTGTTAAAGGTAAACTTTTAGATATTGGTTGTGGAAGTGGAAAAAACACAGTTTACTTTTCGAAAAAAAGGTTTCAATCTTTGGGGATAGACTTTATTAAAGAAGCAATTAGGATCTCTAAGAAACATGCTAAAGATAATTCTTCAACAGCAAAATTTATGGTTAAAGATATTGTTACTCAAACATTAAACTTAAACAGATTTGATGTTATACTTGATTGTGGGTGTTTACATCATCTTCGCAAACAGTATTGGCCAAAATACAAAAAGAACTTATTGAAAGTAACTAAAAGCGGCAGTTATTATTATTTGCACGGGTTCAGCGTTAGTAGTAAAAAGCTAGGAACTTGTCCCCAGAACCGTAATTGGGTTATTAGAAAAGGACATTATACACACTTTTTTTCAGTTGAAGAAGTTAAAAAGTTTCTGGGAACTAACTTTAAAATCTTAAAAATGGATGAATATAAGTGTCTTACTGGAAGATTTTTTGTGAAAGTATTTTATATGCAAAGAAAATAATACCAATATAAACAATGGAAACAGCCCCTGGTATCAGAAAAGAGGAATCTATTAAAGAGTTAACAAAAGCAGTTAAAGCTAATTCTATCCTCTTACTTAAAGCTGTTAGAGAAATGGACATTGATAATATTAAAACTTTACTTAAAAAATTAAGAAGGTTAGAAAGAAATATTTACAAAAGAGTAAAGAGAGATAAAAGTATTGATCCCGCCACTAAAAGTATGTTAGAGAAACAACTTGCTGAATTGCAAGCCATTTATCATAAAGATAAAGAAGAACTTAAAGTTGGCCACGTTAGCAGCTTAAGAGTACTTGCTGGTGAGGAAGAAATCATTTCTGAAGAAATTATTAGAGAAATTGAAAAAAAAGAAGCTGATGGAACTATTGCTTCAGATAAAGATGTTAAGAAAAGGTATAAACACATTTGGGATTTATTTGAACCAGGTGACATGATTGGAGTGAGTATGGCTTGGTCAAATAACAAATTTGGTCGAGCATCAAAAGTTTTTGAACTTGTAACAGGATCAAAAATTTCTCATGTTGGAATTATTCATGTTAAAAAAGCTTGGTATGGGGCAAGAAAAGTTTTTGTTATTGAAGCTTCCGATAATGTTGTTGTAACTCCTATTGAAAGATTTATTGCTTTTGGTAACGGAAGAATTGCAGTTTATCGCTACAAGAAAGGTCTTACTCCAGAACAACAAAAAATAATTATTAACTCTTCTTTATCTTGGGCAAAGAAAATGGTCCATTATGATTATACCCTTTCACCGGGGATCGAAGAACTTTATTGTTCAGAACTTGTCGATGAAGCCTATAAAGCTGCAGGAATAAAATTAACAAACAATTATATTTCTGTGCGAGATTTTTATGATCGGGTTAAAAATCTTTGTGATAAAGGTGGTTGGAAATTATTTGGCCGTTCATTCAATTCTGCTCAGGAAGCTGCAGGAAAAGTACTGGGGTCAGGGGGTTATTATCTGAAAGATTCAGGTCTTGACTTTAATAAAGTTAATCAGTTACCTAAAGTTAAATCGATTATTTCTCCAGCAGCAATTATGTTTAACAGTAAGACTAAAAATGTGTTTGATAATTTAACCTGAATTTTTGAAAACATTTATATTCTTCTAAAGATTAATTTAATTTATGGCTGATTATGATAAGATTGCAAAACATTTTTTTGAAAGAAGAGCGGATAAAACTAGATTTGATTATAATCGAGACATAGAAGTTCCCGCAATGATTAAGGCTATTGGTGATGTGAAAAATAAAGTTATTCTGGATATGGGTTGTGGTTTTGGTGATCATTCACAGAAATTATCTCAGAAAGGTGCTCAGAAAATCATTGCTTTTGATTTAAGTAAAGAATTGATTAAGTTTGCTAACGAACAAAACATTCCTAACTGCAAATTTGAAGTTGGAAATATGGATCAGAAGTTAAAATATAAAAATAACTATTTTGATTTAGTTATTTCAGGATTAGCTTTACATTATGTGAAAAATGTTAATCAGTTATTTTCCGAAGTTAATCGGGTTTTAAAGAAAGAAGGAGTTTTTGTTCTTTCTACTGGCCATCCTATTTTTGATTTATTAAACGAAAGTTTAGATAATAGTTCAGAAGCCAAAATTGCAATTAAAAGAATTGGTAATAAAAGAATTACTGAAGGGGATTATTTTGATGAAAGTAAGAAATTAGCTAATTTAGGTTCAATCGGAAAAATTGAAACGTATAGTTATACTTTTGAAACTTTTCTCAAGTTAGGATTAGATAACGGATTTGAATTAATTGATTACGTTGATATGAAACCAGTTCCCAGTTCTAAGAAGCATGATTCTGAGAAATATAAGTTAACCACTACTTTGCCTACATTTATTTTGTTTAAGTGGAAGAAGAAATAAGAGAGTAACCTTTAAAAACACCGTACCGTTCTTTTTTCCTTATGGATTTATCTAAAGAATATGTTAAGATTATTGAACCATCTGAGGAGTTATTTCAAATTGTTGATAAGTATATCGAAATGATTCATAAAATTCTTCCAGAATCAAAAATTACTCTTGTTGGTTCATTAGCAGTTCCAATGTGTGGAAAAGAAGAATTTGATTTATTAGTTGAAGTTAAAGATATTAAACAGTCTCAATTATTAATTGAAAGTAAAAGTAAAGGTAGATTTGGAATTGGGCCTATTGTTGATGATGTTGGGTATTGTAGAAGTAAGAAAAAATTTGGAATTATATGTGAGATACATCTTTTAAAAAAAGGACATCCAAAAATAAAACAATGTCTCAATTTAGTTGAAAAATTAAAATTAAATTCTAAAATTCTTAATCAGTATGAAAATTTAAAAAGATCTTTAGATGGTTCTACAGAAGAAAAGTATAAGAAAGAAAAAAGTAAATTTCTAAATGAAAATAATTTAGTATAAATTTTTTAAATTAAACATAACACGCGTTATGCTGAATTTATCTATATCTTTAACATATCCAGAGTAACCTTTAAAAACATCCCACCATTTCTAAATACATTATGGAATGGAACAAAATCCAAGACAAGTGGCAGAAAGCGTGGGCAAAAGCTAACCTAGGCAAAGCCACTGTTAATAAAAATAAAGAAAAGTTTATGATTATCTTTGCTTATCCCGGAATTTCTGGTTACCCGCACGTTGGACATATGAGAGGTTATTCTTATACTGATGCAATTGCCAGATTTGAACGTTTAAAAGGTAAAGAAGTTTTATTTCCTGTAGGTACACACGCCTCTGGTAACCAGGCTCTTGGCTTTGCAAACAAAGTTAAAAATAATGATGAAACCTGGATTAACTATCTAAAAACTAATGGATGTCCAGAAAAAAAGATTAAAGAATTAACTGATCCAAAAGCAGTCGTAGATTATTTCAACGATGTTTATGTTAACGATTATTGGAAAAAGTTTGGTTTCATTTGTGATTGGGATAGATTTACATCTACAGTTTACCCAGATTATGAAAAGTTTATCCAATGGCAGTTCCTTAAACTTAAACAAAAAGACCTTCTTATCCAGAAACCATACTTTGCTACTGCTTGTTTAAATTGTGGCCCTGTTGCAGTTGACCCTTCTGAAACTGACATTTCTAAAGGTGGAAATGCTGAAAAGAATGAATATACATTATTAAAATTCAAGTATGGAAATGATTATTTAGTTGCAGCAACTTTGAGACCAGAAACCATTTTTGGTCAAACTAATTTATGGATTAATCCTGATGCAGAATATGTTAGAATAGAAGTGGAAGGAGAAAACTGGATTTTAAGTAAAGAAGCAGCAGAAAAATTAAGACATCAAAAAGATGATGTTATTTTGAAAGAAGATGTAGATTCAAAACAATTTATAGGAAGAAACGTTATTGCTCCTGGTATTGATAAAGAAATAATTATTCTCCCTGCAAAGTTTTGTGATCCTGATGTTGGTTCAGGGATTGTTACATCTGTACCAAGCGATGCACCGTACGATTACGTTGCATTAAAAACGTTACAGGATAACAAAGAGGAATTGAGAAAATATAACTTAGATGGAGAAGAAATTGAAAATATTAAACTAATTCCAATAATTAAATCTAAGGGATACGGAGCTTTTCCAGCTAAAGAAATTGTTGAGAAATTACAAATTAAATCATTAGATGATCCGAAGTTAGAAGAAGCTACTAAAGAAATCTATAAAGCAGGATTTCATACTGGAGTTATGGTTGAAGGTTGTGGTAAATATTCTGGGAAAAGGGTTGAAGAAGCTAAAGAATTAATGAAAGCAGAAATGCTTGAGAAAAATAAAGCCGACATTTTTCATGATTTGAGTGAAGAAGTAATTTGTAGATGCGGTAAGAAAGTTATTATTAAAAGGATTGATGATCAATGGTTTATTCGTTATTCTGATCAAGAACTTACTGAACGAAGTAAAGAACAAGCTAAAGAGATGAAAATATGGCCACAAGAATACAATGACAATATTTCTTCAGTTCTTGACTGGTTTAATGATAGAGCATGTGCACGTCTTGGAAACTGGTTAGGAACAAAATTACCATTTGATAATAAATGGACAATTGAACCAATCAGTGATTCAACATTATATCCAGCATATTATATTGTTTCAAAATTTTTCAATAATGGAACATTAACAATTAAAGATTTAACTGAAGAGTTTTTTGATTATGTTTTCTTAGGAGAAGGAAAAGGAAAAGATTCTTGGCAAGAAGTTAAAGAAGAGTTTGATTATTTTTATCCATTAGATATAAATCTTGGTGGTAAGGAACACAAGACTGTACATTTCCCCGTATTTTTAATGAACCATGTAGCAATTCTTCCTGAACATAAATGGCCAAAAGGCATCTTTGTAAATTGGTGGATCACTGGTAAAGGAAGTAAAATTTCTAAAAGTAAAGGTGGTGCAGTGCCAATTCCAGAAGCTATCGAAAAGTATGGTGTAGATGCTATGCGATTATATTATGCCCATATTGGTTCTCCACATGTAGATGTCATCTGGACAGAAGAAACTGTAATGAATTATAAAAATGCTATAGAACGAGTTTATTATTTGGTTGAAGAACTGAAAAAGTTTAATGGAAAAAAGAAAGCTATTGACCAATGGATCATCTCAAGAGTTAATGAACATGTTAAAGAAATTAATCAATCAATGCAGACATACAATTTAAGGGAATCAGCATCAATAATTTATTTCACGATTATAGATGATTTAAAATGGTACTTAAGAAGGGGCGGGGAAAACAAACAGGTTATTGATCAAGTTCTGAACACTTGGTTAAAATTAATGAACCCAATCACTCCTCACTTAAGTGAAGAATTAAACGATTCTAAAAAATTAGTTTCATCTTCAGAATGGCCAAAAGTAAATAAAGAAGAAATTAGTTTAAATGCTAATGCTGGTGAAGATCTTATAAGAACAAGTATTGATGGAATGAGAAACGTTTTAAAATTAGCAAAAATTGAAAAACCTAAAAAATATACTCTATTTGTTTCAGAAAGTTGGAAATATGAGTTATTTAAGATAATTTCCAGAGAGATAAAAGTTACAAGAAGTGTTGGAGAGATTATGAAAAAAGTTTTGGAAGAAGAACAATTAAAAATAAAAGGTAAAGAGATTAGTAAAATTGTTCCTGCTTTGATAAAAGATGTTTCTAAACTCCCAGAAATTGTAACTTCTCAAGAAGATGAATTGAATATTCTTAATGATGCTAAAGAATTCTTAGAAAAAGAGTTTGCTTGTACTATCGAGATTGTTAATGCTGATAAGAGTGAAGAAAGTAAAGCTAGTTCTGCAGTTCCTGGTAAGGTGGGCATATTAGTTGAATAAGATAATCAAATAAGAAAATGTTTTGGCAAAGAAAAAAAGCAGAATTGTTAGTGTTCAGAATCAATGAACTTTTACAAACAATTATTTTAAAAGAAAGTTTTTTAGAGATTGGTAGAAAGAATAACTTGAAAAGAAATGGAAAGAAGGAAAATATTTTTAAGACTGGAAAAAGTCTTAATATAATTGATGAGACTTCTAGTTCCAGAATTTCTAGAAAACATGCAACTTTGAAATGGAACAAATTAACTAAAAGATATGTTTTAAGAGATATCTCCCAACATGGAACAACTATTAATAATAAGAAAATAATTTCAGAGACTGAGCTAAATAACAAAGATGTTATTGGTATTGGAATTTTAAGAATCCAAATAATTTATGCATGATGAAATTGATTTAAACTTAGTTAACTTTATTAAGAATAAAATAATAACTCTAATTAAGATGAGAAAAAAAGAAATTATTATTGCGATTACTATTGCCATCATTTTTGCTTTATTTATAGGGTATGGCATTGAAGTGTTTGATCCTAACGCTGACCAAGATACTTTCTGTCCAGAAAATCTTTATGATATTGATAATGAAGAAGAATGTTTAAATTCAAAAGGTACTTGGGGTACTAATTCTAATAAACCAAGAGTTCCTGTTAAAGAATATGAAGCAGTAGAAGAAGAATTCTGTTCTCCAGCAAAGGAATGTTATGATGCTTATGATTTAGCAAGAACTAAACATGATAAAATAGTTTTTATTGTTAGCATTATTGTCGGGTTAATAGCAATTTTCGCAGGAGTACTTCTTAAGAAAGACCCTGTTAGTACAGGAATTTTAAGTGGTGGGATTTTACTAATCATTTACGGCACAATAAGATACTGGCAACATGCTAATGATATTTTAAAGTTTATCTTGTTAGGAATTGTTTTAGCAGTACTAATTTGGATTAGTTACAAAAAATTGAAGTAAACGATGAAACAACTACAACTGAAAGTAAAAGAATTGAATAAAGAAATTGAAAGTTATGGGATTACTTATAACAAAAAAGATCAAGTGATTTTAGTAGAAAACGAAAAACACAAATTTATGCTTGTTAATAAGGAAGCATTATTTTTTTATCATGAAAATAAAATAGTTCCAACATTAAGACTGTTACAAAAAACAGATTTGTTAAAAAAAATTACTGTTGATATGGGTGCAGTAAAATTTGTTGTAAACGGTGCAGATATTATGAGACCAGGAATTGTTGAAATTGAAGATGGAATTAATCAAGATGAATTCATTGTAATTGTTGATGTAAATAATAAAAAACCGCTTGCCGTAGGAATTGCTTTGTTGGGTTCAGGAGAAATGCGTTCTGCCACTGGGGGTAAAGCTATCAAGAATATCCATTTTGTTGGTGACGAAATCTGGAAAATAGAATGATCAACGAAAAACAACTTAATACTGCTTTAAAAGTCATCTTGGATAAGATTGGTGGTGAAAATATTCTTTGGCGATTAGAAGGTAGTGCTAACCTTTTTGTTCAAGAGATGAAGGTTAATGTTAACGATTTAGATCTTACCACTACTAAAGATGGTTATTTAAAATTTAAATCTGCTTTGAAAGAATTTTTTGTTAATGAGGAATACATCTTAGAAAAAAAAATTCAATCTGCAACTTATGACTTGGGAGGAGTAGAAACTGAAATTCTTTATTATGAAAATAATGAATTGAACATGTTTGATCAAGTTAAAATTATTTCTTGGCATAATTTAAAAATCCCCATTTTACCATTAAAATTTGCTCTTAAATTTTATCAATTAATAAAAAGGGAAAATAAAGTTGAATTAATTAAAAGATTTATTGAAAAAAATGATTAAAAACAAAACAACTAAACAGATCATTAGTAATAAAGAAATAATTTGCAAAAATATTTCCTCACAAATGCGAGGATTAATGTTTAGAAAGAGTGAAAAAAACTTGATTATGATCTTTCCAAGAGAAAGAAGAATATCTTTACATAACTGTTTTGTATTTTATCCAATTGATGTTATCGTTCTAAACAAAGATAAAAAAGTTGTTGAAATTAAAGAGAACTTTAAACCGTTTAAGTTTTGGTATGCTAAACAAAAAGGGAAGTATTTGATTGAGTTGGGTAGAAAAGAAAGTAAAGGAAAAGTGAGGTTAGGAGATTTGATTGAGTTTAATTGAAAAAATCTAATTATAATCTTTAGCTTCTTTACAACGCTCTTCAGCAACCCTTGCAAGAGAATCATACTTCTCTTTAACATCACCTTCTGAACCTGCAGCCATTTCTAGAAAATATTCTTTGATAACACTTTCCGTTTCAGCTTCAGATTTGTACCCTGCAGCATGAGCAAACTCGTGTGCTAAAACATATTCAGTTGTTGCTTCTTCAGTTAACCCATACATCCCAGCCATTTCAGTAATTCTTTCAGTAAAAGGTTTTCCATTATAGTTGCTGAGGATAACTCCTTCAATCCCATCATGCAAAACCGCTGCCACCACATTTTCCCCTAAATCACCAGAACCGTATTCTTTAATATTAATTTGACTTTTACTTCTAGAACCAAGATAATCCATTAATGATTCACCTTCTTTTGAAGATAAATAATTATTAACAAGGTCATCCATCTTTTTAGCTTCATCAATATGTTCATAAGGTTGATCGCTAGAATGAAGACTAACTTTTTTATTTTCATCAACTGTTGCCATACCCATTGCGTACATTTCCAATTGAGACGTTCCAGTATACATAAACACTAATAAGTAAAACTAGTTTAAATGATTTATCAAACAAAGTGCGACAAAAAAGTCAATTCAAGAATTCAACTTCCATCTCTAATTGGTCAGCAGTAGGGTATTCAGTTACAATTGCAGGAATTAATCCCAAATTAATTATTTGAGTTTTATTCTTCTTTGCAACTTTTTTAGAAACTAATATTCTAGGTTTAGATTCATCTAAAAAAATATCATTATCATTAAGTTTTAATTTTTTTTGTACTGAAGAAAATAATTCTTTTAATTTATCAATAACAACAGAATGGTCTTCTTTCAAACTTTCCCGATAACCAGCCCCTGGTTTTAACGAATCTAAATATAATGCACCACGAGTTAACATTCCTTCTTTATCAACAATATCGAAATCTTTTTTTGCACCTTCCGATTCTCTTATTATTCTATTAGCAAGTTGGGTTGCATCTTTAAGTTTTGCAGTGCAAACGTGGACAGAAAGATTATATTCTTTACTTTTAACGTAATCAATGATTTTTAAACCTAATTCTAAAGAACCCAAGACAGCATAACTCATTTGATCTTTAACTTCAAAACCCATTTCCAACAATTTTGAACAAGAATTATCAGAAACTTCTAATTCATTTAAGTTTAAAAAACTGATTTTATCATGAATATAATCTACTAATTTAATTAATTCTTTCTCTTTTCCCGGAACAAGAGGAACTTCTATTCCAACATCCCAAGGGAATTTTCTGACAAGTTCCAATTTACTCCAAAACTGTTCTGAATCTAAATCTGGATGAAATCTAATTTCGTCTAAACCAGCCATGTAAAGTTTTTGTAAAGCGTCATCACTAACTAATCTTAGTGAAGTATAAAGATGAATATGAAACTCAGGCCCAAATTCTTCTTTAAGTTTTTTAACAAAACGCACTGAACGGTCAACTTTTGATAAAGGGTCCCCGCCAGTAATACCTGCACCTTTAGCATTCATTAATTTTGCTTCTTCAATAACATCTTGAGAAGAAAAAACTTTCCGTTCATTAGCAAAAGCAACATCTTTACTAATTTTATCATCAGATACAGGACAAAAATAACATTTTCGAGGACATAAACCCGTTACGAACAAAACTAATTTTTCACCTTTAACACAATATTGACAGCCTTTCGGCAAAACACCAGAATGATATGAATGAAATTTGTTTACAATTAAAGTCATAATTTTTCACCTATTAAAACCGCTCTTTCAATATACTTTCTAAATCCCCAACAATAGAATTATCTTCTGCGCCTTTAAATATGTTTGTTAATGTTAACGTTTTCTCTACAAAGTTTAATTGTTGATAAAATAAGTTTGAATGAGGTAAACGAGGATCTCTTCCGGAACCTCTTTGATAAAAATTTAACAGATGTTCTAATTTTTCTAATAATTCTTCTTTAATAAACTTTGAACGCAATTCTTCATCAGGTAGATCTTCGTAACCTGTATGACCACCAACATATCTTCTTAACTCATCAATGGACGCCTTACAATCCGCAGCTAATAATCTTTGAAAATTTTTCAATCTACATTCAGCAGTAATGATTGTTCTAGATGCACTTTCTTCCTCATTTAACTTTTTTTCTGACACTTGATCAAAGTAATCTATTGCAAAACTAATCATTTTTATTTCTTCTTCTGGTGTACTTGGTGAGGTAAAGATGTTATACATTGCCGCACTTAAATCAACTTCACCAACGTCAAGACGAGCTTCATCATAATCAATTACCCGAAACTTAGAATCTTTAGAATCAATCATATCAACAAGTTTTCCTAAAGAAAGTTCATCACCATCAGTCTCTAAATAAATATGTTGCGGTCCTAGATCACCGTGAATTATTTGCATCTTCTCCCGGTCAACAAGTACTTTATTTCCTTTACGTTTAGCACAAAAGAGAATTTCATAATCACGGTTAACAAAACTATCAAAATCTCTATTTGTAATCCCATTATGGTCTAAATATTTTTTAATTCCAGAATTAGCGTCACGCCTGATTAAGATTAAATCATCTTTAATTAACCTAGTTAGTTCTTGATTTATTACTAACTCTGAATTATCACCATTTTTATTATATTTTAATTTCTTTGCTGCTTCATCACGCCTTAAAGAAATTGCTTTTTTAAGTCTATTTCGTGAGACCTCTCTTAATTGAGACATTTCTGAATCAGGACTTAATGTATAAATAATTGTTCTCATATAGTTCCAAAGTCTATTCCTTTCTTCATTCCAACTTCTCAATTTTAATCCGTGAGTCTGTTTACGAGAATATTTCCATTTTACAGCATCAATAGTTTTATCCCTGTTTCTGTTAATCTCGTGATGTAAATCTGAAACAATATAAGGAATTCTTTGAGTGATTTTTGAGCAGTTAACCCCATTTCTTAGAAAAGTAGAATAAGCCTCCATTAAATTAACTCCTTTAATCTCTTCCATTTGTATACGACGATATTTTTGATTAGATTCATCTTCTATCTGTTCTGCATTAATGAATTTAGGGGGCATTTGAAAATCAGAATCATTAGTTAATTCTTTTAATAGAATAGCTTCTTTTCGAGCATAAAATGAACCGCTTTTCTTACAACTATGAGCAGAAAGTATTGGATCTACAATATTAAGATAATCACGCCTAGTGGGGAATGATTTAGTAACTATTCCCTCCTCAACTTTAACTTTACTCTTCTGACTATATAGCTCTTCTCCTGACAAATATATCCCCCTTTTGCTTAGGAAGGCATATTGTTTATATATTTTTCGGAGATTTTACTATCACTAGGTAGTCCACAACCTATTCCTACTATATACCTTTTTAAAAAGTATTATTGGTATAAAGTCCTACCAATATGATGAATATGGACAATACAAGCTTTAGTCCTATCAACTAAAAAGCCAATTTCTTCCACCGGTTTATTATCTTTATAGAACTGTTCACAACGAGCAATTATGCCCTCACGCTGATTAATAGTTTTATGAACCGGTTCAATAGATTTATCATAATATGCTTTCATAATAATCAAATAAGAGGTTTTGATTTCTTTCAAGATGTCTTTAAACTTCTCTTTCTCCTTTTTGGTTAGTTTAATCCTAACCATATAACGAGAAATTCTTTTAACCTCATCGGCAATTGACTCTAAATCTGAAGAAAGCAGCCACAAATCAAGCAAATCACGAGAACGAAGATTAAATTTCTTAATCATATACGAAGACGATTCCATACCAAACTTAACAATTCTAAAAATGAGAAATGTTAATTTATTAATATCTTCATCACGGTGTTCAATATTATCTGATGTATCATCTTCAAACACATTTACACAATCATCAAACATTGAACGGATAATAATGTCTATTTTACGAATAATTGTTCCAGTAGAAACGTCGTTCATGTTAAGAAAATCTTTTGCTACGATTTTTTTAGAAGTTTGTTCCATCACTTCCATGGCAACTAAACTTTGAATAATTTGTTGCAAAACTTTAGCTTTATCTTTAATTTCGTTCCCAGAGAGAATAATGGTCTTACTGTTACGAATATACGCTCCAATAATTTCTCTCTTAATTTGTTTGATTTCTTTACCATCAACAGAAATTAAAGTTTCCAGTTCATCGCCATTTTCATGACTATCATTAGGACTTAAAATTAAACTACTTTCTTTTTCATCAACATAAATTAGGTCTCCTTTCTTTAACTTATTTTGTACGACCCACGCTTTTGGTAATGAAATCACATAACTACTTTTTCCAAATGAGATTAATTTTCTATATTCCATTTTAATTTCTCCTTATATTTTAATAAATTTTTAAAATGGAGTCTAAAAAAATGATTTAGCATTTTTTGCTTGTTCCATTTTAATTTCTCCTTATATTTTAATAACCCTATTGTTTTTACTCTTAATTGTAACCTAATATTTGCTAAAACCCATATAACAACTAAACTTTCCCCCCGAAAAGTTTCCAAATTAACATATAGATACTATATAGCATTTAGGAAATGTATTTATATTTAAATGTTTTGTTAAGAAATATAGCTAGATGATAAACTAGTCTAACAGACCAGGGGTGGTGTCAAAATGTTTCCAAAAGAAAAATTAGTAGGGGATTCTCCGAAGGAAGAATCATTTTATAGTAAAAGTAATCGTGAGAAGTTAGTTGAGGAAGGCGCATTAAATAGTGAAGAAGACGGTTTTATGCAAGGTTATGAAGAAGATTCTTACGAATTTGATGATGAAGAGTATGATAAATTCGAATCCACAAGTGGAGGAATCTTTTAATATGTCCCTTAAGAAACTCTTAGGCTTAGAAGCATTTCCGTTAAGAGATTCTGAAATAATGAAAAGGATAATAGAAGCCAAACGTAACAATATTGAAATGATAGAGTTTTCTTCTGAAACAAAAAAAGTAAGAGTAAACATAACAAAACTTTCCTCAGACGGTTTAATGAGGGATCACCAAGATTATTACAGTGCAAAGTAATCAGGCCATAAAAACCGGCGCTGTCTAGAGTCTCACAAATTTGTATACTGCCTGCAATAGGCGCATTTTTTTGGCTAAGAGTTAAAAAAATCCACGCGCATAAAAACAAACAAGGATTTGTTTTTAGCGCTAAAATTAGATAGTTTTCTAATTTTATGCGCCGGCACGCAGTATACAAATATTTGACTTTTTGAACAACACCTAAAAACCAAAAGGTTTTTATGGTCGTTTCTTCTTCTAAACTTTAATTATGTATCTGGAAGCACTTGAAAAAACTGTAAAAGCAATTAAGCAGAAGAAAATTCTTTTTAGCTCATTAATACTATTACAGATTATCTTTGTTTCAATATTTCTTTTTGTTTCAATTGATTATCAAGTAAGAATCTTTGAAAACTTAGAAACAGTTAACATGGCATTAGATCAAGCGAATTTTGATTCAACAAGCATCGAAGAAGGAAAACCTTTCTTAGAAGATGGGTTAAAAGTGATAAGTGCTGCAAATACAATGAAAAGTGACATTTTCGAATTAATAGGTGTATTTATAGGGTTATTTTTAATATTTAACGGATTAATTTGGTCATTAACACAAAGAATCTTTATTAAAAAGAAAAAAACTCCAATTAAGGTAAAAGTAAGATTCATTTTATCTGCTTGGTTAAAATATTTAACTTCAAGTATAATTATTATGGGCCCAGTAATAGTTGCGAGCTATTTCATCTTAAAATTTTTATTATTTAGTGATTCTGCTGTTAACACTTTTACAAATTTATTTAGGGTATTCATTTATATTATTATAATATTTTATTATTTCGCTTTATCAGCATACGCCTTTTTAGCAACAAAATCGTGGAAAAATTTTATAAAAAAGTTTTATTATGTATCTATCAAGAACATTCATTGGAGTTTAATTGCCCTTTTAATTAATATGACATTAATCTTGGGAGCGTTATTCTTAGTATATATAGTCATGAATCTGGAAATTTTAACTTTAATGTTAATCACAGCACTATTATTGATAATTATAATGTTAATAACTAAACTCTATTGGATAGCTTGTTTACATTTGATTATTAAAGAGAAAAAATGAAACTTCCAAAACACAAAATATTTTTGTATACTGGCGCCCTGGCTTGCCGAGGTGGGTACTTCGCAGAAGTACGATGTCCACCGTGCCCCAGTATACAAACAAATCATTTTCAATAACAAAAGATGAAACAAATAATCATTGACACTAATGCTTTGATGGCAATTGCTGAATTTAAGATTGACATATTCTCAGAATTGGAAAGAGTTTGCGATTTCAATTACGATTTATTTATATTAGAAGGAATTGTTAAAGAATTAAATAAGATTATGGAAGAACAAAGAGGCAAATATAAAAGAGCAGCAAAATTAGCTTTAAGCATTATTAAAGCAAAAGGTATTAAAAAAATTGCTTCTACCGGTTATGTTGATGATGATTTAGTAATATTATCTCAGAAAGGATCATTAGTTCTCACCCAAGATTTTCCTTTAAAGAAAAGACTTACAAAACCTTACTTAACTATTAGACAGAAGAAAAAAGTAATTCTTGTTAATTGATTAAGATTTTAGAACAAAGAAAGAAACATTTTTATATTCCTAAATAAACATTAGTTGTAATATGGAAAAAAAGTGGTTTTTGATAGTGGGAATGGTAATTATTCTTGCAGTTTTAGTTCCAGTATTGTATATTACAATCCAGAATTATCCTGATGAACCAATAGTAGAAGAGAATCCATATTATTGTAAAGCAGACCAAGATTGTACATATTATACACTGTATGATTGTGTTTATGCAGTAAACAAAAATCATCCTAACGCCCAACAAAATGTCAATAAAGGTCCGCCACCCATGGCTGCTCACTGTTTAGATCAAAAGTTTTTCAATTATGTTTGTGAAGCGAACAGTTGTGCTAAAGAAGATAATTGTGAAGTTGTCTGCGATTTAAACAATTATGATAAAAATACGCTAGCGGTGATTCAACAAGAAGATTGTCCGGTAACATCTCAAGCATGTAACACTTACAAGATGTGTGAATGTTAAAACTCGAGATAAAAATATACTTTTAAAATAGATTTTTAAAATTAATTCTGATGTTAAATTCGTCATTAATTAGGGTCTACAAACACCCGGAATATTTTTAATATAACTACTTGAAAATAACAAATTATATAAATAATCAGTTTTCTTAAAGTAAATATCAAGTTAATTATAAAGAAACTCGGGGTGGATATTAAATGATTGGAATAATTGCAATTATAATAAGTTTAGTAGCTTTAGCTTACGCAGGTTACCTTTCTCTAAAGATTATGAAGATAGAACCAGGTACAGAGAAAATGCAAGAAATTGCCAATGCTATCAAAGAAGGAGCGATGGCATACATGGCAAGACAATACAAAACCATAGCAATCTTCGCGATTGTTATAACAGTAATCTTAGCAATTCTGTTTGATTATGTTATTGCTGCAGGATTTATTTTCGGAGCTTTACTTTCAGGAATTTCTGGATATATTGGAATGACTATTTCTGTTAGAGCTAACGTAAGAACTGCACAAACTGCAAAGAAAGGTCTTAAAGAAGCATTAGATGTTGCTTTCAAAGGCGGATCTGTTACAGGAATGGCAGTTGTTGGTTTAGCATTATTAGCAATCAGTGTATTTTATACAATTTTCAAAGATCCAACAATGTTAGTTGGATTAGGATTTGGAGCATCATTAATAAGTTTATTTGCAAGAGTTGGTGGTGGAATTTATACCAAAGCTGCAGACGTTGGTGCCGATTTAGTTGGAAAAATTGAAAAGGGCATCCCTGAAGATGATCCTAGAAACCCGGCAGTTATCGCTGATAATGTTGGGGATAATGTAGGAGATTGTGCAGGAATGGGCGCAGATTTGTACGAAACTTATGTTGTTACTTTGCTTGCGGCAATGTTACTTGCTTTAATCCCATCAGTATCACAAACTTACAATTACGCTGTTGAGTATCCAATAATGTTAGGAAGTGTAGCAATTGTTGGATCAATTATCGGAACTTGGTTTGTTCGTTTAGGTAAGAAAGAAAATATTATGGGTGCATTGTATAAAGGTTTAATTGCTTCCGGGATATTTTCAGCAATCGGTTTTTATTTTGTAACTTACTTTACAGGAAATCCAATGAACTTGTTTTTAGTAACTTTAGTAGGTTTAGCGATTACAATCATAATTAATGTTGTTACAGAATATTATACAAGTACAAAGTATAGACCAGTAAAGGCAGTGGCTGAAGCATCTTTAACAGGAGCAGGAACAAACTTAATTCGTGGTTTAGCGATTGGTCTTGAATCAACAATAATCCCAGTGATTGTAATTGTTTTAGGTATCATCGCATCATATTTCCTTGCAGGTGTTTATGGAATTGCAATTGCAGCAGTATCAATGCTTTCATTAACAGGACTAATTATCGCTTTAGATAGTTACGGACCAATTACAGATAATGCTGGTGGAATTGCTCAAATGGCAGGATTATCAAATAAAGTTAGAAAAAACACTGACGCATTAGATGCTGTTGGTAACACAACTAAAGCCGTTACTAAAGGTTATGCGATTGGTTCTGCCGCGTTAGGAGCATTAGCACTTTTTGTAGCTTTTACGCAAGAGATTAAACACCTTATTGGCGTTCCAGTTAGTTTCTTATTAACAAATCCAGCAGTAGTTGTTGGATTGTTTATAGGAGCAATGTTACCATTTGCTTTCTCAGCAGTTTGTATGACAGCAGTAGGAAACACTGCACACAAAATCGTTGTTGAAGTTCGAAGACAGTTCAAAGAAATTAAAGGTTTGATGAAAGGTACAGCTAAACCAGATTATGCAAGGTGCGTTGATATTGTAACAAAAGCAGCACTTAAAAACATGATTTTGCCAGCAATAATTGCAATCTCAGCACCATTACTTGTTGGAATGGTGTTAGGAATTCAAGCTTTAGGTGGTTTATTGATTGGAGTTATTTTATCAGGACTATTAATGGCTTTATTCATGTCTAATAGTGGAGCTACTTGGGACAATGCTAAGAAGTACATTGAAGATGGAAATTATGGTGGTAAAGGTAAGGATGCACATAAAGCAGCTATTGTTGGTGATACCGTAGGAGACCCTTTCAAAGACACTGCGGGACCGGCATTAAATGCTTTAATCAAAGTTATCAACACTTTTGCAATTGTCTTTGCACCGTTGTTTGTCATGTACGGACTTAATTTGTTTTAAATATAGCAAAAACTATATTTAGAACATCAAAAAACATTTTTGTTTTTTGTTTATTTTAAGTCTTAATTTTTTATTTTATTATTTTTTAGAAATAATTTAAAATGGTTATGAAAAAATATTTAACAGTAACGTTTAGCATTTTAATAATCATATCACTTACTTTAAGTTTAGGTTGTACTTCTAAAACTGTTTCTAAAGAAGTTGCTGAAGAAAAAGCATGGGAATATGTAAACTCAATAGTTGGAAAAGTAGAAGCACCATTCATGGAAATGTTAGAAAGTGAACCGGAGGATTTGGTTTTCCTATATCAAATAACAAAGATTAGGCAAGGGTATTGTATTGAATTTGGTTTTAGTTATAGAAAAGAGTTAGGGATGGTAATAAGAGACCAAGATCATATTACTCCAACAACAATTCCTGTTTTTGTTAAAAACAATGGTGTTGTAGATGAAAATGATCCAAAATGTCTTTACATGGCTTACCCAAAATTAGAATCGAGTAAATTATTAGGTTAAATTTACAAATTTTAATTAAATTATTTAACAAAAAAAAAGAAATTATTTTCTAACAATTCTTATCAACTTGTACCCTGCTGCTAAGAACCAGGCGATGTTAAGAATAATGAAAGGGACAGAGTTTAATGTATAAGCGTAATATGTTAATAATCCTGAACCCAGAATGTTTGTTAAATTGTATTGAAGAGTATTTTGATTAAATTTATCTACAAACTCATCTAAAATAAAAGCCATCAAAATTAAAATCATTCCAATAATTCCAATTATTAAGTTTATCATTGTTTAACCTTTTCTTTTTTTAACAAATTGTGTTTCTTTAATTAAAGAAACTGCATGAGCACCAATTTTCTGAGCAAGTTGTTTCTGCTTTTGAGAAGTTTTAACAAGATTAATTAAATATAATCTATGTGGCAAATCTAAATAGAATAACATTTCTTCTAAAGAAAGATGTTTTTGTAAAAGTCCATTAACTTCGTCATAATCATGTTGCAAAGATTTTACATGTGTATCAAATTGTTTTATTTCTGTAAGTGTTTGTTTAATATTTAAGAAATCGTCATTAATAAATTGATTAGTAATCATTTGAGATTTATTATCATCACCATTAAACGTGGTCAATTTCAATTCAATTAAATATCGAGAATATTGTTGCAGTTTATAATTAATCATTTGAGAAGAATGAATATTTTTAAAAGTGTCTTGCAATTTATGAAGTGCTTGATTAATTTTATCTTTTGCATCTTGATTCAAATCATTGAGAAAAGGCAAGTGTTGATTTGTGTTTGAACGGATAGGTTTAATCCAATGAGTTTTAAATTGGGATAAATCTTTTTCAATGTCTGCTAAAGAATGTACCTCTGTTTTAATATCTCTTAAATCCATCTATCCTCAGAGTAAATTAAAAGAAAGTAGGTTTATAAAACTTATGGTTAGTTAGAAGCCCCGTGATTATGATTCTATTCCCAGTTTTCTTCAAACCAATTTAACTTTTTCTCAAAATAATTAATCCCATTGGGTTTTTCTTCACAATTACTTGGAATTTTATCACAAAGAAGATAATCATACAAATATTGTTCATAATTTTCATAGGCTTCTTCTTTATTCCCTGGGTTAAATAATGCTTTCTCTTCTTCAGTCAGAAATTCCAAAGGTTCAATCTTCTCTTGATAAAATTCTTCTTGTGTCATTCCTTCACTATTCATTTGACCAACCATGTTTGCCATAGATTCTAATACTAAATCTTGTCTTGCTTTTCCTTGAAATACCGAACTCCCTAAAGCATTTAAATCTTCTATATCATACTCACTTGGCAAAAAATTATTTTCACCTGGGAGCATACCCTGCATAGAATCCTCTTCTGGATAAAAAAATGCATCTGCAACTTCGTGAACATAATGTTCTTGTAATGAAGCTAATTCATCTTCAAAACCTGAAGAAATGCCATATTCTAACAGTTCTCTTAAGCTCTCCCTGTATTCCTCTGGACCCATATTTTTTAATTCTTCTAAAAATTCTTCACCTTCAAATGAAGCAATTAGGTCATTAATGGGATTTTCTGATTCGTCAAATATTCCTTTGGCAATTAACACTTTAGCTTCGTCAATTGCCCTAATTTGCCGCTCAGAAAAATCATTTCGTTTAGATTTCCCTTGATTTTCACTAGTTATTTTACCTGAATTAACAAAGTCAGTTTCAATAAAATTTTGATCTTTTAAAAAAAGTGAGAGTAAATTAATTTCACCAGAACCATGAACTGGTTTTTCACTATTATATTCTTCATTAGACAAGAAAATCAATTGAACATTTTGTTTAATGTCTTTCTCTTTAAGTGAAGGTTGATTAAATAAAATGGGTGAACCACCAAGTATGTAAGCTTCACCAGTATCACGATTTTTACCATAAATCACAGTAGAACTACTACTATCCATTTTTGTTTTAGAATAAAAAGGCTCTCCAAAACCATAACTACCGCGTTGTTGGAGATTAATATGTCCAATTTTTGAAGGAGAACCGTGTACAGAAGCATAAATAAAACTTTGAGCAGGATTCAATAAATCTATGTTAATGTTATCTCCATTAACTGAAGTTAGTTTTAAAATATTTCTATCAATCTCTTCACCCTTAGCGTTATAATTTTCTAGTAATTCAATTGTCGAAAGTTTATCTTGTTCATAATTATTAGGTAAAAAAGCATTAGAACCGTAACATCCATCAAAACAGAAATGTAAATTATTATCTGCATCAAAAGTACTTTCTGACTTGCCTTTAGTTACAGTAAATTTTGAATTTTTATCAAATAAATATTTAGAACTACTTTCTAGAACTACTGAACCAGATTTTAAACTGAAACCATCTAAAATGTTTGAAGCTTTTCCAATTTTAATTTCTTTGGAACCTAACATTAAAACTTTAGGATTATTGGAATCTTGCAAATCTAATATGAAATTTTCCCCTCCACCAATCCACATCTTTTCTTCGTCTGTCCCAGTAAATATAATAGAATTTAAATTATATATTCCGTCCCCTTTAGTAGTTGCACTAAAACCAGGCATAGTAACAAATTCTCTTCCGTCATCAATAATCATACCATTATCAATTGTAATTTGGTCACCGTTTGCATTAATAATTCCATTATTAAGAATAAATCCTTTTCCTTTTTTGGGTTGGATTTTTACTGAACCATCAGAATTAACAATAACTTCTGTGTTTTGTGATTTAAGTTCTTCTGGAAATAAATTAATATTATAAGAAGGTTTGCAATCATCACAACCTTTAGTGGAAACACTTAACCCATTTGCTCCACGATTATAAGATGAAATCCCCGAACCTTCAGAAAAATCAACACCAATCTTTTTACCAAGTTCAGATAATGCTTCTGGTTTGCTGTTAAGTAATGTAGGATCCGAATTTAATTTATTTTCAAATGCATCAAAAAAAACCGGCTCATTTAATAATTTAGGATTTTGCTCAACACCTTTAATAAGATCTTCTAAATTATAATTGTTAAAATCTTGTTGATTGTTCCAATCATTATTGTTCCAATCAAAACTATCTTCTGCGAAAGCAAGTTGCACAGTTAATAAACTTAAAAGTATCATTAATAGAAAAATAAATGCTTTTTTCTTTATTCCCATGGTTCAACCTCTTCCAATTGATATCTTAATGCAAATTCATAGTAAAAAGGAAGGTTATTAACTTCAACTTCATTGTCTACTAAAATAAAAGTAAAATCAGGAGCGTAAGTATCAACAAAATAATAATAAAAACCATCTTCAGAAAATTTATCAAATGGCGATAAAACAATCCCTTCAGGAGATTTAATCTGCCACTCATTAAAATAATCAATTAAAAATTGATGAGTAGTACCTAATCGACAATCTAACTTATATTCAAATTCACTGATCATAGAAATTTTATCATTTTGACTTATCTCAAGAGGATAATTTAAGTTTACAATAATTTGGGTAGGTAAGATTTCTGCTTTTACATTAATTGGATTTATTTTAACATCAAATTGAGGAAAAGATTTAAACCAGTTAGTACAGTAAGGCAATCTATTTTTCACATAAGATTCTAATTCGTTTTCAATTAGTTCTAATGGTGGAACAATAGTTTGGTTTTCATAAAAGTAGTATGGTTTCAAATGAAAATTGGAAATGTTTTCGTTGAAATGATAATACCCACCATTTTCACCAATTTTAATCACTCCTGCTTGAACAGTTTTCTTTAAACAACTATCAACGAAAAGTTTAACTGATTCTGTTTTAAGAGGAGAGGTTTCAACTCCAGGGACACTTTTATTACTAGAAAAGATTAGTAATAGAATTGTTGAAATAATTACTATTATACCAAGTACTATAAAAATAGTGATCTGACCTCTCTTTTTCATGTTAATGTATATTATAAGAAAGTAAGATGTATTTATAAAGATATCTTTTTAATATAACCAAAATTTTCCGTTTAAAAACGAATGAATTTCCTTTGTAAAAAAATAATTTCAGAAGAAAATACAAGAAAAATCTAGTTGAAAAGACAAAAAGAAGTTAATCACTGCCCAGAGACGAAACATTTATAAATGAAGATGATTATTAGGTAAATATGACACTTAAACAAACACTATGTGCTTTATTGGCTTCAGGCATTTTAGCTTCTAGTGGGGCTGTTGCTAAAGCTGGGGATAATCCCTGTGAGAACATATCCAAAACGGCCCAATGTAATGTTGAAAGATTTGGACATTATCAAAGCCTAGTTAAAAAAAGAGTAGATACTTCTTGGACCATGGGCAGAGATTTAATAGTTGTAGACAAGTCAGCTGGTGAAATGGATTTATATTTACGAGGAGATAAAGTTGCTACTTACAAAATTAGTACTGGTCGAAGTGGAATTGGTGATAGGGAAAATGACGATGATAATCATACTCCCGAAGGGATGTATCGTTTAGAAAATATTTTTGATTATGGTGCATTATGTAATATTGAACCTTGTCAAAGTTTAGTAATTGATTTTCCTAATTACGAAGATGTTAAAAGAGTAAAAAAAGCTAAGGATAATAAAAATAATAAAAGTTATAGAGGCAGAAACACTTTTCGTGAAAAAATTATGATTGAAGGCACTAATTCAGAGATGCCAAGACCTACAAAAGGTCATATTCAGATGACTAATAAAGATTTAACTGATTTATTAGAAAAAGTGAAGTTTGATAAAGAAAAATCAGTTGGCGTTTTAATTGTTCCTTACGGTGCAAGAGAAAGTTATCAAAGATAATTCTTTATTTTTTTCTACCCAGTAAGTATTCCTGCTATTTGATCTTCAAGTTCATCCAAATCAGCTGGTGGAACTGTTTCAGGTTCTGTATCTGCTACATTGTTTTCGGGTTCATTATATTGATGGAATCTATATTCAATAGAACGACCCTCTTCTTCCATGATACCAGATATTTTTGATTGATGAGGTAAAGTATATTGGTCTGCATCTTGAATATTAGAATTTCCAAGTATTCTTTGGTAAGATTCTCCTACTGCAACCATATCATCTGTTTCTTCAAGCATTTTAAATATTTCACCAGTGATAATTCCTTTTGAAGCCCCAGTACCAGTACCAGGAGTTGCAATTGTAAATGCACTTTTACCAATGTTACCATTTTTTATTGCACCTTCAACTGTTGATGCACTATAACATCCATTATAATAAACAAGAGTAGGCTCACCTTGAAGAGTTTGATCAGTACCTTCTCCACCAATATGTCCCCCATAAGCTTTCATAAATACTTGACCATTTCTACTCATTTCAGTATATTTTTCCATTTCTCTTTCATAATCTTCATACTCTGCTGCTGCAAAAATTAAAATTTTATCTCTAACTTTTATTTTTCCCTCATCTCCATCAAACTGAACACTATCTCTTTGAAGTTCATAACCAACGATTCTACCATCTCCGTTCTTAATTGTTTTCACTACTTTAGCACCTTTATACATATTTTTAGCCCTATTAAAATGTCCTCTTTCAGCAGAGTCATAATCAGTGTTACCATGTGAATAGATTGTAATCCTAATTGGTGTGCCATCTTCATCTTTTGGCCATTTTTTATAAGTTCCTGGTGGAATTCTAAAACTATCAACAACTTTAACAGCTTTTGGATCAGGATTAGTAATGATTGCAACAGCTAAAGGATTAGTGTTATCAAAACGATTTTTATTTCTAAGAACAAGTGCTTCTAAAACAACTTTCTTTTCTTCTCTAAACTTTTCATCTCTTTCATCAATGATCCCATCACCATTAAAATCAACATTCTTATTATTTTGAGATAACTTTTGATATTCATTTAGAAGAATTTCTTGATATTTTTTATTAACTTTTTTGTCCTTTAATAAGGATTCGGATGCAACAACAAAATGGCCAGCCCCACTAGGTTCTAAGATTATATCTTCAACGACAAATCTAGAATATTCTTCAATAATTTCAGGACTTGCTTTTGCTAAATGAGTTTGTCCGATACCTGTTGCAGCAAGCATCCTATAAATTTGATGTCTTTCTTTTTTTGAATCAATATTTGATACAAGATGATCAAAGAAACTTTTTCCTTCTTTTTTTGCTCTTTTAAGCAATTCTTTTTCTATTAAAACTAAGTTTGAACGGTAAATCCCATGGTCTTGTCCGACATTTCCATCTGGTTGTTGTGCCAAAACAGAACGAATTACTTCGTCATCAACCAATCTTAATGCAGTCATAACTTCATTCTTGTTCCCATCGTGTTTAAGGTCATTTAAAACTGGCCCTAATTCATTTTGACACAAATCCCGGAATGTCTCTTTTATGTTTTCCTGAGTTTCTTTATCAACAGAAGGGTTACTTAATTCCTTGCTAAAAATGTCAAGCATTTCAATAGTTTCTGCACGAGTAGATTTATCTTTTAAAAGTAAAGTCATGTCAGAATCATAATTATTATTAGTATCACGCTTAACTCTTTTTGAAAGATCATTAGCCAGTTTTACCAAGTCTGGAGAATTCTTAAGAAGTAAAAGCCTTTCGTTCGTATAATGGCCCCGATAATAACCCCCACCCATAACTATTCTTAAAGAAGCCATAGAATCAAAAAACTCTTTTTCATTCATTCCCAATTCTGGTGGAATCCCCACTTGAAATTCTTCATTTCTCATTACTTTCTCTAATAAGTCAATTGTTGAAAAAGGAGTTTTTATAATCCCTTGTTTATAAAGAGCAGCATAGTCAGAAGCTTTATTAACAACTTTAATAATATCTTGTTTACTACCACTAACTTCTGAAACTAAATCCAGGTACCTATTTGCATCTTCGACATCTTCAAAATTTATGAATCTTAAAGATGCAGTTAATGCCACAGAACCAGATTTACTTAATAAACCATCTTCATACATTTTCATTAATTTCATATTAAACAAAGGGCTGGTTTTAGTAATCCCCACAAAGTTATTTAACAAATTTTCTAATGTTTCGGTACGTCCCCCTTGTCTTCCTTCCTGAATTAAAGACCTAATTAACAAATCAGAATCTATCTCGTCTTCAAAATCTTTTAAGTAACCATAAGTGTCTAAAATTTTTCCAATACGAGCTAAATCTTTTTCTCCTGTAGCCCTTGCAGTTAGAAATAAGTCAATAATCTCAGGGTCAGTAATATCAAGAGATGAAAATTCAATTTTAAGCATTTTTATATCTTTAAGATACCTTTGTTTATCTTTAAGAGAGATAGAAGAACCAAATTTAGTAAGATAATAATTTTTGGCAACTTCTTCATCAAAATGAGTGATGGTTTCACCATTTATTTGAACCCTGTATCCAAGAGGATCCAATCTCATTGCTCGAGTTTTACCATTAACTTTTTCATAACCAAAAGCAATTTGCATGTCTAACTTTTCAATACCACTTAAAGGAGCAATCATCGCTTGGTCACTTTGAAATAACAGATCAATTTTACCTTTTTTATTAGAATAATATTTTCTGAAACTCACCTCGCCACCATCATCAATTTTATCAACAATTAAATGAGGAATAGTTTGTTCTGTTTCTACTTTAATTTCATTCCCTTCTTTTGACTTTATTCTTATAGCATTCCCTTTATCAATTGCAAAACAACTACCTGAAGAAGCATCACAAATTGTTCTACTATCTGCATTAGGGAAATAATCTGTTTTTTTTGACACGGAAAAATCAACTAGTTCTCCGAAAGGTTTCAATTCTTTAACTCTTGTACCTGCAGCTAATTCCCAACTTTGAGTTTCAGGATCATAAACTGAACCTTCTGTTTGAACTAACTCTCTTTTAACAACAACTCTTTCTGTATCCTCTTCCCAATCATTCTTAGCTTTAACTTCAACAATTTCTGAATGCTTAATATTTTCTCCACTATATTCTAATTTTGCATTACCTTTTCTACCTTCTACAGGAATAACTTTAACGGTATGCTTTTTCCCTGAACCAGAACTATCTGAACAGGATTTACCCACACAAGCCATTTCAGATTCAATCTCAGCATTATCAATTTTTGTTCCAGGAGCAAAAGAGGCAGTTTCACCAGGTGCAGCATCAAGAGCATCTTCTAAAAGAATAAGTGCTTCTAAATCTTCTCCTTTTTTAATTCGACCATTAACTAATTCAATGTCTAATCCAACACCAAGATGTTGTTCCTTAAAACTAGAACTGTCTCGTAATTTAAGATCAAATTTCCCATCATTTGCAATAATATTCCCACTATAACCGCTACCACCAGAAACATCAATATTTGTTCCAGCACTAGCAGAGATTTCCATCCCCGAATCAGTACTACTTCCAAGATTAAGTGTACCCTCATCTAAATGGATAAAACCAGAACCAATAGTTACAGTTCCAAAAACTTTCGCACCATTATGGTTATAATCGTTAATAAGAACACCATCTGCAGAAACAATCTCATTTCCAACAATTTCAACACTCCCACCACTAAAAGTTGCTCCTTTAAAATCAAAACTTCCATCGCTAATTGATACAGAATCGCCAGAAACAATTACACCGCTTAATCCCGCACCGCCAATAGTAATCCCATGATTTTCTTGTAAATAATTGATTTGTTCTTGCTCATTCATCTCACTATAATCTGTAGTTCCAGCAGAATCCCCTTCCAGTGCAATAACACCAACTGATAAAATTAATAAAAGTACAATTCCTAACGCCATTCTTTTTTTCATTCTCCAAATAAACTTTCTGGTTTTAAGATTGTATCTTGATCATAAAATATAGCGAACGAAAAGTAATATGGTTTGTTAAACATTTCATTATCAAGTATGGAAATAATTATTTTGTTTTCATCTTGTGGATCTTCAGGAAGTAATAAATTATCTTCTTCGGTATCCTCATCAAATGTACCTTCAGTTACAACCGTTTCCTCATTAATTATTTCGTACTTAAACCCTTCGTCATAGGCTAAGTCAGCGATTTTAGTTAACGGGAACCAGGCAGGATTCTCTGCTTGAATTTGAGCAATTTCATTAGCCCAACCAACAATTTTTCCATAATGTAAATTCTTTTTAATTTTAAAACTGTTCATTTCGTTAATAGTTGTAATATCACTAACACTATTTTCATCAACAATGTCAATTTCATTATAATATGATTTGGTTGGTATTTTAGCTTCAATTAAAATAGTTTCATTAGAAATCTTGGTTTTAATTTCTTTAATTTCTGCGCCAACAGTTAGACCGGTTTTTTTGGCGTTTTCTTCAATAAGTTCAATACAATTGCCAACAATTTTTTTTATAGCAAACGCTAACTGTTCTTCCACTTCTTCTGTTTGCGGAACAAACAAATCGTTTTTATAGAAGTAGTAAGGGATCCTTGCTTGTAAAAACTCTTTACTCTTAACAGGTGTGTAATAATATCCTCCCTGCATTCCCACATAAACAAGAGCATCTTCAACAGAATCGTCTAAACAGTTTTCAAGTTGTAACTTTAAAGAAACTTTTTCAGCACTTAAATCATCAACACTCTCTTCTGGCAAAGTGCTTTTATTAAAATAATATAGTGACAAAGTAGCAGAAATAACTATCATTAAACCCAATATTATAAATATAGTTACTTGACCTCTTTTTTTCATCTTATAAATATAAAGAAAGCAATAAGTGTTTATAAAATTACTCTTTTATAGGGCCAACAATCTTCAACATATAAATCCTTTGCCAACTCATAAAAAGTACTAAAACAACAACATTGATAATCGTCATTAAGTTTTGGCGGTAAAAGAAAGCTTTTCCTAATGGATATAATACTAAACTAATCAACAATATTGTTAACAAACTTAACAAGAACATTCTCCAGATTCTGTTCCAATGAACTTTGATTAAATTAAATGCGTCACTGACAGATTCCCAGGCTTTATATTTATGCACAAAACTGTAAAATACTAAAAACACAAATAATAAAAAAGTTAACTGGAAAAATAAAGTTACCGCTTTTGCAAAAACGAAATAAATCGTGTTTCCTACTAATGGGAAAATCACATTAAACGCTATCCTGAAAATAGCAAAAATCAAAAAGTATGCTCCTGCTAAAAATAAGATTATTAATGAAATTCCGTTCCAACGCCAAAAGTTTTTCCGAGTAAGTTTTGAACGTTTAATTTTGTTCCATAAGAACGCTCTAGAGAAAGAGAAAGCCATCATTAATAATAAAAATGTTAAAACCGTTCCAGCAAAAAATACAAATACAAAACTTTTAGCTTTAGCCAAAAATTCTAACGCTTGCTCTTCAGTACCAGATAAAAGTTCAACTTTAAGTTGTTCAGCAGTTTTACCATCACTGAGAGCAAAAGCTTTATCGCCAAGAACTTTTCCGAACGCCAAAACGATCCCCAAGATTAAAAGTATTGCTACAACATCAATAATTAGAGTATATAAAAAAGCTTTATTTACCTTGAACGAACGTAAGTAATTTCTGATATGTTTATTCATAATTCAGTTAAGGTAAAAGAAATGATATAAAAAGTATTCGGTACTGATTTATACATTTGTAGTAACATCAGGGTTTCTAGAAGTTACTGAATCTGCAGTACCACCGTAATTAGTTGTACCGGAAACAGTGTCAGCAAAATTAGTACAGATTTCATCAACTGCATCATTTTCATAATCATAAACTTTATGTGATGAATGAAACTTGATACAAACTCGGTCATAATTTTCTGCTGAATAAGAGGCAATAGTTCCACCATCTTGCTCGCCATTATCTAAAGTGATCACACTCTCACCATAAGCGCCAGGCCGTGAAAATGCCCATTTAGTACCTGAACTGCCAGAAAGTTGTAGGTTAAACTTAACAGCTTTACCGTTCTCATCAATGTATGGTGTAAATTTTTCATCAGTAGGTGCAGAGACACCCCAAGTGATTTTATAAAAATATCCTTTAACAGGTTCAATGTCAAATTCAGTTTCGTAACAGAAACTATCTTCTTTACAAATGTAATCATCTTTACAAATGAACTCGTCCTCTTCATTATAATAGGCTTGACCAACAGATGGAAGGTTAATTAAATTAGGATCAACCAATTCTTGTGATTGTCCTTCGTAAAGTGGATTCCGTTCACAAGAGATAGGAAATTTCTGATTAGACTTTTCACCCTGGATAGATCCTACAAATTGATAAGTTCCGGAAACTGTACTTACAAATGCGCTAGATTTACCCGGTTCACTGTAACGTTTAGCTTCATCATAACCGCACCATTCTCTGCTTGCAAAGCCAGGTAAGTCTGCCCAATTTAATAAAAATTCACTGTTTGACCATTCCAACCAATCCTGTGTAGTTTCAGGAAACAATAAATTTGATAATCCTTGATACTTTCCAAGCTGACCTGCTAAACCAGCAATACCACCGATAATATGGCCACCGGCCCAATCACCACTAACCAAAATATCATAAGCTTCTGCACCCATTGCTTCCAACCAATCACCTTGCCAATATAATGAATCAGCTTTTTCCATTAGATCTTTGAAAAGTTTAGAATCTTTATCAGCTGCAGTTTTAAGTTCTGCGAGACGTTTATTGATCGCTTCACGGAATTCTTTATCAGTCCACTCTTCATTTCTTGCAACACCAATATCTTTACCAATCTTATCTAAATCTAAGCCAGTAATGGTTTCAGGGACAGTTTCTCCATTAATACCGTTTTGTTTTAAAATACCTAATACTTCTTTTCTAAGTTGATAGGGCACAGATTTAGTTTTAAGGTACTCTTCTTCTTCCTTTGCAATAGCTGCAATCATTTCAGAAGCTTGAGTGTGAGTTATTTTACGTGCTTGTAAATCTTTTAAAACATCTTGAACTTTTGCTTTTACTTCTAATTCGTGCGGAGTTGGTTGATTAGGTTTTGCTTTAGCATCTTTTTTAATTTCTGTTTTGGCTTCAGGAAGATCAGATTTTGTTAAAGTGTCATAACCACTAATGTCACTTGTAATTTCAACAATCTCACCAGTTTTTGGATCGTATCTATAATATTTTCCGTCTTGTTTCCAATACTGACAATCTTTACAAGCAGCACCAGTACCAAACAATGCTGTACCTGTTTTTGCATTTTTAGGGATGTTTGCTTTTGTTAATGTTGCTTTTTTATAAGCAGAAGGTTTGCTTTTAGGTTTTTCGGGTTGTTGAAACACATCCCCCTTATTTGGAGCATATTCACCACAACCGCCTTCTTTAATACAAATTAATTTACCACCTTCAATTTTCCAAGTATCAGTTAAACCTTTCTCAACAATATCATAAGTAGCTAACCAAGTACCCAATCCAGTAGAACCAAATGACCTGTCTGCAAGTTCAATTGCATAAACAGCATCTTGTCCTGCTAAATCCATAAATTGTTGAGCATTGTCAATATTATTTCCTGTTTCTTGAGCTAATAAAGTAGCCAATGACGGATCTCCGCCAGACAGAACCAAATAAGATATAGCAATGTTTGATTGACCAGTTTGATCATATAATGAAGAGATATCAGCTGAATCACAAGAATCTAATTGACAATAACCCGCCTCATTTAATTCTCCCAAATATTTATTTCTCTCATCTTCATCAAGATCTTCCCATTTAATAGATGAAACAACAACTTCAATTTCTGGCCAAGTTTCTTCTTTTTCAACCTCAGCTTCTTCAGAAGTTTCTCCAGCAACAGATGTTTCAGCAACAGCAGAAGTTCCTGTACATTTATCCCCACACTTTTCCATAGCTTGATTATAAGTTTCTTGCTGAGTGGTAGAACCTTCGGTACCTTTTGTTTCAAGAATTGAAATAAGATTCTCAGAATTACCTAAGTCATGTTCTAAAACTGCCAAAACAAGATCTGCATTATTTCCAGAAGCATCATATGCTTCTTTAGCAAAGTCATAATTAGCAATATCATCATGAGACAATAACTTTTGTGCATTTTCAGGTGTGCCAAAATCGCCTATAGAAGAAAGAAGTTTCTCTTCTGTAAAAAATTGGTTACCACTTTTTGTTTTAATGGATTTAAGTTCATTATATGTTTCAATCCAACCATCAACATTATTAGTTTTTTGAGTTAATTCAAGATAATTGTCAACATCTTGAACGCCTTTCTCTTTTTGAGCCTGATAATCCTCAAAAATATTTTTTGCTTTTTCGGTACTATCCTCTTTATTAACAACATCTATGATTTTAGGTTTACTTACACCTTCAAATGCAGGATTTTCAAAATAGGTTTTAGCGGATTCTAAAGTGCCAAAATTACTTTCCAACTTGGTTTGTTCAGCAAGTGACATTTCTCCAAAACTACCTACCCAAGTTTGATGAGTTTCCCATGTCTCTTTATTACATCCCCCATAATCCTTACAATCTGTATTTTTACTCCACCATTTCCAAAAGTCGTACTTCACATTGGAATTTTTTTCACTGTATGCATAACTTGCTTCATCATATTCCTTTTTACCTACGATTAAACCCTCATTATCACTCGTATCATAAGAAACAGTACGAAAATCATCATCAAAATTACCATTACTCCCCCATAGAACGTAACCACTATGGACACAATAGCCACTTTTTCCATTCACAGAAGAACAGGAAGGCAAATGGTCATCAGTTATTGAGCCACCATGTGTTACTTTGCTTACTCCCTTAGTCTTCATTCCTATTGGCTCGGGTTCATTACCAGGACCAAAAGCTAAACTTAAACTACTTAAAACTATTAAAAACATTACCAAAATCACGCCTTTTTTATACATCTTTGTTATAGTAATCATTTTCTCCTTTTAAATGTTTTTATATATCAGTTTGAACATTGTTAGATGTTGAAGGTACTGAAGGTGTTTTATCAGAGTCTGAATAGTCTACATAACCACCACTACTCTGAATGAATTCTGCACAGATGTTTTTAACATCATCGCCTGCCATATCCTTAACATAAAAATCATCATCAAATCTGATACAAACTTCTTGATAATCCTCTTTAAGGAACCTGACGATAACACCTGAGTCCTGAGCGCCATTATTAAGTTCTAAAACGCTCGTCCCATAACCGCCTGGACGTTTGAAGATCCATTTAGTTTCACCACTAGAACTGACAAGCTCAACATTAAACTTAACAGCAGTCCCATCTTCATTAACATAAGGTGTATTTTTTTCATCTTGCGGAGCAGTAACTGCCCAAGTGATTTTGTAAAAGTAACCTTTTGCTGGTTCATAATCTTCTTCAAAAGGATCAGGATTTTTATCAGGTTTACCATTTTCATCTTCATCAAGGTAACAATATTGATCATCAATACAAATTAATCCATCTTCACGACAAACTAATTCGCCTTCATCTTCTTCATCCTCAGAAACTTCACACAAAATATATTCTTCATAATAAGTCCTTTCCGCTTGAATACTACCAACAAATTGGTAAGTTCCGGTAAGAGTCTTTACAAAAGTGGTAGATTTTCCTGGCGCACTATAACGCATCCGTTCATCCATGTTACATAAAGCAGTCGTTACTGTTCCGGGCAGGTCTGCCCACTTTGTTAAAACCTCATTGTTAGCAACTTCCATCCAGGCAGCAGTAGTCTCTGGCATGATTAAGTTTGATAATGCCCGGTATTTGCTAACTTGCCCCATCAAACCAGAAAGTCCGCCAACAATATCACCACCAGCCCAATCGCCCTGCACTGCAATACCATAAAAGTCATCTCCAATCATGTCTTGTAACCAATCACCCTGCCATTTGACAGTATCAGCATCTTCAGTAATTTTATTAGCTTGCTCCAAAACTTTTTTAGCTTCTTTATCACGAAGGTTTGTTGCACCTTCCAAATCTGTAACTTCCTTACCAGTTCCATCTACCCATTTAGTAACTTTCTGACCATCAACTTCAACTTCTTTTTTTGTTAAAGTTTGTTCGTCAACAGTAATTGTAGAACCGACAGAAGCAGAATTTAATATTTCTTCACTTGGTTGAGCAACAACCATCTTACCAGCAACAGCTTGAGCTTTTGCAGCTAATGCTGCCATTTGATCACCAGCACCGCCGTTAGTTAAACGACCGTCAGCTAATGCTTGTTGAACTTGACCAACTTCCGCTTCAATCGCTTTAAGTTGTTCTTGTGGAGTTAATGTTAATGGTTGTTGATCATAATCTGCTTGTTGTTGAACAAGAGCAGTAGCTACAGCAGGACCAACTGTTGCACCCGGACTATTTGTAATTGTAGTATCGTCTTTCTCTTTAAATGCAACACTTTTTCCAGTTTCATCCAAATAAATTGTTGTTCCAGAAGTCTCATCATAATACTTTATTTTACAACTGGGACATGCTTGTTGATCAGCAGCAGTCATTTGTGCCTGTTTAAAAGTCATTTGTTTATTTCCTACTGGAACATTTAATTCTAAAGGTGGAGAAAACGGTGCTGCCCCCCCGGGAATAGATGGGGTGGTTGTAGTAGATAATGCTTTTTCTTTAGCAGTCTTAAGTTTATCTGCAGTTTCTGAATCAACTTTTTTATCTTTACACCAATCCCATAAAAATGTACAATCATTCTTTTCTTCCCAAGAACCGTCAGCTTGTTCACGGTAAACTTTACCTTCAACAACCAATTCTTTAGTCGCAAAATTGTATGATGATGAGGGCTCAGTTATAGTATCTTTAGTTCTGCCTATTTGTCCCCAAACTACTTGCTTCTGCTTTTCAAGTTTCTTTTTAGCTTCAACGTCAGGAACTATTTGCCAAACATCTTCAGGGATTGTTTTCCATCCATCTTCAGTCCAACCTTCAACATTTCCAGAAGTGGGATTAACACGTAAACTTTGATCATTACAAGAAAACACGGAACCGCAATCCATTACTAAATTGTTACCGTCAATATCTAATTGAAACCCGCCAAAATCTTTATCACCTGACCATTCTTTGGAACCTTTTTCTTCTTCTGCTTTAGGTTCATCTTTTTTCTCTGTAGGAATTTCAACAGTTTCTGTAACTTCTTTAGGAGCAGTGGGTGTTGTAACAGTTTTACCTTGTTCTTGCCATTTCTCAAATTGTGAACTTTTATCTGCTTTATCTTTTTCTGCAGTAGCTTTGTCAACCCATTTACCTTCTACTTTGTATTGAGTTCCTGTAGAATCAGTTTCATAACCTTCATTGTCATAATATTGATTATCAGTAGATTTCCAAACACCAACAGTTTCAGTTCTGGCATACTCATATTTACCAATTTTATCAGACTTTCCTGGACTCCAAACATACTTAGTATCAAATGTAGTTTTATGTGCTTTTAAAGCTTGAGTATAAATTGAATTTGTACTAAGCGGTTTTGTTACTTCTTTCCGTGTATAGTCATAATCAGCAACTTGTTTTCCCGTTGTTAAGTCAACAAAGATCACATTTTTAGTATTTGGCGCGCCTACATCAGCAACTTCTAACTTTGCAACATTTCCGGTATTAATACCTAATTCAGCTAATGCAGTTAATTCATCACTGTTAAGGTTACTATGAGTAACTTTGTGAGGATTTTCTGTATCCCCTGAGATTACCAAACCTTTTGTTCCAAGATCTGCAAGAATACCAGCACGATAATCAGAATTAGAAGTGGGGTCGTTAGGATCTTTGAGGATTGGATTTACTGGCACTTTAACATCCTGAATTTTCCACATCCCACCCTTTTGTTCTTCAATTGTTTTTCCTTGATTATCTCCTTCAGTAACCACAAATTTTCTTTCTCCTGGTTTGCCTATAAAATAACCTTCATGGGTTCCTAATTTCCCAATTCTAGCATTAGGAAGAGACTTCCCACCATCATATTGTACTAAATTACCTTCACCAAATTGTCCAATCTGAGAACCATCTTGATCATAAACTATTTGACCAGTAACACCTTTACTAGCACCATCAACAAAACCCAAAATGTTTCCTTTATCATCGAGAACGGCATGTAAATTTTTATCATTTGCTTTGTGTCCAGGGCTTTTCCATACTGCGACTTTATACCCTTTAACTTCTTTTGTTTCAACAGGAGCCTTTGGTTCCTTTTTTTCTGGTTTAACAAATTGGATTTTTTGTGCACCTTTACCAATAACAACATGTTTGTTGGAAGCATCAACATAATCCCATTTAGTTCCGTCCCATTTAAGTTCCGCACTTTTACCACTGATAATAACTTTTGTAGGTAAACCGGAAGGCGGATTTTTTTGATCATTAATTTTTAAATCTTTTAAACCAAGATTATTTTGAACCATTTCCAAAGCAGTTTTATCACCAGGATTTTTATCTTTAATTGTTTGAACTTCTGGTTTGGTTTCTTCTGTAGGAGTTTCAGTTTTAGGCTGATTAGCAAGATTTTTTAGTTTAATTTCTGCTTGTTGTTTAGCATATTTATTCCTGATTGCTTTCTGTTTTGCAAGCAATTCTTGTTTAGCTTTAACGTTTGGAACACCTTTGAAATCTTCATCATAAACTGTAAAGTATCTTGACCCGCCCCAACCTTTAATATCTCCAGTTACTTCATCAATAATTAAAGGACGATCTTTACAGAAAACACCACAATCCAAAACTAACTGACCGTTTTCAACAGATAAATCTCCTGCCCCTGGTAAACCTTTAATTTCTTTATCACCAGACCAATCAGGCACAGAGGGGGTTTCTTCTTCTTTTACTTCTTTAGAATCGTCTCCTTCTGTTGCAGGTTTTGTAGTACCTTTATTTTCAATTAACTCTTTTTTCTTCAGCTCAACTGCTTCATCGAATTTTGTCTTTTTTTCTTTAACAGTAGCAAGTTTCTTTTCAAGAAGTTTTTTAACAAAATCCATATCCTCTTCAGTGTTGAACCAACCTTTTCCAATAATGTCATTGTACTCATCATCGGTTAGAACTCCTACGTCATGTAAATCATCAACAAAGTCTTTATTCTCGCTATAATCTCCTTTTTTATCCCCATATTTTTCCAATACAGTTCCAATAACAACCAAATCATCAGCCGCAATCTCAGCACTATCCCAATTACCTTGTTCTTTAATCACTGCTGCTTCTGCTTCTGCTTTCTCTTCCATGTCCTCAGCAATCTTTGTATTTTCTTCAACAATTCCTGCATACATTTTTATCGCATCCTTTGTTCCAGAACCTATATCTCCATCAGGGACACATTGAGAACCAGACATTTTACCAATACAAGGGATTCCTGCATTACAGATATTATTAGGACAAAACGAACCAATGTAAGATTTTTGAAAATCTTCTATTTCTTTTTTAGTTGGATTCTTTTTACCAAATACTGCTTGATTATACTCAGACATATCTTCTACTGGTTTGGAAGGTTGATTAGATTTAGAAAGATCTGTTTCTTTAGTTTCTTTTTTAGGCTCTTCTTTTTTCTCTTCATCTACTGTTTTTTCTTCTTTCTTCTCTTCCTTTTTTTCCTCTCCCTTTTCTTCAGCTTTAGCTTTTTTATCAGTAGCAACTTTCTTTTTATGCCATTTTTTAAAAGAGTCAGTATTAAGTGAGTTAAAAGTGTGTTTATCTTCAAGATATTCATTTACTAACATCGCCACAGTGGAGGGAGGAAGAGACTGCCTTGAAGAAATACTAACAATTTTATATCTATAAGTTCTAGCTAATTCATTAGGATCAGAACTAGGATTTAATCTTAAAAACTTTTGAAAAGTAGCTGGAAGAACCACCACCTTGATAAGCTGTTCACGATTTTTAAAACCTGTAACCCCTAAATCTTCATAACCTTTATGCATGCTAGACACAATCTTTGATTTAATAACATCTTTTAGTGGCCGGTTACCAAAAGTTTCTTCACCAACAACGCTTCCAGCTAGAACTAACAAAATAAGTACAACTACCCAAATGGTCCTCTTTTTCACTTTATATTAGCATATTAGAAAACTTTTATTACTTTTAAATACTTCTATTTTATATATTAACACTTACACCGCTAGAACTAGAAACAATAGAATCAACATCACCATTATAATCAACATATCCTGTACTAACATCTAAGAAGTTGGTACAAATATCTTTCACAACATCATTCTCATAATCACTAACTTTATAATTAGAATCAAAGACAATACAAACTTGATAATAATCCTCAGCCAGATAAGAAACAATAGTCCCTGAATCCTGAGCACCATTGTTCAGTGCAATCACTGAAGTTCCGAATGCACCTTGACGTTTGAAGACCCATTTCTGATCATTTCCAAAAAGTTTTAAATTAAATTTAACAGCTTTACCATTCTCGTCAACGTAAGGTGTAAATTTTTCATCAGTAGGGGCAGATACCCCCCAAGTGATTTTATAATAATAGCCTTTAACTGGTTCTTCACTTTTCTCAGTCAGGTAACAGAAGCCATCATCTTTACAAACCTGTTCGTTGTTACAAATCCATTCATCTTCAGTATTATAAAACGCTTGACCTGTCGCTGGCATTGATAACATACTAACATCAACTAAATCTGATGAAGGCATACCATCATAATTAGGATTTAATTTACAACTGATTGGGATTTTGTAAGAAGACTTTTCTGCTTGAATACTTCCTACAAATTGATAAGTTCCGGAAACAGTACCTACAAAAGCAGTAGACTTGCCCGGTTCACTGTAACGTTTAGCTTCATCATAACCGCACCATTCTCTGCTTGCAAATCCAGGTAAGTCTGCCCAATTTAATAAAAATTCACTGTTTGACCATTCCAGCCAATCTTGTGTGGTTTCAGGAAACAATAAGTTTGATAATGCACGATACTTTCCAAGCTGGCCTGCAAAACCAGCAATACCACCAATAATATGACCACCAGACCAATCACCACTAACTAGGATATCATAAGCTTCTGGACCCATTGCTTCCAACCAATCACCTTGCCAATACAATGAATCTGCTTTTTCCATTAAATCTTTATACAATTTAGAATCTTTATCTAGATAAGCATTAATTTCTCCCAACTTTTTATTGATCAATTCACGGTAAGCGTTATCATCCATATCCGGTTCTCGTTGAATATTTAACCCTTTTCCAATATTATCCAAATCAAAAGTGGTAACTGTTTCAGGGACAGTTTTTCCTGCAATCCCATTTTGTTTTAAAACATTATCAACTTTTAATTGTGTTTCATGCCATAAAGAGTTTTCTTTCAAATAAGCTTCCTCTTCCTTTGCAAGGGCTTCAATCATCTCAGAAGCTTCCCCATGGGTTATTTTACGTGCTTGTAAATCTTTTAAAACTGCATTAACTTTTGCTTTTACTTCTTGTTCATGACTAGTTGGTTGATTAGGTTTTGGTTGAGATGGAGTAACTTTAACTTCTGGAAGATTAGATTCTGTTAAAGTATTATAACCTTTAGCGGTACTTAACACTTCAGTAACTTCTCCTGTTTCTGGATTGTATCTGTAATATTTATCACCCTGTTTCCAATACTGACAATCTTTACACGCAGCACCAGTACCAAATAACTCTTTACCAGTTTTTGCACCGGCAGGAACATTGAAAACTTTATCTTCTGTTATTGGAAGTCCAGATTTAGCATCAAGAACTTCTTTAGGCGTTACAACAGTTGTTTCTTCCTCTTCAAAATCAATTGTTGATTCTCCCTCAGAAAGTTCTTCAGTTTCTTCTTCAGTTTTACCAATTTTTAAGATCATGCCATCAGCACCTTCAAAAATAATGTTCCCGTCAGCGTCACGTGAATATTTACCATCTTCTACCACTGCAACACCATTACTTTCTATTGCAGAAATAATTTCTGGCGTTAAATGTTCTTTTTGATACGCAGTAACTTTTCCAGCAAGAGGAGTTGCTGAATCAACGTTTGAAGTTACTGTTTTTTCTTCAACTTCTACACCTTTAGTTAAACCATTTTTCACCAAATCAGCGTTAAGTGCAGCAAGAGTATTTTCACCGGCAGCACCGTCATCTTTAAGTTCATGATCGCTCTGAAATGCCCGAATAGCTTTATCTGGGTCGCTAATATCATAACCCAAAGCAGATAACGCTGTGATTAAATAAGCATCATTATCTTTCAATGAACTTTTTCCTTTAGGCAATTCTATTTTCAAAGATTTTTCTTCAAGTTTCATTGCTGCCATTAAAGAAGGAACAATTGTTTCATCCTCTTTTGTCTTAAAAGTGTCACCGCCATCAAGAGAGTAAGCTAAAAAATTTTTATTCCCATCAAGATAAATTATTTTTTCTCCATCACTATTAGCTGAAACGTAAGCATAACTGTAACCAGTTTTTTCTCTTTCCTCAGGGCTAAGGATTCTTAAGTTATATGAGTCATCATTTGTTGCTGCAACTTTCAACTTTTGAGGCACTACTTTATCAAGTTCTTTACGTGTACCTAAAGCATTTTTTGAAGCAAGGTAACTGTTCCGTGAAGCTGTTAAGAATTTTGCATCATTCTCGTCAAGAGTTTTATCAAACCAATTATTTCTTTCACGGTACCATTGACCATCTTCATAATAATACACTTCACCACTAAGCACATCAACAACTTTATTATCGTCAGTGAAGGATAAACCTCGTTTAGTGTCCTCAACAATCCCTTCAAAAGATTTTGCAGATTGCAATTCTCGTTCTGCCTGTGAAAGTGTTGGTAAAGCAGTCGTAGTTGCCGAATCAAATATTAAACCAACTGCACCCTGACCATTTTCATCTTTAGCAAAGAGAACTTCCATCCGACCATCCTCGTTCAAACCGCCAATAAGTGTTGTTCCCAACTGTTGATCATAAACTTTGTAAGTGCCATCACCTTGCAGTTCCCAAACATCACCACTTCCATCAGTAAAAGTTTCAGGGAGATATGACGGACCAGAAACTGCAGGAATAATTTTCGGGTCTACCCCATAAGAATAATAATCATTCAAACCTTTCTCAAGGTTGCCCCAATTAGTTAACATTTTTTGAAACTCAGAATCATCTTTAGTAACAATCTTTCCACTTTTAGTAATTATTTCCTGAATATTTCCATCATCATCAACAACTACAGAATGAATTTCTTTAGTCCCACTAGCTTTCCAAGTATGCTCTACAATTCTTTCTAAAGAAACAGATTCACCTTTAACAAATCCAAGATTTGAATTAGATACTACTGAATAAGATTCCTCACCAACATTACCATTAATAATTATTTCTGCACTTTTCACTTGATCATTATAACTTACTAAAACTTCACTTCCACCAGCTGGTTCCATAACACAACCAACCAGATCACATTTCTTAACTTTCCCGCCAGAATCAATTATACTTTTAATTTTTTTGCCAGCATCTTGCATCCCCGTTTGTGTACGAGAACTGCAAGAATCGTCCAAACATTGAAAAAAGTTTTTTGTTTCATCAGGCAAATTACCAACATTAGGCATGTCTATCCCATAACCAATCCCAGCACTTTTTTTCAACGAAGTGGGATCAAACAAAGGTTCAAATTCTGGCCTTCCACCCATTAAATCTGTTACTTGACTGGATTGATCTGCAATTACATTTAAACTAAAAACTAGTAAAATAAATACAACTATCAAAATCTTCCCCTTTTTCACTTTAAATTAGTTATATGAAATACTTTATTACTTTTAAATTCTTCTATTAGAGATAACTATATAAATCACAAATTAACTCTAACAACTAATGGAAAAGCAATGGTATGTTTATATTTTAGAGTGTTGGGATGAATCTTTATACACAGGAATCACAAACGATTTAGAGAAACGTATGCAAACACATCAATCTGGAAAAGGAAGTAAGTATGTCAGAAATAAAGGATTCAAACAATTATTACATGCAATTAAAGCAGAAGATAAAAGTGATGCTGCAAAAACAGAATACAAAATCAAACAATTAGAAAGAAATGATAAAATTACATTTTTTGTTAAACACCCAAACCTAAGTTACTCAATTCTTATTAAAAAAAATTAAATTAAATAATTTAAGAAACAGTTGCAGCAGCAGCACCATCACCAGTAACTGCTTGTTCTTGAGCAAGAGCTTGCTGTTGAGTTTCTACGTCTTCAGGAGAGATAATACTGCTTTCAGACGACGGAGTTGGTGCTGAAACTGTATCACCAACTTGACCAACCAATTCATCAAGATCAATATCGTCCGCCATGTCACAATACGGTGAACCTTGTAAGTCCGGCCGATTATCAATAGCGGAAACGATTGTTTCAGCAATATCTAACAGTTTGTTAATTCCTTTAGGAACTTTACATAGAGTTATTAAACCTGGAGTAGGAGCTTCATTCCAACATAATGGTGCACAGCCAATAATCTCCACTAAACTAATTAATCCCAAAGGTGAAGTAAACATACTTTTAACCATCTTTCCTAAATTAGCAATTCCACCCATTAATGGGATTAAATCTACCAACGGCCCGTAAACAAACTCGCACATCTGTAAATTGTACAATTTTTTACAGGAATCAACAGTAGCAATTCCAGAAGGAACTTCTCTTCCGTAACAGATAATTTGTCGACATTTAATTTCTCTTGCTTTCTCCAAATTAAATAATATTCCTCGAACACATAAACTAGCAATTGATAAATATAAATTTTCATAAACTGATGATGCAGGCATACCCATAATGCCCCTACCAGAGATTAAGTTGTAAGAACTTAATACCAGTTTTTGCCATTTACTATACCAGTTATTGTCTAACTGACCTTGTCTTTCATTACCTTCACCAAAAGCACCAGGATTACAATTTAAAATCTGTGTTGGCACTTGTAACCATTTAACATATTTCCAAAGTTTACTTTGCCCAGTTTGTTGGGTCATACAGCCACCTTGAAGAGTCTTACCAAGTGCTTTAAACCAAGGTAAAGCATTGCCTGCTTCATTAGCAGTATCAGCAGCACCTTTAAATTCTTCACTAAACAAATCTAAAATCTCAACTAAACTAGTAACAATACTCAACAAATTCAAAACGTAACTGATCCATTCAACAACAACGTTTATCCAATGGACAACATTATAAAATTTCATCCATCCATCTTCACGGATTTCATGAATTCTTTCTGCAAGATTTTCGTCAATAGCACCTAACTGACTGAAGGAAAATGGAACGTCAATAACAACTTCTTGCACTTCAGCGTTCTCTAGTGCATCGCGGTCAAAACGAGAGAAGACGTTAAACCTACAAATGTAACGAGCGTTAACTTTTTCGAAATCACCTGCAACTGATTCCTCACCCAGATTAAACAAACTTCGTCCATCAAATGGACTGAATTCTATAATTATGTTAGTGCTAGCGGGACTTACTTGACCACTAGTGAAACTACCACCATATAACAAGTTTCTACTTATTGTCGGTGCACTAGGAATCTCTGCACCTTCATATGCACCAGAAGCTAAAATTTTGCTACCAATTGGTTCACAAGCACCTTCAGGCAATTCCACATTCAACATTTTAACTTTAGGATTATCAGAAGAGAAACTGATATACATTGGCATTTTTGTATAAGCTAAACCAACTGTATCCAAATCAACAAAATCTAGTTTAGGTTTCACTGCAGAAGTTTCCCAATAATCAGGATTTTCTTCAGTCACCAAACCAAGTAATTCAAACAAATAAACTCCTGGTTTAGATGTTGGGTTAACATTGTTTGGAACGTCTAACCAACCATTAATTTTGTCAGGTTCATTACCAGCAGTATCAACAATCTTAAACTCGAAACGTACAGAACTGTCAGGGCCACTTTTAATAGGTTCAGTTTGAACTAAACAATCCCACTTACCTTCTGTGTTTCTATCACAAATATCATCACCTTGATAAACTCTCCAGCCATTATCTAAATCACGAGTAAACTCTTGCATAGGATAAGTATTCTCTGCGTCCATTACAAATTCGTTCAAATCAACTAGAACCATTATTCCAGTAGTTTCGATAGCAGTAAATTTAATTTTTAAAATATCATTACTTTGAAAATAATCTTTATCACCAACAGCAGATGTTCCATAAACTTCAATTTCTTCAACTAATGGTCCGGAATTGTCCATGTATAACGTAATAGGTGTTAAATCACCTTCATTACCAGCATTATCATGGAACTTGGTTAAACCAATAACCACATCACCTTTACCAGAAAAATCAATGTCCCAATAACAGTCCAAGATTTCTCCCTCTTCAACACATTCGTCAGGTTGCTGATTTTTTCCTCTTCCAAGACCTTCCAAATTAGCTTCAATATTTTCTTGCCTAACACCAGCCCCAGAATCTTTTACTCTCAAAACAATTCTATTATCGCCCTGTTTAAGGAAACTCATTTCATCATAAACACGTTCTGTACCAAAATAATCAACTTTAGGAGCAGAACCATCTTTAGTAAATGCAATTTGGGAACTTTTTTCAACAATGTTTCCAAAATCGTCTTTAACTAGTACAGTAATTCCTAGAGAGGTACTATCTAAAGGATGCACAACTACATTTTCCCAAGTGCAGTGCCATAAATGTTCTTCATTCTCGTCCAATTCACAATAAGCTTCTTCGCCGTTAAGTTCGGCTTGATCAGAATAACCTTTAACCCTGATATCGTTTGTTTCAACAATATCAATAGTAATGTCAGTAATAACATCGAATTCACCAATAAATTTTCCTAATGTAGTAAAATTAAGTGTTTCGGTTTTAACATCAGGCGGTACAAAATCTATAGGAAAAACTGCAACAGGGCTATATTTTGCTTGATGACCAAAATTGTCAACTGCACGAAATTTAATTTTTTGTAATCCCTCGCCTTCAAGTTGAGCTTTGAGAATACCATTATGGTTACTATCCTCCATAAAACTGTAACTAGTATCATCAGCACCGAAATCAGTAATACTTTCTAAAACTGTTCCAGTACCAGCATCAACAATTTCAACGACCTGTAATCCTACAGAAGGTTTACCTTCTTCTTTATCTTCAATCAAGAAATCTAAAACCACTTTACCATTTTCATTTTGATAAGCGTTAAATATACTAATTTTTGGAGCAGAAGCGTCAACCTTTATATAACTCCCATCAGAAACAAATTCTGGTTCTCCGAAAGAGTTCATATATTCGTAAACAACTTGGAAACCATACTCGCCTTCCGCAATACCGTCAGTTAAAGGACTAATATATTCACACTTTGCACCCATCGGGCCATCAGAACAAGAATTGAAAATAGCATCAGATTCGCCAATTTTTAATTTAATTTTGGAGGGATCAACAGTACCATTACCAACAATACCATTAATGCTCGCTTCAACTTTCCAAACATCTCCCTGACCATCAATATAATTATTTATTCCATCTTCACCACTATTTTGAGTAATCTGTAAAGATGTTGCTAAAGCATTAGCAGAATAAAATGGTAATGATAACACTAATGTAATCATAAATAGTCCTGCAAAACTCCACATACTTTTTTCGTTAATCTTTAACTTTTTCATTTTCAATTATTTGTATATTTATTTAATCATAAACTGATTTAATTATATGATGGTTCTAACGCTGTTCTTATTTGAGGTAACTGAGATAGTTCTGACGCTTTTGCAGCAGTGGTAACATCTTCAGTTACTCGTGCTGGTATCATAACATCTTTCTGATCACAAACACTTACTGTGCAAACTTCTTTCTTTCCCATAATTTCTTTTGGGATTGAAATAATATCTTCTGTTAAAACATAAAAAGTGATCTCGTTAGCGGTGTAAAGATCTTGAGGAGTAATTATTAACTGATTATTTTTAGTTTCCCATTCTAAACCGCCAGTTAAGTAATCTGTATAAGTACTTTCATTTAGTGTAATACATTTCTCTTGGTCCCAAGTCATAACAGAGTAACGGTTACACCTTTCTTCTGCTGGGAATTCAACAACTCTTTTCATGGTTGTAAAACCGCCAACATTATAAATTCCAGGAACTAATTTAACTGTGGTGGTTGCATTACCTTTAACAGAAACGCTGGCAAAATATTCATCAGATTTAACCTGATCATTAAAACCAGAAACCCTTTCAAGAGTAATCAAAGTTTCTTCTTCCTCCCAAAGTTCTTCTTCTTTATTAAAAAAGTAATAGTCATTATACTTACTGATACTTCCATTAGAAACTGTGCTTAAAACCGGTTCTCCTAATAACAACGGATTGCTAGCAGTTTGATTATCACTAAAGAAACACACTTTAGTAGCGTTCTTACAACTAATATCTTTACTCACACCCCAATTGTTTGATGAACAAGTTATTGGAGTTAAACATTTTTTAAGCTGTTTCTTCTTAACTTTAACTGTGATTTCTTTAAATTTATCCATTTCAATAACTTTTTGATTAGGTTTATCTGGATTAATAGCGTAACCAATTAGTAAAGGATTATCTTTGTATTTGTAAGTGTCAATAGGATAAAAGTTTGTAAGATATTCTGGGTGAATCAAATTAACAACACCACCATAAACTGCAGGATACTTTTCCTCAACCACGCCTTTTTGATCAGTTACACCAATCTCACATTCATCCTGGCCTGGTATTGTAAATCCTAATCTAACCAATTCAACAGGTTCTTTTGTAAAACTATCTACCACTATAGATTTGATCAATTCAGTATTCTTCTGATCGGAGTTACAAGCTAAAGATGTTATCTTCTTTGGATAAGCTTCCCTAACAATACCACCTTCTGCTGGCTGATTATTTCTAATATTAGATTCCAATGCAATCACAAATTTGTATCCCTCACCACCTAACGCATATTCATCGTTTAAAGTTACCATCACAGGATAACTTATATCATAATGCGTTTCATAACGTTGAGTTCCAAAATTCAAAATATAATAGTTTACGAAAATGTGTTCGGGTTTAATTACCCCTTCATCACTATTAGTTTTAAAGTACGGTTCCCAACCAAAATAGTCAAAACTAATTTCTAAATCTTCTGCACCAGTTAACGGAATGACCATATTATCAACCACTTTTTGGGCAAGAATTTTTCCATCTCCTGCAAACTGTGAATAATAAAAATTACTACTTCCCAAAAATCTTAACATAGGCACGTAAGAGGTTAATGCTTGTTTAAATTTTTCTTTAACATCATACTCATCCCAAGAGAATGGTGCATATAATTCATAACCTATATCTGATGTTGGGGGCATTTTATTTGGATTCTTAGCAGAATAAATAGAAACTAGTTCCATACCATGCCTTTCTAAAATACTATGGTTCTGTTGCACTTGAGTAACAAGTTCTGCAGTTTTATAATAATGTTTTAACCTTAGTGGAACTTTAACATAAAATTCGTTAAGTTTTTCTTCAGCGGAACCTTTTTTAGCCATAACGTCCATTTTTAACCAGAAGCCAACAAAATCATCTCCCACTTTTACAATAACTTCACGATTTTCGTTAGGTTCGTAACTTATATCATAACCTAATGGACCAAACGCATCATAATTTCCAATACAATCATCCAGTTTTTCATTAACAAATCTTGAAAGTTGTGCTTCAATACTCATTTCTGGATCATTATCATAATGTAATTTTGGTTGATTAGATTTATATGTTACAACATCAGCAGCATCTTTTTCCGCATTGTACCACCAGTATGGTATTTTTATTGAATCAAAATTAATTCCTTCAGATTCAGTAGGATTAGAAGAAGAAAACTCGCCAAGAATTTCAGGATAAATGTAGCCTCCCTGTTCACCTAAAATTTTTAAGCCCTGGACAGAGATTTGGTCAAGACAACTTTCAGTATACGCTTGTATAGATTCAAAAGTTTTTGGTACTGCAGAGATGATTGGTTCTCCTTCCGTTGTTAATTCTCCTTTGATAGTAGACTGAGTAAAATAAAGTATTCCTGCAAAAGTAAATAGAATTAATATCCCAATGATTATAAAAATAGTAACTTGCCCTTTCTTACCGCTAGCAACTAGGCCAACTTTATTCCCACCACTTTTTTCATAACACATGTTATTCTAGGTATAAGTAAAAAAAAAGTATATATAAATGTTTGCATTCTAGAGTAGAGTTAAGTTAGATAGAAAATAAAAAAAGAGGATACTTAACACACTTTGCCACCATCTTTAATCCCAGTAACTTTAACATCCTCAACAGTGCTGGAAAGTTTCTCATTGTTGCAATAAACAAGACTTTCTTTTACAACCATCTTGATTTTTATAAAGTCATCAAAGGAGATCTCATCAGAATTGTTTTTCTGATTGCCAAAATGAACTTCTTCACCAACTTCTGTTCCGATTACATTTAACAGCGAAATATTTTTATCTTTATCTTCTGCTGCAAAAACCATTGCTTCGGACATTTCTCCGCGAAGTTTTGCAGGTTTTAAATTTGCACAGAAAACAGCTTTTTTATTAATTAGATCTTCTTTGCTGAAATATTTTTTCAATCCCGCTACAACTTGTTTAATTCCTAACTCTTTTCCCAAATCAACTTTCATTAAATAAAGTGTATCTGCATCAGGATGATTATTAACTTCTTTAATTTGACCAACAACCATTTTTATGGGGAATAAATCCTCTTTGGGAATTTTTTCAATCTTTTCAACAAGCAATTCAGTTTTGTTCAACTTACCTTTCCAGTTAAAATTGATATCATCAAAGAATAATTCTTTCTCATTTAGTGCAGCGTAAACTTTTTTACTAAATTCTGGTAAAACTGGATTGATTAAGATTGCTAAATTTCTTGCTAGATTCACACAAAAGCCAACTTTAGATTTGCTCTGAGAAGAGTCTTTATCTTTCCAAACTTCAGAATTTTGGAAATAAATATTGCCCAAATCTGCAATTTTTAAAATTTCTTTAATAGCTAGTTTAAAGTTTTGTTTATAGTAATAATTTTTAACGCCTTCAATTAAAGCATTAATTTTTGTTACTAACTCTTTCTCCTCAGCAACATTTTCTATTTGCCCATAATTCTTTTCTGCAAAAATCAATGTCCTATAACAAAAATTTCCAAGATTAGCTACAAGGACATTGTTAACTACTGCTTGAAAATCATCCAAATTTAAATCTGTATCAACAACTTTCCGGTCTAAACTTTGTGCATAATAAAAACGTAAAGATTCAGCAGGATACAATTTTAAAAAATCTTTAGCAGTAAAAAAAGTCCCCCTACTTTTAGACATCTTTTGACCATTAACTGTTACCCAACCATGCACTGTCAATTTTGGTAAGGGAATACCTACCGCCATTAACATTGCTGGCCAAAATAAGAAATGAAAATAGGCAATATCTTTACCAATAAAATGTTGAACTTTTCCTTTGTACCAATAATCTTTCCAATTATTTTTCAAATTCTTTGTTGAAGAGATATATCCAATAGGCGCATCTAACCAAACATAAAAAAACTTTTTTTCACCAGTTTCTTCTTCAGAACCAGGAATTTCAAATCCAAAGTAAGGTGCATCACGAGAGACGCACCAATCATCAAGACCTTCTTTGATCCAGTTACTTAACCAGTTTTTCATTTCAGGCTGCAAATCTGCTTCTTCAGAATTAAACCAAGTTTGTAAATCTTTTGAAAATTCTTTAAGTTTAAAAAAGTAATGTTCACTTTCTTTTTGAACAGGAGTTTTTCCACAAAGCGAACATCTAGGATTAACTAAATCTACCCCCTTCAAGATTATCCCGCAACTCTCACAAATGTCCCCATATTGGTCCTCTGTTTTACAGTGTGGGCAGATGCCTTTAACATACCTGTCTGGAAGTGATCTTTTACAAGATTCACAATAAATTATATCCATCTTTTTACGGTAAATTAAATCTTTCTTTTTCAATTCGTTAAAGAAATACTCCGCCAATTCTTTGTTTTCTGGAGAGTTGGTATGATAATAATTGTCAAAATGGATTAAATAAGATGCAAAATCTTTTTGATGTTCTACACGATGTTCTTCAGCAAAAACGAGGGGATCTTTTCCTGCTTTTCTTGCATTAATTTCAATAGGGGTGCCATGCATGTCCGATGCACAAATGTATAAAGCGTCTTTCTTTAACAGTTTAAGAAATCTAGTGTAAATATCTGCTTGAATGTATTCTAACAAATGCCCAATATGAATTTGTCCATTTGCGTACGGCAATGCTGCCGTGATAATGATCTTTTCTTTATCAGTTTCCATTTTGATATTAAAGGTGAGATTGTTTATATAAAGATTACTGTGAATAGATGGGAAGATTTTTGTATATAATATGTTTTGTATATGAATAGAACATTTAGCTATAATGATAATATTACCCTATAGGTTTATAAACCCAAAACCGAGATTAACTACAAAATAACTAAAAACTCAATAGATGAACATTGTAAAAATGCAGAAAAAAGTACAAGAACAGAACATAGCGCACATTGCTACCTAAATGAACCTAATTGTGCTCATGCTTCAAGCAACAATTATTTTAAAGTGGAAGACCAGATGTACCCAGTTTGCAGGTTAGGTGTAGACAGAATTAAAGATAAGAGATATAAACCCTAAATATTAAAATTACATTCTAGGCAAACAGATACCAATCTTTTCTTTTTTTCAAAATTATTCTAATTAGTATTTCTCCACAATAAGTTTATAAATCAACCCCTTAATTATGAAGCTATGGCAGAATTTAAACGTAATACTTCAGCAAGACCTAAACCAAGAGGTTTAAGGGGAAAAAGCAATAGCAACAGAGATTCAGGAAGAGATAGAAATTCAGATAGGTCAGACAGACCAGAAAGAAGAGATTTTGGAAACTCTGGCGGAAGAAGCTCAGGCGGATTTAGTAGAAGAGAACCAAATCGACTTTATGGTAGAACTTCTGAAAGACCAGAACGAACAAAAGTAACCTGTTCATCTTGTGGAACTCGATGTGAGGTTCCTTTCAAACCAACTTCAAACAAACCAGTTTATTGTGATGAGTGTTTTGGAAAGCAAGGTAAAAGTAGTGGTGGTAACGCTGGTTCCAGTAAAGATCTTGAGATAATTAATGATAAGCTAGACAAAATCATGCAAGCTTTGAAAATTAATTAAAAAAATTTCTTTTTTTTAATCTTTTTAAACTTCATTTACACAATTCTTTTAAAGAATCGTTCATCTTTGAATATAGATGCTAAAATTTATTAAGAAGTTGTTTAAAGATAAAAAAGAACCTGAAATCATTAAAGTTGAGTTTAAAGATATCAAAGAATGGTTAAATCAAAAAGTTTCTAAACTAGATTACAACAATTATTTACAAGAATATTTCAAACAGATAGAACAATTAAAAAAACAAGTTAGTCAGAAAATCAAAGAGTTAGAAGGAGTTCAAATTTCTGAGAAAGATTACAAAGGTGTTGAAGAACGTGTAAGAAATATTGTTCGTGGACATAGAGATAATTATGTCAAAGAGACTGAGAGATTTATTAGAGATTTAGTAGAAATAGAAGATAAACAATTCTCAACATTAAAAGATTATCAAGAAGCGTTAGAGTTTAACCAGACGTTAGACCAAAAAATTGAAGGACTAGCTAATAGAACTGCAAAATCATATCAAGCAGCCCAACATTTATTCTTTGATAAAGTTGAAGCAGTGTTCAAGTCAATGGGAGAATTGAATTTATTAGTTAAAAAAACCACAGAAAAAATTGATGAAAATAAGTTAAAAAAAATTACTTTATGTTACCACGGGATTGAGAATGTTAATAATTCTAAAGATAAACAAAAAGATTTATTGAAAAATATTGAAAAATTAAAAAAAGATATTGATGATAAAAAAACTCAATTAACTGATAAAGAAAAAGTATTGAGTAAGTTAAAAGATAGTAAAGATTACAAGCAATTACAAGAATTTAAAAAAGAGAAAGATGTGTCTTTTGAAGAGATTAAATCGAAACAAGAAGAAACTTTTACGTTTTTTTCTAAACTGAGTAAACCATTAAAAAAATATGAGAGGATTGCTTTGGATGGAAAGATTATTAACAATTATTTAGATAATTCTGTCAAAGCATTTAAAGATGATAATGAACTGAAAATCAAACAAGCTTTATTGGGATTAAAAAATAACATTGACAAACTGAACATTGATAAAAAGCAACAGGACAAATTTTTGGAATTAATTAGAAAAAGTGAAGATAATTATTTAGATAAACTCAAAAAAGAAATTGAAAGATTGGAAGAAAAACAAAACCAGATTTTAAACAAGATTAAAACTATTTCTGTAAATGACGAAATGAATGTTATTAAAAATGAGATGGAGAAAATTGAAATTAAGATAAGATTTTATAATGATGAAGTAGAAAGTAAAAATAGTAAATTATCAAAAATCAATCCGGAAAAAAGTAAAGAAATGATTATTAAAAAAATTAAAGAGTTGTTTAGTGTTGAGATTACTTTAACTTAGTTGCCCTCTAACTTCTTTATAAATATCATTAATAGATCCAAGCATTCCATTGACATAAAAAGAAAGATCTTCAGGAGAATGTTTCTTAGCTTTAATTTCCAGATTCAAAGGAATATTTTCAGTTACTGCCCTAAGAATGTACATAGTAAACCCATGTAATTCATTTGGAACAGCTAAAGAATGTAAATCACAAGACTTCCCCGCTTTAGTTCTTTCTTCATCAATACCTTTGTTAACATGAAAATGGAAATTAGTAATGTATTTATTTTGATCTGAACACCATGTTACTAGATCTCTAACCCTAATATTACTATTAATTAACCTATGTCCACTATCTACTGTTAATTGAATGGAATCATTAGTATCTTTCAACATTTTAGTAAAATGCTCAGGAGTATAACCTAATGCATCAATAAGATAATTATTAATTTTAGGATCTGGCATGTTTTCAAGACCAATTGTTACTGGCCATCCTTCTGAAACTATTTTTTCTCCCAGTTTAATATAAAATTCATTAGTTATAGCCAAAGCAGATTCTAAAGAATTAAGATTGTTATGATCAATAATTTCAGGAGGATGCATTGTTAAATTAACTTTACCTCTTGGCTTTTGCAGATTGTAATGGTCTATAACTTGAGCATATTCTTCAATAACATTTGTTAAAGCATCATGATCTTGAGGATTGGATGCATATAAAGTTCTATTTTCTATCTTTCTATAAGGCAAATGAAATTGTAACTGTAATCCTAACCCCCCAGATAGATTTACTAATTTATCAAAGTTATTATGGTTGTAATGTAAAATGTTTTTTTTCCAAGAAAATAAGTGTTCAGCTCCTTTAAATGATTCGGGCTTGATTTCTAACCCAGACATTTTTTTGAGGAATGGGGCATAATCAGTAAAACTCTTGAAACCTAAACAATGGATAAAAAGAATATCTTTTGATGGCTCAACTTTTTTTAATAATTCCAAATCACGAGTTTTGTTAAGAATATCAAAATTTAATATTTCCCCCATGAATTGTTTAGTAATAAAGCTAATTTATAAGGATTTCTGTTAAAAAAAATAAGAAAGAAAAAAAGTGATTTTTTTTTTTGATATCTATCAGAAAAAATTTAATTTTCTGGGAGATCCAAAAAAATTATTTTTTTTTGATAGCTTTAAGTTTCTTAGTTACCGGGATTTTCTCGTGACAATGTTCACACTCAATAAGATATGCATCAACACCTTTAAACTTTTTCCTTCTATACACGCAAGTTCCCTCACCATCTTTACCACACTCAGGACAAGTATATTTTGCTTCTAACGTTAAACTTGCTTCATGTTCTACTTTCTCTTCAGTGTGACCACAACCTGGACAAACATATTCCAAAGAACGAGGTTTTGCTCTTCCAGTTTTAGGATTCACGGGTTTACCCATCTTTGCTTTTTTACATTTTGGACATTCCTTTCTGTAAACCCAAGCAAGAAGGTTAGCATTCTCACCAATATTCCTATTAGTAAAATATAAACATTCATCCATTGATTTTGGCATTGTTAATGTCATTTTTAATCACCTTTGTTATTTTTATTTAATTATTACGTTCTTTGAAAATAGTTATAAGTAATAAACTTTTCCATCTAGAGAATTTTGAATCGCTTTAATAGTGTATCCTCCAAGATTATCATCAAAAAAGTACATTAATTCTGTTTTTTCAGGGTTCTCAGTATTTTGATCAATTAATAATAAAGTGACATTATACTTCTTAATAAATTGTTCCAAGTAACGAGAATCTAATGCTACCTGAGATAATTCGTCTGTAGTTAAATAATCAATTAATCTTTCTTCTAAAATCATTGCCCTAACCTCTTAATCTCAATACTAATAGCTTTTTTATTTACCCGAATATATCTCGGACAGAGAGTATATTCCAGATTGTTTTTCTTACAGTAATTTATAATTTGATCTTTTTCTTCATCATTAAATTCAATCACTACAACAAATCCTAAATGGTCTTTATTTAAAATGTTAAAATCTTGTAAGTCATTGATAATTTTACTTCTGGCTTCTGTAAGAAACTTTATTCTTTCTGGCAGTAAATTTAAGTTTTTTTCAATTATATTTAAACTATTTTCATCGTTAAGATGTTCTAATTCCAATTTGTTAAATAATGTTTTATCTTTACAACTAATAAAACCACCAACTCTGGCTTCAACTAGTTTCCATTTACCAAAACTTGCTAGAATAATATCAGCGTAATTACCATCGCACAATTTTGTGCCTATACTTCCAGAAGTGTCTAAGACAACTAAACAATTGTTTTCTTTACAAATTTGATAAATCTCTTTAACTGGTTGTTCAGCAAAATAACCACCAGGATTTTGGTACAAGAAAACGTCTGCATCTTTAACTTTCTGTTTCAAATCTTCTAAATTGATAACTGCGTTTTCGCATTTAACAAAACCATGATTTATATTAAGTTTCTCTGGATAATCTTTGTAAGTTAACCAGCCACCTTCTTCTGGAATCAAAAGTTTCTTTTTTACAAGTTTTATCACAGAAAGGATTGCAGAATTACCTCTTGGAACAATTTCTAAATAAGTGTGATTTGTAAGTTGTTTAAGTGTGTTGATTATCTTTTGTTTCATTGAATATAGAATTAATGGAGTTGTTTAAAAAAGTAATGGAAAAAAAAGAAAAAATCTAACTTGTTTCAGAAGTAGCTAGTTCAGTGCAAGTAACTTTTAGCAATTCAACATCTATTCCCACTGCGGGAACAATGTTATCACAAAGCTCTGGATTTTTCTTTATCTCTGCTAAACTTACAAAACAAGCAGATATAGAAAATGGATCCTCTATTTTGTTACAAATGCTTTCATCTTCTAATAACTCCGCCATTTCCCTGTAACAGTTCTCTTGAGTTACTGCTGAAGCTTCCTCGATAGAAACAGGCAATTTCTCACAAATTGAAATCTCTGATTTTGCTTTGGCTAAAGTCAATAAACATTTTTCATTTGTAAACTTAGAAGTTATCTTCTCACAAATGGATTCATTAAGAGTAGCTTCTGCCATTGCCAAGAAACAATTATTCTTATTTAATTCTGAATCAATTAACTCACAAAAACTAGAATCTATTTTAACAGAGGCCAAACAGTTATTCTTGATATTATTTTCAGTGATTTGATTACACAGCTTTTCATCGGAAGAGGAAAGGGCAATCTTATTAATACAAGAATCTTTCATTAACTCGTCTACCTTACCACAAATATCTACGTTCCCGGTTGTTTCAGCTAAATCAAAATAACAATTTAAATTGTCTAACTTACCAGTCAACAGATCACATTTTTGGTATTCTGATTCTAAATCAACCACCACAATATTTTCTGTGGGGGAACAACCAACTACAAACATTACAATAATTAACATACTTAACAAAATCAAAATATTGATTTTCATATTTAAACACCTCTATGTTATTAAAAGAATATTTAATCATTAATTAATATTTCCTAAAACAAGTAGATTAATAAAACAATCATTTCTTTCCTTCTAAACTCTTGGCAACTTTCTGACCACGTTTACATACACCAAACTTTAAGTTCCATACTAAAGCGTGCATCACCGCTTTTCGTGTAACGATTCCTAGAAACTTTCCTTTCTCAACAACAGGTAACAAGTTCAAGTTTTGTTCTGCAAATTTGTGAAAAGCTGTGTAAGCATTATCGTTTTTACGTAAGGTTTTAACTTGAGAGATAGGTAATGAAATTTGTTTAATTTTAATTCTCTTCTGAACATCAACAGACATTGATTCAATCCTTCTAGAATCCAAAATACCCATGAATTTTCTTCCTTTGACAACGAAAACGTCTTCTTCAGTAGGTGAATACTTTTTTGTGAATTTTGCAAAGGACATTTCTGGTTTAATTAAAGAATATTTCTTGTTCATTAAAGTTTTAACTTTAATTTTACTAAGTTCCTCTCTAAAAACCACTTGTTCATAACTCATCCCGGCAATGAAATAAAGGAAACCTCCTAAAACTAATAACCATAATCCTGCACCTTCGCCTGAAAATAATCCCATAAATCCTACAAAAATTAAAAATCCTGCAAAGATTTTTCCACCAATAACAGCGATATGGGTAGCTTTTCTCAAATCTTTATAGTAAGCATGTAAGATTGCTCTTAATGCCCTTCCACCATCTAAAGGATAACCAGGAAATAAGTTGAATATTGCTAATACTAAATTCAGTTGTGCTAAATAAAACGAAATTGCAGTTACAATAAAGTTAATGTTTAGCCAGTAAAAAAGAAAGAAAACTCCTGACAAAAAAAATGAAAATAAAGGTCCGGCAATTGCCATCAAAAATTCAGAACTGGGTTTCATATCTTCTCTAGTGATACTAGCAACACCGCCGAAAAAGAATAATGTAATTGATTCTACTTTAATATTTCTAGCTTTTGCAACTAACGAATGTGCTAATTCGTGTAACAAAACTGAAACGAAAAGTAATAGCGATGCTAAGATTCCCATGAACCAATATGTGTTTGTTGTTTCTCCTGGAAAGTATCCTGGAAAGAAAGAAGATGATAAGTTCCATGAAAGTAAAGCAAAAACTATCCACCAGCTATAATGTAAATTAACATCTATCCCAAACAGTTTAACAACTTTCACCGATTTTTTCATTAAGTTTAAAGAAATATTTAATGTATTTAAAAGTTTGTTATTTTAAAAAAGAAAAAAAGAAAAAAAAAGTTTTATTCACACCCTGGGCCGGTTACAACTTCTCCAGTGTCTACCCATCCACCAGTACATTTGTTGGAAAGATATCTGGAACCCTCAGAATTCACACAAATCTTCTTCCCGCAAACTTGACAACCAGGCACGTTCCAATACGAATACTCATGCTCCGGATCACTGTAACAAGTGTATATATTACTTTCAGAACTCCAGTCAGAGCAAACTGAACTATTCTTCACAACATCATCACCATCACAACTATTTTGAGTATAACTAACTGCTGTATTACCATCACAGGCAGGGGCATATTCACCACTTTCTACAATAGAATGAAGACAACAACTCAATGCATTAGAAGGCAAATCAGGATCACAACCCACCGTAGCACATCCTTGAATCTTGGGTTCTCCTTTTTCCACATTTTCACCACTTTTCCAATCATTCTGCCAAGCTGCAAGATCTTCACCACACCTTTCTCTTGTAATCTCAGTCCCATCACAGTTGTTCTCAAATGTACCTTCTTCAGTTACAACACCAGAGTGAGAGTAAGCAAACTGAGTCCCAGCAGGCATTTGTTCACCATTTTCATCTAAGTAATAACAGAAATTTTCTTCCTCTCCTGCACCACCACCAGCGCCGTGAAGATGATATTTGCCGTCCACGATATCATACTCTGTAATTATAGAGTCACAATCTGGCATTACTTCTTCAATGGTCTTTGCGTAAGGACAAAGGTAAGCTCCAGCGTTATTATTAGTAATGTCAAGGTAAACATCTTTTATAACTGATCCTGCACCTGGTGTTTCTTCAGTAACTAAAACTTTATTACCTTGAATTTGAACTCCAGTAACTTTTTCGTCAGAACCGAAAGAAACAGTAATCTCACCAGCATTTACACTAACAACTTCGTTTTCAACAACAATTTCCACTTCACCTTCACCATCATATTGAACATCTTCTACTTTTATTGGAGAAGCAGCAGCTACAGTTACACCTTCAGGTAATTCGCAAGTATCTCCTGCAAGACCACCGTAAGTGAATTCACAAGGAGAAACACAAGCAGCAACCCTTACTTTCTTAGCAATTTGACTCATAGAAGGAAATTCAGTAAAATCTGCACATCCCGTTGCTGGTCCACCAACTTCACCAGTTTCTTCAGAAACACATTGACCAGTCCATTTATTACCTTCAATTTTACAACCAGGAACTGCATTAGATCCATTTACCCATAATCCTCCATAATAAGTTGGAGTTCCAGTTTTTCCCATACTAAGAACGGGACAATTATAATTATCAAAAGTACCACTAGCACCATCATCAGAGGGTGGAGCACCACCAGAATAAGTCCAAGTAGTAGGATATTTATCCATCCAGATTCTTAACCTATTATCTAAATCAACAGTCTTCATCCACTTCTCTTTACTTTTATAATAATCACAAAGAGTACCATCCAAACAATAACTATTATATCTCGTAGTAGCCGTTTTTGGAATAACAAGTGTACCAGTATCCAAATTATATATGTAAAATAAATTATCTCCAAGACTAGCAAACAATTCTTCAGAAGAGATTTCACCAAAATCAACAGATAATTTAACAAAATTCATTTTTGTATCCAATATAAAACCATTAGACAAATGTTCGGGAGTTAATATAACAGGATCATTCTGAAATCCCGCTTGCCCAACCATCGCACTTTCAGCAGGTTGCATTTCTTCAGGTAAATCTTCGTCATCAACACTTGGACCACATCCAATCATAAACAGTGCTATAATTAGCACACCAAACAGTAAAATAATTTTTTTCATTTAATACACCTCATTTTTGTTAAGTTAAGTAAATCTTTAAGTGTTTATATATATTTCGATATCTAACTATTAATATATTTTGAAAAGAATCCCAATAAACAAACCAAAACTAATTTAAAAACAGCACTAATTTCAAGTTGTATGTTCAAAAAATTATTTAATCAATTTTTGTACACACGTAAAAACAAAGTTTCTAGCATCCCAGAAGCTTCACTTCTGAAGATACTAAAAATCAGGAGGGTTTTTTCGTATGTTTTGTAAAACGTGTGGATCATTACTTGTACCGAAAAAAACTTCTTATGGGAAATGGATGGCTTGTCCAAATGGACATACTCAACCAGAACTTAATCAAGATAAACATACATTAGACGTTGAAAACAAAAACCAAGCTAAAATAGTTGAAGTTGATGATGGAAAGAATTATTTGGCAGTACATGATCACAAATGTCCAAAGTGTGGTTTTGATAAAGCGGAACTGATTGAAATTTCTTGCAGTTACTCTGATGAAGATAACACTTACAGAATGAAATGTGGAAAGTGTGGCCATGTTGAACAGTTAGAAGGTAAAGTTAAGTAGATAATTTAAATCCTAACCTGATAAATTCTGCTTCATAACCGTAAAGTTTTCTTTCTTTAACTGCAAAACATCTAGGAGATAATTTAATCAACTTATTTTTGTAATCTATAAATATAGGAAAATCTTTACAACATTGAGGTCTCAATTTGCTTTTATGAATAGTACATTTATTGTCAACCAAACAAGGACAATAGTGATCCGGTTTGCCCATGAAAAATGAATAACCAAGATCAGTTTCTGTTACCTGTCCATTAAGACAATATTCAACCAATTTATCTTTTAAAACTAAAGAAAGTTCTTTATCTGTTAACGTCAAATAACCTTTCTGACAACAGTAAGCGTTACATTCTTCATAACAATATTTAGAGATACTTTTTCTAGCTCTGTTTGCTAAGTTCTTAACTTTATTATCTACATTTATCATAAAGAGAATTGTGATTTAGCAAGAAGTTAATAAACCCACCTAAGAAAAAAAGAAAATAAAAAAAACTTAATCAGAAGAACCAAAGAAATTTTTCATGAAACTTAAGATTCTCTCCATCATCCCTTGGTTTTCGTCTAACTTCTTACTTAAATCTAAACAACGCCCACTCAAACATTGATTAGTTGAGCATTCATAATTGTTCTGACAACTTTTACCTATAAGTTTTTGTTCAAGTAAAACATCTCCAAGGTCACAATAACTCTCAGCTCTTTCATGAACAAGTCTTGTACCATAAGGTAAGCATTTACCATTTAATTGACAGCCATTACATTGATAAGAAACAGTTTCAAAAACAGGTTCCTCAATATTTTCAGTTAATGGAACAATATTAGGACTTACAGTTTGAGTTGTAGTTACAATTGGAACAACGCTTTGAGTAGAAATAGGAGTTACAGATGTTTCAACTTCACCAAAACCGCTCGGACCAACATTTTTAGATCTTCCTAACCTAAGCAATTCGTCCCTTCTTTCATAAAATGCTTCTCCAAGCGCATTGTAACCAATAGGGTCACAATTGATTAAAAAGTCAGTATAATCTTCTCCTTTATTGACTGTAATTAATTGAATAGTTCTTTCTTTATCCATAAACAATCCACCACTAGGACCCATTTGACCACTACGTTTTCCATCAAATTCAATTACAATTCCTTCAACACCATCTTTAACCCAAACAACTTCAAAGTCATATCTCTTATCAATGATTGGAACAGTAACTTTTTCTCCAGCATAACCTCTTAATACATCTAAACATTGGTAGATTTCACCAGAATTTCTTGATGGAGTCGTTATAGTTGTACTACTAGAAACAACAGAGGAAGGAGAACTTACTACAGTTGGTTCAGAGATTGTTCTTTTAGGACTAATAATCCCTTTATACTCGTAACCAAACTTTTCTGCACCTAAACGACATGTCCGTTCATTAATAACATGGTATCGACCTGCATTTTTCACTTGACTAACTCCAGGTTCATAAAAACAATCTCTATTAACATCAAAATTATAATGATATTCAGCATAACCTAAATCATGATACAAACAACAAGTTGTAGGTCTAGGAGAAGATAACGAACAAGAACTCATCCCACTGCAATCAGCATCAAAACAATCAGGATAACCGTCACTATCATCATCTATTCCATTATCACAAGTTTCTCTAACACTTTGTTCAGTTTGTTCAGTTTGTCCAGTTTGTTCGATTGTTTCTCTTTGCGCTGGTAATGTGGTAACAATTTCTGGAGGATTAACTATTCTTTCTTCAATCACTTCTGGAGAAAGAACATTTTCTGCTTGTAATATTTCTCTCCCGGCTTCTCTGTTAACACAGAAAGCAATCTCTCGTTCAGAAACTGTTTCAACACTTAATGCCCCACCAGAAGATAATGTATTTGATTCACCAGACCTTAATCCAAGGAATTCTTGTCTTCCAACATACAGATCAGCATAATATACTTTGTTAATACGATCATAATTCAGTGTAGATAATCCAACTTGATACTCTTGACCATTTACAAAAGCAAAACTTTTTTCTTCACCAACAACTAAAGAATTTGTTGAAGAACATAAACCATCTGCATTAACAAAACTGACCAATAGTAAACATGATACCAGTAATAATAAAATTCGTTTCATTTGATAACAACCTCCAATTAATCGTTATTGAAGATAAGAAGAACAAGTTAATTTAAATTAGTTTCGATAACTTTGAACGCGATTGAAGGTATAAAATGATTAAAATTAAAAAAGAATTAGGAAAAAATAAATTACAAAACTACCCTTTAACATTGCCGATTGGAATTAACTTAACAACTTTCTTTGTAATACCAATTTCATGTAAAGTATCTGCAACAGCTTCAATGTCTTTGTAAGCACCACCAGCTTCTTCAGCTAAACCTTTCATACTCACACCATGAACATAAATTCCGTTCTTTAACATTTTTTCTTGCAACTCTTTACCATCAAACTTTTGTTTTGCAGCAGACCTGCTCATTATTCTTCCTGCTCCATGTGCGGTAGACGCAAAAGTTTCTTGATCAGCTTTATCACTTCCGCAAAGCAGGTAGGAACCAGTTTCCATACTTCCAGGAAGGATTACTGGCTGACCAACTTCTTTATATTTTTCCGGTAGTTCTTCATGTCGAGAAGGACCAAAAGCACGAGTTGCACCTTTTCTATGGACAACCAATTCTTTCTCTTCCCCACCAATAAGATGTTTCTCTAACTTTGCAATGTTATGACAAACATCATATACTAACTTGATTTCAGTTTGAGGACCAAAAACTTCTTTAAAAACTTCTCTTACCCGATGCATAATAACTTGCCGGTTAACAAAAGCCATGTTCGCTGCGCAAGCCATTGCAGAATAATATGCTTTTCCCTCAGGAGAGTTCATTGGTGCACAAGCTAATTCTCTATCTAAAATGTGGATATTATATTTTGGCATAACCTCTAAAAATTGTCTCATATAATCAGTAGCAACTTGATGTCCAAGTCCTCGAGAACCGCAATGAATCATTAAACAAATCTGGCCCTCGCCAGTAATACCCATTTTTGCAGCAAGTTCTTTATCAAAAATATTTTCTTCTTTAACAACTTGAATTTCTAAGAAATGGTTTCCACTTCCTAAAGTTCCAACTTGATCATAACCACGTTTAATAGCTTTCTCAGAAACATCTTTTGGATCAGCGCCTGGAAGACAACCACTACTTTCAGTGTTAGCAACATCATCTGCAGTTGCGTAACCATTTTCTAAACACCATTTTGAACCTTTTTCCAAAACAGTTTTAAATTCGTCTTTAGTTAACTTTACAAAACCAGTACAACCTACCCCTGCTGGAACTTTTTTGAAAAGTGTATCAACCAATTCTTTGATTTTTGGTTTGACCTGCTGAACGGTTAAATTAGTTGTAAGTAAACGTACACCACAATTAATATCAAATCCAACTCCGCCAGGAGAAATTACTCCGCCTTGCTCAGGGTCAAAAGCTGCAACACCACCAATAGGAAATCCATATCCCCAATGACCGTCAGCCATACAAGCAGAATATTTTTGAATACCTGGAAGGGAAGCAACATTTGCTAATTGGTTAAAAACACCTTCATCCATAGAATCAATTAAAGTTTTGTTAGCATAAACTCTGCCTGGAACTCTCATTCCTTCTTTATACGATGTTGGCAACTCCCAAACATTATCATTAATTTTTATAACACAATCAGGAGGGCCTAGTTTGATTTCTTTCATTTTATAATAACCTCAATATGAATTTTTCAATAAAGAGAAAATCTGAATGAGTTTATTTAAAGGTTTCTGAGTTTAGCGAAGAAACTACAAAAAATGCACTATTTTTTCTACAGTTTCTGAGTTTAGCGAAGAAACTACAAAAAAACGCACTATTTTTTCTGAATTTTTTAGAGGTTAAGTGAAGTTAATTGATATGATTAATAAGAATTATCAAAGATGTTTCAAATACACTTCCATTTCTGCAAGAAGTTTCTTTTTACTTCCGGGATTAGAAAGAAATTCTTCAATTACGTTAAAGAAGTCGTCATCTAGACTAAAAAGTTCACGCATATTACTCTTTTTAAGTAACTTAAGTTGTTTTTTAATTTTACTTTGAACGTAAGGTTCATTTAATATCCCTATCGCAAAGATTAAATTACTTTTTACATCAATTTTCTTTTGAATAAGATACGTCCGAGGTAATAATTTGATGAACATACCACGAACTCTTCTAAGACTATTTGCACGATTATGTGTTTCTTTACATCTGACAACACAAGGTTGATACTCTTCCAATTCTATCATATCTGAGATTAATTGTTTGATTCCATCAGCAGATTTAGTATCGTGATCAACAATAACTTTTTTTAAAGTGTAGTACAATGACAAACTGATTAAGTTTGTAAATGAATTAAAACGAATTTGACAACATTCAGGATAACCTAAGTAATGTGGGCCAAGATTTTTATTTTTAAAATGAAATCCTAACCCATTCCAAGATTTGTATAAATGGTGACTTAAAGTAACATAACCTCCATGCTTAAAAGAAACATAAAATCCTAATTCTTTTAGTAATGGTAGAACTTCTTTCTTAAATATAGGTACAACTTCAGGCTCATCTTTAAATTGGGGGAAAAAGCCAGGTTTAACATTTTTATAAACAAACATAATCTGTAAAAAGTCTCCCGGACGGTTGTATTTAGTAAATATTTGTGCAAGATTATTTATAATTTCAATATCACCCATGATTAAAAGAAATATTTAGAGGTTTATAAAAGTTGTTTTTAACAGTTCTAGGTTAACATCTTACTGGTTAAATAGGACTTTATTTATTAAGCTGGATTTAAAAAAATCTGTGAAATTACTTAATACAATTACAAAAGATAATCTTCTAAAATGTTCTCTAATTTAAAAATAGCTTTACCAGTAATTTCTCTTTTTTCTTCTGAAGTGTAATCATTTGGCATAAATGGTGTTATTTTCAATTGCCAGTTATGAGATAATTCGTCTGAATGAGGGATACAAAAATATCTTTTACTGATTTCAAGATTATAATCACACCAATCTAAAGAAGTTTGAGATTGTATTCTGTAAATAAGATTCTCAAATTCTTTCTCTTTGTTATCAGGAATATCAAAAATCACATGAGCATATTGATCAACCTCAATAGCATGATCTTCTTCTAATTCAATCTCTTTTGGAAAATGTCCATGACAACTTGAAATTGTTTCTAGATAATTAACTTTATTAAGAAGTGATACTAAATTAGCTATCTTTGGTTCAATTTCTTTTCCATTTATGTCCATCTTGATAAGTTAATAAATAGAATCAGTTTATATTGATTACTGCATTGAGAAATATAGTAAAGATCAATTAAAAACTAAGTTAATCCATTTTCCTACAAAATGTGTGATTATAATAACTATTACTGCAATTATTAAATGTTCAGCAACTGTTTTAAATTTCTTATTCTTTTTAGCAATATAATAATTTTGAATTGCCAAAATGGATAAACCCCAAATAACACTAACAATGAGTGCAGTTGATAATTGAAACATTAAAACTGGAACAATGAAAGTTAAAGCAAAGATAAGTTTAGTTAAGAAAGCGGCAATAGTAGCTTCCCATACTTCTTGATGAGATTTACGTTTATTTGACTCTTCTGAAATATGAATACCTAATGCATCAGAGAAAGCGTCAGCAACTGCAATCGTTAAAATCCCACCAAGGACAACTAGTTTTGAGTTTGTTCCAGAACTTAACCCCACCATTAAACCTAATGTAGTAATAACTCCAGAAGTTAATCCAAAACTGAAACCAGTCTTTAGTGAGTTTTTCATTAGAGATAGGAAAATAAAACAAGTTTATAATGTTTTTGTTATCTCAAAACTGTTTATAACCCTTCGGAAATTCAATATTCTTATTGCTAAGATAAATTTCTAAAACATTTTTCTACCCCCTAATCGTCACAATCAATATCATCCGGACTAATGTCATTATCATAAATCCTACTCAATTCAGCTTCGTTATGAAGAACTTTAGAAACATACTCTTTAATAGTGTTCCTAACAGTAAGATGTTTTTCTCTTTCAGTTTCACCGCTTAAATCCAGAATGTTTCTATTTCTATTAAAAAGGGTCAAATGATCACCATTATATTCTAGTTCTGCCTGATAAATTAAATCTCCAGTATCAAAACACACTTTTTTTCGGTCTGAAATCTCAAAATCCCAAGACTTATCCTTCTTTAATCTGGTGAACAATTCGTTAAACATCCTTTCATCCATTGTTACTATCGCTTCATCATCACAATCATTACTATCTGAACAATCCCAAGCCCAAGTTTCTACTTGCATTTCTTTTTGGTAACACCTAAACCTTGCTGCTTCCGGTTCGTAAACTTTCTTCTTAATTTCATTAACAACATCTACTAGTTTTTGAGCATAGCCAAATTTGTTATCATACCAAACACCAAACATCAAAACATTTTTCTTTTCAGGCAAAATCCGTAAAGTGCTTTCAGCATAAATTCCTGTTCTGGAATCGTTATTAAAAAATTTACTGGACAACTTTTCTCCATCATAGCCCAAAACCCCTTCCAAGTCCGTTTCAGTTTTCTTTTTAATCAAAGCATTAAACTCTTCTTCAGAACCAACTTCTTTTTTAGTCATACAAACCGCATAAGTTATAGAAACATTAGAGTTCGGAACCCTAATTGCCTGAGCATCTGAAAAACCAAACAATCCCGGAACCACTTCACTTACAACCTGTGCTGCTCCCGAAGAAGAAGGAATCATAGCATCGATACAGCTCCAATCAAATTCTTCTAATTTATGTGGACCATCTCTAACGTTTTGTTTTGCTGTCGGACTATGCACAGTAAGTGCCAGATCAAATATCAACCCATAATTTTCATCAATCACTTTTAAAATTGGTGCTAAGCTATTAGTTGTACAGGAACCCATGGAATATAATTTCTGTTCAGGAACTATTTCTTCCTGGTTAACTCCAAAAAGAACAGTTTTTATTTTTTCTGCACCTTTAACGGTTTCTTCTATCCCACCATTCTTGCCTAAAACTCTCTTTGACTTTTTTGGTTTGCTGATAACAATATATTCTGCCCCGTTTTTTCTATGCTTTTCCAGTTCCTGATAAGTATCAAACTGACCGGTACAATCAACAACAATATCTACACCATAATCTTTCCAATTAATATTAGCAGGATCACGTTCGTGAGATAATGGGATTTTTTGATCTCCAATAATCAAATTTTCATGTTCATATTTTACCTCTGGTGCAAATTTCGGCCGATTAGAATCATATTTGACTAATCTAGCAACTTTTTCTCCAGAAACAAGATCATTTATTGCTCCAACAATAAAACCTTTTTTCTGAAAAAGTTCTCTTAAAACAATTTTACCTACAATACCTGTGGGGCCATTTATACCCACAACAACATTCTGATGATTTTTATCCATTTTTATTTACCTCATTGATATTTCTTCATTTGGTTAAGTACAAAGCTTTCTGAGAAAGGACCTGCTCTAAGCAAAGTCCCAGTAATATTGATTAAAGATATTTTTGTTTCTAAATCTACAATTTCTGCTCTAGGGAAATTATTCTTAATTAAGTATTCTTTACCATTAAGAAAAAAATTATCTTTCAAAGGTAATTGTCCGTAAAGATCACGTTTTCCATTAAAAATAAACTCATCATTTCTTGTTTCTGGAAAATAAGCACGCATTTCTGTAATAACTTTAGTAATAGTATTTTGACTATTATCACCACAAGCAGAACGGTAATCCTCTCTGCTCCAGCCAAACTCAGTATCATAACTATCCCAAGAACTGGGAATGTTTTTTGGAGGATTAATATATTCTGTTTTAGTTATTTCATAAGCATAAACTAGACAATCAACTAGACAATCAAGCATTTTTGTAAACCATCTCATCATTATATTTAATTGTAAGAATTTCTGTTTGAGTACATTTGTATTTTCTAATAAGGGATTTTGCTTCAAAAGAAATGTCTTGATAAGTACATTTATGAAAAGGCACTTCTATTTCCTCTCCCAAAATTGATTCTTCATTAATATCTTTTAGTTTAACTAAAAAATTAGAATATTTTTCAGTAATATGATCTAAATCACAGTTTATTCCAGAAAAATAAGCAGTAGATTCTTTCAAATAAACATTTATCTCTTTGTTTAAGCAATCTTCAAGTTTCATTAAGATTGAAATGTGGTTATTGTTTTTATATGTTAAAAGAATATGAAAGTTTAAAGATATGATTGTATACAAGAATTCTTGAAATAAAAACAATTAAATAATCTAAAATAATTCCACTAGATATGACAACTACAATTTTAATTACAAGAATCTTTTCAATATTGTTCCTCGCAGTAGGAATTGCTGGACTTATCAACAAAAATTATTACCAAACATTAATGAAAGATATGTTCAAAAACAAAGCTGTAACGTTTCTTTTAGGAATGACTACATTAATTACAAGTTTCTTAATAGTAAATTATCATAACATTTGGCAAAAGAGCTGGATAACAGTAATTACTGTTTTTGGTTGGCTTGGTTTAGTTAAAGGAGTTATGATTTTAGTGTTTCCAAATGCTTTAGAGAAACTTACTAAACCAATCTTCAAGAAACTAATGTACGTTATCCCTTACACCGCAACGATTTTAGGTTTAATCTTTGGATATTTAGGATTTTTTTAGTTTAAACCTAAATTTTTACTTTTTCTTTAAGAATTAATGAGTAATCTAAAAAAGAATTAAAAAAAAAAGAAATCTTGCCCAGGGGGTAATATCTTACGGGGGGTGGTGTAAGGAAGAACTCAACCTAGACAAGATGCTTGAATATGATAAGTACAGCTTGCTGATCCTCAACAAGCTGTACTACTTTTACCTCTTTTTCCCCATAGCTAAAAGCCACGGAAACCTAAACTAACTCAATTCCCAACTCTTGGCTAAGTGACTGAGCTCTTTGTTCTGATTTCTTCTGGTCAACTTTACCCAAGATCCAAGGAGAGTTTACTCCAGTTATAATTGTCATAACTGTTAATTTACCTTTCATTGGTTCGTCAACTCTTGCACCCCAGATAACGTTTGCATCATCATCTAAACTTTCAGTTACTAACTCACCAATTCTAGAAACTTCATCTAAAGTCATGTCTGGTCCGCCAGTTACATGAATCAAAGCTCCAGTTGCACCTTCATAACTAATATCTAGTAATGGATTACTCAATGCACCTTTTACAGCTTCTTCAACTCTATTATTAGTATCAGAACTACCAACACCAATAGCTGCAACTCCACCGTTACTCATAATTGCTTTAACATCAGCATAATCTAAGTTAACTAATGAAGGTACTGCAATAGTTTCTACGATTCCTTTAATCATTGTTGCGATAAGTTCATTTGCAACTGAGAATGCTTGTTGAATTGGTAAATTTCCTGCAATTTGTACTAACCGATTGTTATCAATTACAATAACAGTATCAGAAACTTGTCTTAACTGTTGTAAACCAAACTCTGCTTTATCGCATCTTGCCCTTTCAATGTTAAATGGCATTGTAACCGTTCCAATAACAATTGAACCTGTATCTTTAGCAACTTGTGCTACAACAGGTGCTGCACCAGTTCCAGTTCCGCCACCCATTCCAGCACAAACGAAAACCATGTCTGACCCTTTCAAAGAGTCTTTAATTGCTGTTAAAGATTCTTGAGCTGCTTCTGCTCCTTTGTTTGGAAATCCACCACAGCCTAGACCACGAGTACAATCTGCACCGATTAAAAACTTTCTGTCAGCACCAGTGATATTAAGATGTTGATGATCAGTATTAGTAGCAATAATTTCTGCACCTTTGATTCCTTTTCTGTATAACCAACCAACCATATTGTTACCTGCACCACCAACGCCAATAACTTTAATATTAGCTTGACTCATACTTTCATAATTTTGCTCTGGCATATTGTTCAGAGCATTCTCCACGATAAAATCCATTTTACACCACCTCAATTTTTGTTGTTTTTCCACCCTCATGTATGTTTTTTTTTGGAATATATATATTCCAGCACACAAAAGATTATAAATGAGTTATACTTTACTAACCCTAGAATTAACCATTCTAAAACCGAGCAACAAACCTAACCAAAACTGATAAGAATCAACTGTACTAATTTTAAAACCATATATTTTTTAAGGTAACCAGCCTCAAAAAACCCAAACCCGTTATTTTGAAATGTGTCTCTTCTATTTAAATGTTTCTATACTCCAGAATTATTTTCCATGAATTGCACTTAACCACAATTATTCTTTATCTTCTTTTATCTTGTCAACAATTTTCTTAGAATTATCTTTAACTTTATCGACGACAAAATCAGCAGTAGTTTTAACTGCATCTTTAACTCCAGAAGCTTTTCTAGCCAAGATTGTACTGACATCATTGGCATACTTTGCAGGATCACGCATTCTGTTTCTCCATCGGTGAAAGTAAACTAATGATTCCATTGGATATTTTGGTGGTTTAGGAGGAACTTCTTTAGCGTAACCTAAAGCAATAATCGCTTGTGGTCTTATCTCTGCTGGTATCTTTAACATGGACTTAACTGCTTCTTCATCAAAACCGCCAATCCATCTTGTTCCTAAACCTAAAGAGTGTGCTTCTAAAAGCATATTTTGAATTGCAGCAGCACAATTTTGAACAGTATAAAGCCTTTCTCCTCTTAAACCATAGTATCTTTCACCTTTTTCAGGTTCAGCACAAACAATGATTAAAGCTCCTGCTTGGATTATTTCGTACTGTTCAAAGCAAGCTTCAGCAACTTGTTGCCTCTGTTCTGGTTCCAATATAACTATAAATTTCCAATTCTGGATATTACCACAACTAGGAGCGTGCCTTCCTGCATCCAATACACGAGAAATCTTTTCCCAAGAAACAAATTTAGGTAAAAAGTATTTGATATTCCTTCTCTCTTTAATTAAATCCAATATATCAGCCATCTTTTATCCTCTTAGAAATACATTTTAACTATATATAACTTACGTTTTGTTATATTAATAATTTATTAGTAAAGTTATCAACAACGCCAATATTTGAGTGAAGCCAAACAAGACTTTAGCCCTAATTAAGTTAAAAATTTCTATCAAATAAGATTAAATCTAGAAATTTTCTTCACGAAATGTGTTGATGACTTTACCCAAATAATTTTTCAAAATGTAACCATTTTGTTCCAAAATACGCTTAAATGGAATTTGTTTTTCATTTATGAAATCATCTTTCAAATTTGAAATCTGATTCCAGAATAGAAAACCATATAAATTTGTTCTAAATATTAAAGAGAGTTATGAAAAAAGAAGTGCTTACAAAATTGATCGATGATAAGAAAGCTGCAATCTTACAAGTAATCCTAAACTCAAAAGAAGAAATGTACCTTAAAGAGATTTCAGATAAAAGTAATGTGTCAATCACATCAACATTTAGAATTTTGAAAGAACTGGTAGATTTGAAACTTATTGGAAAAAAAGAATGGAAAACTAGTAAAGTTTACTTTTGCCAAAGTAATGAAGAGGCAATGTTTCTAAAAGAGCTATTTGTTGAAGAGTATGATGGTTTAACAGAATTTGTAGAAAATGTTAAATATCTACCAAATGTAGAAAACATAATTTTGCATGGCGCTAAGAAACAGAGTAAAGCAAGCATCTTAGTTATCGGTACCGATATCAATCCCACTTTAATTGAACCCATTTGTCAGAATATTAAAGATAAAGGGTTTGAAATTAATTTCATGGTACTTGCTAAAAACCAATATGCTCAAATGACAACTATGGGATTATATTCTGGTGAGAAGAAAATATTGAGTTAAGATTATAATATAAAAAATACCAAAGATAGTAATATCAAAACAATCCCGCCACCAATACAGCCAAAACCAATTTGTTCTGGCAAAGCTAAAGTAGAGAAGTTCTTAACTTTATTTACTACAAATTTTGAAAAGTTGTTCAGTTCCTGATTGATTTCGTTAATGTTCATCTTAGCTTAGTAATTATTTAGAGTATAAAAAACTTTCATTTAATTTTATATTCAATTTCATCTTCAATAGTGCTTGGGGTTGATGCCAATACCAAAAGAAGACCTTGATTTTTCTTAGATATCACTTTATGGGAAATTCCAGTTTTAATATAAATTGCTTTGTTTTCATTAGAATTTATCAAAACCATCTCTTTTTCTTTAGTTTCAACATTTTCTAAATGAATTTCAAAAGAACCCCCTAAAGGAACAATAATCTCTTCTTTCAATTTGTGATAATGGTTTCCGGAAACATTATCTCTCTCCAAAATTCTTGATAGATAAGCAAATTTTACTTCAAACATTAGAGGAAGTTCATTATTAAATAAAGGAATCCAGAACCTTCCTTTCTTAGAATCTCTAGAATTTAACAAAAATACTGTTGATAATTTAGTATTAATTTTATCCAACGGTTTTGAATATTGATTTAATGAATTATCCATAATAACATCACTTCTTTCTCAAAGCTAAATTAACATCATCATCAGACCAGCCAGAATTCATTAAAGCCTGTCTAATTTGTTGATTAGTTGCACCTTTAACCCTTTGTCTTAATATGTACCCTGACAATTCAGGAGAAACTTTCTTCTTATTAAGTTTAGTATAAATTAAGTAAGATAAGACCACAATCACAATCAATAAAAATAAAGAACCAAGAATGAATAAAATATCTTTAACATCAATAGAAGATTTTTTTTGATTACCAACAAGATCTTTAGAATCAGTTAATTCCCCTTCAACCAAAACATCGTTTGGATCAGTGGGTTCAAAATATAGATCTTGATTTTGTTCAAGTTCAGAATCAGATAATGTATTGCCAGAATTAGTATTACTAATCCCACTACCTGAAGAACCGCCGGAAGAGCTACCAGAATCACTACAAGAACGACTAAGTTCTGGTTTATTTAGAACAGCCCCACAAAAATGTTCATCTAAACAACTTCTTGTTTGTTGGTTACCTGAACAACTTGACCACACCCCACAAATCCAGGACTCTATACAAGCATCACAAGCAAGAGTTTGATTATAAGGAGCAATACAATCATTATTATCAGTACAAGTACGAACTTTCTTTAAATCAGCTGTACAAAATGACCAACTATCACAAGTAATATTACCTAAACATTCATCTTCAACATTGATTATGGGGATGTAATCCTCACTTTTACCATTAAGAACATTCTTAACTTTCTGATACAAAATAGAAGTTTGATTCTCCAGTTTTTCAGACTGGTTGATCAAAGTTTCATTTTCATTATTATTTTCTAATTTCTTAGTATAATCACCAACATCTTTTTTTAACACTTTCAAATCCTCTTTCAAAGTGTTGAGTTCAGTTTTAGCATCTTCCAAATCAGATTGGACATAAGTTAAATTGGTTTCAAGATTATCAATGATGTTACTTTCATTTTTATCAGATTCAATCTCAATCAACTCTTCTAGGGATTCTTCTTCTAAACTAAAATTGATAAAATCGTCCCTCAATTCTGGATAAGTCTCATTATAATCTAAAAATAAATCTTCCAATTCATCATAAGTCCAATTTTGAGGGGGTTCAGGCTCTGGTAAGTTTAATTCGCAACCAGCAGAATTTAAACAAAACCAACTCTGTTGATTAGTACCATCAGCACAATTTACAGTTAAGTTGTATTGCCCTTTCAAAGAATCAGATAAAGTGTTGTAAGAATATTGCCAATTATCTTCATTTTGGCTGAGCGCAATCAGTTCATCATAAGGATTTTCTATTAATAATAAAGATGTCCCTGAACAACCAGAAACTGAAACCACCACAATATCTCCAGAATTATAATCAGTTTTTGCTAAAGAAACATCTACAGCTAGTACTGAGGTAGCCATAACCAAACCAAAAATGAATAATAAATGAACAAGTTTCATTTTAATCATTATATTCCTTTACAAAAGTTTCGTTCAAATGAACTTTCCAAGTTGCTGGATCTAAAACATCATAAACTAAAACTGTTTTTTTCTTAATGGTATTTTCGTAAGGATAATCTACTGCAAAATCATAGTTCATATTTTTTATTACTGAAGGTACTAAAACCCTATTGAAAAGAATGATTTTACCCGTTCCATCTTCTAAAGTAGTACTTACCCAAAAAGTGCCTTCAATATTCTCTAAAGCAGTAAGTCTTGTAATTGTTTTATCTATTTCCCCAGCTACAATAATATTTCCTGACAAAATGCTTAAATTAACAGAAGAATTAGTAGTATTAGTTGAAATGTTTAAATTTTCTGAACTATCATTAATGAAAATAAAAGAGTTTTGAGCAGAACCGTTTATACAATTAATATTAAATGTAGCTGAATGTTTATCCCCATAAAAGTCTAAGTTGGTTTTAATTAGTTCTAATTTTGTTCCATTAATATCTTTAACTTCATTAATTTCTAAACTATCTTCAATTATTCCCACTTGAACATGCACAGAATTTCCATAAACCCCTTTAATCTTAATTATAGAATTATTCCAAGCATTATCAGTATATTCTTCGTTAACTTTAAAAGTGTAATTAAAACAAGTGTTAACATTCTCTTGCATGTAATCTAAATAAGTTCCACTGCAAGGGCTAAAAGAATTAACGTTCTCAATGTTAAGTAATAAAGCATTAATTTGATTTTGATAATTTAACCCTTGTTGACTAAATGAACAACTAACCTCTTTACCAACAAGATTTAAGTTAGAATGACTTATCAGTTCATGGTTAATAAGACAATTACCACTTTCTAAATTAGTAATAGTAAATTTCCAATTACCTAAATTGTTCTCAGCATTAACATTAAAGATAGTTCCAGGAGTACAACTTTCCAAAGCATTATCCCAACATTCAATAGTTTCACAAACATTCCCCGCATTAGTAGACATCCCTGCAAAGTTACTTTTTGTTAAAAACAAGAAGGATGATAATGATAAAATAGCAATTAAAGTAATGGCAACCATTGCTAAAGGTTTACGAGACTTCTTTTGTACATTTATAGTATTAGGATGATAATAGTTTTGCATAAGTTATTCCTCTTTTTGTAACGAAGTATTACAAAAAAGGCAAAAAGGGATTTGTTCCTTTATTTACCTCTTTTAATATTAACAAATTATTTAAGTTTATATAATTTACCTTTAGGTTAGATATAAAACTAGGGTTAAAAATAAAAAGTAAAAAGAAAAAGATAATTTATTCTTCTTTAGGTGTTTCAGCAGGAGCTTCTCCTAACACTTTAGCACCTTCCTTAACAACTTTTAAATTAACTTGTCGGATAATTTTAGTAACTCTCTCTCCACAAACTGTCCTTCTTTTAACAAGACCTTTTTGTTTTTTCTTATTTCTGTTTTTACCAGTGAAACCTACACCTTTTCCAATAAGAACCATTTTACGGTGATCTTGGATACCTTTCCTCATAGGAAAACCACACTTATCAGAACCGCCAGTAATAATAAATTCATACCCTTCAAAACCAATCAAATCTCCTGATAATGTTTCGCCGATATGCTTTTTAAGAATATTGTCCGCTTCAGGACTTTTAATTTCTTTTTGATAAGACTTCCCGTCTTTTGCTCCAATAACAAGTTTAAAGTCCACCATTAAAAATCGCCTCTGTGATTTTTATTGTGGACACCAAAAAATTTTAATTTTTTTGTGTCTACCATTTTATTTATTTCTCCCCGAGATTCAAGAACCTGTCAGTTCATACCCAAATAGGGTTATCTCAGCCAATTTTATACTAAAATGAGTGTTTGATTTATAAAATGTTTGGTAGAAAAAAAGAAAAAGAATTATTAATCCACAGAAATGCTTTCTTCAAACTCTTTTACACAATCATCGCAACAAAAAATGTGTTTCTCACCAGCAATTGTTTTCACAACTTTTTCTTCAGCAATAGCCTTACCACACTCTTCACATTCCTCAATTTCTCCTTCATCATTATAACCTTTAACGAAACCTTCTTCTTCGTCAGACATTGCACCAGCATCTAACAATTGTTCTTCGTTAAGGTCTTTATCCTCATTTAATAAGTGATCTTCCATCTTAAAGTGAAGTTTTTGAATGTTAGTTTTTAAATCTTTTGTTTATGGGGTATATACCTCAATCGTTTAAGAGTAAACGTTTAATTTTATTAATAGACCTTTCCCAAGAAAAAGAGTAAGCAACAGTTTTACGCGCATTTACTGACAACTTCTTTATCATATCTTGATTATGGATCAGCTTTTCAATCTTAATACTTAACATTGTTGCGCTGTTTCGAGGAAAAAATATTCCATTATGGCCCTTGACAATATAATTTTTAATGAAACCCACTTTAGTGGAGATAACTGGTAAACCAGAAGCCATCGCTTCCAAAGTTGCTAATGATGTTGTCTCTGTTAAGCTTGGCATTACAAAAATGTCCATAGCTTTCAAATAACCTTGCACTCCCCTTACAAAGCCAGTGATTTTACAGTTAGTAATCTCTTCAAACTTTTTCTTTTGTTCATCTGTACCATCACCAACCATTAACAAGAAAATATTTTCTTTAGCAGATAATTTCAAAAAAGCTTCTCGTAAAGTTTGAACATTTTTTTCTTTAGAAATCCTCCCAACATAACCAATAACTGTTTTGTTAGGATCTAAACCAAGTTTAATCTTACTTTTTTGTTTATTTTTGGTGGGTTGAAATCTGTCAATATCAACACCTAACCGAGCAACAGAAATCTTTGTATGAACTCCAGAATGAGTTAATTGGTCTTTAAGACCGTGATAAGGAACCAAAACTTCAGTACAACGATTATATGATTTTACAGAAAAATTCTTAATAAAATTAAAAAACATCTTATTAAAAAGTGGTGGTAAAAATTTTGCAAATAGTTCCCAAGTAATTGTATGTAAATAGAAGTAAGTTTTTTTTGCATATTTTTTCCCATAATAAATTGCCCAATAACTTGCCAATCCTGGCCCTTGAACAAAAACAATATCAGAATTTTTAACTGCATTTCTAATTTTTTTCCTGTTAGAAAATGAAAATTTTATACTAGGATAACCAGAAAGTTGAATTTTTTTATAAGTATCCAGATAAGTAACGTTTTTACCTTTATGTAAACCCAAATCCGGAACAAGTTGAGAAAGTTGAAAATCGTCTTTTGTTCTTTTAATAAACTCTTCAACAAAAATTAGTGTGCCGTCTAGTTTTGGGTAATAAGTGTCAGCTACGATTAACAGTTTTGGTTTATCATTCATTTTATTCGAAAGAACTTTTCTGCAAACAAACCTTTGGGCAAGCCAAATGTTTGAATCCAAATACATTCAAGTAGGACATTCTCACTTTGTTCGAAGTCCCACGATATTTCAATTTATCATTCATTTTATTCGAAAGAACTTTTCTGCAAATAAAGTTCTTATTTTAAATCCATTCTTGAGATTATTAAAAATTAATAAAAACAAAGGATAAGCAACCTGAACTTTTTGACTTTTAAACAATTTCAAAGTTTTAAGTTTAAGTGAGAAGTATTTAGTGATGTTAATGTATAATGTTGGCCAATCAGTTTTAAAAGATACGGGGTTCCAGACGGAATAAACATAAACTTCTGGTTTAAATTTAGATTTTTCATAAAGGTCCATAGTGATTTTGTAGACAGCTTTATGGTCAGGGTGAGGATCTTCAATACTATGGGTAAAGATTTTTGTAGGTTTTGAACTTTCAATCAACCCTAAAAGTTTTTTTTCAACATCTTTTTTTTGGTAATCTTCATAGATCTTTTGGTCAGCTAACCCTAAAAAGACAATTTTACCACCCATAAGTTTACTTGCAGCCTCAGTTTCTTTTCCACGAACCTTTTTAATAACGTTTTCTTTCAACCAAAAGTGAGACAATTCACCATAAGAAAAAATCACATTAATGATATTATGACCTTCTTCAATATATTTTGCAATGGTTCCACCAGCACCAATAACAAAATCGTCGGTATGTGCACCAAATACAATAATTATCTCTTTCTTTTTCTTCGCCCCTTTTTTAACCATAATAGTAAAGGATTTCTTTTTACTTTATTTAATTTTTTGTTTTTTAAGAGTTTTCTGAAATCAACAAAAACTTTTATAAAGAAACGATTAATTTGAACAAATGGTGCGCCCGTAGTTTAATGGCTAGAAAAACACAGTTTTGTGTTCTAGTGTCCTGGCCTTCCACGCGAGAAATCCCAGAGTTATGGGACCACTTTGCGAAGAGAGCCAGTGATCCGGGTTCGAAAGAAGAGGTTTAGCTTAGAAAAACCACGTGGTTAGCTTTAGGCTGTCAAACCTGTCTCGAAAGTCCCGGCGGGCGCATTTCATTTTCTAAGAAATTCATTCAATTTCAATATCAAAATATCTTAATAAACCAATAACTTCAGAATAAGAAAACTTTGCCCCTTCAACTTTATTTTTTCTAAGATCAAAAGAATAATTAGTAGCAGTACTAAAATCTGCTTTAGACAAATCCGAATTAACAAAAGTTGTTCCAGAAAGGTCAGAATCAGGAAAATCACTACAAGCCAAATTAGTGTTTTCAAAAATGTTGTGGATTAATTTACATTTAGTAAACTTAGTTCTAGAAAGGTTTAAACTAGAAAAATCACATTCGTTAATAACACATTCTTCAAAGTCAAAAGATAATAAAAAGGGTCTCATTTTATTAAAAGTTAAACCCAACAATTTAGATTCAATAAAATCAACATTCTGAAATTTAGAGTTTTCAACATTTACATTACTAAGATTACAATTCTTAAAATTACAGTCAATGAAAATAGTGTTAGTGAAATCTGCATTAGTAAAATTACAATTCACAAAAACACATCCCGAGAATTCTTTCTGTCCAAAAATACAATTAGTATAATTCTTATTTTGATAAGTTTTTATTTCCATATTACAATTATAATTAAACGAATTTATATTGTTTTTGTTTAAAAATGGAAATTATAAAAATGGTTCAAAAAAGAGACATTACAAACTGATCAATGTTCCATATTAAAATAAAATAAGAATCCTGCAATGATTGCTACAATCCCACAAATGAGAGTAGTATTAACTAAACCAATAAACTTTATTCCAAGACCAGCTAAACCAACACCCATTGCATTTCCAAGACTCCAAATAATACTCATTGCAGAACCTAATGTTGCTCTACTTTTTGAAGAAATTGCGTGTTGGATTGCAGAATCGTAAACTACACAAGCATAAGCAGTTTCAAAAATGTGCATAACCGCTAAACTTGCTATTGATAATATGATAGACTTTGAAATTGCAAATACAATAATTGCTATTCCTGCCCCTAGATATCCAATAAGAAGCGATTTTCTAAACCCCCATGAGTGGGCAGATTTTTCACCAATAAAAGTTGAAACTAAAGCACCAACTGCAACTAAAGAAAATATTAAAGGGATTTTATTAATAGAAACGTTTAAATTTTGTACAAAAATTAAAGGGATTAAAATGAAAAAAGCATCAAATGCTGCTGTCCCTACAAAAACAGAGATAGCTAAACCTTTCAATTGTTTATTTTTTTTATGAACTAAATATTTTAAAGATTCTTTTGCTTGTACGTAAGTATTAATAATAAAATGTTTGTTTGCTTTTTTAGGTTTAAAGTTTTTCTCATCAGTCATGAGGCTAATAATAATTACCCAAACTAAATTTACTATTGCTATGAAAAGCCAAACAAAATGAAAGTTAATTGCAACAATCATTAATCCAATAATACCACCAATTATTGAACCAGACCTTTCAAATAAATGTAATCTTGCAAATAGTGATGCTAACTTTTTCTTTTCTTTCCCATACTTTAAATTATCAACTGCCCAAGCAGTAGTAGTCCCAGATTGAAATGTCCAAGCAATATCTCCCAAGATATAAAAAAAAGCAAGGTACCAAAAGTTTTGAAATGTAAAAATCCCTAAAAAAGATAGGGTCATTAAAGTAAATGAGATTATAACAGATTTTTTTCTAGAATGTTGGTCAGCAAATGCTCCGGTAGGAAACTCAAAGAACAAGAAAACTAATTTAGATGCTGCAAATAATGTGGTTACTGCAAGTATATCATGACCCAAAAAAATGAAATATATTAAAATCAAAGCGGCAACTAAATCTCTTCTAATACCATTAATAAACTCGCTTCCCCAAAGCATTGCTTTAGTTTTATATTCAATACTTTTTGAGACTAACATACAAATAAATCATTAAAAAGAAGTATATAAATACTTCTACAAGAGTTTGATTTAATAATAGAATACAGTAAATATTAAATACTCAAACTTTTTTCTTATAACAATGAAAATAACGATTGATACTAAGGAAGACAGTCATGAGGATATAAAAAAAGTTCTTAATTTGTTACATCATCTTACCAAAAATAAAGAAGTTGAAATTATTAACAATGAACAAGCAACAAACGCAGACTCAAACTCTGGTTTTATGAACATGTTCAGTGATAATACTATTGAAGAGAAAAAAGGAGTAGAAAGAGTTGCAAATACAGATATAATGAATATGTTCTCAGAACCGATAAATGATGCAGAATCAATTGAACAAAAAAAAGAGATTAGTGAAACTGAAGGTAGTGCACCAGACTTTTCAAGTTTTACAAACTTAGTTGATAAAAAAGAAGATAAAGAAGAAGATAAAATTAAATTTTTCTAGAAACTACTTCTGATAAGCCCAATAAGGAGGTGATAAGTTAAGACCATATTTCTCACCAATCTCTACTAATCCAACACTGAATTCAGCATCAATCTCTGATAAGTCTTCTTCTTCTAAATTTTTAGGAATAACATAAAGCGTTTTTAATGTCATTGGAGAAATTTCAAACCTACCCACTTCAGAGAATTTCATTCCACCGCAAGGCGTTTTAGCAAGATATCTATTAACTTCATCCTCTAAACCAGGAAATAATTTTGTCCATTCTTTATGATCCATTTTCATTTAATTATATTTTTAAAGCTAGTTTAAAAGATTTTTGGTAAAAGAATAAATTAGACCCTCAAAAAACCCAAAGCAATCCTAATCCTAAAACAATCAAAACTGCATACAAACTGACAATAATTTTTCCAAACTTTTTTCTATCTCCAAAGAAATAAGCAATTCCACCTTTTACGCCCACGTTAGTTAACGCCGCTAAAATAATGCCGTTACGAGCAGTTTCTAGGGATAAAGTGGTGTTCGCTAACTGTGATAAAGAAACAGTTATTGCATCTACATCAGCAAGGCCAGAAACAATACTAACCAGATATACTCCTTTTGATGATAAATAAACGTCTGCAACTTTTACTAAAGCCAAAATCACTGCAAAGAAAGCACCAAACTTTAATGCTGGCCCTAAAGTAAAAGGAGAACCCAAATCAACTTTACCTTTAGCATCTTTAGCTTTTCTCCATAAAATGTATGAGAACGCCGCACAAACAGCTATCAAGATTGAAACTGGTAAAAGCATATAAAAAAATAAGTCTCTATTTAAAACAAAAACTTCAATTAGAATTCTTACAAACATAATTGTATTTGCTAAAACTACTCCCAAAACTAAAGCACGGTAAATCTTTTTTTCTTTTTTACTTCTTGCTGCAAAACTGGATGTAACTGCAGTACTACTTACTAAACCGCCAAGAATTCCCGCCAAAGTAATACCCTTCTCGCCAAACCACTTCATCATAATATAACCAGCAAAACCAATCCCAGAAATGAAAACTACCATCAACCAAATTACGTAAGGGTTAAATATTTCTAAAGGACCATATCCTTTGTTAGGTAATAATGGGAGAATAACAAAAGCAATTATTGCAAACTTTAAAGTGTCTGCCATTTCCTGTTTTTTAATTTTTTTAGCAAAATGGTGCAAGAATGAACGTGCATATAAGATAGTTGTAATTATTACTGCCAAAATGATTGAAAATTTTATTTCTCCATAATAACACATTACTCCCAGGAAGAAAGTTAAAAAACCGGCAATTTCCGACGTTGCACCCATCTGTTGTTTAACTCTTTCTGCAAGAGCAAAATAAGCTAAAACTATCAATGCACCGATAAGAATAATTCCAACAACAAGTATTAAAGGAGAAATTAATTCTCCCAGATAAGCAGATAATGCTCCAAACAAAGCAATTAAAGGAAATGTTCTGATACCAGCAAATTCATGACCACGTTTTTTATAACGAGCATACTCCCTTTCTAATCCTATCAATGCACCTAATGCTAGAGCAATCAGAAAGTTTTGTATTATCAATGTTTCCATCTATCAACCTCTTTATGTAAAAAAGGAATATTTAGTAGTTTATATATTTAGCGGAAAAAATAAATAAGTTTAATTCTGATTTGGTGTCAAACTATTTTTTCTTTTGATAAAGAAAAAAAATTAACCCAGCAAGGATAATTATCCCAACAACAACAATTATCCACAACCAATAACTATTTTCTTTAACATCGCCTTTAGGTATATCTTCTACCGTTAGAACATTAGAACTTTCAGAAACATTTGTTTCTTCCATTTCTAAAGAATTACTTTCAACAAGATTATCACTATACTTAGTAACAGAGATAGTTAACAGTTTATTCAAGTTTTTATTGTAAATATTAATTTCTTTAGCATTATTGTAATAAGGAACAATTACTTGAACTTCAGTTAAATTTTCTTCAATAATCCCACCACCATTAATCTTACCAGTTACGTTATCGATGGTATCATAAAGGATCGTATTTGTTAAAGTAAAAAAAGTTAAATTTAAAATTTCATTATCAAAAGAAACAACTTCTGCAACGTAATATCCACTACTTTCTATAGGTTCTTCATTAAGCGGTTGAATCGAAATCTTCTTTAATGAGATTTCGTCATTAGAATTTTCTAAGTCCAAGATGTAATATAATTGCGGACTGGCAGTTACTGAGATGACTAGTAAAAATAAGATTGTAATTAAAATTGTTTTTTTCATTTTCATTTAATTTCCCCCACATATGTCTTGGAAATAAAACTAACTGCTTCTTCGTGTTCTTTCTGGTTAAATGGTTGGTCCATATTTTGTTTAATTTTTTCATAATCATTATCTTTAAGAAAACCATTTTGATGTAATAAATCTAATTTTCGTTCGTAACGTGAATCATATAATGGAGAACTTTTTCTTCCCACAGCAGTCCAAAGTGCACTATTGTCTATTTCTTCCAAGTAAGTTGAAATGTCTTCATATAGTTTGGAAGTACCATATGAATGTACAAACCCTTTACCTTCCCAAAAAGCAGTTTTCATTAAATTTGTTGGAGACGCATACTTTTTAAGTATTTCATCCCTGTATTTATAAAAACCATCATAACCAATAAATTTTTCATCACCAACTGCTCTTTGCCATTGATCAATAAAAGTCCCCCCTTTGCTTAATGTTAATTGATTATTTAATTGAATCAATTTCATTTGGTCTGGCCAACTCAAATCAGCGGGGTTAGGAACATTAATATAATGGTTACCTTTATCATCCTCAGTTAAATCTATCTCTTGATAACCGCTCCCAGAATAATATTTTCTATCTAATTCTAAAGCTAAACGAGTTGCTTCTTTAAAGATTTTTTGGTTTTCAGAATCCCTGATTTTATTAGTTAAAGTATGTCCCGCCTCATGATATACAAGATCTTTAGAGATAAGAGAAGGAGAAAAAAGTATAACATTACCAAATGCACAAGCGGCAGCAGTTCCACCACAAATAGATTTCATTTGTTTTGTATCTTTAGCAACCATTAACCATCCCACCGAATCTTTCACAGAATCAGGAAGAGTTTCTAAATTAGGGAGAATTCGCATAAGATTATTGATCCTTGCACCATCACCATGAATTTTTCCATCAAAGCCAGCGAGTGCATACAAGTATTTAACCTGATCAATAAATACAGGATTATTATCCATATTTTCAACACAAGCATGACATTCGGATAAAGTCGGATCATAATCAGCTTCTAATGCAGATATAGCTAAACCATTACTAAGATATTTACTCTCAGAATATCCTCCTAAATCCTCAACATAAATAGCAAGTGGTTGGGATTTAGACACATCATTAAATAATAATAATTTAGTTGTTCCATCTGGATCAAAATATAAATTATTATCTCCATTACTAACACTGCCATCCCCCTGTATGGTTAGTTTTGGCACCAACCCCTCACTATTTCTCGATTCTAAACTTAATTTTCCAGGTTCATTATTTTCAAAATTAATTGATACGGGGGAATTTCCTTTTTCAATATTTTTAATTACTAGACTGTGAGATTCATAACCACAAATATCAAATTCACCGCAAGGGTCCGACCAGAATTCTGCTTCAATATTTTTAGTAATGGGATCTACTGAAACATAATTTTGATCGTCATGTTTCTCCCCATCACTATACAATCTAACTTTTGAATCCTCTGCAGGTATTACAGTAACACCACCAACTACAGCGTGAATATTTTCCGAATCATATGAAATCCTATCATCATCATTAGTAACATAAACCCCCCCATCCTCAATGTCAACTCTCCCTCCTTCAATAGCAACACCATTGACCGTTAACTCAATTGGTTCATCTAAATCTTCATCTGGGTTTCGAACTTTATCATAATCTACTCTTTCAGGGCCAACTCTTACAGAAACATCATCATCAGTATTCAATTCAGTATCTCCTAAAGCAACAGCATCAGTACAATCCATAATTATCCTATCTTTGGTAATGATAACTTTAGAATTTTCAGAATATTGGCCATTAAAATTTACTTGTTGACCTTTAGAGTGCATCAACATACCTTTATCAAAGAAGAAATCATTACCTGGAACTTGACCTTTAGTTTCAATTGTACAATGTGTACAATAATTGTCAGAAAAAAACTTGGTGGGATTAATTTTCTTTTGATCAACCATTTGATAATCAACAAGATTATAATCTATCTGGCCATACTTATTAGCAGGCAAGTTTTCATAAAAACCAGCAACATCGTAAAGTTCTGCATTGTTTAAATCTACATGACTCCAATCAACCATGGTCCACTGCCATTGATCAGGAGGAATATTTTGATAAAATTCCGGAGAGGAGTAAGAATCGGGATTTAAAGGGTCGTAAGGATCAACAGGATTATAATCTGGTTCGGCAAAAATAGAATGAACTAAAAAAATGAAAAGTACAAAAATCAACAGAGGTTTAATTCTCATTTTCAGTTACATTTTCAAAGTGATAATAATTTATGAAATTGAAAGTATTTGGAACCAACATTTCATTATCAGTAAAAGTAAACACAAACGATTCATTAGTAATACGTTCAGCATCAACTTCAATAGAATATTTTTCAGAAAGTTGTCTCAAACAACTGATACAAATAGATTTAGTATCATTAATTTGTTCAATCATGAACTCATCTTTAAAATCTAAAAATCTTTTCAAATTAGATTTAATTTTTATTTGAAATTGAGACATTTCTAATTCTTTAGAACTTTTACTAATAATAATCGGATGGTTAAGGCTATAAATCACTTGGTCATCAATAATATCAACAGATGTGCTAATTTCTCCAGAAGAAATTAAAAAACCCTGTTTACTAAAAGGTTCAAACTTTTCTAAACAAAAGAAAAGCAGGTCATTAACATAATTTCCAAGTTCGGTCTCAACAGTTTCAAAATCAGGACTAAAATCAGTCTCATTGTAAAAAAAATAAGGTAAACCAAAGTTAGAAAGTTCAGGAAGATGATAATAACCACCATTATTTGCAACATAAATTAATGCTTCAGTTCCGGTTTTTTCTAAACAATTATTAACATAATTTAAAAAATAATCTTCATTCAGAGCGTTGCCATAAATATTTTCATTTTCTTGATCAATCTTATCTTCCACAAAAGAAGATTTAAAGAAAAACATAGTTAAAAATGAAAGTAAAATAATTATTCCAATAATTAAAAAAACTGTAACTTGTCCCTTTTTTTTCTTAATTATTGGTGATAACATAATCACTTACATACTTCTTTAACGCTAGATACTTCAAACGTAAATTTAATCTTAGCAATGTCTGGATGTTTAATCACGGGAGAATTCTCACCAACTTTAACAGTAACGTATTGCTCACTAAGAATCTTACCAGCGTTCTTCTTTTTAATTTTTACAGGCACAATAACATCTTCGCCTTGACAATAATCTGGCCCTGATGATAATGTCCATTCAATCGCTCCCGCCGCAGTATAACTACCTTTACCACGATTTAAAGTCATTGTCTGACCATCACTGGTTCCCACAACAACACTATTAAAATTACACTTAATATCACAACCTTCAGTTTTGTAAAGATCATTAACTGTCCCACACTTATCATCAATACAAACTTTGTCCCAATCACAATCTGTATTATCTGCACAAGACAAATTAACTTCTTCAACAGGTTCTGCAATAGGAGTTTCTTCAACAACAGGCCCCGTAACTGGTTCGCTAGTTTCATTAGTTAATGGAATTTCAACAGTAACATTTTTAACTGGTTCTGGAGGATTAATTACATTTTTAATCTCATCACATCCACTAACGATAACTAAAGAAATAAGTAACATAAATAAAATAATTTGTTTCATAAATTTCACCTCTATGCTAGAACTAAATAGTTATTGTTTAAATGTTTTTTGTTAAATATGGTTCTGTTTATACAAATTAATCTTCTTAATCATACTTTGAGACCATTCTTGATCAGAATCACAAAAAAATGCTTGACAACATTTAGGTCTTCTATGATGAATTGAACATTTTTTATTTTCTAAATAGATGCAAGTTTTACCATCTTCTTTCTGTGCTAAAAGATTTGCACCGATAAGTTCAGCTTCTTCAAAATCTTGAACATGTCCAAAATCTTCAAAAATAGTTTTATACTGTTTAGAATTATATTCTTCCTTATTCAAATTGATTACAAACAATTTACAACAAATCCCACACTGTAAGCATTCCATTCTTAGTTTCCAAGTAACGTCTATTTTAAATGTTTTTATTCTTACAGTGAGTCATCCCTATTTTAATAAAGTTAAAGTGTAAGAGCACTATGCACGGCGCCTGAGATTTTTTCTCACTATGTTCAAAAAAATGCGCCTCATTTGGCAATAGTGCTCTTACTTAATACGTGCTTTAAATTGGAATCAACAAAACAAAGAATTTATATATAATTTCATTTTACTTTAGATTAGAAAAAAGAGATGGACTATTACATTAACAAGAGACATTTAAGTATTTTATTAGGTTTTATTCTAGTTATTACACTGTTCAGTACAATATTTATGATTGATAATAATACTTCTTTAACTGGTTATGTTATCTTTAAAGGTGGAACAAAAATCAGTACAGAAAAACTAGATTCTGCTTTAATTGAAGAAATTAATTTAGGAAATAATCAACCAAAAATCATTGTAGTGTTAGAAGATAATCCTCAAACAACATCTGAAAACATTAGAGAGAAGAAAATTGCAATCCAAGAATCTCAAAATGAAGTTATTGAAGATTTAAGTAATGAAGTTAATGTTCTGGAGAAAGAAGAAAAAAAAATTATTTCTTCTGGTGAAGGAACTGCCTCCCAAGAAGATTTAGAAGAAGGAATCTTTACTAATAATATTCCTGAAGCGGAACAAATTATCAAAGAAAGTATTAATACGGAATTTAAAATTAATCAAAAATTCGAAACAATTAACGCTTTCTCTGGAGAGGTTAAAAATGCTGATGCTTTATTGGAATTGTCACAAGATAAGCGAGTTAAAAAAATTTTATTAGATTATCCAGTACAAGTTGATTTAGATGAAAGTGTCCCCAGGATTAATGCTGACGATTTATGGGATATTAATATTAGCGGAACAAAACTTAACGGTTCTGGTTACACTGCTTGTGTGATTGATACTGGCATAGATTACACACATTCTGCACTTGGTGGATGTAACCCTGTTGCTTATGAACTTACTGGAGATTTAGATACGTTAGATGAAACTGTTGAGTCTGCTCATCCTTATGCAAATGGTTTTGATCAAACTTGGACAATTACTAGAGAAGGTTATAATAATATTGCTATTCACTTTGTTAACATCACTTTAGAAACTATTCCTGATGGAGGGGACACAACTGATAGAATTTATGTTTATGATCAAAATAATAATACGATTGCCATTTACAAAGGAGTAATAAGTAATGTCTGGACACCTTTTAGTGAAGGAGATACAATTTATGTTAGATTAGTTTCTGATAGTTCTGTTACAGATTATGGATTTCAAATTGATAAAGCACTAAATGGTACAACAATGACAACAATGAACTGGAACAACTGTTCAAAAGTAGTTGGTGGTTGGGACACTTACAATACAGATAACAATCCATTAGATGACCATGGACATGGAACACATGTTGCAGGCATTGTAGCTTCTGAAGATAGCACTTACAGAGGAGTTGCACCAGGAGCAAAGTTAACAGCAGTTAAAGCTTTAAGCGCGACAGGAAGTGGCTATTCATCAGATATTATTGCAGGAATTGATTGGTGTACAAGTAATTCAGAGAGGTTAAATATTTCTACAATTGTAATGAGTTTAGGTTGTACTGGAGAAGGATGTTCACATCATCAAAGTTATTGTAACAATGACTTAACTGCAGAAGTGATTAATTTAGCAGCAGCAAAAAACATTTCAGTTTTCATCGCTGCAGGTAATTCAGGTTGGACTGATGGAATATCAAACCCTGCCTGTGTAGAATCCGCAATACCTGTTGGTGGTTCTGATAGTAATGATGGGATTGTATATAACAGAGGAAGTTTGTTAAAAGTTCTTGCACCGGGGACTGCAATTGCTTCTACTGGTTTATCAAATAGCTGGGTAAGTTTAAGTGGAACATCAATGGCTACACCACACGCAGCAGGAGCAGCAATTCTTTTACAACAGTATTATCAATTAGTTTATGGTCTACAAATGACCCCAGAACAAATTGAAACAAAACTTGCAAATACAGGAGTTACAGTAAATGATGTTTCTGGTTCAGGATTAAGTTTTAATAGAATAAACTTATTAAATGCAATTAAACCTGCAATTAATTATAGCAGTTCAACCCCAACGGACAATTCTGCAACATCTAACACTTATACTTATGTTGAAATTAATTCTGACGTACCATTAGAGACTGTTTATTTAGAAGTAACTTATCCGAACAGTAGTATTATAAATTTAACAATGTCAAACAGTTCAACAACAGAATATTATTACAATTTAACAGGATTAACACATGGAACACATTCTTACAAGGTTTATGGTATTGATTCTGCAGGAAGTGTTGGAGAAACATTATCAAGAACTATCTTGATAAATTTATATTTTCCAGCAATTACTATTAATACTCCATTAAGCAATTCTTACCACAACTCAAACTTTTATGTTAATTTTAGTGTGAATGGGACTAATTTAGAGAATGTTAGTTTTAATTTATTCAATTCTTCTGGAAATGCATTAAGCACACAAAATAATAATTCATTAAGTACAAATTTGTTTTCTTTATTATCATTGATAAATATTTCCAATTTTAATGATGGGAATTATACATTAAGTGTTTCTGCAACAGACTCAGCAAATAATACCATTACAGAAAACAGAACAATTATTATTGACACCACAGATCCAATACTGAATAGTATTAGTTATGCTCCGACAAATGTAGAGACTAATTCAACAATACTTTTTACAGTAAATATAAATGATAATAATTTAAACAATTCTGCAACAGTTTTATCTGTAAATAGTACAGGAGATTGGATAAATAATACAATGACATTAAATAATAAGGGTTTGTTTATTTATAACTTATCAACAACAAACTTTACAGAAAATCAAACATTTTATTATAAAGTGTTTAGTACAGATTTGGCAGGAAATTTAAATGAATCTTCAATTTATAATTCATCATCAAGTTTATTATCAAATACAACTTATGGTATTACACCAGGTAATGGTACTGTGATTGAATTAGGAGATCCCACTTTATTTAATCTTACAACAAATATCACAGGAAACTTAACTTATTTATGGGATTTTGCTGATGGCACTAATAGTACCAACTCGTCTTTAACTAAGATATACAATAATATAGGAACTTATAATCTTAGTTTGAACGTTTCTAATAATTCTACTCCAACAATTTATAATTCTTTAATTATTGTTAATGATAGTACTGCACCGGAAATATCTGTAGCGACTTATCTCAGTTCATTACATTTAGAAAAAGATAAAAATCAAGTAGTGAATGCAACAATAACAGACCACTCTAGCTTATCATCAGTAAAAATAGTTTACAATAATACAGATGTGGTTTACTCTGATTTAACAAACGGAACTTATCAATGGAGCTTTGCATTATTTAACAACACAAACAGTTTTAGGATTGAAGTTGTTGATGCTAATAGCAAATTATTCAATCAAAGTTATTCTTTTACTTTAACCTCTTGTTCAGATGGTCTTAAGAATGGTGATGAAACAGAAGTAGATTGTGGTGGTTCTTGTAGTGCTTGTACATCAGTAGTGGCGGCAGCAGTTCCAGCACCAATGCCTGTTGAAGAGACTAAAACAGAACCTATAGCACTTCAAGCAGAATCTCCTGAAATAATTAAAGAACCAAAAAACACCACACCAATTAATTGGACAGAAGGCATTAAAGAACAAAAACTTAACAGGAAAGAAACAGCATTATATGTTTTAGGTAGTTTAGTGATATTATTGTTAGGAATTTATTTATTAGTTTCTAGAAAATTGTGAATATTGGAAGATAATTAATTAGAATTTTTCTATTAAAAAAACAAATAAGAAATTAAAAAAGAAATTTATTCAGTCAATGTAGTAACTTTGTTCCTGTAAATCTTTGCAAAGTATGGTGCTGCAACAACATAATCTTCACCAAAACCAGCAATGTCACCTTCAATAGCTTCACAAGTTTTTCTTAACTTAGAAATTGCCCTTTTAAGTTCAATCAAATCTTTTTCTTTCAAAGGTTTAATGTTAATTAAAGCAATAGTTGAACCTTCTCTTAAACAATCAAGAATTTCTTTGATATCTTCAAACTCTTCCATTACAAAAGGTCTAACGATAACTTTTGACCGATCATCTTTTTCAGACTTACCAGCACCAAGTTCAACATAATCTTCTCCTGCATTTTCCTGATAATCTTCTTCATCGCCCACAGGTTTAGTGAACTTATCTTTTAATTGTAATATAAAATCTCTCATTTTTCACACCCTCTCTTAACCATATTCTAAATATTAAACTTCTACCCATAAATGTAATTCGCCTTATATATAAATGTTTTTATTGTCGAGTACTCTATTCCAGAAAATTTGCTTCTCAAATGAAAATAGCAAATTTTAAATTGTAAATAAAGAGACAATAAATTCTCTGTCTTTATCCCCAATAACAAACTAGAAAATCCTAAAATGAATTACCCAACGGAGCACACGAGAAAGCAAAGCTTTCTGGGGCTTCCTACGGAAACAGCTCTGGGGTATTCACCTATTTTCCGAAACGGATTTTCCGGTCATTCCTCGCTAAATACCGCAACCAGTTGCAGAGTATTAAACCCAGCGAGGAATAAACTATTGAAAATATCTAACTATTTAAGTTAAATACGTTGGAATAGGCCTTACCTACTTTACCTTTCTTTTTTGAATATTCTAAAATCGCTCTAGGTAAGCTAAACGTTCCAACAATATTCAGTTTGGCTTTAATTTTATAAGTAATAATTCTATGTTCTTTAGGTTCTAATTCTGCTAAAGACCAAACCACTTTTGTACCTTTTCTAAGATGACGTACTTCTTTAGGTTTTAAAGTTCCAAGTTCTAAACTTTTTTCAACATTAGCAATTCCAGGAACAATATCTGTAATGTTAACATGTTTTAAAATGTGGTTACTTTTATTACTTATTTCTAATTTTATTTTTATTTCTGATAATGCCCCTTCTTCATCACTGTGAGTAGTTTGTGCACTTTTAACTACAGACACAGGTGAGGAGACATAAAAATAGAATCCACCAAACAAAATAAAGACAACTACCAGATAAAACAATACACGATAATTAAAGTAAAAAAGGTAAGAAGTTATTTCGTCTGAGCCAAGAGTAGTTTCCCAAGTTAAATATCTTTGACCATCTTTAACTTTGATAATAGCATCGCTTTTGACAAACAATGATTGAATTGATGAAATTGGAACTTTAACTTCTTGAGTGTTTTTAACATTACCAGTGTTTTCAACATTTAATGTACTAAAGCTTTTGAAGAAAACTGTTTCTGTATCCAAACTAGTTACAAAATCAGGTAATAATGATAAAATTTCTATCTTTTTCTCAACCAATTTTATATCTTGGCCGTCACGTCCAATTACAAAGAATAAAGTATACTCTTTTGGCTGTTGAAACTCGCTAGGAATAATACTAAACTCAACAGTTTTCTTCTCTAATGGAGGAAGATCAATCGTTGCTTCTTTAACAAATTCAGGGATATCACTCTGTATACGAACAGTTAAACCTTCCAAATTTAAAGGGTTTTTATTTTCTATAAAAATTTTAATTGGAACAGAATCTTTAGGATTAATTTTATCCTGCACATCAACATCAACTTTTAAGGAGGGCATATAATTAACTGGGCCTTCTGGACTGAGATAAACAATTAATTGTTGAGGATTAGGTTTATACTTATTGTCTATGTACTCATCAATATATAATGTTGGAGCATAGGCACCAGGTTTAAATTCTTCCATTGGTTTAATAATAACTGTTGTTGTCCTTGATTCACCAGGATTAAGAACAAAAACTCTATCTTCTGGTGAAGGATCAATCATCCAACCAATTTCTAAAGAATAAATTTTATAATTTTGTTCAACATCGCCAGTATTCTCTACAGTAACTTTAAAAGAAGCAAGTTCATTAGTTTTAATATGGTTAACAACAGGAGTTGTTGTAACTTTTGTATCAGCTAAAGCTAACGATGTTAGTAACGCTAACGTCACAATTAACATTAATGAAAATGATTTCCACCTCAATTTTTCCACCTCTATATTCTTAAACATTAAAATAAACTTATATTTAAAGCCTTCGCTTTTCCATTACCAATAATGGAACCAATATACTCCCTTTGGACAAAACATTTATATACTCTCGTTTTTTTATTTAATCACATAAAAGAGGTTATAATATTAGATGGTGGAAGAAAGCGGATTTAGAGCAGTAATTGATTTTATGGGTAGGTTAGGTGTTTATGATATAATTCTACCATTCTTATTAGTCTTTACAATAATGTTTGCAATTTTAGAAAAAACTAAAATTCTGGGCACAGATAAGATTGGTGGAGAAACCATAACAAAAAAGAATCTTAATTCTATTGTTGCTTTTGTAACTGCATTTTTGGTAATTGCTTCGACACAGTTAGTTTCAGTTATTAGTGAAGTTATTGCTAATGTTGTTTTATTATTAATCTTATCAATTTGTTTTATGTTATTGGTTGGAAGTTTCTTTGGTGATGAACAGTTTACACTTAAAGATTATCCTACCTGGACAAAGTTTTTCATGATATTCATGTTCATTGGAATTGTAGTTATTTTCCTTAACGCCCTTGGTTGGTTACAATATATTCTTGCACTTTTTATATATTGGGATGAAGAATGGGCGGCTGCAATAATATTCCTAATAGTTATTTTAGGGTTTATGTGGTATATTACCACGGACTCTAGTGGAAAAAGTGTTAAAAAAGAGTAAAAGATATAAACTATAAAAGATTGTCACTATAAAAAGGAGGTTCATTAAAGATGGTTGGAGCTGGATTTTCACAACTTGCAATTTATTTTCAAACTTATGGAGTTATGGATTTTTTATTACCTTTCCTATTAGTTTTCACAATAGTTTTTGCTGTATTTCAAAAAACAGAGATCCTTGGAAAAGGAAAAAAGAATTTTAATGTTATCGTTTCATTGGTGATGGCATTACTTTTTGTGGTGCCACATATTATAGGTTATTATCCTTTAGGATATGATCCTGTTCAAGTTATGAATGATACCCTTCCAAGTATATCTTTAATCGCAGTTGCATCAATAATGTTACTTATGCTTATGGGCATTTTTGGTACAAAATTTTCTAAAACGGCAGCACCAATCATTGGGGTTGCAGCAATTGGATTTGTAATTTACATTTTCGGTTCAGCATTATCTATCTGGACTGGACCATCAGACATATTTTATTGGTGGACACCAGAAACTACTGAACTGATGATTATTATACTTGTCTTTGGGTTAATTGTCTGGTTCATTACTAAAGAACCAAATACAGGAGATTCAGCGGGTGGAAAAATGCTTGAAAAATTTGGAAAGTTATTTGAGAAAGATTAAATGGCAACATTCCTTGATATTGGGTTATTGCAAGAGTTCAGTGTAATATTTCCCATCTTACTTGTTTTTTCTTTAGTTTTTGCACTATTACAAAGAGTTAAACCATTAGGAGATTCTATGGGAATTAATGCAGTAATTGCAGTAACTGCTGCTTTTATGGTATTATTATCAGAAACGCTAACGCAAATGATAAACTTCATGGTACCATGGTTTGTAGTTGTATTTATTTTCTTTTTACTGCTGCTACTTATTTTTCAAATCTTTGGAGCAACTGAAGCTGATTTCCATACAGTTGTTAAAGATAAAGCTGTATATTGGGCAGTGATTGGAATTGCTTTAGTTATTCTAATGGCGGCAATTGGACAAGTTCTTGGTCAAAGTATTGGTCCATATTTAGACGAAGAAGGGAACAGTAACACAACCATTTCAGGAGGTTCAGATGTTGCAACTGGCGACTTTGAAACTAATGTTACTGCCACTTTATTTCATCCAAAAGTTCTTGGTTTAATGATAATCTTTGCAGTAGCAATATTTGCAATAGCATTCTTAGGAAGTTAATGTTTTAACTATTCAAAAAACTAATAAAATCTTTCTTAAATTCTTTTTCGTTAATTCTTTCAACCACAGTTACGTTTGAAATACAATCATTAACTTTCCTTAACTCTACCACGGTCATCCCAGAAGTATGTTCACCTTTGGTTTCAATAACCAGATTGTAATCTTTTTTTATAGATGAATTTGGATTAATTAAAAAGTAAACAGTTAATGGATCATACATTAACGCTGCTTTAATACCAATGTCTTTTTCAATATTGTTAATGTAAGGTTTTATCATTTTAATTATTGGCCCACGTAAATTTTCATTCTCTATTTTTTCAAAATCTTCCAAACTAAGTTGAACGTGATTACAAGCGTCTAAAGGAACAAATGTTTTCTTTACTGGAAAACGCACCATAACATCAGCAGCTTCTGGATCAACAAAAATGTTAAATTCTGCCACCCTATTTTTGTTCCCAGGGACTTTTATTGCTCCGCCCATAGTAATTATTTCTTTCACATTTTTCATGGTCTCTGGCGCTTGAAGTATTGCTTGAGCAATATTAGTTAGTGGTCCAAGCGTAACCAAAGTAATTTGATGAGGATTATCTTTAACAATTTCAATGATTTTTTCAACGGCATTATTAGTAATGTTAGCTTCGTTGGTAGGATCAATACCATCCAACCCAGACTTCCCGTGCACCACTGCTTTAATTAGTTCTCTATTTAGAGGTTTACTTGCCCCAGAATAAATGGGGATATCTTCCCGATTTAACAACTGTAAAATGTAACGAGCATTTCTGGTAGTATTTTCTATTGTAGAGTTTCCAGCCATGGTAGTTATTGCTTTAATTTCAAACAGATTAGATTTTACTGCTAACATAATAGCTAAAGCATCATCATGCCCTGGGTCTGTATCAATAATTATTTTTTGTTTTGTTAATGTATTTTTCATTTTATTTCCTCCAACAGTGATAATAGTTCATTGATTGTGCTAATTTGATAATCTGCATGTTCACTTTTTGAACCAACAATAATCGTTTTCATCCCTATTTCTTTTGCAGGGATAATATCTGAATGTTCCTGGTCACCAATAGAATAAACATTCTCAGGATTAGTCCCAAAAGATTTTGCTATTTTAACAAATATTTGAGGATTAGGTTTTCTTAAATCTGGTTCTCCAGTAAATAGTCTATCTTTAACAAATTCGTAAATTCCTAAATATTTTAATGCTTCTTCTGCCCAGACCCTGGGCGCAGCAGTTAAAACTGCAATTCTTGGACTTAAGATTGAAAATAATTTCGGTAACAAAGGATTTCTATTAATATATAGTGAAGGTTCAAAGATCCAAGTGTTTTTAAAAAAATCATAACGATCAATTGAATGTTCTTTTTCAAACCCTAAACTGACTTGGGTGAGATAGATTTCTTTTATACGGTCATATTCTTTAACTGCTTCCTCAGGAGTCAGATTTAATTTCTGCTTTAAAAAAGAGTAAATGTTTAGTTTCAAATCAGAATGAAATTTTGAACCAGTAAAATTGGAACTTTTACCTTGATCAAATTGGTACAATGTACCGTCCATATCAAATATAAAATATTTATCTTTCATTTTTTTAACCTCCAAAAAAATTTGAATTAACAACTAATAAAAACTTAGAATTAATAATGCCAATGATAACTGAATAATGATAATATGTAGTTCATACTTAATAAGAATGAGAGAGAATATATAAATTTTATGTTATTTTTCTGTTTAAACTAAAAATCTATTCTTCTTTTTCTTTACGTTCTTTATTAAATGCTCTCAGCTCTTTAACGTTCTCAACAAACTCTGGGACAACATCTTTGAAAACTTTACCAACGGCATTCAATTCAACACCAACGTCTTGCATACGTTTATCATAATCTTCTAATTTTCCTAAAACACCTTGGTGAAGTACTTTAAAGTCTTCTTTGAGTTTAGTTAAATCGTTTTGCATCTGGGTTTGTTTCTCTTCAATCTTTTCTTTCCAAGCAATGATTTTTTTAACTTCAGAAATTAAAGCATCCCATTTCTCATCAATTATCCCTTCGGTAATTTGTTCAATTCTTTCATAAATATTACCCTCTTCATCAGAATGAGGTTGTTGTTGTTGTTGTTGTTGTTGTTGTGGTTCTGATTGAGACATATTCATCCCAGACATTCCTCCCCCAGAAGAGTCTGCTTGAGAGATTGCTTGAGAAGCTTGTTCAGGAGTGAAACCCTGATTTTTAAGTTCTTCAACAATTAAATTGTCTGTTAAGCCCTGTGTTCTTAGTTGCATAACTTTATCAACAGGAAGCGGTTTATTTTGAAAGAGATCCATTTTAGTTATCACCTTTTTTATTTTTTAAATTTTCTTTAATTTGAGATATTTTAGCATCTAATGCTCTGTCAAGGTCCCTTTGAGTTACAAAATTTAAAGGACTCCATAAATCAATATATTTTTTCAGAGTTTCAACTTCTTCGATACCAGCAGTTCTTTTTAATTCTTTGATAATTAAATCCATTTTTTCTAAAGTTTTACTCAAACCATGTTTCATGTCTAAAACCTCATCAGATGTTACTTTCATTTCTTTCTTAAGACTATTATGTTTTTGAGTAAAATCTCCTTTAAGGACATTCAATTCTCTAGTAATGTTATTAACTTTAGTTTCTAATGCTTTAACCCAAATGTAAAGTTTAGCATTATCAAAACCAGACTGTTGTGCTGATTGTACAGGTTTTTTCGTTGTACCGGGAAAATCCATCTTTATTTGTATAAAATAGAACTGAGAATATAATAAAGTTATGGGAGTACTTTAGAGTAGTATTTGTATTTGGAGAATATAAATATTTATTAATATAAAGTTAAAATCAGTTTCTAAGAGAAATCTAAATTGTAAATGAGGTTAATTAAAAATGACAAATGAATATTTAACTATGACAATTGATTATAAAGCCAATGGTCTTTTTAAGATTTCTGGAAATGTTAAAGAAGATCAGCAAATTGAGGTCTTAGAAACATTTTTAAAAAGACAAGCCGGTGCTGGAGTAGATATTCGTCGACCAGATTATAAAGATAATTACCAAATATCTCTTAAATTGAACCTTGAGAATAATAAAATCGAAGCAACTTGTAATACTGGGAATTATGAATTTAGAGATGGAATTCTAAGAATCATTTTAAAGAAATTGTAAAAAGACCCACTTTTATTTTTTTAAATATTAAAAATAAAGTTAAAGCTACATAAATGTAGCATATATTACAATAATCTACCACCAATTACATTAATATGTCTTTTCTGTGTCTAACTATATCCTAACTAGAAGAAATATATTTAAACTCATACTTATTTAACAATAAAAAAGATGGTGGTAACAGATAAGAAATGTTTTGAGTATGAAACATTCCATGAAGGAGAAAATAAAGTATTAAAGGTTTCTGTAGAAAAATGTACATTTCCTCCCTCGATTGAATATAGTGAAATGTGTATGGGAAAAGTGGTTGATGCTTTGTTAGAAGTAACAGGTGTTACGAACATTATCTTAACACAGTTGAGAGAATATGAATATGATTATTCACAAACTAAATTATTAACAGAATTAGCTTTACTTTGCAAAAAAATCAATAAAGATGAAAGGTTCACTTATTCTCAAATTGTTGTTGACCCTGTCCATGAACGATATATTAGAGGGGGATATTCAGTTTTTCAAAGAATAATTTCAAAAAAACTTAAAGAGGACCCTTTTGCAGCTTTCGTGGAATTAAAACGTCTGGAAAGGAAAGAAAGAGTAAAATTGGACCATATTATTGATCAAAGACATTCTTTATCACAACAAAAATTTTTAAGAATTATCCAGGATATTACAGAACAAATTAGTCAAACAAGAATTATTCAACTATTAATGCCACACAGTAAAGAATATGAATTAGGTAAAAGGGAGATTTATGGTAACATCTTTCACCCAACAACCAGACCTGATTTTATGTATACAAAATTAATTATAGAATTTCCAGATGGAAACCTTGAAGAGAGTTATGAATTTGGTGATGGTGAAGAAAAATCTGAAGTAAACATATTCAGCTTTAATGATAATATTAGAACATTATTTCACTTAACTCCACCAGAATTTAAATTCACAGAAGATGTTTATGAACTGTTGGATGATGCTAAAAGAATTTTATCTGAACATAAACCAACTAGAGAAGAATTTGTTAATCCGGAAAGAATGCGAGAAGTATTCTTTAATATTGGTAAAGATTTACTTAATGACCTTATTGAACAGAAAAAAATGAAACTTTCTGAAGAAAAAGTTAACCAATTAGCTTCTGCATTATTAAGATATACTGTTGGATTTGGATTGATTGAATTATTGTTAGCGGATCCAAAAATTCAAGATGTTAACATTAATTCTCCTAATGGAGAATTGCCCATATTCGTTGTTCATCAAGATTATGGGGACTGTTATACAAATGTTTACCCAACAAGAGCAGAAGTTGATTCTTGGGCAACTAAATTAAGATTAATCTCTGGTAGACCTTTAGATGAAGCTAACCCAATCTTAGACACAGAACTTAAAGTTGAAGGTTTTTCATCAAGGGTTTCTGCAATCACTGCACCGTTAAGTCCGTTAGGTTTAGCATTTTCTTTTAGAAGGCACAGAGATTATCCATGGACTTTTCCATTATATATGCAGGATAAAATCCGTTACATGAACGGGATGGCTGCAGGATTATTAAATTTTATTATTGATAACAATGCAACAATCTTAGTTGCAGGAACAAGATCTTCTGGAAAAAGCAGTTTATTAGGAAGTTTCTTAGTAGAGATGACTAGAAGATCAAGAATAATTACTATTGAAGATACATTTGAACTTCCACAAGAATCTTTGAGAAGATTAGGTTACAATTTAGAATCAATGAAAGTTGCTTCTGCTTTATCAAGTGATGGTTCAGAAGTTGACCCTAGTATTGGAATCAGATCAACACTTAGACTTGGCGATTCAGCAATCTTTGTTGGAGAAGTTAGAAGTAAAGAAGCAGTAGCTTTATTTGAAGCAATGCGTGTAGGAGCAGCAGCAAACGTTGTTGCAGGAACAATTCACGCAGACTCTCCTTACGGTGTTTATGATAGAGTTGTGAATGATATTGGAGTTCCAAAAACATCATTTAAAGCAATTGATATTATCGTTACAACCAACCCTGTGATTTCTGGTTTGAAAAAATATAAAAGAATTTTAAGAATAACTGAAGTTAGAAAGTTGTGGGATGATGATCCGTTAAGAGAAGGTGCATTTGTAGATTTAATGGTTTACAATCCTGAAACTGATCAATTAGAAATCACTGACGATTTAATTAACGGTAATTCTGAAATTTTAAAACGGATGGCGGGGAAAGTTAAAGAGTTTGCCGGTGATTGGGATGCTGTCTGGAACAATATTCAATTAAGAGCAGATTATAAGCAAGCGATTGTTGATTTTGTAGCAGAATTTGGTGATAAGTCAATGTTAGAAGCAGACTTTATAATCAAATGTAACGATATGTTCCATTTAATTTCTGATAGAGTTGCACAGAAAACAGGTACATTAGATCCAAAAAGAATTCTGTTTGAATTTAAAGAGTGGTTAAGGAAAGAAATTAAAAGATTGACAATTAAAAGTTAAAAAATAAAAGAAAAAGTTATTTTACTTCCCTACGAAATCTTTCAGTTTCTTGTACATAATCTTTGTATCTACCTTTGTTTCCTTCAAAATCTGCTCTGCCGGAACCCAATCCTTCTTTCCTGTTAGATAACTGAGTTTGAACAAACTTGTAGACTTCGTACGGATTTTTGATGTTAGAAAAACGATCATAAATCTGTTTAGATCTCCCTTTACTGCTTTGAGTTATTCTACCTGTATCAATCATCACCGAACCAGTTCCAAAGATTTTTCCAATAATTCCCACATTTACAAAAACACTTCGAATCTGATCATAATAAACTGAACGCATATCTGCCCCAATTAATCCCGATTTAAGTATCAATCTTTTGTTCGTAATTAAGTATCTAGTAACTTTGTAATGAAGATAACTTCCAATTACTATAAAAAATGCCACCGCGTAAAGACCATAAGAAAAATAATTAGCCATAGAAGAACATTCTTCAAGAGGAGCTGGTTGTCCATTTACAAGACAAGTTCCACCATCTAATGAACCAAAAAAAGAGAATAGAAGTCCAAAACCAATAACAAGTAACACTGAAAAGATAGTAGTAAGTATTGTTGATTTTAAATCTTGTTTTCCTTCCCAAATGACTTTTTCATTATTTTCTAGAATTGTTTGTATTTCAGGTTCCATACATTAAATTAATTTTAGTTTACTTTTAAACATTGTGTATTTTTTGAATTAAATTAGCAAAATATTATTAGAGAACAAAAGAAAAAAGATAATAATTTATTTTGGATGATATATTTGACTTAAACTCTACAAAATACTTGTTTCCGGATACAATAAAATATTTCGTTTGCTAACAGAAAAGATTTAAATTCGTAACCTAAACGACCACACATTAATTCTATCCAACCCCTTCTGGGATAGTTCATCTTCTTGCCAGATATTGTTAATGTTGGAAAACTTACAACAATAAACTTTGCAGGGATTGCATAGATGATTTTTTCAGAAGTTTTATGACCTTTATTTTTATCAAGAACGTCAGTCATTTTAAACAAAAAAGCAATATCAGCTTTAGGCAATTGTTTTACTTTTTCTATTTGTAACAAATCAAGAATTGCAGCTTCACCTTTAATTTTTTTTTCTTTAAAGAATTGATTAATCACTTTAACTTCTTCTTTACTCAAATCGTAAGCATAGTAAGTACAATTAATTTTCATGTACTCATAAGATAAAGGATTTAATCCCGCACCTAAATCTAGAATGGTTTTAGGTGTGGTAGTCATTTCAAGTATGCTTTTATATAATAAAGGGTAAAGTGATAATCTTTCTTTTGTGGAAGAATGTGTTTCAAGAATTTTTTGATAATCTTTTGTTTTAATCAGTTCTTTCAAATTCTTACTTTCTTTCTCAACTCGAAACAAACCATAACTTCTTCTTAGCTTTGCCCTAACTTCTTTTATTGTTTGTTTGTATTCTTTAGATTTAGGATTCAAATCATTTTCTAATCTTTTTAGGATTTTAGGTTCTCTTTTAAAGAATTGATTAATTTCTTCTTTAACAAACTTATCATCTAGTTCCAATAATTCTTTTTTCTCTTTAATATCTTTAATAAGTCGTTTGATCATTAAGAATAATAAATGGTGTGATGTATTTAAATTTTGGGATTAGGTTTAGTATTTCTAGTTTAAAAACAATACTAACTTGGCCACAGCCCCCAATCAAACAAACATTTTTAAATAAACTAATAATAAGTACTTTGTTATGAAAAGGAATTTTAAGAGTCATGCGAAAAGTGCTTGGAAGTTTTTCTGGGAAGATGATAGTATTTGGAGCTGGCTTGCTAACATAATCGTAGCGTTTCTATTAATCAGGTTCATAGTATATCCGATATTAGGAATAGTGTTAGGAACATCTTATCCAATCGTAGCAGTAGTTTCTGAAAGTATGGAACAAGGATTACATAATGGAGACTTATGTGGAATGAGTTTCATAGAGTTCCAAGAATCGTTTGATAATTATTGGGACAATTGTGGTAGTTGGTATGAAAAACGTAACATTACAAAATCACAATTTAAGAAATTCCCATTCAAGAATGGGTTTAGGAAAGGTGATGTAATTGTACTTTGGCGTGCTAACAGAAACAATCTTGATGTTGGAGATGTTTTAATATTTCAAGGGAATAAACCACAACCAATAATTCATAGAGTTGTTAAAACTTGGAAAGAGGATTCAAAGTATTATTACCAAACTAAAGGTGACCATAACAGTCAAAGTATTGGCATAGGTTTAGGTGAGACAAAGATTTCTGAAGATCGTATTTTCGGCCAGGGATTGTTTAGAATACCATATTTAGGCTGGATGAAAATTCTTTTTGTAGATGCAGTTAAACCGTTAGGGATAACTATTGAGAAATAAGTTAATTCTAATTGAAATTCAATAAACCTTATAAAGACTAGATGAATTACAAGACGAATTATAGGTTAAAATCAAAGATAGGTGGGTGGTAATACTATGTTTTGTCCAAAATGTGGATCGATATTAAGGCCTAAAGAAAGGGCCGGAAAGAAAATACTTTTTTGTAGTTGTGGATTTACTAAATCTCCAGAAGATGAAAACTCTGCACAGATTAAAGAAACTCCTAAAAAAATTAAGAAAATTGAAGTTGTTGAACAGTTAGAAACTCATCCAAAAATTAAAGCTAAATGTGAAAAGTGTAACAATAACATTGCTTATTATTGGACTCAACAAACTAGAGGAGCAGACGAACCAGAAACAAGATTCTTCAAATGTACTAAATGTAATTTTACGTGGAGAGAATACTCTTAAATTATTGTTAAAATGAATCCTAAAGAATTAATTGTAGATTTATCAAATGATAAACTTTTTCTAGATTGGAACATAGCTAATCCTGGAAATTTCTTATCACACTTTTTCTGTCAGATTAATGAAGAGTTTTCAATCAAATCCAATTGGGAGATTGGTTATTACATTAATGAGAAAGTTATAATCTTTATACCAATTGAAAATGGTTTTGAAATTAAGCCAGCAGATGACATTTTTAAAAAGCCTGGCGATAAAGTTGAAAAGTTAGATTTAAGTTTAGTTAAAATCTCTTTTGATAAAGCTATTGAAATTGCTAAAGCAGAATTTCCTAAACAATTTCCTGGAGAACCTTTAGGGGGCGGATTTTTAATACTTCAATATTTTAAAGATCATGCTGTTTGGAACTTCACTTTCATTACTAAAAGAATTAAGTTTGTAAATTTAAAAATTAATGCGGAGGATGGTACAATTGTCAGTCACAATACAGTTAATCTTATCCAGCAAGGAAATCGTTCTGAACAAAGTTAGATCTGTTTATTATAGATTTAAGAAATAAATTTAAAATTTATTTATTTACAACATACTGAAAAGAATTTGTAGTGCTTTTTCTCTACACAATAATAAACAACAAGTACGATAAAAACTTAAAAGTATTTAGCATTATTTATTTACAATATTACTTCTATAAAAGTAGTACTGTGACACATTGATTATAAGTAGTAAACTGCAATATTTTTTTCGCAGTGGTATCGGCTTGGAGAATATATTTTAGAAGTTAATAGTCTTTATATATAATCTTGATAATACAAATGGTACGGATGGATGTTTGAAAAAGAGGTGATAGATTTCCCATGAAAAAAGTTTCTTATAAAGCCCAGATAAGTTGTCGTAAGTTAGACGCCTTCTTTAAAAAAGAAGTTGACGAGGAAGAAGAGTAAAAAAAAATTATAGATTTTTCCAAAGAAAATCTTTTTTCTTTTCATTTACTAAATCTTTCAAACCCACTTTCTCTGCTAATTTCAAAATTTCTTTAGCAACAATTCTTAACCGTAAACCGTTAATGCCAGTATCATTCTGAAAATCATCATAATCTTTTAACAGCTTATCAAGAACTTTAATCTGGGTTTCAATGTTGATATGTAAAGCCCCAGATTGAGCAACTTCTCTCTCTTGTTCAAGGTTCTGAAGTTCGTTTAAATTTTTTTGTAAACGTTTTTTATTTTCATCAAATTCTTTTAAAAATGAATCTATTGCTTCGATTGAATTAAGCAAATCAACTTTCTGATTATGCTTAGGTTTAGCAAAAATATTTTTCCACCACTTTTTTTCGTAAAGAGCCATATTCCTAAAAAATACTTTTATAAATATAAACCTTTTCATTTCAAAAATGCGTTTTAAAGCAAAAAAAAGTTACGGGAACTATAAAACTACTACTTGTCCTTTCTGTAGTAGAATCGCTACACAGAAAAATGAGCAAGGATTAGATGTTTGCACTTCGCACACTAAAAGTAAATTAGAAGAGATTAAATGTACTTGTGGATCTTGGTTAGAATGTCGTAATGGAAAGTTTGGCCCTTACTTTAATTGTATGAATTGTGGAAATTTAAATTATAATAAAGTAATGGAGATTAAAGCAATTACTATGAAAGATCAAAAACCAGTTGTTGACAAACCTAAACAAACAATTAGTTCATATAAGTCTGAGGATTCTGATAATTACGAAAGTTCAAATTATAACCCTAATCGTAACCCTATTTCTAGTTCAAAATCGAGTTTTAGTAATCAGAAAAAGAAGAAAGAGATTACAATCACAACTGATGACGCTTATTATTTCGATTGAGACCATGACCTTTTTGTCGCACTTTGAACCGAAATTAATTTAAGTTAATTTGTCTTTTAGGTAGGTATAGTTACTAAAAGGTCACAAATATGGGAGACGGTCAATTTTATATGGGAGAAGCAGGAGTATCGTATCAACACGAAAAAGCAGCAATCATGAAATACTTGTTTGATGCTAAAGAAAACTATCTTAAAGATACCAAACATAATGATGGGTATTTAGAAAGAATGTTTTCAGCACTACCTCCGGGTATACAAGAACCTGTAATAACTAGAACTAGTAATGATTTAACTACAAAACTTTATCAAACAAGTTCAGCACCAATGCCATTATTTGAAGATAAATTTCCAAAAGGAGAATATATATCAGTAGATTGTGATTACAAATGAAAGAATATGCAAAGCAAGAAATTGATGGAGCTAGAGATTATTTTAGATCTCAAGGTTTTGAAGAAGTTGAAGCAAACCTAGGAGACTTCAAGTTTAGCTATTTTGTCATGCCTCAAGAAATGGAACCAAACTTAAACAATTTTGTTTATAGATGTACAGGAAAACCTGAAGATGGTTACGTTTTTGGTATTTCGGACAATGTTCAAGAAGAGTTTAGACAATATGCTGTTGCACACGAATTTATTGAATTTATGCAAATTGGTTTAGATCAAAAAGATCGTTGCAGAAAAGCGTTAGAAAGAGAAATAGAATTAGTTCCAGAAGATATTAAATCAGATTATTTAAGTATGAGAAAAGATTTCTTTAGAGACTTGATTGATTACTGTTCAGCTAAACCAGAACAATACACTCAAACTGATTTAGATGAGTTTAGAGGTTCTTTAAGTAAGTTAGAAGAAATAGTAAAATAAATTAAAAAAAAATTAATCAATAAAAAATGCTTTGTAAAGTTTATATGCAGAGTAAATGTCAGCTTTACTACAAACTTCACATGGAGAGTGCATACCTAAAATACAAGGTCCTGCATCCACACAGTCCATTCCATATCTTGATAAGAACATTGCGATTGTTCCACCACCGCCAAGATCAATCTTTCCAAGTTCTCCAGTTTGCCAAGCAATTTTATTTTTATCTAACAAACTTCTCATGTAAGACATGTACTCCGCACTGGCATCGTGGGTAGAGTACTTTCCACCGCCACCACCATACTTCTCAACAGAAACACCATTCCCAAGATAGGAAGCATTAGTAGGGTCATGGACATCTTTATAGTTAGGATTCATACCAGCGGTAACGTCCGCAGAGATTGCTTTAGAACGTTCTAATAAAGTGTTTACTGGAATTTTTAAATTTAACAAATTAGCATAATCCCAAGCAAAATTTTCTAAAATAAAACTTGCAGCACCAGTATCACCCATTGAACCAATTTCTTCTTTATCTGCAAAGAATGCTAATGCAGTATGTTTAGGGGTTTTAGTTTCAAGTAATGCAATTAAAGAAGCGTAAGCACAAACTTTATCATCCTGTCCGTAAGCTCCGACTAATCCTCGATCGAAACCAATATCAATTGGCATAGTTGCCGGTACGAGTTCAAGTTCTGCAACTGCAAAATCTTCTTCAATAATATCATATTTATCGTTCAAATATTTTAGAACTGCAAATTTAACTTGCTCTTTAACTTTTTTATCATTAACAGGGATATGGCCTACGAGAATGTTTAACTCTTCACCTTCAACAATCTTAGGAGCTTTACGTTCCATTTGATTTTTTGCTAGGTGCGGTAGTAAGTCGGGAATAATGAATTTGGGATCGTCTGCTTTATCTCCAATATTAATTATTACTTTCTTACCAGCTTTTGTAAACACAACTCCATGCAAAGCTAATGGCGTGTTAACCCAATGATACTTTTTAATACCACCATAATAATGAGTTTTAATCAGTCCAAATCCAGAATCTTGGTAAACAGGAGAAGGTTTAAGATCAAGTCTTGGCGAGTCAATATGACTTCCAATTAAACTGAATTTTTTAGTATCTTTACCAACAATCGCAGCAAATATAGCTTTATCTTTAACATTTTTGTAAATTTTATCACCAGTTTTTGCTACTTTCAAAGTGGAGATTTCTTTGAACCCTTTCTTTTCCAACTCTTTAATAATGTTCTCGGCACATAACCTTTCAGTTTTACTTTTTCCTAAAAACTTCTTATAACTGTCAACAAATTTAAAGACTTCATTTTTGTTTAAATCAAACCAAGAACTTTTTTTATCTAAGAAAATTTTTTCTTGTAACTTTTCATTATTTGATTTTTTATCTTTTTTTGCCATCATAACCACCTCTGTAGATTAACATTTAATATTAATAATTAAAATCATTAATAAAAGAATTATTTTTTAGTATATAAGTGTTTTGCAAGAATGCAATTAACAAAGATTAATTTGCTTTACAAGTTAACTTATACAATTTACACGGTCCGCAACCGTTAGTTTGACAATAAGTACTATCTTCCCCACCCATAATAGCATAGTAACGTGTTTCAGCTTTCTCTTTCAGCCATTGTGGTGGGTCCTCAAGACTCATCATTCGATCATATTCCAGTTGTGCCAATTGAGGATTCTTTCTTGCAATTTCAATGGGCAATTCACTATAAATGGTAGATGCTTCTAAAGCTCCACTTTGAGCAAAAGCGTAAAAATGTACTCCTGCCGAATCATAAACTGCTTTCTCAAACCTTTTCTTAAGCCTATCAAAGTTAGGACCACTATCGCGAATAGCTTCATCTTCGATCATTACTATCATAAAACTAAGAGAATCAGCAGACAATTCAGAAACACTTTCTAAATCTTGGATGTGAAATTCAAGATCAGAATAAGTTCTTAAAAAATCTTTGTTTCCTTCCATTTTTTTAGCAATTTTTGATATCTCTTGAGTATACAACGAACCCAATGAAAGTTGTCCCAGTTCTTTTTCTTTTTTAGCCCAAAATTTGTGCATTAAAATGTCCATCACTCTCTCTTTTTGATATTCTTTATTCCTTTCATAATCATCTTCGTCTTCAAAGTCTTCATCGAATATAGAATCAGCAAATTCAGTAGCAGATTTCTCAACATAATCTTTAAATTCTTTAGAGTTAATGTACCCATACAAACCCAAAAACTTTTCTTCAGACTTTTTTATTTGATAATCTATTATGTGGCCAAATTCGTGATCCAAAACGAAAAGGGGATTTTTTAAGTCTCTTATTTTCATCTCCTGAAAATATTCTTGCTGTGAGATTCTTTCCCCAAGATGAATCCTCATCCCTTTATCAGAAGGGTCATAAATGTTGGGAGGATTTGCAGAAGCCCCATTAGAGAGATCTAATTCAATTTCATAAAGTGATTTTTCAATTTCCGGCTTATCTCTTAACCATTGATTAAGTAACTGTGCCATATTTGCGGTAATTTGAGAGGTGTCTGATTCCACCCCTGAGGATAACAAATTAAATTTCATTTTTGGGAATTTGTATTTCAGATCTTCAACAGTCTTCATCATGTTCGGTTCAATGAACTCGGAAACTTCTAATCCTGCGCTATTACTAAAAACTTTTTTTCCATCAACAAAATAAATAAATCTGTTAGATGAACTTGTACGTAAAACCTCTTCAACACCACCATTATCAAAAACAAATTCAAAAGCGATACTGTTACGCATATCTATCGGGCCGGTTTTACCTTCAAACGGTTCTGGTGGAATGACTTTAATCTTGCCATCTTCATACCTAATTGTCATCCGGCCGTTTTCCATATGAATTTCTCCAATGTCAGAGAAAGGTTCAACCAAAGGAGTTTTATCTTCGTCTGCACGAGAAATAACTTCCATTCCAGCACCATCAGAAACTGTAATAAACAATTCGTCCCTTTCATCTGCAATTAAAGTGGGAGGATCGGTTGAATAATCACGTTTGACTATATTAAATAATTTATTCCCTGGTTGAGGGATAACTGTAACTTTACCATTAAGTTCAGAATTAACAAAAAGGTTATCATCAGAAATGTAAACAAAATTGCCTTTCTGAGGTATCAATTCTGGATCTAAGTAAATTTTAACAATATTCTCATTAGTGGGGATTTCATAATCGCCAATCTTAGCTGTATCACCTACTTTAACATAAGCCAAACCATTTTGAAAACTTAATTGATTTACAACAAAAACATTTCCGTTAAGTGAAACAAATTCAACCTCTTTAACAATAGTAAAATGGTCATTATTAGAAATTAATTGTTCATTAATTTGTTTTGGTTCAAGCACTTCTACTTCACCATTAATATTAACATAAACAACCCATTTTTCTTTTGCAGTTAAATCAAAACTTCCTGCATCCGATTTTAAAATGTTGTTTTCTATTTTGGTACTTGAAAGAAAATCTGTTACAACAACACCGGTTTTACTAAAAATTGCATCTCTTGCCCGATTAACATCAACATCATTAGATAAATCTTCAATCTCTTCTATATGAAATTCAATCTGTTCAACAGTCATTTCCATGCGTTGTTGTTCATTTAATCCAGAATAAACAATGTCTTCAATAGGAATCTCTTTTACTTTGTTTAATGGTATTCTTGACCAATCAACGGTTTTCCAATTAATCTCTGAATATTTTCCATTTTCATAATCAAAAGTATCTGGGGTGAATTCTTCTGCTACTACAACTGGAGTTAGAAAAAATAGAACAAATACAAAAAAAATGATCTTATTCAGTTTCATACTGTACTGCAAACCTCAATCTGTAATTTTCATAATCAATAATATAATCATTATCTTGTAAGTCAAACAAGTAAGTGTTATTTCCCAGAGGCAAAACGTTAATCATAACATTGTTTTTTAATGCTAACGCTGAAAAGCAAGAAACACAAATCTCACCCGCTTCTTGACCAGAAACAATCCCTTTAGCTAGCAAATAATCTTCATAAACATCTTTAGTATTAATTTCAGTTTCAAAAGAGGTAAGTGTTTTTTCAACAGAACCTTTTACAATTGTTAAAAGCATATTGGTATTGACAATAATTTTAGTAGGGGTTAACTTCACTTTAGTAATCAGTTCTTCAAAGGAAAGATTAAAACCACTTTTTTTAAATGTATTAAAATCGTTTAAACATAAATCAAGCATAGTGTCAATATAATCTGCAAGTTCTTTCTCAATAACCTTGTTTGAGGGAATTGATTCATTCCCTGCAATAAAATAAAACGGAACATTATCATTAAGATCTTTTGTACTTTCTTTTGGAAGCAAGAAATATCCACCGGAATAAGCATTATTTAAAATTGCATCCTCTGAAACCGCACTCAAACAAGATTGAACATGGTCTTTGATAGAGTCGGTGCCAAAAGATTCTTCTGAATAAGTATTTTCTTTGGTAGATGAACTATTCAAAAGTATTAAAACACCGGTAATGGTTAAAAATATAATACCAAATATTATAAAAATAGTTAATTGTCCCCTTTTTTTGTACATTATTGTTATAAGAAAGAATTTATGTTATATAAATTTATTTGATGATTGGCGTGTTTGTCAAAATGTTTAAAGTAAAGAGTTTTAATGAAAAAAGAGAATAGTGCAATAATTGCTTTAAATCTTTTATTTCTCCGTCAAATTAATAAATGATGGAATAATTATAGACTTATGAAAAAATTACTCTTTGGAACAGCAGGGATACCTATCTCCACTTCCAAACCTACAACTCTTACCGGAATTGAACAAGTTAATCAATTAGGATTACATGCAATGGAATTAGAGTTTGTACATTCTGTAAATATTAAAGAGGATAAAGCTCAGTTTGTAAAAGAAGTCGCCGAAAAAAATAATATTCATCTAACTTGTCACGGTCAATATTTTATCAATCTAAGTTCTCTTGAACCGGAAAAAATTGTGGCCAGTAAAGAACGGATTTTGAAAGCAGCAAGAATTGCTCATTTGTGTGGTGCTAAATCAATGACTTTTCATGCTGGGTTCTATATGAAACAAGATCCGGAAGAAGTTTATCAGATGATCAAAGAAGGGATTATTGAAATTGTTGAGATTTTAAAGAAGGAAAAAAACACAATTTGGATTCGACCAGAAACTACTGGTAAAGCAACTCAATGGGGAACAGTTGAAGAAATAGTAAGATTATCTAAAGAAGTTGATCAGGTTCTTCCATGTATAGATTTTTCCCATATATTTGCTAGAAGTGTTGGTAAAGTTAATTCAATTGAAGATTTTAGAAAAATATTAAAATATGTTGAAACAGAATTAGGAAAGAAAGCATTAGATAATATGCATATCCATATGTCTGGGATACATTATTCTGATAAAGGCGAAAGGCATCATCAAACTTTAAATGAATCTAAATTCAATTATCTTGCTGTACTAAAAGCATTGAAAGAGTTTGATTGTAAAGGAATTGTTATCTCTGAAAGTCCGATTATTGAAAAAGATGCTTTAATGATGCAAAAGGAATTCGAAAAGTTATAAATTTGAATATAAATTCTCTAGTAACCAAATCTTTATATTAAATCTACCAAAAATAGTCTTAAAATGAAACTTAAAGAGATTATATTATCATTAATGTTAAGCTCAACGTTAAGTTGTGGAGATATGAACAAAACTGAAACTCAAGATTTAGTAGATAAACCAATCACTAGCGAATCTTATAATGAAGTGGAACTAAAAGATGCTTTTGATTCTGATGAATATTTGCAATTAGGATTTAAGAAGGATACTTATAGTGATGATCAACATCTTTGGGGATACATATTCAAGTCTCAAGGAAAAAGAATAATTTATGGATCATCTAAAAACACATATCATAAAAGTTTAGAATCTGTTTTAAAGAGAGTTAAAGAAAAAATTGGAGAGGTCCCAGCGGTTTTAATTCTTGACAACGATTTTAATAATGATAACATTAATGATTTATCTGATTCAGAGATCTCAACAGTAATTTCTAAATTTAAACCAAAGAAAGTTGCTTATCTTAACTATTAAAAATGACGTTTGCATTCGGCCACTTAATTTTTGCTTGGATTCTTGGAAATGTTTATGAGATTAGTTCTAAAAAGAAAATAAGCCATTATGGTTGGCTTTTTTTGTTAATAGGTGGTGTTTTACCAGACATAGATTATTTGTTTGAATGGACATTTTTTTCAGGAATTCATAGAACTTTCACACACAGTCTATTTTTTGCTTTAATAGTATTAGGAGTATCTTTAATTACATTTAAATTAATGGATGAAAACAATTCTAAAGAATATTCTTATTTGTTATTTGTAGGAATTCTAATCCATTTAATAGTAGACTTTGTTTCAGTACAAGGGATCATGTTTTTCTGGCCAGCACAGATTTATCTAACACCATTAATGGGAAGAATGATTAATATTAGCAGTTACAAATTAGCAGTCTTAGATATGGGGTTAGGAACAATCTGGTTATTTTATTTATTGTTTAAGAGAAGATTAGTTTTTAAAGTCGCGAAACATTTATAAACAAAATTATATTAACAAATCTATAGACTTTAGTATATCATAATTAATAAAAAAATTAAAAAGTGGGTGATAAAAAATGGCAGATGAACAATATGAACTTCTTCCCCATCAATTACTTTCAGATTTAAAGTACGATGTTGAAGCTTTAAAAAAAAAGTTAACACAACCAGACAGTAAAGCAAACGAATTAATTTTAGAAATTGAAAGTTTAAAAGATTCAATCCATGAATTGCACGGTATTTTTAAAAAAGCTTTAGAAAAAACTGACGAAGAAGATGTTTACAAAACTATTAGAAATTTAAATAGCAGAATTGATGCAGTTGTTTCACAAAATGAAACTATTGCAAAGGGTATGATTGCAATTTCTGACAAATTAGAAGATTTTATGGGAAAACATCCTAATCCGGGAATGTCAAGACCAATGCCAATGAACACAGAAATAAGACCGCCACAACATTCAATGGGACCACCGGCTTTTCCTGGCCCCGGAAGAATTGCTCCCGGACCACAGATGGGACCGCCGTCCCCACCAGGACCAGGAGGGGTAGACTTACCACCACCACCAAGGATGGGTGGAGATAAAAAGAAATCCATAGGTGGAATGTTTAGATGATTAATCTATAAAATGGTTACTTCTTTAAAACAAAAACAGTTATTGTACAATTTATCTAGATATTATCAACATGAAAGAGAAGCATTTTCTAAAATTGAAATTGTTAAAAAACTTAATGAAATCAAATATTTATCTTCACAAAAAAATGTCCCAAAATTAAGTTTAAGAAAAAAAATTCAACATTTAGAACAACAATTAGAAAGTATTACTAAGTTTGAAGAAACAGTAATAAAAGAAAAAAATAGAGAATCTGCCAAAGTTACTGCATTGAAAAGACAAATTGCGTCTATGAAGAAAAATATGAGTTCTAATGATGAATTACATTTAAATAAAAAAGTTGACAAGTTAAATCACCTTTTAGGAGAATCTCTTGCCAAAAAAACTATAAAAGAAGATATTGAGTTAAGTAAGAAGGTTTTAGAAGAGTCAAAAAATAGTGAGTTATCAAAACCTATTACTGTTGAAGTCAATGAAAAAGTTAATGTTGAAGTAAAAGTTTCTAAAAAGGATTCTGTGAAGAAAAGATCCCCCGATGAACGATGGGAAGAAATGAGAATTGGATTGTTAAACAAAAAGTTGGCTGAATTAAGAATCAAATTATCGAAAACAAATTTAGGTTCTGAAGAAAATAGACTTTTGCAGGAGAAAGTAAATTTGATTGATAGTAAACTGAAAAGTATTTCTAATAAAGAGATTAACGAACCAGTAGAAGCAAAAGTTGAAGAGACAGCTTTACCTCTGCCTGAAATCAAAAGCCAACCAATGTTTGTTAAAGAAAGTAATCCTGGAGAAGATATTAAACACACATTATTATTTTCACCAACTAAATTTGATGGCCAGGATTTAACTAAGATGTCTGATAAAGATTTAGAGGGAGAATTACCTTTACCCCTACCACCAAGATTAGGCAAGTAATTGTTTTTAAACAGTAATATTTAAATAAGATTTCTAGAATTTTATGAATTGATCGCCCCTGTGGCCTAGCGGTATGGCGTTGCCTTGGTACTTTTCGTAGGAAAGTTCATAACGAACTTTTAGTGAAGTTACAGAAAGGCAGAGATCCCGAGTTCAATTTCCGTAAGGGAGTTACAAACCCTTCGTTTGAAAGTCTCGGCAGGGGCTTTTAACATCTAGTTTAGAGCGCTACACGATGGGGCTCTGCACTGAGTGTGCAAGGCTCATTGTGGGCTTTGAACTTCTTGTTAAAAGCTCACCGAATTGTAGCCACAATGGGC
>Ga0233436_1000033_pt1 | contig 191826 bp, 187 predicted proteins | sample SI_122_August201_2_FD_182723 | JGI IMG/M metagenome (GOLD analysis project Ga0233436, IMG submission 182723) | Seawater microbial communities from Saanich Inlet, British Columbia, Canada - SI_122_August2016_150_MG | ecosystem: Environmental > Aquatic > Marine > Inlet | place: Canada: British... | reverse complement strand
CTTCGTTCAGTCGTAATTACCAAAGTTTTATTGTCTCGTGGCGGCCTACGGCCTACTCAACATAAAACTTTGCCCTAGCGGGTGCGTTTAACATCGTTAAGTCTAATTTTCAAAAATCCTAAAAAACTAAAGAGGGGAACTTAAGAAAAAATCATGTTAATCGGTTTTCAGAATCTCTTACACCAGAATAAACAATATGAGTACCATGGTCTTCAACTTTGTATATCTTTTCTAAAGAATTATTTCCAGTAAATTGATCATAGAATAATATCTCTGATCCATCTTTTCTTACAGCCATAATTATCGGTGCCACTTCCTTATTGATCCAATCAAAATTAATATATTCTGGATTGATATTCAAATAATTAACCAAAGAATGCCAAGGTGCTTCTTGATCATTCCAAGATACATCCGAGAAATCAGCAGCTCCATAATTTCCAGCAGTCATGACATACCATTGGTCTGCTTCCCAAGGGAATTGATATTGGCGCTGAATAGAATCATCTTCACTAACATCCGGTTCACACTGAATCAATCCAAAGATAGCTTTGATTTTTTTATCCTCTGGAATTTGATATTCAGATTCAAACAATTTCCTGATTGAGTCATCTTGAGTTATTCCTTTATATCCTCTATAAATTGTTACTGGTACGGCCTCATCTTCATAAGCTACAATAAAACTTAAACCATATGTAGCCCACTTTCTATCTAAGACTGCCTTTAACCCATCTTGCATATTTTGAAATAGTCCATCCACTAATTCTCTAAGAAGTTCTTCCGGTAACTCTTCTCTTACTTCAAATCCAAAAACACGTGTCATAAGCTGATTAAGATTATTCAGTTTTATCAATCTTTTGGTAATTTAAAGTCTTAAGTCCCCCTTTTCTAAATGTATCGCTAAAGCAGGATTAACATGTTAGCAAATACAGTAAGAAAACTTACTCGCTAACGTTCGTACCCAGACATAAAGTGCAGGAAACATAACATCGTTATGTGCAATTAAACCTTGTTCGCTCTAAAATGAGTAATGTTTCTTCAAAAATTTCATAAACAGTTCTCTCTTTTTCAAATCACAGTTAACTAGTAAATGAAGATTATCTCTAGAAAAAATAATATGAATAATGTATTCTTTGGTTCTAAAAAATTCATGTCTTCCTATCCATTCTTCATACTTTGCAGATAGTATATCTGACTCTGAAGTTAAGTGGTTTGATATTTTTAGATCTTCAAGAAATCCAATTAGTTGTTTGATGCATGTTTCATCATTAATATCTTCTATTTTAATTTTGAAATAATTTTCTTCATCATCATTAAATGATCCAACTAATTTTAATTTATTCATATCATCCTAGATTACTAGTTTCTTTTTAAAATGTATGGGAGCGAAAAAAAAGTTAATAAATCATCCGTTAACCTTTTCTTGTGTTTCAAAAATATCGTTCCTGCCAATCTTCGCTTTCTCCACAGTTAATTTGATTCTTTTAATTCTAGTTTCATCGCGTTTAGCCCTTAAAATCCATCTGTAAATCATCCTCTTAACAGAAGCAGAAAAACTATCAAAATTCTCTTTAGCTTTTTTTTCTTTATCCAAAGCCATTTTTAACTCAACAGGCATATCTGGATTTTTTGGAATCCCAAAATCATGTGTGGGCTTCTTTAATCCTTCTTTGTAAAATTTCAAACCTTCAGAAGTCATTTTTCCTCGCTTGATCAAATCTTTAGCATACCCGAGAGTGTTATCACTCCATTTACTATTTTTATTCCTTCTAGAAAATGTTCTGATATATCTGTTTTCATCTAATTTTTTAATTGTAGTATCAATCCAACCAAAACAAATCGCTTCTTCCATCAACTCTCTATGCGAAGGAGATGATTTTCCAGTATGTTTTTTATATACTATAACAGAAACCTTATCTTCTTTATCATGATTACTTACTAACCATCTTCTAAAATCATCCCTAGTGAGCGCAGTTATTTTTTTCATAGTTCCAGATAAATTAATATAATCAAGATAATATAAAATTTACTATTATTTTACGTAGAACTCCCCTAGCCCTTCGGACATTTAGTCTGCTACGCAGAATTTACACAATTAGAAAAAAGTTTTTAAACTAAACCAGCCTCCAAATAAATATGACTCAATTAAACTTCCCTGTAAAAGATTCTTTTGTCCTTGCACCCATGGATGAACTTAATTTTCCAGCTTTTAGATTATTTTGTAAAGAGCTTGGTGCTGATATTATTTATACTCATATGTACGATGTAAATGTCATTGCAAAGATGACGAAAGAGGAAGTAAAAAAATATCTTGCAATCCAAGAAAATGAACGTCCGATTATTGTTCAATTGATAGGAAGGGATCTTGATAAGATAAAAAAAAGCATAAGGCTGGTAGAAGATTTCTGTGATGCAATAGATCTTAACTGCGGTTGTATTGAAAAGAAATATCTTGAACGTGATTGTGGTGCAGCATTATTGAAAGATTCTGAAAAACTTGGAAAAATAATTAGGGCAATGGTTGACACTTCAAAAAAACCAATTACTGTAAAGATAAGGATTGGTTGGGATGCTCAAAGTATTAATGCTGTAAAAATAGCAAAATCTTTAGAAGAAAACGGTGCATCACTTATTGCTGTTCATGGACGTACTGCAGAACAAAAATATAAAGGAAAAGCAAATAGAGTTATTATGAAACAAGTCAAAGGGGCAGTAAGTATTCCCGTGATTGCAAATGGTGATCTGAAAAGTAAAGAAGAAGGAATAGAACTGATGAAACAAAGTAATTGTGATGGGGTAATGATTGGCAGGGAAGCTAAGTATGCCCCTTGGGTATTTACCGGCAAACAACAAACAAACCAATCTATCAAAAAACACCTTCTTAGATTTATTGACCTTTGTAAAGATTATCCACCCCATATTACAATAAAATTTGTTCAAGATCAAGTTTTTAGAATGACTAGAGATTTCAAAACAGAAACGAACAAAAGAGAAGTCAAAAGTTTTCCAACACTTATAGGGATAAGAAGGTTCATTGAAGAACTTGAATAATTTACCCCCTACTTTTATAACTGAGAAGCATATTTTGAAGTATATGGATATTTCATTTAAAGATCTTAATCTGAACCCACAGTTAGAAAGAGCATTAACTAAATTAGGGTACACTATCCCTACCCCGATTCAGTTAGAAGCAATTCCTGGATTATTAAAAGGTAAAGACCTAATAGGTATTGCACAAACGGGAACAGGTAAAACTGCAGCATTTACATTACCGATATTACATCGGATGGTTGATAAATATCCCAGAACTATCAAAACTTTAGTGGTTGCCCCTACACGAGAACTGGCAGCACAAATTGGAGACAGTTTTTCTCAATATGGAAAGTTTTTAAAATTTAAACATACTGTTATCTTTGGTGGTGTTAAACAAGGAAAACAGGTTCAGGCGTTATCTAAAGGAGTAGACATACTTGTCGCAACGCCGGGAAGATTATTAGATTTATTAGATCAAAGAAAATTAACTCTTAAAGATGTAGAATTCTTTGTCCTTGATGAAGCAGATAGAATGTTAGACATGGGGTTCATTAATGATATTAAAAAAATAATTTCAAAATTGCCTCAGAAAAGACAATCATTATTCTTTTCAGCAACAATGTCACCACAGATTAACAAGTTGGCAAAAACTTTATTGGACAATCCGATCCACGTTGAAGTTACGCCTCAAGCAACTACTGTAGAATTGATTAAACAAGAAGTCTTTTTTGTTGACCAAAAAGCTAAAGAGAAGTTATTACTTAAACTTTTGAAACGTGAACATCTGACAAGTATTCTAATTTTTACGAGAACAAAACATCGAGCAAACAAAGTAGCTGTTTTTCTTAATAAGAACCATATCTCTGCTGATGCAATTCATGGAAACAAATCACAAAATGCAAGAACAAAAGCAATTAAAGATTTCAAAACAGGTAAGATTAAAGTGTTAGTAGCAACAGATATTGCTGCCCGAGGAATAGATATTCCGGAAATTTCTCATGTAATAAACTTTGAACTGCCAAATGAACCAGAAAGTTATGTTCATCGGATTGGTAGAACTGCAAGAGCAGGAGCTAAAGGAACAGCATTTTCATTTTGTGCAGCTGAAGAAAGAAGTTATCTTCACAGTATTGAAAGATTAATAAAACAAAAGATTGAAGTTATGAAGCACTCATTTCATTCAGAGACTGCAAAAAACGCAGTAGGTGCAGCAGCTAAACCTCCACCAAAACAGAGAGGATCATTTAGATCAAAAGGTAAGAAATCGTTTTCTAAGAACTTTAAACCTAAACATCGTTTTAAAAGAAGGTGAGATTTTCAAAATAAAAGAATTAATAAATACTAAACTGATTCTTAATATATGAATAAAAAACCAAAAGTGATTTATCATGGTAGTTCAAAGAAGATAATTGGTGAAGCAATAAACCCGTCACAGGGCGATGATTCTGATGAAAGACCAGATAATCAATTATTTGGAGTTTATGCTGCAGACCGTAAAGATTTTGCAATAGTTATGGGCATATTTTCTTGTAAAGATGTAATAGGGGGTAGTATCGATAGTTTTACAAAAAATAGTATGGATGTAAAAATTTACGGAAAACTACCAAAACAAAAATATATTTATTTGTATACTCTTCCTGCTAAAACATTTAATCCCAGTAAAGCAATTAAACATCAATTTGTTTCTAAAGTTGCCGTTAAACCAATAAAAATTGAAAAAGTTCTTATTTCTGATTATGTTCATTTATTAAAAAGAGCAACTAAAAAAGAAACTAAAGAATGGGTTAAAAAATATATTAAATAAATTCTAAACTCCCCTTGTGCTACGCACATTTAGTCTGCTAAAGCAGTATTGATATATTGGCAAATACAGTAAGAAAACTCTACGAAACAAGTTTCTTGCAGGGGCATAAAGTCCAGGAAGCATAACATCATTATATTGAATTAACTAACTGGCCATTGTTGATAAATCAACTTTCTAGAAAAATAATAATTTGATTACAGATACTACTACAACGATAGAAAATACTACTTTTACTAATGCACTGCCTTTTTTGATTGCAATGTTAGCCCCTAAATACCCACCTAAAATTCCTCCAACCATCAAAGATAATCCAACAACCCAATCTATTAATCCATAAAATGTGAAAATAATGCTTGCCACAATAGCTAATGTTAAACCAGTTATTCTTCTTATTGCATTTACTTCTAAATAAGTTAAACCCATAAAAATGATGATGGATAAACTGGAAAGAAGACCGCCTCCAACACCAACGAAAGAATCAATTACAAAAATAAAGAAGTTGATAACATAACCAAAAAATTCTTTTGACTTAGAAACAATTTTTCTTTTCATTCCAAATGATTTCTTAAAAAAAGTAAAAGGTAATGCAACTAACATCATTATAGCAATAAGATTTTTTACTAACTCTTCATCAACTGCAATTAAAATATTAGCTCCAATAATTGTAGCAACAACAGTAATGACAGCAAGAGTTATTGCGATTTTCCAGTGTATCTTCTTAAATTTATGAAATTGATATGCAGCAATTCCATGACCACCAATAGCAGAAAATTTTCTTGTTGCAACAGTTATTTTTGGGGGAACACCTAACATCAACAATAATGGAGCTTCTATTAAACCAGCTCCACCTCCAGCAAGATTAGAAAGTAATCTAGCAAAAAAGCCAATTACAAAGACTATTAGTAAAGTAGTTATGTCCATACTTAGTAGAATTAATTATTATTTTATAAGATTATTGGCTAGGTAATGGAATACGCCCAATACAGTGATTTACAAAAATATTTTAAGGTTGATCTCCTGGCTCAACGTAATATTTCTTTTTTACTACATTTCCAAATTCAGCATCAGTTTCTATTCCATAATCCCAAGAATCTAATCCCCTTTCAAATAACATGAATTTTTTATCTCCGCCAGGACCAGAAGGATAATAACCTTTTTCATTTCTTCCGGTCAATTTATTAGCAGTTGGATCAGCAACAATCCATACATTTTTTTCAGATAAAAAAACTTCAGAAAAGAAATGACCTTCTTTAGCACCGTTCCACTTATTATTCCAAACCATTTCAGCAATCCATTTTTCTCGAACAGTTTCAGTTATTGTTGCAGGAATTCCTTTTGCCCTGGATAAAGCAGCAAAGACAAGAGTATAATCAGTACATCCAGTTGCACATTCAGATAAAATGATTTCGTGCGCAGTCCTTGTTCTCTTTTTATATTGTTGTGTTTCTTGTTGAGAACAACTTAAAATATTATGTTCCCATTGCATAATATTTTTTACAGTTTCTTCCGTTGTTGCTCCATTTTCAATTAAATTAGCATTATTTTGAACAAGGTTAGTTATTTCAGTTTGTGGCCCTTCCAATAAATAAAAACCTTCCAAATTAACATTTTTAGAATCAACAATTCCATGTTGTTTCAAAACATTATAATTTTGAAGGGATTTTGTTGGAAATGGGCCCAAATTCCCAGGATAATTTAGATTTTTTAAATAAAGATTAGTGATCTCAACTTTTTTGGGTAATAACTGTAAATTAAATGGTTCAACATAACTTTCTTTTTCAATAACTACTGGTTTAGTTCTAAGTTTATATACGCCTGTAGAAAATCTAGTTGCTTCCCCCACAATATTACCTTGTTCATTAACAATTTCTACTGACTCTCCACTTGTTTCTTCAACATTACAACTAACTAAAAATAATAATGAAACTAATAAAATTGATAAAAGTAAAGTTTTCTTGATCATCATTAACACCTCTAAGAAGAGAGATTACTAACAACTATTTAAAGATTATTAAAAAGAAAAAAAGAAAAAAATTATTCGGAATTATCTTCTGCATACAAAAACCCATACCATGGTGCTTTTTCTTCAATTTTTCCTTCAGCATTGATATTAAACCTTTTTGTTGCTTTGCCTTTAATAAATCCAAAATATTTAACAGGTTCTTTTGCTTTTACTTTGGTAGCGCCAGTTTCCTCATCAACTTCTTCAACTTCAACATCTTCCATTTTTTGAAGTCTTTGTTGATACTTCTCTTGAAATTTGTCTAAATTTTGTTGCAATTTTTGCCTTGCGTTTTCGTTCTTAACTTTAGTTAAAGCCATTGCTAATCCCTTTGGAGAATCTGTTCCCGCAGAAATTAATTCTGGTTTCCCAACATCTTCTGGTTTACCCACATTTTCTGGTTTCCCAGCATCTTCTGGGGCTGAATCAACTTTTTCTGGTTTGCCTGCATCTTCAGGAGCGTTACCTTGCGCAAAAACCATAGAACTAACTAACACTAAAGCAATCAATATTGTTATTAATTTTTTCATAATATATCACCTCTAAAGATATTAAAAAAAGAAGGTATATAAACTTTTTTAAAAACTAAACAATCTTAATTATTTCAGTAGCAGGAATTTTAAGAACAGCTCTTAGATAGAATGATTTTTCTCCTTTAAGGTAAGGTTCATAAATAGCTAACCCGTTTTTCTTAATTATTTTTTTAAAATGTTCATACCTGCCAAAAGGAGATTCAAGATAATCCTTCCCAGAATGAATCATTTGAAAATGTGCCGTTTCAAAATATTTTGATGAGCCTTTAAAAAATAAAGTTTTATTTTTAAAAGATGATTTAAATAAAGCCCATTTATGTAAATCATTAACTAACTCCATCTCTTTTTTAGTTAAAGATGGTTTTCTTGCAAGAATATCTTCAGTTATTTCTTTTATTGTTTTTACTAAAGCTCCACCTCGATGTTTTTTATAAAAAAAAGTTTCTTTGTAACGGGGAGTAAAATCCACATAAGGGTTATCAATATCTTTATTACTAACTTTAACAATGTATTCAGCAGTGACTACTTTAAAACCCCAATCTTGTTGATGGATAAACCCTTTTTTTTCTAATTTTAATATTAAAGCAAACAACTTCTTAATAAGCGGAATTTGGTCATGATACGGATCTTTATCTGGTTCTATACCTTTCTTTTTAATGTTCGATAAATATTCTTCAGAAACAACCCGGTACAAATTCCGGTCAATATACTTTTTATAAAATCGTTTCAACTCTTTTTCTTCCATTTTATTTTTTAGATTTAAAAAAATCACTCATATGTTCATCTTTACTTTCCTTAGAAAGTTCAAAACATTCTTTTTCCATAAATTTAGAATGGACCACTATTCCTTCAGGACTTGTTTTAAATATTTTTTCTGAATGGATATTAAGCCTCCCAAAAATATTTTTATTTTTGACACCGTAAACAACCCCTTTAATTCTTGCCCAGACAATTGCACTTGCACACATTGGACAAGGTTCAAGAGTAGAATAAAGATAATGGTCATCCAAATGATAATTCTTATTTTTTCTACAAGCCTTACTAATTACTTTAAGTTCAGCATGAGAAGTGGGATCTTGATCTTTTTCTACAGTCGCTACCGCTTTCGCTACAACCTTATTTCTTTTTACTAATAAAGCACCAACAGCATTACCATATTTAGTAAATTTCTTAGTATAACTGATAAGTTCCCTCATTACTTCTTTGTTTGGATGTTTCATATAACAAAATAAACAATAAAGAATATATTAACTTTTGGGTTTTAAGAACTAACTTAATTCTCGTTTCAAAGTTTTATGAGCCAAATTAATCTTTTTGAACATTTCTGGATCGCCACCTGCGTCAGGATGATTCTTTTTAGCAAGTTCTTTAAAATTCTTGTTAATTAGTTCCATGTCCAAACAGTCTTTATCAACGCCAAGTGTTTCACGAGCTTTTTTCTGTTCTTTTTCTACATCTTGCTCTTCAGAGAAATGTCGAACAAATTCAGCTGAAGTAATTTCTTCGTTCAATAATGATTTAACTTCCAGTTCAATAACTTTTGAAACAACGTACAAATTTTCAATAAACTTGTTAAGTAACTTATAACTAAACTGCATGTAATGACCATCAAAATACCAAGATGCAGTTGCGTGTCCTTTTAACCGAGCAACTCTTTGTAATGAAACATCAACATCATCATCAACAACTCCGATTTTTCTTAATATTTCAATAATATTATTTTTAAAAAGTACTGCTCTTCGATCGTACGAATCTCTAACAACTAATTCATTAAATTCATGTCCTTTAACAGTCATTCTTGCCATTTATTTTCTTCTAAACGGTTTAAATCCCCGTTTCTTTTTCCTCTCAGAACCAGATTTTGAATGATCGTGATGGCGAAACTTTTTCCCTTCAGAACTAGGTTTCCTTTTTCGATAATTTCTTCCAAAAGATTCTTTCCTTCCCTTCCTAGATGTTCGATGACTTGATTTCACTTCCTGAATTAATTTATAATTGTTAGGGTTAAGGACAGATTTAAATGTGTACTCTAATAATGAAGATAATGCTGAAATAGGGGTGTTATTAGTAAGAATCTCTTTAGCTATTCCTTCATATGATTTAGATTTTCCTGATTGATTAAACTTTTCAATAATTTGTTTAATATGTTCTTTCTTAAACTTGATCATATCATCAACACTAGGCAAATCTTTTTTTACTAATTGACGTTTAACAATTTTTTCAATAAACCTTAATTTACTTTTTTCGGAAGGAATAATGAACGTTACCGCCAAACCTTTCTTACCTGCTCGACCAGTTCTTCCAATTCTGTGTACATAAGATTCTGGACTTTGTGGCAAAGAATAATTTACAACATGAGTTAAATCGTTTATATCTATTCCTCGAGCAGCAACATCAGTAGCAACCAAAATGTTAACTTTACTTGTTCTAAACAAATTTAATATTTTTTCCCTTTGTGCTTGAGATATATCACCATGGATAGCAGCTGCAGCATAATTACCATCTATTAATTGTCTTGAAAGACTATCAACTTCAACTTTTGTTCTGCAAAATATGATCCCATAAAAATCTTCACTAATATCAATTACTCTTCGTAATGCTTCAAACTTATCTCGAGACATTACTTCATAATAAATCTGTTCCGTTGAATCAATGGTAAGATTTTTATTTTCAACTTCTAAAACAACATGTTCTTTCATGTACCTTTTTGCAATCCGATGAATAGCTTTAGGCATCGTTGCAGAAAACATTAACATTCTCTTATCAGAATTAGTTTTTTCTAAAATTTTTTCAATTTCTTCCAAAAAGCCCATGTTAAGCATTTCGTCAGCTTCATCCAAAACAGTAAAAGTAACTTTAGAAAGGTTCAAACATTTTCTTTTAATTTGATCAATAACCCTTCCTGGTGTTCCAACAACAATATCAACACCTTGACGTAATTGTTTCATTTGATCTCTTACTGAAGTACCGCCATATACTGCCAAGACACGTAATTTTTTCTTCCCTGACAATGATTCAATTTCTTTTGAAACTTGAATTGCAAGTTCTCTAGTAGGAGTTAAAATAATTGCTTGAACATCTTTAGAATTTTCTTTAATTGTTTCAATGATTGGTAAAGCAAAGCCAGCAGTTTTACCAGTACCGGTTTGTGATTGGGCAATGATGTCTAGTTTACCAGCCAATAAAATCGGTATTGCTCTTCGTTGAATTTCTGTTGGTGTTACGTACCCCTTCTTTTTCAGGACATTAATAACATTTTCAGAGAGACCTAATTTTTTGAATTCTTCCATTATAAACCTAAAATTGAACACACTCTTTATAAAGCTTTGCTTTATTACAACTAGTTAGTGATGAAGCGAGATCTATTCAAAAAACATAACTAAAAATTCTTAAACTAACTATAATTAAATATTTAAGCATAAATTTATAAACACGCCATTGAATTTGATAGGTATGGCAGATTTTAGACGTAACAAAAGATCCGGCGGAAGAAATAGTGGCGGAAATAATGATAGTTGGAACGACTCCGACAATTCAGGAAGAAGAGATTCCCGAGGATCTAGAGGGTCTAGAGGACCAGGAAGATTTGGAAGAGATTCCGGCAGATCTGGTGGAAGGAGTTCTGACCGAATGGAAAAAACCACTGTATCTTGTGATTCTTGTAAAAAAATGTGTGAAGTACCATTTAAGCCTACTTCTAACAAACCAGTTTATTGTGATGATTGTTTTAGGAGAAATCCAAGTCCAAGATCTAGCTCTAACGATTCAGGTAAAGAATTTGCAGAAATTAACAAAAAACTTGACATTATCATGAAAATGTTAAAAAAATAAAACTTTTTTTCTTCTTCTTAACTATTTATAATGATTATCAAAAAAAAATTATTTTGGTAACTGTTGATTACCTGACAAAGTTATAATATGTTCTTTAACTTCAATATTTAATTCCAGCAGGTTATTGATTACAATATCATTACCCATTAAATAATAAGAAATGTTTCTTAACTCGTGAATACGAACTTTTTCAATTTCTGCAATTTCTAAAACTTCGAACGGTGCTTTCGCTTTTAAGTGAGGGTTGTTCTCATCAAATAAGCCAATGAACGCAGTCCAAAGACCGTCACGGTCCTCGCCAGGTTTTCTACTCAAGATTACACTTTTCGCTTTATATTTACTCATAGTTACTTGATAAACCTCTCACTTTTAAATATTACGAAAATTTTTTTCAAATGTAAGTAATAAGAACTACCGAAAGCAATAACAAAAAGTATTAATGCTAAAATGCGACTGACCCAAATTGCGCCAAGAAGGTAACCTAACAAGAAACCGATAATCATCAAAAAAAATGGTAAAATGGGTTCTTTAACATGTTTAATATAAAACATTCTCCCTGCTAGTAATCCCGCTAAAAAAATTGAAAAGTAACTTAATATTGAACTTTTTAAAAGTACAGAAACCATGAAACCTACCACTAGAAAAACTAAAGAAAAATTTTCCCCCCACTGATCTTCCCATTTCACATTCATTTTTCTGAACCTATTAAAACGTAAATTATTGCTACGATTGCACTAATAACAATTGCCAAGATTAAACCGATCATTGTGTTTGTTAAAAGTAAAACGGCAGCTAAAATCACTGCAAAAACCGCAATCCCATATAAGAATCGCGAACCAAAAAATATGTTTAACCCGTCAAGTTGTGGTAAAGGTAAAACTGCACAAAAAGCCATGATGATGTTTAACCATAATCCTTTACTGAAAAAGAAACTTTCTGGATAAGCGTAAAGACCAACAGCAAAAAATGTTGCCAAAATCAAATTACCTAAAATTCCAAACATGGCAATCATTCCATTAATGCGATAAGAAAATCCGTACCTAAACTCGCCAAGACGTTGCCTAACCATAAACGAACTGACCATTGTCCCTGCAAAAATTAAAGGAAGTTTACCAAAAGAAATGAAAGCAATAAATAAAGAAACTAATAAACCGGTCCACCAAACTTTGAATTCAGGTTTGTGTCCCGCGCTTAATCCATAAATTTTTTGTGCCGATAATCTAAATATAAATGATATTGCTGCAATAAATGTTACAAGAATAAAATTTTTTAAACCAATAATCAAATCAAACTGGTCAGCACCCCAGTCTCTAAACGAAAAAATAAACCCGGTAATGATTACAGCTACAATTAATCCCGAAATTTCCTGCCAGCTGAACCTATAGAAATCTTTTATCCTTTCAACCAATTCTTGAAAAGCACACATCTTTTATGTTAATTAAATGTTATTAGTATTTAAATAATTTGTTTTAGTTTTATTTTTTCTCTAACAACCAAAACTTATGAACAGAATCTCCTTTCTTAATTTCTCCCTCATCAACCAATTTGAACTTATCAGAAATAGAAACTGCCCAATTCTTTTTCCCAACCAATAATAATTTACCCTTCTTTTTCAAAATATAATTAGACTGATAATAAATTTCATTAATGTTATCTTCATCTTTAGTTGTTACCTGAAATATTAAACAATCAAAATCATTTTCAGAAAATTTTACATCAAGTTCGTCAAGAGAATATTTTTGTATTTCAACTAAGTCTTTTACGCCAGCAAGTTGAGAATTTTTTTTAGCAGCAGTAACGTTTTGACGAGAAGGGTCAAAAGCAAAAACATTATTTTTATTGTTTTTATTATTTTTATTCTTCTCAACGATATTGTCCATTTTACTAAAAACGGGGAATTTATTAGCAGAACATTTTTTGTTTAATAACGGAATATTATTAACCAAAATTGCTGATTCAATGGCCATCGTTCCATCTTTACAAAAACCTACCAAGATTTTCTGATCAAGATTAAAACCTACTTTTCTAACAAAAAAGTATGCCAAATCCCCTTTAAATGATGCTGGGTTAGTAAAAACTCGATAATTACGAGAATTTAATTCCTGCCCGCACAGATCAACACCTAAAAAATATTCTTTTCCATTAAAATAAATAACAACTAAACAATCAGGATTTTTCATTTCAAGTTTTGGTTCAAAATCCATAGAAGCATAAATTTTACCAGCAACTTTTTTAGCAATCGCTAACCTATTTTCGTTACCCTGAACATTTTCAACTTCAATTTTAAATGACATTTCTGAAGATAAAAAATCATTAAAATTAAAACCGCTAAAATCTAAATCATCCAAATCATTATTTTTCCCTAAAGAAACTAGTACTCTTCTTGCAGATTGAACATGGTTAAGAAATGATAATGCAGTTTCATCATCTTTAGTTTCAAATTCTAAAACATTATCATGAGAAACTGAATTTGCACCAGTTAATTCTTTAATTTCAGCAGCTGCAGACTTTTCAAAACCAGCATTTACTAAAACAAATAATTTCATTCTTCATCTAAGAAAGATTCTTCAACAACATCTTCCTCGCCATCTTCGTCATCCAGAACTATTTTTGCTGCTCCGGCTACTTGATCATCTTCGTTTAGTTTTATTACCCTGACCCCTTGCGTAGCACGACCAATGACAGAAATATCTGAAGATTTTATTCTAATTGCAATCCCATTCTTAGAGATTACCATTAAACCTTCATTACCGTCAACCAACATTACCGTTTTAACTGAACCATTCTTATCAGTAATTTTGATATTTGTTACCCCCTTACCACCACGCCGGCAAAGTCGATAATCAGAAACAGGAGTTCTTTTTCCATAACCTTTCTCGGTTAAGGTGAAAATTTTTCGACCAGTTTCTGCAGATAACATTCCAATAACATGATCATCTTGACGCAGAGTAATCCCTTTAACTCCTCGAGCAGTCCTACCCATTGCCCTAACATCACCCTCTTTAAATCGGTTAGCAAGGCCATACTTAGTAGCTAAAATCATCTCTCTAGTTCCGTCAGTATATTTTACACCAACTAAAGAATCATCCTCGTCCAAATTTATTGCTCTAATTCCGCCTTTTCTTGGCTTTGAAAAATATAACAATTCACTCTTTTTAACAATTCCTTTTTTGGTAGCCATGAATAAATAACCATCTTTAAAGTCTCGGACAGGAATAACGGCATTAATTTTTTCATCAGTTTTTAATTCTAATAAATTAGCAATATGTCTACCTTTAGCTTGCCTACTGCCTTCCGGAATATTATAAACTTTTATCCAGTATACTTGACCTTTATCAGTGAAAAATAATAAGTACGCATGAGTAGAAGTTACGTAAAATTGTTCAACAAAATCTTCATCTTTCATTCCTGTTGCTCTGACACCTTTACCACCACGTTTTTGAATTTTGTAAGTATCAAGAGGTAATCGTTTAACATAACCAGAATTAGTTATCGTAACCACAACGGTATCCTCTTCAATTAATTCTTCCAAATCAACATCTTCATCTTCACCATGAATGATTTTTGATCTTCGTTCATCACCATAATTAACTTTTATTTCTTCCAGTTCTTCTTTAATCAAATTCATAATTTTTTGTTCAGAACCTAAAATTTCTTGATAAGATTTTATTTTTTCTTGCAGTTCTTTATGTTCATCTCTAATTTTTTCCTGTTCAAGTGAAGCTAACTTTTGTAATTTCATTTCTAAAATAGCTTTTGCTTGAATTTCTGTTAATGAATAATTACTAATTAAGAAATTTTTAGCTTCTTCAACATTTTTACTGTTTCTAATTCCAGGAATAACAGTATCAAGATTATCAATTGCAGTTAATAATCCGTTCAAAATATGAATTCTTTTCTCTGCTTGTTCCAATTCGTAGTTTGTTCTTCTTGTAATAACTTCTTGCCGATGTTTAATGTGATATTCAAAAATTTCTTTTATCCCTAACCGTTTTGGTTGATTATCCACTAAAGCTAATAAATTAATTCCAAAACTAACTTTTAAACGACTATATTTGTAAAGTTGGTTTAAGATAACGTTACCATCAACATCTTTTTTCAAGTCAACTACTACCCTAATACCTTCTCGATCAGATTCATCATTAATATTTCTAATTCCAACAATTCTTTTATTTTTTACTAAATCTGCAATTTGAATAATTAATTCCGCTTTGTTAACCATGTAAGGGATTTCCGTAATGATGATTTTATCTTTATCAATTTCTGCTACTGCTTTAATGATAACTTTGCCTTTACCTTTAGCATAAGCGTACCATAAAGCGTTACCACAAGAAACTTCTCCCCCAGTAGGGAAATCAGGTCCGGGAACAATGTTCATCAACTCTTCAACTGTAACTTCAGGATTATTGATCACTTCAATAATTGCGTTAGAAATTTCAATCAAATTATGAGGGGGAATATTTGTTGCCATTCCTACTGCGATTCCAGTTGAACCGTTAACCAGTAAGTTAGGGATTTTATTGGGAAGAACTGTTGGTTCTTTCATACTATCATCAAAGTTAGACTTAAAATTAACGGTATTTTTTTCAATGTCTTTTAACATCTCGTTTGATATTTTTTTCAGTTTAGCTTCTGTATACCTGTAAGCAGCAGCTTTATCTCCATCCAAACTACCAAAGTTACCCTGACCTTTAACTAAAGGATAACGAAGAGAGAAATCTTGGGCCATCCTTACTAAAGCATCATAAACGGAACTGTCTCCATGCGGATGAAATTTACCTAAAACATCCCCTACAATACGGGCACATTTTTTGAAAGATTTATTATGAAGTAAACCCATCTCAAACATTGAATAAAGAATTCTTCGATGGACCGGTTTTAAACCGTCCCTAACATCCGGTAGAGCTCTACCTACAATAACGCTCATGGCATAATTTACGTAAGCTTCCCTCATCTCATCTTCAATTATTCGAGGAATAACTTTATCGTTAACTGGATCATGTTTCTGAGCTTCATTAGACTCATTATCTACAGGATTTTGTGGCTGGTTTTCTGGCTCCATTTTGGTTAAAAAATAAGATTAAAATATCTCTTTTTTATGACGATAAATCACTTTATATTAGAGAATTTGGTGCTTTATAAATGTTATGTTTTTTTTAAAGAAAAAGTTAAATAAATAGTTTTTATTCATGAACTTCTTTCATCGCTTGATCAATCTCGCCTTTAGCAGATTTTTCCCGATTATCAATTTCAATTAACCTTTCAATTTCATCAGCTTCCTTCTCTACATTTTCTGCTTCTTTAAGAACTTCACTAGGAACTTGATTCAAGAAAGCTTTTTTAGCTTCCTCACTAGGCAAATCAAAATAATTGAAAAATTTCTGGGTAAGTTTAACTTTGTAAGTTCTTCCAAATTTTTCCTTGGCAATAAAACCTTGTTCACTAAGTAGTTTCATGTGCTCATACGCACCAGAACCACGCAATTTAATTATTTCTGATTGAATGATAGGATATTTCCAAGCAATAACTGCCAAGGTTTCCATTAAAGGAGTTTCTAATTCCATATGGGAAACAATAGTACTTACTAAAGGCAGAAATTCGTCATTAACAGTCAATTTCCAACCATTCTCTTTTTTTTCAATTTTTAAAGAATTATCCTGTCCTTGATGATACTTGGTCAATTTTTCCACTGTTTGTTTAACTTCTTTAACATTTAATGCACATAAACTAGCAATCCTTTCTGCACTAATTTCTTTACCTACAGCAAATAAAACAGCTTCCACCTTTTTTTCGTTCTGATCCATTTTTAATAAACACCTATTTTTTTAAATTATAACGTCCATCTTTTAAATCAACTTTTCCTTCGTCAATCAAATGGTCTAAATAATCTTCCAAATTATCTTGTTTAACTCCAGTTAAATTACTGATCTGTTCAGCAGTCATTGATTCTTTAGCTAAGAGAACCAGCAAATAATTTCGCATTAATGCAGACATGTTTTTTTTAAGATGATCGTTTTCCATCTTCACTTGTTTAGCAACCATATCCACTGTATGTAATTTTGATTGTAAGTCGTTAAGAAAAGTAGAAAAATCTCTCTCTGAAATACGTAACTCTTTAGGTTCAATAATTTCAATCAAGGAAGGCATGTAATTAAAACAAAACGCGGTTAATTGTTCAATTTTTGCAGTTTTAACTTCAAGTTCAGCAAAACCCATCCACAATTCTTGTTCTTCTTGTTTCTTAAGTTCTGCGTAATCTTCACTAATAACCTCATACTCTTCATTTTCTTTCAGTTGTTTAATAAATCCCCTTAATGATTTATCAATGTGCTCTTTGGGTTTACCCAAAATTTCGATCACTGCTCTAAAGATTATATTTTTTTCCATATCTAAAAATAAAAAGAACTGGTTTTTAAGCTTTTCTGTACAAGAAACACTTATTACTTTCTAAAAACCAAAATAATACAAATCAACCCTAAAACTAAACTTAACAAATAAGGGATAACTTTTTTAGCTTTTTCTGAACTTGACTCATAAACTACAATACCTTCAATCTGGTCAAGCATTAATTCTTTTTTTGTAGAAAATGTTGTAAGATCATTTTCTTGATTAACATTAGTAAGTTCTGGAACATCTTCAGAAAGTTTAATTTTTAATGTTTCCTTGTCACCCCCAATAGGAAAATCTCCTAAAACATAAAACGTTTCCGTTAAATCAGTACTTGTTTTTTGTTTCCCTTTAATCATTTTAACTTTCAGTTTATATTCACCCTCTTTAAGATCAGAATCAAGCTTTAATAGAAAATCAACCATTTTGTTCTCATTATTATTAAGACTAAATTGTTTCAAATTAAGTTCTCGTTCCACAGTAGAGTTTAAACAAGAATAACATTTATTTCCTCGATAAACATAACTCCAAATCTGATAATCTTGTTCTTTTTTCTCATTAATTATTTGTACTTTAAAGTCTAATACTTTGCCAGAAGATACCGTACTCGGCAAATCAACAATTTGATAATTGGTTAACTTTTTTTGTTTATTGTCGTTATCACCCAACTCTTTAACGTAAGCTAAATAATCTTTACAAACATCTTTATCCACGCCTTGAATTAAAAAACCCATCTCTTGTCTTAATCCAAATGCGTCTACAACCAAAAGAACATTTCCGTCAGAAATTTTTTGATGGCAATTGGGAAGTAATTGTAAAGGCACAGTTAAAGGATAATTTTTATACTTGTCATAAACATTTAACTTACTAGTTTTACTGACTTTCTCACCATCTTTCTCTACCCACACTTGGACAGATTGTTTAGTTTCCTCACCTTTATAGACATTGATTTTTGCAGTAAATTGGTCACCCCACTCGGCTTTTTTATCATTACCAAGATATATTTTTTCAATACCTAAAGTAGATTGATTTTCGTGATATTGAGGATTAATAGCAATCAATTTAGCAACTTGATTATTGTTCAAATCATGATCATTACAAAGTAACCCTTCTAGCCAAAAACTTATTTGGTATTCGCCCTCTGGTAAGTTAGGAGAATAAGTTTTAGTTTTACTAGTAACAATTTTTTGGCTTGTCCAAGGAGAATATTCTTTCAGAACTTCCCCATTGATGTCTTCAATCTTACCTTTAACCGTAATTTCTTCCGCAGATCCTAAAAGTCTTTTAACAGCAACTTCAAAATCCCAAGATCCATCTTTAAATATTGAATTGTTCAAATTTAAATCAATTTCCCAATTACAGTTTTCCACATAAACATTTTCTTTACCAGGAGTAGGTTCTGTTGAACGCCAGTCATCACCAATCTTTGCCCAAGACATTCCTTCCGTGCTATCAGAATAACTTGCTTCTGTGATTAAATTATCTCCGTAAAACAATCTTACTTTATCAAACCCATTATTGTTTAACGAAAAATCTGTATCTGCATTACGATAAACTACTAAGTAAGAATTTGAAGTAATGACCGTATTTGAACCTAGAACTTTGTTCTCAGCAATGGTTAATTCATTATCACTATCCTTATCTTTAATTATTAAACCATTAAGGTTAAGATTTTGATCCCCTTTATTATAAAACTCTACCCATTCACCTTGGGGTAAAACAAGGTTGTCTTCATCGAACGGGTCAGCCATAATTTCGCTAATTTCTAATTGAGAATACTCTTTCGAAAAATCAAAAATACTATTTTCTTCTCCGGGAGTGCCAAATTCAGTTACACTTTCTCCCCAACTTGAATCTTTCCTTCTTTCAAGAGTTTTATTATTTTTATAAGCACCAAAACTTTTTTCGTAACTAAATGAAGTACCTTCACTATTATTATTATAAATACTTATTGAATCCCCCTTATCGCTTAAACCGTTACCTAAAGAATTATCATCCACACAAAAAAATAAAAATTTAGAATTCAAATTTTCAGGTAAAGTTGTATCCTGGTCTACAATGATTGCATACTCTTCAGGCAATAAAGTTAAATTACAATCATCTGAAAAGGGACAACATTCAAGATTATCAACACTTTTAGAATCTTCCAGGAACCAATTACTTAAATTCACTAGAGAATTACCAGAATTATAAATTTCCACCCATTCATTTCCATCAAAAGGAGAGTACATAATTTCATTAATTTCTATTTCTGCTAATGATGAACAGATAAATAGAGTAAAGAATAAGAAAATTGGAACTAACTTAAAATTGTTAAACATTTCCAGTTAAAAGACAAACTTACATAAAAAGATTTATATTCACTATTATAGAATACTAAACAAAGTTTTTAAACAATCTTCACTTTAAAGAGAATAAGATGGGTTGGTTATTCGGTAAAAAAAAAATTGTACCAAAAGTTCCTTTTCCTGTAGGAAGAGAAATTGATGAAAATAGTCTTCAATTACCTCAGAAGTCTCCTAGGGAGAAAGTAATTTTACCAGATCAAATCAAAGCAGCAGTAGGTTTAGGACAACCTAAACCAGAAGAAGCTTTACCAGCTCAAGCGGAACAAAATGCAGAAATGCCAACTTTTTCTCCTCAACCAGAAACTAATTTTCCTGAGCAAAAAATTAAAAAACAAATTAATGTTAAAGTTAACACTTACCGAAGTATTCTTGCAGAACTTAATGAACTAAAAAAGAACGCTTTTGAATTTAACGACATTAATAAACAATTAGAACTTTCTGAATATAATGAAGAAAAAGATGTTAATAAAATGAAAACATCAACAAAAAGTATGCATGATCGCTTACTACAAATCGATAAAATAATCTTCAAAGGTGAATGAAAATGGAAAAAATGCCAGTCTTTGTCAAAGTAGAAGAATACGATAGTGTTCTAAACTTAATTAGAACAATCCGTAAAAAACTTGATGAAACCAAAGAAACAATTACTAAAATTAACGATTTAAAAAACGAAGAAGACCATCAATTAGAAATGTGGCAAAATGCACTTGCCGAAATTGAGAAAAAAGTTGACTTTATTGACCACTCTTTAAATGAACCTGAACAATTTTAAAAAATGGCCAAAACAAAAAATGTAAAAAGGAAAACTATAGTGAAAAATGCAGTGGTAACAAGAAAAAAGAGAACAGTAACAAAGAAAAAAGCAGGAACTAAAATTAAAGAGCCAGAATATATGGTTCAAATTGGTAATCCTGAAAATTTAAGAAAAGACATTTTAGAATCTTTAAGAGAAGTTATTATTTACATGCAAGGGTACGAGAATTTCAAAAAGGTTCAACAAGAAAAGGTAAAAATATTTAACAAACTTAAAACGGACAGTAAAGAAATAAATTCTTTAATTAATCAATTGAGACAATATTTACCAAGGGGTCATTTAAAACCGATTGAAATTAAAAAAGAAATTGAAGCTCATATTCCTGAACCACAACAAGCAGAAGTAGAAACACAGGAAACTGTCCCTCAAGAACAACCAATGGCGCCAGTAGAAGTTCCTCCTAAAATGCCTACAGGAACTCCAGCAAGTAGTGTTCCCCCTTCTGTGTTGGATGAATTAGAAGCGCAATTGAAAGATATTGAAAATCAACTTCGTGGCATAGGATAATTCTTATTTATTGTTTATTTATTTAGAAAAAAGAAAAAAAAGAAAAAAATTATTTAAAGAAATTCTCTAACCAATGCAAAATTCTGTTCAAAAGATTTTGTTGTTCTTCTAACTTTTTCTCTAAGTCAAGACATTTGCCACTCATACAACTATTACTTCCACACTCATAATCGTTCTGACAAATTTTTCCAACAGGTAATTGATCTTTCATATCACCATTCCAATCACAAAATAATGAATCTCCGTTCTCTTTAATCTTTGTTCCTACAGGAAGACATTTACCTTCGTAAGAACAACCACTTGGACATTCAACAAATTGGTATTCTGGAATAATTTTATCAAAGTCAGGTTTACTATTACCAGGAATAACTATTGGTGTAGGAACTTTGACAAATGGAACATGGTCAACGTTTTCTGCATCAACTGAAAAAAGTATTTGTTGACCTTCTCCAGTAATTCCACCACATGCTTTCTGAGCATACTTACACAAAGCTTGAGTTCCAAAACTATTTTTTAAACCATTATTAACTAAAACGTTATGGTAACCAGGATAAGTTTTAATGTTATCAATAGTTTTTAATGGCGTTAAACCTGCTTGAAAAGAAACAAAAGCAACAATTTCATCTTCTTTTACATCAAACTTTGCTTGGTAAAACTTATTACCTTTATAGTCTTCAGTTAACACTGCTGGTTTAACTTCTACTAATTTACTTTTGAAATGGTTGTTTGGATCAACACGATACTTTGCTACACTTGACCTTACAGATTTACCATTATCGTAAGTCCAAATTGAATATTTAACAGTTTCGTCTTTTATATCTTCTTCAACAATTTCAGTCGTATCTTGTATTAATACAGTTACAGTATTACTACAACCTCCAACAATTTCTTTGTTCTTGGTTGGACAAACTTTAAAAGTCCAGTAATCTCCGGCATTTAGGTTCATGAAGTTATAATAACTAAAACTAACAAATGAGTTTCCATGTCCTTCTCCTAAACTTTTACCTTTCTTAAGCTGAATGTTATACTTATCAAAAGTATCACCTAAACCGGAAAGATCATTCCAATCTAACTTAACTTCTTTAACTGTACTTTTAACTTTCAGTTTAATTTGTTCAACAGGTTCAACTGTGTCTACAGGTTCAACAATTTCATTATCAAGATCTTGATAAGGTACACTTAAAGAACTTGAACCAGCGTAATCTTTATCATGCTTTAAAAATTCATCAGTTTCTGTCCAATGAGTTTGATATAAGACGTTATCTCCTTCTGTTCCAAAATTCTTAAAAGGTGGTAATGACCAAAGTAAAGCTTGTTTATTTACTGCACCTTCTTTTGCACCTTCTTTAGTTTTGAAACCTTCGAAGTAAACCATTTCTCCCACTTCAACAGTAAAAATTGCTGCTGCTGCTTTTCCAGTATATTTAGTTTCATAACTAACAACTTTAAAAGCATCTTCTTCTAATTCAACAGTGTACATATTTACGTAAGCAAACTTCAAATTCTTTGACAAATCGTAATCTTGATTATCAGGATAATCATTTACCGCAACACTAAATTTAACTGGTCCTCCAGAAACTTCTACAATAGGAGCTTCTTCAACAACATCAATTAACATGCTATAAATGTTATTTGTTTCATCAACTTCATCAACATGACCATCGCCATCAACTACAAATCTAATTATAGATTGACCATTAACAACATCTGATTCTTTGATGTTAAACTTCTTTAAGAAAGATTTTTCTTCTCCAATAGCTAAACCTTGTACTTCTGCACCTTCTGGAATATGGCAACTAAATCCACCGGGTTTACAAGCTTGAAATTCAATTACAAAGTTTTCATGAATATTTTCAGTACCCATATTTTTTATCGTTAGTGTTACTTCAACAGGTTCGCCAACTACTGCCGGTTTAGGCATCACACTATAAGATAAAACCCCAAGATCTTTTCCCTCAACTTCAGCCATAGCAGATATTGAACTTACGAACAATAACAATACAGCCATTAAAACAATATTTTTCCAATTCATTTTTACGTACCTCCATACGTTTGATAGGTTTTTTGTTTCCATACTTACCCAGAAGTCAAACACTTACTTAAAGATTGGGCGGACAGCACTTAATAAATAACGCCAATAAGTTACCCAAAATGATTGAAAAGAAATAATCTAGCTCCAATGTTCACTCTTTGCCCAAAAAGAACTTAGTTAATTTAACGGAGACCATTTTTCCCTCTTTCTGTATTTCTACTATTTTTTTCCTTTCTAGACTTTGTAATACCCTAGTTAAACTTGTTCTCGGTACTTTAGTATTGTGCCTAATTTTAGCTTGAGAAGCTTTATTTTTATGTTCAAGCAAGAAATTAACCACTTTTTTCTCTTTTTCAGATAATGTTTTCATTAAAGCCAGGGTTTGTTTAGAACGTTTTTCTTCTGAATCTTCATTTTTAACTTCTTTTTTAGATTTTTTAGGTTTTTTCTTTAAAATGAACCAAATAATTAACAAAATAATCGCAATTAAGATCAAAATTGACAAAATCCAACCAACTAAATCACTCTTTTTAGCTACAGATTCACCCAAAATGATTTCTACCGAAACAACTTCACCTTTCTCAACTTTAAATTCAGCATTGCCCACCAATTCATTTTTAGAAGCAACTATTAAACAACTACCCACTGGCATGTTTTTCACTGTAAAAAAACCAACATGATCTACTTTTTTAGGATGAGTAAACAAAAATTCTGAATAACAATTAAAGTTCAGTTGAGCATCAGGAATAAGGTTGCCGGCTAAATCTAAAATTTTTCCTTTCAAATATCCGCTTGGATAAACTAAAAATTCCGTTTTATCTTTATCAATGGTTATTATTCCAAAATAGTCTATTGCTGGCGTATCTAAAGAGTCTAAAGTTGCAGTGAATTTACCCGTTTGATCTGTAGGGACTATTACAATTCCATCATCCATTAACTCTTTATAAACTGCATCACCAAACTTTAAGTTTAATAAATAACTATTAAAATCTTCCTGATCTAAAGAAGTAAATTCAATTTCTAATTCAGCTAGGGCTAAAGGTAAAAGTATTGTAAATAACAAAATTAACGCTAACCTCTTTTTCATATCTGTTAGTAAGAAATTTTACTTTATAAATATTTGTAAGAAACTTTTATAAAATACATCTTTATTTAGATTTCTAATGTGGGTGTGCCGGAGTGGTCAAACGGGATGGACTCAAAATCCATTAGCTTAGTGCTTACGCAGGTTCGAGTCAGTTCTTTCGCGAACTGGGAGCGAGGTGCGGGATATGCAACTAACGTTGCTTACCCTCACGCAAAACCAGGAGAGAACAGCGAAATCCCTGCCACCCACATATTTATTTTTATAATTATAAAATGGACTCTTTAGAAAAAAAATTAGAAAAAGCAGATTGGAAACAATGGTTACCTATTTATGGGTTGTACCAATTACACCAAGATAGTAAAGCAGGTAAACCTTTAGCAATAGGTATGAAAACAAAAAAAGAAGCAGTTTATCTCAAATGGAGTTACCAAACTTATCAATCGAATTCTATAGTAATTGGAACAATCGGAACTTTTTATGGGTTAGCTCAATTATTACAATAAAATAGTAGATTTTTTAAACCAATAACTCTTTTCCACTAATATGCCAATAGAAATATGTACAATCGGTGGTTATTCAGAAACAGGAGGAAATTCTACTGCGATTAAAATAGATGATGAAGTCGTAGTCTTAGACATGGGTCTACATATGGAAAATTATATTCGTCATACGGAAGACGAAGATATTTCTGCAATGCATTACAATGAATTACTAGATGTAAAGGCAGTTCCTAATTACAGTTTAATCAAAGAGTGGAAAAGTAAAGTTATCGCCATTGTTCCTAGTCACGGTCATTTAGACCATATTGGAGCAATTCCTTTCGCGGCAGGAATATTTCCTAAAGCGCCTGTAATTTGTACACCTTATACCGCAGAAGTTTTGAAAAGTATTTTTAGAGATGAAAAAATTAAAATCCCTAACGAATTAATTGCTTTAAACTTAAATTCTGTTTACAAATTATCGAATAAAATTTCTGTAGAATTAGTTAACATAACTCATTCTATCCCTCAGGCGTCAATGATTGTTCTTCATACACCTTACGGAAAAGTTGTTTATGCTAATGATTATAAATTTGATCGTCAACCAACTCTAGGCAAGAAACCAAATTTTGCTCGTTTAGAAGAAATTGGTAAAGAAGGAGTAACTTTATTGATAGTAGAATCTTTATACGCCCACGAACATAGAAAAACACCTTCTGAATCTGTTGCTAAAGAAATGTTAAAAGATGTCATGTTAGGTGTTCAAGCAGAAGGTAAAGCCATGATTGTAACTACTTTCTCATCGCATTTAGCAAGACTAAAAAGTATCATTGAAATGGGTAAAAAACTTAACAGAAAAATTGTTTTCTTAGGTAGATCCTTATCAAAATATGTTTCTGCTGGGGAATCCATTGGAATTATCGATTTCCAAAAAGATATTCAATTAGTTAGATATAATGATAAAAGAGAAAAAATCCTTAATAAAATAATGAAAGAGGGTAAAGAAAAATATCTTATTGTTTGTACCGGCCATCAAGGAGAACCAAAAGCGGTTTTATCAAGATTAGCTAAGGGAGAATTACCTTTCAAGTTTAATGATGGCGACGTAGTTATTTTCAGTTGTTCAGTGATTCCTGTAAAACTTAACAAAGATAATAGAGATAAATTAGAACGAGCAATAAGAGCAAAAGGGGCACGGATTTTTAGAGACATCCATATGTCCGGCCATGCTGCTAGAGAAGATCATCGTGATTTAATTGAATTAGTTAAACCTAAACATATCATTCCTTCTCATGGAAGTCATGAAAAAGGAAAACATATTGTAGAATTAGCAAAAGAAATGGGTTATACTGATAAAAAACTTCATTTAATGGAAGATGGGAAAAGAATTATTTTGAAATAGGTTTATTTGTTTTACAATATTCAATTAAAAAACTTGCATCACCGTATCTTTCAACTGTATCAATAAACAATTCTCGATTTATTAACCCATTACTATTAGTTAACAATTCTAATCGGTTTAAACCTCTTCTTCTAAGTGGAGTGGAACTTTTTTCAATCAAAGTTAAAAGATCATCTTTTTTATAATAAAATGCTGTATCTCTTTTATCCTTTCCTTTTTTTGAAGAATTGAATTTCTCACAATGAGGGTCATGTTTATGTAATAAATAAAAATAAACAAATTCCCTTCTGTTCAAAGTAGTAGTATTGTTACTAACAGTACTAGGATTACCTTCCCCTCTGCCCCGATAAGGATCGAAATCAACAAGATCATTCCTATTAACTCCTAAATTGTTTGGGTTGTAAGCCATTTTCGTTTTTGAACGTTATCTCTTTTTAAAGTTTTCTCTATACCACCACTTCAACACAACAAATTTTATAAACCAATTAAGCATCAAGATTTTATGGGGGTTTATAAAAAATGAAATTAGTCTTAGCTGAACCTAAATATTTCAAAGATAGTATCTCAATCATCTCAGAATTAGTTACAGAAGCAAAATTTAAAGTTAATAATAATGGCCTGGAAATGGTGGCTATGGATCCTGCTAACGTAGCGATGGTAATTTTTAAAATGCTTAGTAGTTGTTTCACTCAATGTGAGATTAAAGAGGAAGAAGAAATTGCGATCAATCTTAATAATCTTAAACAAATTTTAAGAAGAGCAAAAAGTGATGATATTTTGACTTTAGAAACTACTGAAGATAATAAACTTCGAATTGAACTGAAAAGTAATACTACAAGATCGTTCTCATTACCAACATTAGATATTGAAGAAAAAGAACAAAAAGTTCCGGAATTAACGTTCCCAATAAAAGTAGAACTTAACTCAAATATGCTTACTGAAGCTGTAGAAGATGTTTCGGTAGTAGCAGAATCAGTAACTTTTTTAGGTGATAAGAACCAGTTATTGGTTAAAGCAGAAGGAGATTTAAGTAAAGCTTTAATTGAAATTAAGCCTAATGAACACACACTAATCAAAACTGATTCTGAAGATAAGTTCAAAGCAAAATTTTCTTTAGAGTATCTTAAAAAGATGATTAGTGGTAGTAAACTGGCAGATCGAGCTTATCTGAACTTCAATACTGATTATCCTTTGAAGTTAGAGTATAAAATCATTGATCGGTTAGCGTTAAGTTTTATCTTAGCTCCAAGAGTAGATAATGATTAAGTTTTTATACTTTTAATTTTTCTTTATAATTATGATTTATGGAGAAGGAATCTTATGGTACTTGTTTGTTTTAGATTGTTTGATATATAATATTCTTGTCTGGAGTAAAGGTAAGTGGCACGATAAAGCAGAACACTGGTTATCAAGTTGGTTTCCATTAAACAAATTCTTTGGATTGTGGTATTTAATACTTATATTTTGGTTAGGATTCGCTTTGTATAGGATGAAATTATTAGGGTTTTATTTTGGTTAAATTTACACAACACCACAAAATATATAATGCAGACCTAGTTTTAAACATAAGATGAAAAATAAACAAGTAGGATATTTGATATTAGGAATTGCTTTAATAGTTTTCTTTATTGTCTTCTCTTTCAATTCCGCATTAGAAAATATTGTAGATACTACTTGTACACACGGAGTTGCTTGTCCGATGCAAATCACTTTACAAACACAAAAAATTGTTAGTTACAGTTTAATGGGTTTATTGGTTTTAGCAGGGTTAGCAATCATCTTCTTGATGAAAGATGAAACCGTTGTTAAAGAAATGAAAAAACATTTGTCTGCTGAAGATAAACATAAAAAGTTAGAAAACCTTGATGAAGAAGAAAGAAAAGTCATGGACATTATTCTCAGAGAAGATGGTTCAATATTTCAAAGTTCTTTAGTAAATGAAACTAAATTGAGCAAAGTTAAAGTTACCCGTATCTTAGATCGATTAGAAGGAAAATCTCTGATTGAACGGAAAAGACGTGGCATGAGTAATGTAGTTCTTCTAAAATAATCATTTTGAAACTAGTTTCACTACATCTTTTATAAGCTGTTACAGTTCTTAATAGAAATACAATGAAAAAAACGATAATGGTTTTGGGATTAATCTTGATGACAGCTTTGTTTATTGTGGGCTGTTCTGATAACAATGAAACAACTGGTGCGGCAACAGTACAAACTGAAGAAGGATTAGTTAAAATACCTTTAGATTCAATTACAACTACAATGCAAAAGTTTGATTATGATGCTAATGGTATTAAAGTAACTTATTTTGCAGTAAAAGGAATTGATGGAAAAGTTAGAACAGCTTTCGACGCTTGTGATGTTTGCGGTGGTAAGAAGGGTTATCATCAAGAAGGAAACGATGTTGTTTGCGATAAGTGCGGATTAAGTTTTTCAGTTTTAGGTTTAGGAACAAAAAATAAAGGTGTAGGTTGTTGGCCAAGCCATTTAACGCATGAAATTAAAGATAACAACATAATCATAAAAACTTCAGAAATAGCAGCTGGAGCTTTTAGATTCGCATAAGAGGTGAAAAATAAAATGACCCATTTTGAAAAAGAAAATAATGAAGAGAAAAATAATGAACGCCACCCACATAAAAAACATCATCATGAAAATAAACATCATGAAGATAAGACTAAACAGAACCATGAAAAAAAACATGAACCAAAAAAAGATAGTTGTTGTGGAATGGGATTAAACGGTTTTCAAAAATTTCTCGCTGTAATTGTAATAATTCAAGTACTATTATTAATTTTTATAGCAGTGAAAATGTCTGCACTTTCTGCCGTTAATATTGAAAGTAATGATGTTGCAGATGTTCCAACGCCGTCAGCAGAACCGAGTAATAACAAAGCACCAACAGTAAATATGGATGCGTTAATTGATGATGACTCTGTTAAAGGAGATAAAAATGCACCAATTACTATTGTTGAATTTAGTGATTATGAATGTCCGTTCTGTGAAAGGTTTTACAGTGAAACTTTTGCACAAATTAACGAGAAATATATCAAAACAGGAAAAGTTAAATTTGTTTACCGAGATTTTCCATTAAATTTTCATCAGAATGCTCAGAAAGCTGCTGAAGCCGCTGAATGTGCCGGAGAACAAGATAAATATTTTGAAATGCACGATCTTTTGTTTGAGAAAGGTGTTAGTGAAGGAGTAAATTCATTTAAGCAATATGCTAAAGAATTAAAATTGGACACCACTAAATTTGATCAGTGTTTAGATTCAGGAGCAATGGCTCAAGAAGTGCAAAAAGATTTTGTTGCTGGACAACAAGCAGGAGTTTCTGGAACACCGGCATTTTTCATTAATGGAAAAGAGTTGGTAGGGGCACAACCGTTCCAAGCTTTCCAACAAATTATTGAAAATGAATTAAACAGTTAGAGATATAAGAAAATGAAAATAAATCTAAAAATTAAAGGAATGCATTGTAAAAGTTGTAAAATGTTGATCGAAGATGCTTTAGAAGATTTAGGAGTGAAAAGCAATGTTGATAACGAGAAAGGGACAGCAACAATTGAATTTGATGAAAGTAAAATAACTGAAGAAAAAATCAAAGACGCAATAAAGAAAGAGGGTTATCAAGTAGAATGAATAAAGTAAAACAACAGAAATTATTGAAATTTATTTTTTTTCTTTCTATTTTTGGAATCATTCTTTCTGGATATTTAACTTACACTCATTACTCAGAACTCGATAGTGTTTGTGATTTAAATGAAACATTCCAATGTAGCACAGTTAAACAAAGTCAGTATGCTGAAATTTTTAATATTCCAGTAGCTTTGTTAGGCTTATTAGGATACTCATTTCTAGGATTAATCAGTTTTAGCTTAGCAAAAGAAAAAATTTTAAGAAAAATAAAAGAAAAACATGTGATCAATAAAATAATCTCTGCAAAAACAATGTTCATATTCTCATTAATTGCAGTAGGAATTTCTTTATACTTGACTTATGCTGAATTTTTCTTAATCAAAGCATTATGTGTTTTGTGTTTAGTTTCACAAGTAATTATTTTAGGAATTACAATTATCAGTTACAAAAATTTACAATTAGAAAAAATCAGAGGTGATTTAAAATTACAATAATAAAAAAGAAATTGAAAACAACGGGGATGACTTGTCCAAGTTGTGAAAAAATTATTGCTAAACAAGTATTAAATTTGGATGGAGTAAAAAGTGTTGATATTGATTATGCAACAGAAATTACTCAAATAGAATTTGATGATAATAAAACTAATTATCAGCAAATCAAAACCGCAATAGAAGAAAAAGGTTATCTTTGTGAAACTTTTGATAAAACTAAAGAAAAAAATAAAAACAGTTGGTTAGCTTGGAGTTTTGCTGCGATTGGATTTGTTTTGGTAATGTACTTTGCTTGGCAACTATATGGGAGTATACAATTACCACAAATTAGCCAAAATATGGGTTATGGTTTATTGTTTGTAGTGGGCCTATTAACTGGATTTCATTGTGTAGGGATGTGCGGTGGTTTCGTCGTTTCTTATACTGCTAAAGGAGTTAAAGAAGGAAAAAAACCTAGCCAATTACATTTGAGTTATGGCATTGGAAAAGTAATTTCCTATACAGTAATCGGAGCCATTTTTGGATTGTTAGGAAGTATTATCGCTTTTACTCCTGCCATGAGAGGTTGGGCAGGAATTCTTGCTGGCTTGTTTTTGGTAATTTTCGGATTAAAAATGTTGAACATCATTCCGGCTTTAAGAAAATTCAAACTGGTTATGCCTCAGTTCTTAAACAAATTTTTAAGAAAAGGAAAGAAAGAACATTCCAATAACCCTTTAATAATTGGTTTACTTAATGGCTTGATGATTGCCTGTGGTCCTTTACAAGCAATTTATATTATGGCTGCCGGAACCGGAAGTATGCTTGAAGGAGCTAAATTGTTATTCATTTTTGCTTTAGGAACTTTACCAGTCATGCTTGGTTTTGGTTATTTAACGAGTATTATTAGTAAGAAAGCAACCCATAAAATTCTGAAAGCTAGTGGAGTAATTGTGATTATTCTTGGTTTAATTATGATTAATCGTGGTTTATCTTTAACAGGTACTGGTTATGACTATAATTCATTAACTGCTGGTTTCGGTTCTTTTGCAAATGCAAATCCAGGTAGTGATGGTGTTGCTGGTACGGATGGCATTCCAATTATCAAAGGGGGTTATCAAGAAATCAAAATGGAAGTTAATCGTTATGGTTGGAGCCCAGATAAATTTGTTCTTCAGAAAAGCGTACCCGTAAAATGGATTATTAATGCAAAAGAACTTAATGGTTGTAATAACGCAATTCAAGTTCCGAAATTAGGATTAAACTTTGACATTAAGCAAGGAGAACAAATAATTGAATTTACACCTACAGAAACAGGTACTATTTCCTGGAGTTGTTGGATGGGGATGATCCCTGGTGTTTTCATTGTTCAAGATGAAGTGGATGGTAATTCCGCAGGCCAAGCTTTAAACGAAGTTGCTGTTCCTAAAGGAGGGAGTTGTGGTGCCTCTGGTGGAGGATGTGGTTGCGGAGGATAAATTCCTAACCATAAGAATTAAATAATTAATAAATATCATCTAGAATAAGAGGCATAATAAATGAAAAAAACCAATATAAAGATTTCAGGAATGACTTGCGCTAGTTGTGCAAAAATAATTGATAAAGCTCTTAATAAAGAAAAAGGAGTTAAATCAGCTAATGTAAATTTTTCTACAGAAAAAGCAGCAATAGAATTTAATCCAAAAATAACTGATGAACAAAAATTAATTCAAACTATTAAAAAAAAAGGTTATTCAGGTTACATTTCTAAAGGCAAAGATTTCAAAAATGAAGAAAAGAAAAGTAAAGATGAACTGAAGAAGTTAAGAAACAAAGTTATTCTTTCAGCAATCTTTGCTATCCCCACATTTATCTTGGGGATGTTCTTTATGAAAACACCATTGTTTGCATTTCAAGATTATGTCATGTGGGTCTTAGCTACGCCAATTCAATTCTATATTGGCTGGCAATTTTATCAAGGCAGTTGGATGGCTTTAAAAAACAAATCTGCCAATATGGATTCTCTAATTGCTTTGGGAACAAGTGCTGCTTACTTTTATTCAGTTTATGTCGTTCTCTCTGGAACAGGACATCAATACTTTGAAGCATCTGCTGTATTAATCACATTAGTAATCTTTGGAAAATATTTAGAAGCAAAAGCAAAAGGAAGAACTTCTGAAGCCATTTCTAAGTTAATGAAGATTGGGGCAAAAACAGCTACTATTATCAGAAACAGAAAAGAGATGAAAATCCCTATTGATGAAGTGCAAGAAGGAGATATCGTTATTGTCAAACCAGGAGAAAAAGTTCCTGTTGATGGTGTTATTACAGAAGGCCATTCTACACTAGATGAATCTCTAGTAACAGGAGAAAGTATCCCTGTTGAAAAAAAGAAAGGTGATCCAGTTATTGGTTCTACTATTAATAAAGTTGGTAGTTTCAGATTTAAAGCTACAAAAGTTGGCAGTGAAACAACATTATCAAGAATCATTAAATTAATTGAAGAAGCACAAACAAAAAAAGCACCAATTCAAAGATTTGCTGATGCAGTTTCTGCTTACTTCGTGCCCATAGTTATTTTCATTGCTCTCTTAACTTTTACAGTTTGGTTTTCTATCATTAAGGCAGAAGTAGGTTTCGCAATCATTGCTGCTGTAGCCGTCTTGGTTATTGCTTGCCCTTGTGCTTTAGGATTAGCTACTCCCACCGCAATTATGGTTGGAACTGGTAAAGGCGCTAAACAAGGTATTCTGATCAAAGGTGGAGACGCTTTAGAAACTGCTCACAAATTAAAATATGTAGTGTTTGATAAGACCGGAACAATTACTAAAGGTCAACCAGAAGTCACCAATTTAGTTGTTAGTAAAGGACTAACTGAAAAGAAATTGTTAGAAATTGCTGGTAGTATCGAAAATAGTTCTGAACATCCTTTAGCAGAAGCAATTGTTAATAAAACTAAAGCTAAAAAAATTAAAATGAAAAAGATTACTGGCTTTAAAGCGATTACCGGTAAAGGGGTAAAAGCTAAATTTGCTGGAAAAGAATATTATCTAGGAAATCTAAGATTAATGCAAGAAAGAAAAGTTAATTTGTCTACTTTCAAAAAGAAAATTGAAAATTTAGAAACTGAAGGTAAAACGGCAATGATCCTTTCCGAAGGGAAAAAAGTTTTAGGCGTGATTGCGGTTGCTGATGAAATTAAAGAAGATTCACCGAAAGCAATTAGAGCTTTACAAAAATTAGGAATCCGAGTTTACATGATCACTGGTGATAATGAACGAACAGCAAAAGCCATTGCTAAAAAAGCAGGTATAAAAAATTACTTTGCCGAAGTTCTTCCTGGAGAGAAAGCTAAACATGTTAAAAAATTACAACGTAAAGGCAAAATTGCTGCTGTTGGTGACGGAATTAACGATGCGCCAATGTTAGCCCAAGCAGATATTGGGATCGCGATGGGTTCAGGAACAGACGTAGCAATGGAAACTGGCAGTATTGTTTTAATGCGAGATTCTTTGTTAGATATTCCGAAAGCAATCAAGTTAAGCAAGTTAACGATGAGCAAAATCAGACAAAATATGTTCTGGGCCTTGTTTTACAATGTCTTAGGAATTCCAATCGCTGCAGGAGTTTTATATCCTTGGACCGGCTGGTTACTTAGTCCAATGATTGCTGGTGGAGCAATGGCATTGTCTAGTGTAAGTGTGATTACTAATAGCTTGTTGCTGAAAAGAAAAAGATTGTAAGAAAAAAAAAGAAAAAAAAATTAATTTTTTGCTGCAACTTTTCCAATCCAAATAGCGGCTATAACTGCTAAAATGGTTACAAAGATTGCATAAACCCATGGGCCACCAGAAGATAGTGTACATAATAATCCTGCACCTTCTGAACCACACGGACCAACAAACAATGCTTTAATTGCATCATTCCACGCTAAAGCTGCAACTAAACCAAAAGCGGCAATCATTAACGCTGATATTTTTTCCGTAACGTCTTTTTTCATTTTTGTTTACCTCCAAATTTATTTTTAACTCCTAAAAGCTTCTTGTAATTTCATTTTTGCAGTATGCTTGTTCCCCATTGCTTCCATTTTAGTTTTCCAATGAGCATTGGCTGAATCGACGGTTGCTTGAGCAACTTTATTCATCCTTTCCCCATTATGTTCTTCAAAAACTTTTTTCATTTTTTCAAGCATTAGCTCTTCCCAAGCTTTATCTGCCAATCTTAACATAGCATCAGTCATATCACAACCAGTACTATGACAAGATTCTTTCTCACTACCACATTTATTTTCATTACATTTTTCCATTTTAATCTACCTCCATTTAGTTTGATTAAAAAATTTAAAAAATTACGATTAAAAAAAATTATTTACTATTCCACAACCCATGTAGGTTACAATAAGCTCTAACTTTAATGGTTTCACTTTTATTACAGAACTCTACTTCGGGCTTATCGCCAGGTTTAAGAAACTTTTTAACTTTTTTCCCAAGATCAACCATATCAATTTCTATCCATTCAATGTAATGTTCTTCTTCCATTGGATGAGGTACAGAACCAACTTTTACAATCAACTTTTTTTCTGTTTTCTCAATAATTGGAACATGTTTTTCTTGCCCCTCATCATCAGACTTTTCAGTCATAAGTTCCATTGGTTTATCGCAACAAACTAATTGTCCGCCGCCAACAGTTAAAACTTCAACAATATTTCCACAAACACTGCATTTATAAATTTCATTTTTTTCTACCATTTTAATTAGCACCAAGAGCAAGAACTTTTTAATTCTTTCTCCGTTTTCTTCTTTTCATTACACATATCACAATAAGTAATTGCTTCTGTATCTTTTTTATCTAACGCGTCATCACATAATTCACATACATTTTTCATTTTAAATACCTCCTAAATTTTTCCAACCAAATTTAATCCCGGTTTTAATGTTTCTTTTCCTGGTTGCCAATTAGCAGGACAAACATTGCTACTATTCTGAGAAACAAACTGAGCAGCTTTTATTTTTCTAAGAAGTTCCTCACTACTTCTCCCAATAGAATTATCATGTAATTTATAAGCTTTTAATTTTCCTTCTGGATCAATAATAAATGTCCCTCTTAAGCTAAGTCCTTCTTCCTCGATATATGTCCCATAAGCCTTACAAATTCTTCCTGTTGGATCCGCCAACATGGGATATTTAATTTTTTTAATGGTATCCGAACTATCCTGCCACGCTTTATGGACAAAAACAGTATCAGTACTGACACTAATTATTTCTATTCCTAAATTTTTAAATTCTTCATAATTGTCTGCTAAGCTTCCTAATTCCGTAGGGCAAACAAAAGTAAAATCTGCAGGATAGAAAACTAATGCCACCCATCTCCCTTTGTAATCATCAAGACTTATTTTTTTTATGTCTTGATTATAAAACGCTTCAGCACTAAACTTTGGTGCTGGTTGATTAATTTTTAATTCTTTATGTTCCATTTTGATTTCTTCCTCCCTGGTTTTTTGTACTTTTTATCTTTACTATAGATGCGATAATCTTCACAATAAAATTCCCATCTTCTCCTAACGTCTTCACAAGAACCACAAAAAGATAAATCATTCTCAGTTAACTCAATATCACATATTTGACAAACCATTTTAAACACCTCTGAATTAACAATAGTTAATTTGTTTATAAAAGATATGAATTACTGCAATTAAAAATAGAAAAATGCACAACAGTTAATTTTTGTTTAAGAAAGTCCAGAATGATTTCAAATCTTTAGCACTACGCATTTCCATTTTCTTAGAAGAAAAATTAGTAAATACTGTTTTAACTTTGTACTTTTTACATAACTTAATGTTTAACTTTATCCTTGCTATTAATTGACCTCTGTTTCTTGATTTTAAAAGTTCGGAAAAAGAAAAGGCAATTGTTTTTCCTTTATCTTTAGCAATCCGACACATAATTTGATCTAAACCACCACGAACAAAATGAACAGAATCTTTATAATTAATTGTTTCCATCCCATAAACTATGTTAACGGGAGATTTTTCTAATGCAAACCGAAGCAATTCTTCTGATTCTGCTTTAAAGATAGTTATTTTCCTTTTCGCTTGGTTAATTTTTTTTAACAAATCTTTTTTAGAAATTGCTTTAATTAAAACAAAATCTTTATCTAGAAATAAAGTTCTAGTAAAACCTAATTGTTTACTTAATTCTTGTAGTTCTTTACTTTCTTTTAAGAGGATGTAATTTTCCATCTTGATTGTAAATTCAGTTTGTTTTAAAAATATTTTTATCTTTAATCAATGAAAGAGTTATTTAAGCTTAACTGGTTTGGAAGAAGTTCCGTACTTCTTTTTCATATATTTTTCAAAAAATTTCAAATAATTTGGTAAATCCTCATTCTCAGGTAGGATAATTAAATCTATGGGATATGATGAATTTGATTTTTTATTCTTCATTTTTGTAATAATAGCAAAATCAATATCATTAGGATTCTTCTTATTTGAAACCATACTTCCAATAGCATAAACTTCAGAAAAATTTAACTCTTTATCCACTTTAGTTAAAACTTTTTTTGCCTGGGACCACATCTCTTTTCGTTGTTTAGTAGATAAATATTTTTTAGGTAAATTTTTAATCATAATAGAATAAAGTTAATCATCTTTATAATCTTTTCTTTAACTAAGAATTTTACTACTCTTTAACAAATACACCCCAAATATTTATAAATGGCTAGAATAAATTACTGTTAACTAAGGCCTTATTTGGAGACCGAGGAATAATATGGGATGTAACGATAAAGATAAAACTTGCACTACAGATGACAATAAATTTACTGAGAAGATAGTGTTACAACATGGAGAACTATCTCCACAAGAATTCTTACAATATTTTGAAAACAAAGTTTTTAAGACTATTAAAAAGTATCAATTAATTGATCGTAATGAAAGAATTTGTGTAGCTGCTTCTGGTGGAAAAGATTCTACTGCCGCCCTTTACTTAATAAAAAAATATTTTGATAAATATAATGTTCCTTCAGAAAATTTGTTTGCAATTGCTATTGATGAAGGAATTGAACGACATCGTAATGAATCTTTGAAAAATCTGAAAACATTTTGTAAAGATCAAGAAATTGAATTAATTATTATTAATGTAAAAGATCATTTCAAAACTAATATCGACGAATCGGCAGAAAAAATTAGAAAAATTGGTCGAAAACCATGTATGGTCTGTGGAATTTGGCGAAGATATTTGTTAAACAAATATTCTCGAGAAAATGGAGCAAAGAAATTAGTCACTGGTCATAACTTAGACGATGAGGCACAAGCAATCATGATGAATCAGTTTAAAGCTAACATTTCTTTAACCGCTTCTTTAGGACCAATTTCTGGCAAGAAAGACCATAAAATGTTTGTTAGGAGAATCAAACCTTTATACTTTTGTAGTAATGATGAAATTGAACATTATACTAAAGTTAAAGGCTGGGAATTAGATTATTGTGATTGTTTATATTCTCAGGAAGGTTATCGTTCACAGGTTAAAAAAATGTTGAATGAATTTGAAGAGAAATACTCAGGAACAAAACATGGAATTGTAAAATCATTCTTAGAAATTCTACCTTTAATAAAAGAAAAAGCTAACCAAGAGATTGGCCAGATTCAAGAATGCGAGATCTGCAAAGAACCAGCTAATAATAAAGTTTGTAATGCTTGTAAATTACAGAAGGAGTTGTTAGGTCAATAAAATGGAGTTAAAAGATAAGGTTGACAGTTTGTATGTCGCTACTTGTGGCAATAGGATTACTGCAGTAGGAACATTGCTTTATGCAAATATGGTCTATTCATTTGTTAATCACGATGATTTATGGTTAAATATCGTTTCTTCATGTGGAGGTGCGATAGGTGGATATTTAGTAGGAATAACAGTTGCGGGAATATCTACTTGGAAACATTACAAAAGAACATTAAAAGAAGGTAAAAAAAATAAAGAAATAGAACCAACATTTTTTGAAGAAAGAATCAAAAAAATGAATAAAAAATATATTGGTTATTGTCAAACTCAAGGATTGTATTTAGGAGCTAAAAAAACAGGTAATTTAGAAACATTTTATGAAGCAAAAAAAGAATTTTCAAATAATATTATTCCAAACTTTTAAAAATTAAACTTTTCCAACTTTTCTTCAATTTCTTTATCGCTAAAAGCAATTAATGGTTTGAAAATAAGTAAATCTCTTTGATAATCTTTCTTATTATCAAAGTTATCTCCAACAACTAAAGTATCAAGATGATTTTCAGTAGCAAATTGGTTCAATTCTTTAACATCTTTAACAATTTTTAATTTCAATTCTTTTGGACTATATTTTTGTAATAAGGAAATATCTTGTTTAGAATAAGCAAGAGGAATAACATCACACCCTCTTTTCATAAAAGATAAACCAGCAAGTAAACTAGCAGAACTTTCAATTAACAATAAAACTTTACCTTCTACTCCCGTTGGCAAGCCACCAAAACAACGGACAATTTCAGTAAATAAATAAACTCCATCTTGATTAATTTCGATATATATCGTTAGATCTTGATTTTTAAATTTGAATTCCATTTCAGAATTTTCTTCAAGATGTTTTCCAATAATAACATTCAAATCAGGTGATTTTATAGGAAATGTTTTGTCTGATCGTTTAGTTTCTACTCGGAAAGAAGTTTTCTTTTTATATCCCTCAACTAACTTTAAAACTGATTTTTTAATCACTTCAAGATCATTTTCAACTTTTATCGCTGGTGAATAAGAGGTTAATCCAAAAACTGTTTTTAATTTTTCATGTTCAATAAAATGGTTAACAATAAATCTTCCTCTTAATTTCTTCACTTTATTAACAAGCGTCAATTTTTTAATGTTTTCAACTAGTTTTCTTTCAAAAGTTCCAATGTTCTTACCTTTAAGAAAAATTTCTCCTGGCCTTAGTAAAAGATGAGTGTATTTCATTATTAATCGTCCAGATTACTCTATTTAAAAATTTTTGCTACAAAGAAACAAAAAACATGATTTTTAAATGTATTTATTGTATATACATCTCGTTGAAATAACCATTTATAAAGGGAATATTTAAATACTCGATGTTCATTTATAAATGAAATACTTGTTTATAAACGAAAATCAGGGGGATTTATACTATGGCAAAGATTAAAAAAGGTAAAAAAGAAATTAGAATTGTTAATATTGTTGTTTCCACAGCATTAGAAAAAGACGTGCCTTTAGAAAAAATGGCAGCTACTTTACCTAATACAGAATATAATCCCGAACAATTCCCGGGATTAGTATTAAGAATCAAAGATCCAAAAACTTCTGCACTTATCTTTTCAAGTGGAAAAGTTGTTTGTACAGGAGCAAGAACTTTAGGGGATGTTGACAAAAGTATCCAAAGTATCATTAAAAGTTTAAAAAAGTTAGATATTGTGGTTACTATTAAACCAGAAATTACTGTTCAAAATATAGTTGCTTCAGGTTCAATCGGAATGGACCTAAACTTAAATGTACTTGGAATCAAATTACCAAACACAGAATATGAACCTGAACAATTTCCTGGATTAGTTCATAAATTGAAAGGAACAAATGCAACATTCTTACTTTTCAGTAATGGAAAAATTGTTTGTACGGGAACAAAAACTGAAGAACAAGTACATGAAGCAACAGATAAGCTTATTGAAAATTTAGAGAAGTTGTTAAACAAAAAATAAGTGATTAAAGCAGCATATAAATCTTTATATATTTCTTTTTTTCTTATCTTTCTATAATTAAGCAATAAGGGGTGCTCCATTTATGGACGTTGATAAACAAATAAGGGTATTTAGAGAATTTATTGAACAAAACTATCATCCACAACTATTAGAGGCAGTAAGAAAAGGCCAAGGATACATAAATTTAGATTTTTCTCAATTAATAAAATTTAATACTGAAATAACAGAAGAAATTCTAGAAAGTCCTGAAGAGCTAATTAAAGCTGCAGAATTAGCAATTAAAGAGTTTGATTTACCAAAAAAAGTTACTAAATTTAATGTTCGTTTTTCTAACTTACCCGAATCACAAAAAATTATGATTAGTGAGATTAGAAGTATCCATTTAAACAAATTTGTTTGGGTTGAAGGTATTGTTCGTAATAAAACTGATGTTCGACCTCACGTTACCGCAGCCAAATTTGAATGCCCATCTTGTGGTAACATTCTTAATGTTTTACAATTAGACAAAAAATATAAAGAGCCAAGCAGATGCGGATGTGGTCGTAAAGGCAAATTTAAAGAAATATCAAAACAGCTTGTTGATGGCCAAGGTTTAGTTCTTGAAGAGTCCCCTGATGATCTTGATGGGGCACAACCAAAAAGAATGAACGTCTTTTTGAAAGACGATTTAGTATCACCTCTTTCTGAAAGAAAAACTAGTCCTGGTTCAAGAGTCAAATTATCCGGATGGATAACTGAAGTACCAATTACCTTAAGAAGCGGAGGACAAGCAACAAAGTATGATTTAATTATTGAAGCCAATTTTGTTCAACCAATAGAAGACGATTTTACTGATTTAAAAATTAACGAAAAAGATTTAGAAGCAATTAAAGAAATAGCTAATGCAGAAAATACTATTAATTTAGTTGCAAAAAGTATTGCTCCTTCTATTTATGGTCATGATAAAATCAAAGAAGCGTTAGTATTACAATTAGCAGGCGGTTGTCGAAAAGTGAGGCCTGATGGAGTAATCACTAGAGGGGATATGCATATGCTTTTAATCGGTGATCCGGGTTCTGGAAAATCTCAATTACTAAAAAGAACAACTAAAGTTGCTCCAAAAGCAAGATTTACTAGTGGTAAAGGTGCTACAGCAGCAGGATTAACTGCATCAGTAGTAAAAGATGAATTTCTTGGTGGTTGGAGTTTAGAAGCAGGAACATTAGTTTTAGCTAACAAAGGCTTTGCTGTTATTGATGAGATGGATAAAATGACTAAAGAAGATCGTTCTGCTCTTCACGAAGCGTTAGAACAACAGACAGTAAGTATTTCTAAAGCTAACATTCAAGCTACATTACGATGTGAAACTACTGTTCTTGCAGCTGCTAACCCTAAATTTGGTCGTTTTGACCCTTATGATTTAATAGCTAACCAAATCAACTTGCCACCAACATTAATTAATCGTTTTGATTTAATATTTCCAATTAAAGATTTACCTAATCGAGAAAAAGATGAAAGAACAGCTGCATTTATTCTTCATTTACATCAAAATCCTGAAAAAGGTACTTCTGAAATACCAACTGAGATATTAAAAAAATATTTTGCATATATTAGGCAACATATTCAACCAAGAATGTCTGATGAAGCTATTGAAGAATTAAAAGATTATTATATAACCATGCGTAATTCTGGTGCTGCTGATGAAGCCGGTGTTAAAAGTATCCCAATTACTGCAAGGCAATTAGAAGCGTTAGTAAGATTAGCTGAAGCTGCTGCAAAAATTAAATTGAAAAGTGTAGTTACAAGGATAGATGCTAAAAAAGCAATTGAATTAGTAGATTACTGTTTGAACCAAATAGCTAAAGATAAAGATACTGGCAAAATTGATATTGATAGAATAAGTAGTAGAATCACTGCAACTCAAAGAGGCGGAATAAGTACAATTAAAGAAATAATCAATACGCTTGAAGAACAATTAGGAACAAAAATAATCCCAGTAGAAAATATAATTGAAGCTTCTAAAGAAAAAAATATCCCTAATGATAAAGTTGATGAAATTTTGGAAAAGTTACGAAGATCAGGTGATGTCTTTGAACCTAAGAGAGGATTTATTCAAAGATTATAATAATTACGATAAATGCAAAGATAAGTATAATGTTTTAAAATAAAATGGTAGAAAAAAATAATTACTTTCGTCAACCGGCAATCAAAACCACTATTGGTGAAATTGCGTCCGGAAAATATGTTCAAGAAAGTGAAGATAAATCAAACTATGTTTTAACTTCAAAAAATATTAAAATTTACAGATTAAATTTAATTGCCATTATTCTTAGCAAAGAATTACAAGGGTCAATCACTAATTTATTGGTTGATGATGGAACTGGAAAAATAACTTTAAAATCTTTTGAAGAAAATAAAAATTTAAGTGATATAAATGTGGGTAATGTTGTTTTAATTATTGGTAAATTGAGAACTTATAATCAAGACAAATATATTTCTCCAGAAATAATTAAAAAAATAGATCCACAATGGTTAAAAATTAGAGCAATTGAACTTAAAGACAATTTTATTAAAAATGATAAAAATATTAATTTAAAACAAGAAGAAAAAGAAACAATAAAAATCATAGAAGAAAAACAGGAATTTAAAGACGAGAAAGAAATAAAAAAAGAAAAAGAGATTAATCCTGTAGATATTGAAGAAGATTTACCAATTCAAAAAATAATTAAAATAATTAAAGAATTGGATAACGGAGATGGAGTTTTCATTGAAGAGCTTATTGAAAAATCAACTTTAAATGAAACTGAAAAATTAATTCAAAATATGTTAGAAAATGGCGACATCTTTCAAAATTATCCTGGTAAAGTAAAAGTTCTTTAAATATGATTACGCAAAAAGTAATGGAGTAACATAAACTTCAACAACACCAGCAATAAAAAGTATCCCTATACTAATTAAAATTAGATCTAAAGCATCAATTAAAACTTTATCACTTTTAAAATTGTGTTTGATTAAAGCTATAGAAATTATTCCTCCTGCTAATCCGGCAACAAAATAAGAAGCCATTTCTAAAATCCCATGAGTCATATAACGAAAAAAACTTATTGAAGCAGCACTAAAATAAGATGAAATAGAAACTAAACCTACCGAAGAAGCAATTTGTCCTATTTCCGTTTTAAATAAATTACCCATCGCAGCAGCAACTACTGAAGCGTTCCAAGTTAAAATAAATATTGCCCCAGTACCATATAAGAAAGAAAATATTATACAAAAAAATAAAACTTTAATATTATTTACAAAAACTTTGGTTAATAGTCCGAAATGAGTTATATTACCTTGAACATTATTATTAACATTAATAATTGCTTGTTCTTGTAAACTAAAAACACTACCCACCATTTCCGCAGGCAAGAAAATGTAAGCGATTGCTAAAGCAACACTAATTCCCAAAAACAAAAAAATTAAGAAAATAATTACTTTTGTATGTTCTTTTAATAATTTAAATTCTTTATCATACTTTAAATCTAATTCTTCTTCATTTTTGATCGTCGTGTAAAGCATAGGTAAAGTTCCCAAAACAATCAAAAAAACCATTAATAAGCTTGCAGCATCTTTAAATACTAAATAGGATAAAGTTAAACCTACTAGCGAATACATAAATCCCGCAATAAACATCTCCCACGGTTTTTTTTTAACAATAAATGGATTAAATAAAGATTCTAAGACCATTATATTCTTAGCTTATGATTAAAGATATTTAAAAGTTTCTAAATAAGAAAGAAAATAATTAATTATTTAAGTATAAATATAATTTATTTTCTGTCACCCCTCTATTTCTCATGGAACTTTGATTAAGTCAATAAAAAATGATATTGAAAAATGATTTGAGTGGAATGACTAAGATAAATTAACAAAAGTGTAATTTAAACAACCATTTTAATGGAATGGTCATAACATTATTGATAGCTGCCTTCAATTTCCGATGGAAATAAATTATTGATAACAATTAACAATGAAATTTAATTTAAATCATCTTTATTAGTTAAATGCAATCAATCAGTAACCTGAATGTCAATTAATAATTAATTATGATCTAATTATGTGTTTGTTACATAATTGAGGTAATCGATATAATCAGGATATTAAATAAAAATAGTTAATGGTAAATTATTTACCAAAAAATATAAGTTCATTGTTCTTCTTTTTCTATTACTATTACTACTACTACTACTACTACTACTATTATTCCTTTAATAATAATAATAATAATAATTTACTATATTGAAAATAAATAATAAAAAATAAATCAAAAATCTTGTTCTTATATAATATATAATATAAAATATTTTAATAATAATAATAATAATAATAAAAAAGAAAAAAACAGGTAAATAAAAAATTCAAACTTATATATTAATGTTTTTCGTTAACTCAATAATTATATCAAGTATCATTTTTAATATTACCGCGCATTAAAATGTAGTTAATTAATAGTTAATTAATAATTAATTAATAATATAACTATGATGTTATATTTATATCATATATATTACTTATTTTAAAATCAATTAAACTTTACTTTTTTTTGGTTATTACTTCAATATTCTATCTGAAAAATCAAATCATCAACAGATATGACTCATTAGGAGAAGATCAGATTATTTTCACTACTAATAAATTTTAGAATAGTTTTTTATACTATTTCCATCTGCAGTAGGGGTGATAAAAACTATATTTATTAACTTATAGTTCAAAGATTAAACTTGTTTATATATGTCGACTTGATTTAATCTAATAACATAACAATTCAATCAACGAAATATTGAAATTAACTATTTCCATAGGAAATAAGGGGGTGAGAACAATGGGTATTGGCGATTTTTTTGAAAATTATATTAAAAAAGAATCTTTTTTTGTTAACAAGCAAGTATTACAATCTTCTTATGCTCCCGAAGAAATACTTTATCGGGAAGAACAAATAAGAGAAGTAGCAAATATTTTAGCTCCCGTATTACGTTTAGAAAGACCTTCTAATCTTTTTATCTTTGGTAAAACTGGTACTGGTAAAACTCTTTCAATGAAATATATTATTAATTCTATGAATACTATTGCTAAAAAAAATGAACTTAATCTTAAATTTATTTACATTAATTGTAAATTAAAAAAAGTAGCAGATACTGAATATCGTTTAATTGCTCAAATTATTAAAGAATTTGGAAGAACTATTCCCTCTACTGGTTTACCAACCGATGAAGTTTATAATATATTTTATACTCTTTTAGATCAAGAGAAGAGGGTAATTTTGTTAGTTCTTGATGAAATTGATCAATTAACTAAAAAAATGGGCGACGATATATTTTATAATTTAACTAGGATCAATTCAGAACTAAAAAATTCTCAAATTGGTTTAGTGGGAATATCTAATAATTTAACATTTTCAGAAAATCTTGACCCTCGAGTTAAAAGTAGTTTATCTGAAGAAGAAATAATTTTCCCACCTTATAATGCATTACAAATTCAAGACATTTTACGTAACCGCGCTCAAAATGCATTTAAACCTGATACTATTCGTCCAGGTTTAATTGAAAAATGTGCTGCTTATGCCGCTAGAGAACATGGAGATGTACGAAGAGCGATAGATTTATTGAGGATTTCTGGAGAAATTGCTGAAAGAAGTGGATCTTCATTTGTAGATATTATTCATCTTGATGAGGCAGAAAAAAAGATTGAATCTGATAATATTGTTGGTGCAGTTATTAACCAACCTAAACAATTTCAAAGTGTACTTTATGCAATCATTTTAATTTCACCACAAAAGAAACAACTTTATACTGGAGAAATATATGAAATTTATAAAAATATTTGTAAAAAAAGTAGGTTTAATGTTCTTACTCAAAGAAGAATTTCAGACATTTTAGCAGAATTAGATATGTTAGGCATTATTAATGCTAAAATAATTTCTAAAGGTAGGTACGGAAGAACTAGAGAAATTTCTTTATCATTAGATGAAAATATGATTATTAAACTTAAAGAAATTTTAGAAAAGTCGTTAAATTTGGATTAACATTATTTTATTTATCGTTCCAACAATTAAATTTATTTAAAAATGGTTGAAAAAAAAAAATTAGTTGAAGAAATGTTTACTAAAGGGATTTTAGTAAGTGAAGATTTTTTAGAAAATGAATCAAACAATTCCATAGTTGATAAAATAGAAATGGATAATGATTTAATTGTTCTTAATTCCGATTATGTTAAAGTTATTGAACAACAATCCAGTTTAGTTGATTGGTATGAGCTTGACCGATTAAAAGCTGAAGCTGAAAGTGAAAAAAATGATGAGCTTTACCAAAATGAATTACAACAATTAAAAAAAACTAGTTTAGTTTTAAATACGCCTACATTTACTCAAGAACAAGAATTATCTAATTCAGAAACTGAAATGGATAATAATAATTCAAAAAATATTGATTTAACTCCTACAAATAGTTTAAACGAAAAAGAAGAAACAGCTCATTTATTAGATTCAAATTCTGAATCAATTAATAATTTTGATAATCAAGTAGAGATAGTTATTTCTTACAAAAATAGTCCTTTCAAATATAAAATCCAAGATTTTAGTAATATTTTTGTTTCACGATATCGTTTTATAGAAAATATTTTACGTAATCGCCAAGAATTACAAAGTACACTTACCATTAATCGTGTTTTGGGAAAAAAAGAGAAAGAAAGAGTTTCAATAATTGGATTAGTGGAAGAAATTGGGCAAACTAAAACTGGACATTTAATGATCACTTTAGAAGATTTAACAGGAAAAATTAAAGTTCTGATTTCAAAAAATAATAAAGAATTATTTGAATCTGCTAAAGATTTAGTTTTTGATGAAGTTATTGGGATTAGCGGTACCTCGGGAGATAAAATTATTTTTGCAAATAAAATTATTTGGCCAGACATACCCGAATCAAATGAATTAAAAAAAGGAGAAGAGGAAGAATATGCAATTTTTCTTTCAGATATTCATATTGGGTCTAATGTTTTTCTTCAAGAAGAATTTGAAAAGTTTTTACGGTGGATAAATAGTCAAGTAGGAAACGAAAAACAAAAAGAACTTGCAAAAAAAGTTAAATATATTTTAATTGCTGGAGATTTGGTTGACGGGATTGGAATTTATCCTGGCCAAGAAGAAGAATTAACTATTCCCGACATTGTTCATCAATATGAGGCATTCTCAAAATTAATTAAACAAGTGCCTGTTGATAAACAAATTATTATTTGTCCTGGTAATCACGATTTGGTTCATCTAGCAGAACCTCAACCAGTTTTTTATAAAGAATATGTTTCTTGTTTACATGATATTCCTAATGTAACTTTAGTATCTAATCCTGCACTAATAAATATTGCTAAAACCGAAACATTTTCTGGGTTTAATGTTTTAATGTATCATGGTTATAGTTTTGATTATTACGTTGCTAATGTTGAATCTATTCGTAATAATGGTGGTTATAATCGAGCAGATTTAATCATGCAATTCTTATTAAAAAAAAGACACTTAGCTCCTTCATTCAAATCAACACCTTATTTTCCTGCTCATAAAGAAGATCCATTATTAATTAAAAAAATTCCTGATTTTTTCCTTACTGGGCATATTCATTATTCTAAAGTCGCCAATTATAAAGGAGTAACGATGATTAGTGGAAGTTGTTGGCAAGCAAAAACATCATTTCAAGAAAAGTTAGGTCACGAGCCTGAACCTGCAAGGGTACCATTAGTAAATTTAAAAACGAGGGAAATAAAAATACTTAAATTTATTTAATAAAAACATAAAAAATGAAAACTTCACCGGAAATCAAAAAGTACTTTAAATCAATTAATGATGAAGTTAAACGAAGTTACGATTTAGCTAATGTTGCCCGTAAAAAAGGTTTCGATCCTGATGATAAAGTTTCTATCCCTTTAGCAAATAATATGGCTGAACGGGTTGTAGGATTAATTTCTGTTCTTTCCCCACAGATAGAAAAAACTAAAGTTCCTGAAAGAATTATAGAGTTAGAAAAAGAATATGGTCAGTTAGATTGGCGAGTAGGTTTTAAAATTGCTGAAGAAGTTGCTAAAGAAAAGTTTTGCAAATTTGAAGATAAAAAAGAAGCAATGGAAGTGGGAATTAGGGTTGGTTTTGCTTATTTAACTTTAGGAATAGTTTCTGCTCCTCTTGAAGGTTTTATTGGTTTGAAAATTAAAAAAAGACGTGATGGTAAAGAATATTTATCTTTACAATATGCTGGTCCAATTAGGGCAGCTGGTGGAACAGCTTCTTCAGTGTCGGTTATTTTGAGTGATTTTGTTCGTGTAAAAATGGGTTACTCGACTTATGACCCAGAAGAAATTGAAGTTAACCGTTACAATTCCGAAGTTCATGATTATCATGACCGGGTAACTAATTTACAATATCATCCCAGTGATGAAGAATTAAAATTTATGGTTTCTCATTTACCCGTAGAAGTTGATGGTGATCCTACTGAAAAATTTGAAGTTTCCAATTTTAAAGATCTTCCAAGAATTGAAACAAATTTGATTAGAGGGGGAGTAGCATTAGTTTTAGCAGAAGGATTATGTCAAAAAACACCTAAACTTTGGAAAAGGTTGGCTAAATGGGGTGAAGAATTCGGATTAGGTCATTGGAAATTTCTTGCTGATTTTTTAGAACTGAAAGAAAAAATTCATGCCGCGCATGGGTCTGGAAAAGATGATAAAAATGTTGAAGAGAAGAAAACAGTTAAACCTAATAATACTTTTATTATGGATTTAGTTGCAGGAAGACCAATATTAACTCATCCATTAGCCATAGGAGGATTTCGGTTACGTTATGGTAGAACTAGAGTTTCAGGTTTTTCTGCTTCTGCGTTACATCCTGCAACCATGGTGGTTCTTGACAAATACATCGCTATTGGCACTCAATTAAAAACTGAACGTCCTGGCAAAGCTACAGTTATTACTGTTTGTGATACTATTGAAGGTCCAATAGTAAAGTTAAATGATGGTTCAGTATTACAATTAAAAACTGAAACTGAAGCTAAAGAGTATCTTCCTGAAATTGAAGAAGTACTTTTCTTAGGAGATATTTTGTTTAATTATGGTGATTTTTCAGAAAATGGTCATGACCTTGTTCCTGCTGGATATTGTTCTGAATGGTGGGCAAGAGAAGTCGAAAAATCAATTAGTAATCTGTTTAAAGAAGATGGATTAAAAAAAGCGGCAGAGCTTATTGAAATTGAAGAAAAAAAGTTAGTTGAAATTATTAATAGGCCTTTATTTGTAATTCCTACTTGGTCTGAATCTTTAAAAATTAGTAAAAAATTAAACGTACCGTTGCATCCAGAATATATCTTTTATTGGAAATTAGTTTCTGGCGAAAATATGTTGATTTTAATGAATTGGTTAAATGATGGAAAAATTAAAATTGATGAAGAAGGAATAAAAAAGATAATTTTACCTTATTATTCTGATAATGAACTTCACCAAAAATCAAAATTAGTTTTAGATCAATTAGGCGTGACTCACCAAATTATTAATAAAGAAAATTTAATTTTACAAAGAAAAGAAGCAAGAATTTTTGCTTTTTGCTTTGATTTTAAAGATCAAAAAGGGTTAGAACATATTAAATTAACTTCAGAATCTGTTGCTAATAAAGATGGATTAGAAGTTATAAATTTTCTTAGTAGTGTAAAAATTATTGATAAAGCAGGAACTTTTGTTGGTGCTCGGATGGGCAGGCCAGAAAAAGCTAAAATGAGATCGATGACTGGTAATCCTCAAGTAATGTTTCCAATTGGTGATGAAGGGGGAAGGTTAAGAAGTTTTCAAGCTGCACTAAAAGAAGGTAAAATTAGAAGTGTTTTCCCTACTTATTACTGTCAAAAGTGTAAAAAAGAGATGGTTTATCGTTCTTGTGAAGAATGCAATAATCCATGTGAAAAAAAGTTTTATTGTCGATTTTGTGGCGATGTAGAAAAAGATACTTGCCGTCATGGCCCAACTAATCCTTACAAAAGTCAAGATCTTGATATTAAATATTATTTTAATAAAGCAAAAGAAAGGTTAGGAGAAAGGTTACATCCGGATTTGATTAAAGGGGTAAGGGGAACTTCAAATAAAGAACGTGTCCTTGAACATTTATCTAAAGGGATATTAAGGGCTAAACATTCATTAAGCGTTAATAAAGATGGGACTACCCGTTACGATTGTACGGAAATGCCCCTCACTCATTTCAAACCAAAAGAAATTAAAACTTCAGTTGAAAAATTAAAACAATTAGGTTATCATAAAGATATTTTTGGAAAAGAATTAATTGATAAAGAACAAATTTTGGAATTAAAACCGCAAGATATCGTTTTACCAGGTTTTGATTCATTGGAAGATTCTGGTCCAAAAGTTATGAAACGAGTAGCTAATTTTATTGATGAATTATTAATTAAATTTTATAAATCAAAACCATTTTATAATCTTGACAAAGAAGAAGATTTAGTTGGCCATTTAGTTATTGGTTTAGCGCCACACATTTCTGCTGGATTAATGGGAAGAATTATTGGTTTTTCTGAAACACAAGGGTTATTAGCACATCCCATGTGGCATGCCGGCCTTAGGAGGGACTGTGACGGTGATGAAGCCGCTGTACTTCTTTTGATGGACGCATTACTTAACTTTTCTCGTCAATATCTTCCTGAGAGACGTGGGGCTAAAACTATGGATGCTCCATTAGTATTAACTTCGACATTAAACCCTGCAGAAGTTGATGATCAAGTTCATGGGATGGATATTGCTTGGAAATATCCTTTAGAACTTTATGAAGCTGCTTTAGAAATGAAAAAACCGTGGGACGTAACTTTTGATGGTGGGAAAAAGGTTGAACAAATTGCTGATCGGTTAGGTACAGAATCACAGCACGATAATTTTGGGTACACTCATTGGGTTACTAATTTTAATAAAGGTGTTTTATGTTCTGCGTATAAAACGATTCCTACTATGGAAGATAAACTTCTTGGACAGATGGAAATTGCAAAAAGAGTTCGAGCAGTAGATATGGATGATGTTGCTAAATTAGTTATTGAAAAACATTTTTTGAAAGATATTCGGGGAAATTTAAGAAAGTTTAGCATGCAACAATTTAGGTGCGTAAAATGCAATACTAAATATCGAAGACCTCCAATGTCCGCTCGATGTACAGAATGTCCGAACGGGAAAATCATTTTTACCATTTCTGAAGGTTCAGTAATAAAATATTTAGGTCATTCATTACGACTTGCTCGAGAATATGATTTTTCTCCTTATTTGAAACAAACATTAAATTTATTGCAGTTGAATGTTGATAATGTTTTCGGGAAAGAAAAAGAGAAACAAGCAGGATTGGGCAGTTTTATTGGTTAGCTATTCTAACAATACTTCTGCGTGAGGAATATCTTTGATCACAATAACATTCTCGACCAATCTTAATTCTTTACCAAGAGAAACAGCTTCTTCACCAGTAAGATGTAATACATAAGCGTCATTAATTAATTTTTTAACCTCTTCACTGGTTTTTTCTTCACCAGCATAGAAGTTATCAGTTAAATCTAATTGTTTATTACCTTCTTCAAATTTCTTGCCAATAATATTAGAATCTGTAACAACTAAGATAATTCCTTGAGAAGTTTGTTTTTCGTTAACTATGAATTTCATTTTAAATTCTTAACCGGTTTTTTAGCACCACAAGCTAAACATTTTAAATAAATCACTTCGTGATCTTCAATCAAATTTGTTTCTGGTTTATTACATTCAGAACAGAATACAAATTCAGAAGCATACTTTTTAATTTTCTTATTGATTTTACCAGCAGAAACTTTTGTTCCTAAAAGTACTCTGTCTCGAATAATTTTTCCAGGAGTAGCTAATTCTCTTAATAAATATTTCAATAGATGTTGAACCTCTCTACCTAAAGATTTAGCAATAGCGTGTAAATTTATTAAAACTGTTTTATTACCTTCTAAATGACCTTTAACCTTTTCGATAACAAATCGTTCTCCACCAGAAATGTTTTCTGGCAGTTCTTCTTCAGCTTTTTTAAGTAATTGTTCGTAATCTTGCATGTTTATCTTAATTTAGAGGTGAATTTATAAAGTTTTGGCTATTTAATATAAGTATTAAAATGTCTTTTTTTAAAAAAGAGGAATTGAAATTATTGGGGCCTTTTTATTTAGTAAATATTATTGCTGGCTTATTTCTTGTTGTTGAACCCATGATTGTAGTTTATTTTGGTTTAAAAGGGTTCAGTTTTGCAGAATTATCACTTGCTTTAGCCGTATTATTCATTACTCCTTTCTTATTTGAAGTACCTACAGGAATTATAGCGGATGTTTTTGGCAGAAAAACATCTGTCATTTCTAGTTTGTTATTGGTAGGCGTAATATTGTTAACCATTCCTTTCATTTCTAATGTTTTTTCATTAACTTTAATTTTTGTTTTTTGGGGCATTGCTAATACTTTATCTACTGGGGCTGATCAAGCATGGATTGTCGATAATTTAAAGAAAAGTAAAAGAGACAATTTAATTTTAGAATATTATGTCAAAAATAGAAGTTTTAACAGAGCAGCTTTAATGTTATCTGGATTATTTGCAGCAGGATTAATTGTATTGTTTGGAAAAGAGGTGATCACAAATTTTTTAGGTGTTAATTTGATTGGTTACGATTTTTTATGGTTTATTGAAAGTTGTGGTTTTTTCATTTCCGCAATAGTATTAATGTTTGTAAGTGAAAATTATAAACCTAAAAAAATATTACCTCAGCATATTTTTAAACATTCTCTTCAACATTTAAAATCAGGTTTTAAACATTCATACAAAAACCCAGTGATTTTTCATTTAATAATTGCAGCTTTTTTCTTAGCTCTTGCAGGGGGTATGTTTGGAATAATTTATCAACCTTTCTTATTAGATTTAGGGTTGCCAACACATTACCTTGGTTATTTGGTAAGTATTTTTGGAGCGATAGGAATCTTTTTACCTTTCTTAGCTAAAAAAATTTTTTTGTTTTTCAAAAAAGAAAAATTATATCTTTCATTCATTGCTATTACAGAAATTATTTTAACATTTGCAGTTTTCTTTGTTGTTTCACCATTAGCAGGTTTAACATTTATGATCATTATTGGAAACATTGGTGATTTAGAAAAACCAATTCAAAGACCTTATTTTCAAAAACATTTAAAATCAAAAATAAGGGCTACTGTGGCTTCATTTGAATCAATGTTTGTTCATTTTGGTGTGGCGCTTGCAATGTTAATTGCAGGAGTATTAGCAGATTTAGTTGGATCACAATTAACTTTTGTTTTTTCAGGATTATTTATCATTCCTGCTATTATTTCTTATTTGACTATTCATGAGAGAAAGTGATTTAAATCTAACTAAAAATTTAACTAATAATGAAACCAAAATTACTATTTCATATTTGTTGTGGAATCTGTTTTCTTAGTTATTTAGATTTCATTAAAGATTATGATGCGACTATTTTCTTTTACAATCCTAACGTTCATCCAGAAGAAGAATATCGGAAAAGGTTAGATTCTATTAAGAAGATCGCAAAAAATTATAATTTTCCAATCATTGAAGGAGAATACAACAAAAAAGATTGGTTCCACGCAGTTAAAGGATTAGAACAAGAACCAGAAAATGGAAATCGTTGTAAAATCTGTTTTGAATTGAGATTAAAAGAAACAGTAAAATTTGCTAAAGAAAATGGATTTACTCATTTCTCAACAACTTTAAATTTAAGTCCGTACAAAGATATAATTTTTATTAATAAGTTAAGTAATCAATTGGCTCAAGAAAATAATTTACAATATTTAGAATTTAATTTTGACAAACAAGAACGATTTGAATTATTAAATAAAGCTAAGAAATTAGCTCACTCATTAAATCTCTACCATCAAAAGTATTGTGGTTGTTTATATTCTATTTAACAAAACTTTTATATACTTCTAAGTAAATATTAGAGTAATCATTATTAAAAAAGAGGTGGCGAAAAATCATAACTGATTTTTGAACCATCTTTTTTTAGAGTTAATACTTAAAAAAAGAGGTGAAACAAAATGGCAGGATTAGAATTAGCAGAAGTCATCTTAGCAGTAATTATTGGAACATTAGCGGCAATAGTTTATTCATTAAGGGTCTTAATTCTTATGGAACGAAGAGTAGCTTCAATGGAATTGAACATCCAGAGAATGACTGCAAGAGTTCTTAAAGAAGAAGCAGTGATTGAAAGAGCAATCAAAGGAAGAGCTTCAAAGAGAAAACCTAAAAAACGTAAAAGATAATTTTATTTCTTTTTCTTTTTAATTACTTTTTTTTTAACAATTTTTTTCTTAACAACTTTCTTTTTAGAATTTTTTTTCTTAACAGTTGTTTTTTTAACTACCTTCTTTTTAACAACTTTCTTTTTTGGAGATTTTTTTTCAACCTGAGGTGTTACTCTTTGCTTAGCGGCTCTAACTTTGTTTATTTCAGTTAAATGAGCAACTTCAGTTTCAATCTCTTTAATTTTATTTTTAATTTTTGCAATTTTGTCTTCACTTGTATCTTGACTGAACAATTCTCCGCATTCAGGGCAATGAAATTCAAAGTCCATTGCTTGATCAAAATTTAATCGTACACAATCATTAGGGCAAACAAAAAATAATTCTTTTTCTTCTTCTTCCAATCGAGATTTTAATTTAATTAAGGATTCCTTTTTCTTTTTAAAATAAATAAATCTAATACTTTCGGGCAGGAGAGTCCAATAATAAACATACCAGCCTTTTTCTTTATCTTTTTTACGATTAAATCCAACTAAATTATGATTATAAAGAAGATAAAGTAATTTTCGAACTAGTTTGATGTCCATTTTAGTCTTATCAGCTAAAATGAATTCAGAAATATTTTCTTGACCATAAAGTTTTTCGATTAAAGGTTTACCCTCTTGGCCAATAATTGATAATGTAATTTCTTCGATTTTTTTTTGAGTTAAACGCATATTATCTCTAATATTGGTATTTATCCCTTTTAAACCTTTCGGTTTTCATCACTCTTTTGCAGTAATTCTTCTTTATTTAAACCTCTTCTTTGCGCTAACTCTAAAGAAATAAGCTTACATTTACCTGTGTCTTGCATATCTTCGGGCATTAAAAAGTACCAATCTTGATTAGGAAACTTTACTGCGACCCATGCTTCAGAGCCAAAATTGTTAGAAAAAGTTAATAATTGTTCAATTTCAGCATTTTGAAAGTACTTTTTTTGATCTTTAGTAACTTTACATTCAATCGCAAGTCTTCTAATTGCGTTAGCAGCAAGAAGGTCAGGAGAGGGATATCTTGACGAACCAGAGCCCGCTGCTCTGATACAACTAAATTCGTTCTCATTGAAGAATTTAACCAGTTCTCTCTCACCTTTACTACCTTTAGCTTTACGGTTTATCATTTTAAGAATTAAACTTTAATTTTCATAAAATCTTCAGCCACAATAGTATTATCAAAATAAGTTCTTGCTTCAGAAACAATTTCTGAAATACTTTTATACCGAGGACTAATATGGGTGATCACTAATTTTTGCGCATTATTTTCAGAAGCGATTAACGCTGCATCTTTTACGGTTAGGTGCATATATTTTTTTGTTTTTTCTTTAATATCGCTAAGGTGTGTTCCTTCTGAAATTAATAAATCTGCATTTTCTGCTAATTTATTTGCACCGTTACAAGGTAATGTGTCCGCAACATAACTTATTTTTTTCCCTACAACTAAATAAGTTAGATCTGACGATTTAATTTTTTTACCTTCATGAATCACATCATTGCCGTCCTGCAGTTTCCCTAAAATCGGACCAGATAAACCTAACTTTTCAGCTTTAGCAACTTTAATCCGTAACCTATCTTTCTCAATAAAACTAAATCCTACACAATCAGCAGAATGTTTTAATGGTTCTGCCGTTAATTGAAAATCATCATTTTCAAAACAAACTCCGGACTTAACTTCTTTAATTTCATAGGGGATAATATCGTTAGACGCAAATGATTTAAACATATGTTCTAAATATTTTTTACTTCCTTTCGGGCCGTAAATGTATAACTTCTTAGCGTACTGATCTGCACCCATGCTACTCATCAATCCAGGAATTCCAAAAACATGATCGCCGTGCCAATGGCTAATTAATAGTCTGGTGATTTTTGCAGGTTTAATCCCGGTTAAACGCATCTGCCTTTGTACATTTTCACCACAATCAAACAAAATATTTTCGTTTTTATAACTAAGCATAAAGCTAGGATGATTACGTTTCTTAGTTGGTTGCATACAACTAGTTCCCAGGAAAATTATTTCTACCATCTTACATTGTTTAACATATGGGTTGTATTAATAAATTTATTCCTCATTATAGTAATATTAATTAACAATTATATGTAATGAGGAATGATCAGAAATTCTTAGGGATTTCTCGTTTAACTAAGAATTTTTAACTAAGAATAATTCACATTTCTAAAACTTTTTCTAATTCTCGCAAACTTTTAATCTTAGGATGATAATCACGAGAATTTCTTCTATCAATCAAAACAGCTTTCATTCCAATATTTTTTGCAGCCATAATATCACTTTGAACACTATCTCCCACCATTACACAATCATTTACAGTTAACCCTAAATCTTTAATTACTTGTTCAAAGAAACTTTTATCGGTTTTGATTAATCCTAGTTCGTAAGAAAAGTAAGTTTTATCAAAAAACTTTTCTAAAGCAAACTTTTCTAATACTTTATTCACAGAAAAACAATCAGTATTGGAAACAAGGATGATTTGATATTTTTCTTTCAATTTTGTTAGTACTTCTTCAAGTTCTTGATAAGGTTGAGCTAAGAGCCAGGATTTGTTCCAGATTCCAATCAATTCTTCGATTTTTTCTTTTTTTGGTTCAATACTAAATTCTTTACAGATATTTTCAAACGCTTCTTTTAATTCATTAAATTTAGAAGTCATCATTGCTCGTTCCATTCTAACAATATATTCTGGGAATGGTAATTTAAGATTTAAAATATTTTTAACTTGTTTTACGGGACTCCAAACTCCATTTTCTACTAAAGTTCCCCAGAAGTCGAACAAGATTGCTTTTACCATAAATATGACCAATAATTTTCAATATATAAATAATTTACTGAATTTTAGGAGTTAAATATATAAACCAAAGTCAATTAACTAATGATATGAAACCGGAAGAAAAGCATGAACTTATCATCAATAAATTACAAGAAGTTGTTGGCGAAGAAAAAATCAAAGAAGTTTTGAAAAAAAGGGATTTGAAAATTTATTGGGGTACTGCTCCAACAGGTAAACCACATGTAGGTTATTTAGTTCCAATTTTAAAGATTGCAGATTTCCTTCAAGCAGGTTGTCAAGTTACAATTCTTTTTGCCAATATGCACGCGTATTTAGATAATATGAAATCTTCTTGGGAATTGTTAGAAAAGAGAACCGAGTATTATCAGTATATCATCAAAGAAATGCTTAAACTTGTTAACGTGCCTGTAAATAAACTTAAATTTGTTATTGGTACAGATTTTCAATTAACAAAAAATTACACCTTAGATGTTTACAAACTTTCAGCAATAACTTCAACAAAGGATACGCAAAAAGCAGGTGCGGAAGTTGTTAAACAAGTAGATAATCCTAAAATGAGTGGGTTACTTTATCCGATTTTACAAGCTTTAGATGAAGTTCATCTTGACGTTGATGCCCAGTTTGGTGGTGTTGATCAAAGAAAAATATTTATGTTTGCTCGTGAGTTTTTACCTAAAATCGGTTATGAGAAACGGGTTCATTTAATGAATCATTTAGTTCCAGGATTGGGCGAAAGTGGAAAAATGAGTTCTTCAGAACCAAATTCTAAAATTGATTTTGACGATACTGATAAACAGGTCCGTAAAAAAATTAATAAAGCATTTAGTGTTGATGGCGTAGTAGAAAATAATGGTTTGTTAGCATTATTAAAATTTGTCATTTTCAAAAAGTTGGATGTGGAAAAAAGAGATTTTGTTATTGACCGACCAGAACAATATGGTGGTAAGATTTCATTTAAAACTTATCAAGAAGTTGAAGATGCTTTTTCTAAAAAAGAATTAGCTTCTGTAGATTTAAAACAGGGTATGGCCGAGGAAGTAATTAAATTAATTACCCCTTTAAGAATCGCGTTAGAAAAGAAAAGTAAGTTGTACCAAGAAGCTTATCCTAATTAATCTTTTTGTTTTTTTTTACTTACCTTTTAAAGCAACAAAAGTATGATGATTAAAATACTTATTAATTACTCTTTTAACATCATTAACAGTAACTTTTCTAATTTTTTTAACAAACTGGTTAATCAATTTAGCATCTTGTACATGTTCCCAGAATAAAAGTTGATCAGCAACTTTTTGTGAATCTTCAACTTCTAACAAATAATCACCTTCAACATAATCTTTAGCTTCTTGTAAATCATTCTTAGTTATTTTTTTAAGTTTTTCAATTTCTTTCAAACATAATCCTTTGACCAAATTTATATTTTTTTTATCAATAGTGGCATAAATTGCAAAGTAACCATAAGTTTCTTCATTAATATTTTGCGTTCCAACATCATAAGCTAATCCTTTCTTTGCTCTAATTTCTGCAAACATTTTTCCACTTTGTCCTCTTCCTAAGACCCCATTAATAACTTCAAGGATATAACTATCTGGATGTTTTTGCGGTACAGTTTTGAAACCCATCACCGTATAAGTGTTAACTATTTTCTTTTTTAGAATTTTAACTTTATTTTTTTTAGGTAATGGTTCACTAAAATGTTTCATTTTTGAGATTTTACCTGGTTTAGAAATAAAATTTTTTACAATTTTACTTTTCCAATCTTTAACATCGCCGACAATGGAAATAATCATGTTGTTTGGGATGTAATATTTTTGATAGTAATCAACAATCTTTTTACGGGTTAAATTTTTGATAACTTTCTTATCACCATAAACTGGATGTTTTGTGGGATGATGATCAAAAATGTTTTTTTGTAACAATTCCCATTGATAATATCTTGGTTCATCGTTAACTAAATCAATCTCTTTAAGAACAATATTTTTTTCTCTTAAAATTGCTTCTTCTGTAAATAATGAATTTTGTAACATATCTGCAAGAACGTTTACAGCTTTGATCATATGTTTTTTAAGAACTTTGATATAAAAACAAGTTCGTTCGTTCGTAGTGTAAGCATTAAATTCTCCACCAATTTTTTCAATCTCGTTTGAAATTAACCAATTAGACGGTCTTTTTTTTGTTCCTTCAAAAAGCATGTGTTCAATAAAATGGGAAATTCCTCTTTCTTTTTCTTCTTCTCGGTTACTGCCAACTTTAACAAGGACTTCTACAACTACAGAATTACATTTTTTTTGTTCAAAGATTACAGTTAACCCATTATCTAACACTACCTTTTTCATATATAATAGTATATTTTTAGGGTTTATAAATGATTTGGTAGAGTGTTCAATATATAGTTTGTTTTGCGATAGTTATTTGACATACCCTAAATCCGTTTGAGAAATTGTGTCAGGGGTGTAAATATCTGACATTTGCGAAGAGTAATCAGGATCAGTGAGTTGAATTGTTGTTGCTGGTTTTGCATTTTTCAGATTTTCTTCTTTTCTATATTTTTCTATATTATATAAAGTTCCAGTAATTGTAATTGCAAGAGCCGGGATCCCAACAAGAGTTGCTATTAATATTTTATTTCTAACTCTTTTTTCTAAAGATTCATTTTTATCCATATATTTAATATTTCATTCCAAACTTTATATTGATTCTTATCTTCTAATATATAAAATGACAAAGTTTTTAACTTCAATAATATTACAATAATATATGAAACTAAAAGCATTCCAATCCTACTTAAAAAAAGAAAAGATTAATTCAGCTATTTTTACTGAAAAAGATATTAATCTTACTTATTTTACTCAAGTTAAGCCTAGTTTTTCTTATTTGTTTATTTCTCCTAAAAAAGTTACTTTATACATTACTCAACTGGATAAAAAACCTCGACTTAAAGATATTTCAGTTGAATTTCTTGACAAGAATTGGAAAAAGAAACTTAATAAAAATACAAAAAAAATTGGTTTAAATTATGCTTCCATTACAGTGGCAGGCCAGAAAAAGTTAAAGAAATTGTTTCCTAAAGCTAAATTTGTTGATATTTCTAAGAAATTAGTTGAATTACGAGAAACTAAGACGGTTAATGAATGTAAGTGTATTATGAAAGCTTGCCAAATAACAGATTATGCTTTCTCTGAATTAATTAAAAAGATAAGAAACTTAAAAACAGAACAAGAAGTAGCAGATTTTTTAGAAAAGAAGATTAAAGAGAAAAATGGAGAATTAGCTTTTCCTACAATCGCAGCAATGGGAAAAAATGCGGTTATCCCTCATCATCAAACTTCTCAGCAAAAACTTAAACGAGGATTCTTATTATTAGATTTTGGCGCTAAGTATAAGAATTATTGTGCAGATATGTCCAGGACTATATTTTTAGGCACTCCCAATAAAAACGAAATAGAGATGTATAATCTTCTTCTAGGAGTTCAAAAAGGAGCAATTAAAGAAGTTAAGGCAGGAAAGAAATTGTTTGAACTTGATAAATTTGCTAGAAAGCAGTTAGGTAAATATTCATCTTATTTTATTCATTCTTTAGGGCACGGGTTAGGGTTAGATGTCCACGAAATGCCTTCTTACATTAAAGATAACACTCAAAAAATCAGGCCTGGACAAGTCTTTACAATCGAACCAGGAATTTACTTTCCGGGAAAATTCGGAATTAGAATTGAAGATACTATCCTTTTTGATGGTAAAGTTAAGATTTTGACTAAAAGTAGGAAAGAATTGATCAAAGTTAATATTTAGTTGAATAAGATTTATAACCATTTTCCTAATTTTACGTTTAAAATGACAATTCCAAATAATAGAGCAGCAACAGACATTGGTTATGCTTTAAGACAAGCTGAAGAAGGATTACAAATTGCTTTAAGACAGGAGAGGAATTTTCTTATTGAAATTTCTGACAGAATTATTAACCTATCTGAAAAATATCAGACCGGAGATGAAAGTAAATTAAGAGAATTACAATCATCAATAAGGAAATATGAAAGAAAAAGAACATTTTATTCTAGGGATGATGTTAAGAAAAATTCAAGAATCGAGATGATATTTGAGAATTATAACCCTAAAGTACAACCTATAATCAATATGCTTAATAAATCTTAAAAATACAAATCTCTCTTTTTAAAGCAAAACTTTTTAAATTAACTACTATTTTAACATAACATTTATAAATACACTATGGGGCCGTAGTGTAGCTTGGTCTAGCATTAGGCGTTTGGGACGCTTAGACCCCAGTTCAAATCTGGGCGGCCCCATATTTACAATTAACAAGAGGAAAATAATATGCCAACAAAAAGATTCAATGCAAGGTATGGAAGAAAACCTAAAAAGAAGTTTGCTAAAATTGAAGCTCAACAACGAGCTAAACATAAGTGCCCTTACTGTAACAAAAATGCTGTTAAGAGGGTTGCTTTAGGAATTTGGCAATGTGCAAAATGTGACGTTAAATTCGCTAGTAAAGCGTATACAATCTAGAAGGTGCTAAAAAAATGTATTATCTCTGTTTCAGTTGTGGAAAAAAAGTTGAAGACGAATACCTTGCTACTAAAGTTAGGTGCCCTTATTGTGGCGGTAAAATTCTTTACAAAGATAGAAGATCAATTGTAAAAATTAAAGCTAGGTAAAATTCAAATGAATCCTCAAGATAAAGTTAGTCAATTACAAGTTTTACAACAAAACTTACAGAATGTAAGTTTACAAAAACAACAGTTACATACGCAAGTTATTGAGATTGATTCTGCACTTACTGAACTGAAAAATACTTCTCAGGCTTACAAAATTGTAGGTAAAATCATGTTAGCTTCATCTAAAGAGGAATTAGAAAAAGATTTATTAGAAAAAAAAGAAGTTATCGAAATTAGGTTAAAAAATTTTGTTCAGCAGGAAGAAAAGTTACAACAAAATATTGACGATTTACAAAAAGAAGTAATGGAAGAACTTAAAAATAAATAAGTTTATGTTTTCTTTAATTTAAATTTTGATTTGATAAATAATGAGTTTGGTAAATAAAGTACGTCACCATTTTCTGTTTTAATTTCTGTTTCTAAGAAACCAACTTTTTCTACAATTCCTTGAATCTCTTTAATTTCAACACTTTTACCCTCTTTAATTTTACCTTTTTTCTGGATAATTATCCACCCGATAAGGTTAGGGATAATATCTTTTATCCCTACAAGGAACGTTAAAATAACTAACATTAAGATCGCTCCAGCAATTAAGTAAAGTATCCAAATTGATTTAATGTTAAATTGTTCAAGGAAAAATATTATCGTGAAAAAGTAAATTACAAAAGAAATAATGTTACTAATCCATTTTTCTAAATTATAAGTTATTCCAACTTTAGTAATTATTTTATTAAGTTCAACCTCTTTTAACACTCTTAAGAGAAACTTTTTTGCTAATACTCCTAAACTAAACCCTACTAGTAAAATAACAATTCCTATTGTGATTGTGTAAACATAAGATTGAGCAGTTTCTACAACTCCGTTAACTGCGATAGTTTCGTTGACCATATTAGTGATATCAATTGAAGGGTTTATAAAAATTGCGAAAAAGTATATAAAGCATACTTGGTTTATTGAGCATACATTATGGTTGATTATAATAAAAAAATTAAAGAATTACAGGACGAGCTTAAAAAAACTAAGTATAATAAAGCAACTCAAGGTCATATTGGGATTGTTAAAGCTAAGATTGCTCAACTTAAAGAAAAGCAAGAATCTCGTGTTTCTAAAAAAACAGGTCGGTCTGAACATGGTTATACTGTTAGAAAGTCTGGTGATGGAACAGTTCTTTTGTTAGGTTTTCCTTCTGCCGGAAAATCAACTTTATTAAATGCGTTAACTGGCGCAGAATCTGAAGTTGGTGCTTATGAATTTACTACTTTATCTGTGGTTCCAGGAATGATGGAATATAAACAAGCTAAAATTCAAATTTTGGACGTTCCAGGAATTGTTTCCGGAGCAGCTTCTGGTAAAGGGAGAGGTAAAGAAGTATTAACTGTAATTCAAAACGCAGATTTAGTATTGGTTTTAGTTGATGTTAATCATCCTGAACATTATCCAGCAATTTTAAGAGAAGTTTGGGAATCTCGAATTAGGTTGAATAAAACAAAACCACAAGTGTGGATCAAGAAAAAGTCAAAAGGTGGAATTCAAATTGGAAAAACTGTGAAATTAAACGTTGATGATGAAACAATGAAAAAAGTTTTACGGGAATTCAAATTGGTTAATGCAGAGGTATTAATCAGAAGTCCCATCGATATTGATGATTTTATTGATTGTATTGAAAGTAATAAAAAATATGTTCCTGCTTTAACTTGTATTAGTAAAGTTGATTTGGCTTCCGCTTCTAAAGTTAGTAAAGTTAAAAAAGAATTAAATGCAGACATTTTAGTTTCTGCTGAAGATGGATTGAACATCGATCAGTTAAGGGAACTGATTTTTCAAAAGTTAGATTTTATTAGAATTTATATGAAAGAACCACGTAAAGAAGCAGACATGAATGAACCAATGATCATTTATCGTGGAGCTACAATAAGGGATGTGTGTTCAAAAACCCATAAAGATTTTATTAAAAAGTTTAAGTTTGCTAGAGTATGGGGAAAATCAGCTAAACATCCAGCACAGAAAGTAAGCTTGAAACATAAACTTCTAGATGAAGACATTTTAGAATTACATTTGAATTGATTATAAACTATCTATCCAATCTTTCTTCAACTTAAACCCGTTCTTTTTTGCTAATTTGGAAATTGCTTTATCAAAACAACTGCCGTATTGAGCGGCTTTCTTTTTTCGCCAAGCGAATTCTTCAAGAAATTCTTCGGCAACTTCTCTAAGAATAACTTTTTTCTTTTCTTGAATTATTTTCCAATCCGCGGGAAGTTTCATTGCGTATTCAATTAAATTCTTGTCTAAGAAAGGCGTTTTAATTTCGATGTTTAGTTCTTTGGCTAATGTAAAATCTCTAATTAAATCTCTGCTATGCATTAGTTTTAATCCTGACCAACATTCTTCCTGAATATCTTCTGCTTGATCATGCCGTTCATAACCCGCAAAGATTTCTTCACTCCCTAAACCACTGAGGAAATAATTGATATTGTCTTCTTTACCTAATTCGGTTGCTGCTAAAATTACTGCTCCAACTCCAATATTAACTACATCGGTTTTGTTAACTGTTTTTAATATTTGGACTGTTTTTTTGATAATTTTTTCAGTTTCTTCTAAATTATAAATTTTATATTTTAAGTTTAGATTTAATTTCTGAGCAACTTTTTGTGCTTCAATAATATCTTCCGGTTCTTTAGTTTCCTCATCTTGAAATCCCACGGCGTAACAAGTAAAGTTAGCTTGTTCTTTTTTACCAATAGCGGCGATGAAAGAACTATCTACTCCTCCTGAGAAAAAAACTCCAAACTTTTCTTCTGGTAATCTTGATTTTATTGCTTGGATTAATTTTTCCCTAAGAATTGTTTTTGCTTCTTCTTTGTTTCTAATTACTTCTTGAGATTTCAGATTATCAATTACTTCAACCCAATTATCTTTAGGGATTAGTTCATTGTTTTGTATCCAGAGTTCTTCCATTTTATTCTTATTTTCCTATAAATTTATAAAATCTTGCTCTTAAAACAACATTATGAAATTAGCAGCTTTATTTACCGGAGGAAAGGACTCGGTTTATGCTATTTATTTAGCTCAAAAAGCAGGTCATGAAATCTCTTGTTTAATTACTATTCAATCAGAGAACCTGAATTCTTATATGTTCCACACTCCGGCAATAGAACTTACTGAATTGCAAGCAGAAGCGATGGAAATGCCCCACATTATTGCTAGTACAGAAGGGGAGAAAGAAAAAGAATTAGAAGATCTTGAGTTAGCAATTAAAGCAGCTCGGGAAAAGTTTGAATTCGATGGAGTTATTACCGGAGCTTTATTTTCTGAATATCAAAGTAGTAGGATTGAAAAAATTTGTCAGAAATTAGGATTGAAATGTGTCAATCCATTATGGCATAAAAATCAAGAAGAAGAAATGCAAGAATTAGTTGATCAGAAGTTTGAATTTATTTTTACTGCTATTGCTGCAGATGGTTTAAATAAATCTTGGTTAAACAAAGTTATTACTGTTGATGATTTGGAAAAACTTAACAAATTAAAAGAAAAGATTGGCAGTAATGTTGCTGGCGAAGGTGGAGAGTTTGAATCTCTTGTTCTTAATTGTCCATTGTTTAGGAAGAAATTGGTTATTGAAGATTTTGAAATTCAGGAAGACGGCGAATATGTAGCGAGAATGATTATTAAGAAAGCAAAGTTAGAATAATTACTTCTTCTTCTTCTTCTTCTTCTTCTTCTTCTTCTTTTTCTTCTTCCCTTCTAAATAACTTTTAAAGATATAAACGTGTTCCCAGACAGAAACTATTATCTCCAAGCCGATTATAATTACTGCTCCAATTAATCCTAATAAGAATAGTTGGCCGTAGAGTACATCAGTTACATATTCTAAGTTTGCTCTAACTATGGCCATTAAAATAGTAATGCCAATTATCACTAACCAAGTAATGAAAGTGTGATTTAAATGAGTTTTTACAAAATGAAAATCTTCTTTTAATGAATTGTAAGCACCTTTCTTTTCAAAAGTCATCACTGGATAAACGAATAATAGTCTTATCCCAATATAAACGAAATAAGCTAACATAAGGGGCACGAAAATAGTAATTGCTATTAAAACACTGTTGGGTAAAAGAATTAAGAGTAAAATTGCTAGTAAAATTAACGGAACTAGAGTTATTAAGTAAGATAAAACGTGAATTTTTAAAGTGGTAAAATAATACTTTTTAGCAAACTTATAACCTTGTTTTATGGAGGTTTTTCCTTTCAAGACAATATTTTTAATTAACCCATATTTCATGGTTAGGAAGAAATTATCTATTAATATCGTAATTAAAATGTAAGCAAAAAAGTATAAACTTGTTTTCCATGAAAATAAAGTGGTACTAAATATGTCAAAATCATTGTTCAAAAACATTTTACTTAAACCAGAAAGGTAAATAAATGTTATGAAGAGAATTATATTTATGGCTAAAGCTGCCAAGTTAGGATAAAAAAGAATTTTATTATTCTTTACAATCGACCAGCTTAATTCAAATAAACTTTTTACTTCTTTTTTCTTAGCCATTATTTCCGGTTAAAGAAAATAGGTATAAATAACTTTGTTTTACTTAACGAGTGGTATTTACAATAAGAAAGATTAAAATAGTTTTCTTAATTTAAGTTTATAATCATGAAAAAAAAGAGTTTGTTTTATTTGTTAATGTTAATTTCGCCGATAATAAACATTTTTCTGTTAAACGGAATGGCAATTTTAGTTTGGATTGTCTTTGTGCCTTTCTTTTTGAACATTCTTCTTTTTTATAAAGATAAGAAAAAAATAATTTTGCATGGTGCTTTTTTTTCTTTAATAACTTTACTTTCAGGATTTAGATGGATTTTTGATTATAAAGTTCATTTATTCTTTTTAGGGATGGCTTTATTTGTGGCTTTTTTTGTAATATTTTCTTTGATCTTTAGTTATGTTTACAGTTGGATAATGAAGTTGGATAAGAAAGTTAAAAATTCAACAATTAAAGTTATTAGTAATTTTGGGCTATCTTTTCTTGCTCCCGTACTTTGGGGTTTGTTACTATTGCTTTTCCCAGTTTTTGGAATTGGGGGTAGTTATTTCTTTGAATACGGGCTGTTTGTTTTCAATGCTGCTTGGTTATCTGCAACAACTGGCTTGTTTGGAATTACAGTTTTAGTAATGTTGTTTAATTCTGTTTTAACTCTTATTATCAAAAAAGTTTACTTTGAAAGAAAACATCAGCAAAAAAAGAAACAGTTAATTTCATTAATTATAATTTTATTTTTCATTTTCTTTCTTTTAAATTCAAACAGTTTGTTTGTTAATAAAGGGTTTGAGAGTCAAACGGAAATCACCGTAGCAGCGATTCAACCTAATTTTGATCAAGGTTGGAACTGGCGACGTGAAAATGCCGAAGGCATTGTTTTAGAAACAGATTTAAATTTAACTAAACAAGCAGTGGAACAAGGAGCAAAGATAGTGGTTTGGCCAGAGTTTGCTTTACCGATAGATATCATGGTATTTCGTAAACCTGCTTTTGAAACGATAAAACAGTTTGCTAAAGATAATCAAGTTAATTTGATTATTGGTACTCCAATTGATCGGTTTGAAGAAAAGTATCTTGATGCTGCTTTGTACATTAATTCTGAAGGGAAATATCTTGGCTATTACGCTTCTGGATTTCCTGGATTTTTTACCGGTAATGTTATTCCTGAACATAAAACAGAAACTTTTAGTTTTTACATTGCTGAAAAAGAAATTAAAGTTGGAACAATAATTTGTTATGAAGAGTTTTATGATTTAACTGCTAGGGAAATGAAAAATGCGGATGCAGATTTATTAGTTGCGCTTGTTAATAACCATGAAGTTAGGGGTGGAATTTGGCAAGCCAGTTTATATTCAAAACATCGGGCAACTGAAAATAGTTTACCTTTAGTAAGGTCTGCTAACACTGGAATTTCGCAAATAATTGATAAAGATGGGAAAGTGTTAGACAAATTAAGTAAAAGTCAGGCGGGATTTGTTATTAAAAAAATTTTAATTTAGCTTTTTTAAAGTTTCTCTTATTAGTAATATTTATAAATAAAAAAGTAATTGTACTTATATAAGAGATGATAAATAAAAAAAGAGGGGTAATTTTAGTAGCTTTAGTTGTATTTCTTTTAGTCTTCTCTCTTTTCGGTTTAGCAGAAATTATGATTAATGAACGTGTAGGGAATTATATGAATTTAGGTTCTTCTGATGATGATGGTGGAGCCTGTGATGACATTTGTAAGGCAATAAGTGGGGTGTCAAAAGAAATTAGTTTAATAGATGACCCTGAAGGTATTGGTTGTCGTGCTAAATGGTGTGAAAAGGATAAATATACTGATGAGTGTATTAAAGGTTATTTGTCGATTGGAACTTTAATGTATCCTTTTTGTCAAGAGAATATGTTTAGTGCAAGTAGTTTTAGCCAAAAATCTCAAACCGGCAATAATGATGGTAATTCTGACAGAATAAAGTGTAAAGACTTCAAAAGTCATGATGAAAAAACTTACATCTGTTCTTCCGATAATAATTGGTACGGTTGCAGTTTAGAAGAAGATGCACCTGACGGTCAAGGGACTTTAATGTGGTCAAAAGATCCTGACACCGGTAAGGATATTGTTTATAATTGTACCACTCATGATAAAGTTGTTTCAGGAGGATTTGATGATATTCCGGCTTGGGAAGAGATTGATGTCGACATGGATCATGATGGTTATACGGTTAAAGCGGGCGATTGCGCGGACAATCCTTTTGATCCAGATTTACAAGCTTCAGATAAATGTCCAGATTTTGAAGAGGGACAAAGTTGTGTATATCCTAAACACGCAAAGTGCGCGGTTTGCATTAATCCTGGCGCGCCAGAAGTTTGTGGTGATAAAATAAATAACGATTGTGGCGGTTCTGAAGGTTATGGTGAACCCGTAGATGAGTTAGAAGGAGAAACTTCTGATAGTTGTGATAATAATCGGGAATCTTGTGAAATGCTTGACGGTCAAACTAATACTTTTAATCAACAATTTTCTTGGTTAAAAACTGGTGTTGATGAAGTTGGTTATTGTTGTGGATTTCATGGTGTAGAAGAAGATTTAGGTAAAAGTCTTGAAAATGATGACGGTTCTGGTGGATATTTATGTTTAAACCAGCAGCAAGAATTGGTAGGCAGAGAAAACGATTTACCTTCCTGGGGTGCAAGTGAACTTTCTGGCGAAGAAGCTGCTGATGAAGCTCCATCTAATCCTGGTGGAACATGCGCGGATTGGTGTTGGGTTAGCCCTATTGGCGATGCTAAATTTGAAATCTTTACTATTAAAAAACCAGGTCAACCACATTATGATGTTTTTTCAGATTCTCAGCAATGGCATGAATGTAATCAGAATAATTTAGGGGAATTATTTATGGGTAATAATCCTTCTGTGGATACTCAACTTGGTAACCATTTTTATTGTTATCAAGAAGGAAGTCATTGGAGTTGGGCAGAATGTTTTGGTCAAGGAGAGGATAAACATTATAACAAAAATGTTAAAGGCAGGAATGCAGGAGAAAGTCTTTATGCCTTGTATTTAGATAGTGCTGAAGAAAACGCAAATGAAGGTGAAAAAATAATTTCTGGTCAACTAATTAAAATAAATTCTGCAAAAGGTGCTTTTGATAAGTTTTATGAAACATTTTATGAAAGACATCCTTACTTTGATTTTTATGGTTATGATGAATTAAACTTTTTCTTAAAGTTTGTTGATGATAGCGGAAATGTTTTAACTGGAGATAGTACTGATTTAAAACTTCCTGCCAATGTAAAATTAAAAGTTTATGGTCCTAAGTCCACTAATGGAGAATATACAGTTTATTATGAAGAAAATATTTTAGGTTATATTGTTAACGGCCCTTATTTTACTGAAGATGGCTGGATGCACATTAAAGTTCCAATTCCTTCCAATTTGAAAGCAGTTTCCAACTTAGAACTAACTCCCGAGTTTTCGGTTAATAATTTAATGATAAAAAACATTTATTTAACTCGTTCAGGAGAATCAAGTCCTGTTTGTTCGGGTGAGGATGACATTAAACGTAGTTCATGGTTATCTTCGTTTGATGATGGAGATAGTTCTTCAAATATTAATGGAGAAAAGATGTGTAAATCTTATTATGGTGAAGATGCTTGGTTAGGAGACGATCAAATTGTTAAAGAAACAGGAAGATCATGTTGTGGCAATAGTCCGTTTGAATATTATTCGGGGACGAGTGCAACTAACACGGGGTGTTGGAATTCTCAACCAATAGCTTCTGGGGAAACGATTATGGATGTTGAATTTATGGTGGCTTATAAAGATAAAAATGTTACTATTAATTATCCAACAGAAACAGTTCAATATTCTGTTGATCATGATCGAAGCGGGTTTAGTTCTGGTGTTGGAGAAATACAATTTCAATGTCCTGATTTTGGAGGTTATAGTAGTCTTTTTATTTCTAATGGATGCGTGGGGCAGTTAGTTAATTCTCCTTTTGATCGTTGTGAGTTTAATATCTTTACCGGAGGAAAAGCAAGTGCCTCCGTTAATACTGCCACCGATAGTTCAACTACTACTACTGTTAATAAAGGGGATTTTACAGAATTGTCATCTTCGGGAATAGATTCTGGCGCTCCTACAGTTATTGGATTGCCAGAAATTAAGATTGATGTGGGTGCCAACTTAGTGTATTGTTATGATAACGTTTTACAAAACAATCAACCAGTCGGATGGGATAATGTTATCGTCGTAGACGAATTTAGCGAAATGATGCCAGATCCCCATAAAATTTATGTTAGTGAAAATTTCCACGGTTCTTATATGTGGATAGAAGACGTTAAAGAAGGAAACTCACAATCAAAATCATTAAGTTTATTAGATTCACCATTAATCTTAGAAACTTTTGAAATTGACAAATCAATTTATCTTCAACCCGGAGGAGATTATGAGGGCAGTTTCAAAGTTACTTACCCGTCTAACGGTGCCATAGATTTAATGTTTTTTGATTCTGCTTATGGTTCGACCTTAGAAGAAGAGTTTGATGTTAATGAATTGAATGAAGGGAAAAATATAATTTATTTAGTCGCTAGTATGAATGAGAAGTATAACATTGAATCTGATGTGATTGAATCTGGTCATGTAGAAACATTACATTATTCTTGTGCTGAAGATGAATGTTTATATCCGTTACCAGGTCATCCCCCGTACAGTTTAAAAAATATTAATCCAGAGATGTACGAACTTTATTTTGTTAAAGGTCACAATCCTGAGAAAGATGAAATCCCTGTTGGAAAATCTCCAAAAAATTTCCAAAATTATGGGAATGTTAAAGTTAAAAAAATATCTCAACAAATAGTTTACCTTAACCCTGAATCTGGTAATGATACTGAACCTGTTGAAGGTCAACGTGGTTTTTATGGATGTCAAGCTGCTGATTATATTGAAAAATTTTTACCTAATACATTAAATTATGAAAATTTACCCTACTGTTCCATTAAAGAAAATTTGTTTTGTTCACCTTCATTAACACACGAATCTGGTAAAGAAAAGTTTACAACAATCAATTCCTGGAGTGCAGAAGGAATTGAAGAAGTTGGTTACCAAAATCCTGATCCTAGTGAAGAAAATATTTCTGATTTTTATGATGATTTACAATTAGAGTTGAGAACACAACATTTTGATGCAACAGAAAGAAACTATTCTGCGCCAGTTTTACCAGCAAGAAACGTAATCTCTAATGCTGAATTTAGTATCGCGGGTGATGTGTTACCTCATTGGGAATTGATAACTCCGCAAGGAACAATTAAAGATGATGAAAAAGAAAGAACAGAATCAGTAGATTCAGAAACTGCTAAAAAAGTTATCATTAAAACTGGCGAAACTTTAAAATCTGAACGGATTGCGGTTGATAAATTTGTTGACTTTTACTTTTCTGCAAACTCTTCTCCAACAACAGAAATAACTTTAGTAGATAAAGATGGTAATTCTCAGTTGGCATTATTACCCAAATTTAATAGTAAAAATGCTTCTTACTTGATCATTGAATTTAAAGGTCCCGGTGAAGTGTTCCAACCAATGTTACAAAAAGTTGATGACTTAGGTACTACAGATTATTATTATAATGTTAACCATCTTGAAAGATCTGCAGTGGCTTGTTGTCCAGAAAATTTTTGTTGGAACGGTTATGCTTGCGTTGAACCAATGCAAAGTTTAACATCTTTAGCAGAACATATCGATGAAGGTCGAGATTATCGTTGTGTTGATGGAGAATGGAAATATCTTCCAGTGCAGTTTGATTGGAACATGGAAGGTTGGGGTTTCTGTAGTCAACCTAACCAATGTTTTGTGTTAAGTTCATACTTGGGCGCTAGTGACGATTATTCAGCAAGCGACTTTTATGAAGGTAATTATCCCACTTGTATTAATGATAGTAATTATGTCCTTGACCATTATTGTGAAAATGGTAATTGGACTAGTAGAACTAAATTTTTAACTGATAAACTTTTAGAAGTTGCAGAATCTAATGAATATATTTTGTACTGTTCACATTATCAAGATACGTTATTAAATACAGAAAATAAAGAAGTTTACATTGCTGGAGAGAATCCATATGCGCAAGAGAAAACTCAGGATGTGGGTGATACTTTATTAGGTAGTGCTGAACCCGAAACTGGTTTTGCTTGTTTCCCTGGTCTTTCTGATCCGGAAGGAAAACGGTTAGTTCCAGAAAAAGAAAATACTTGTATTAACAACGTTTGTATTTTGAAATATAAAGAAGGTGGTAAATTTAAAGTTGCTTTCGCTACTACTCTTAACAAAGAAATCACTTCTGAAGATTCGTTCTTGATTGCTTTAGATGTTGCTCAGGATAAACTTAACGAAGTTTGTCAATCTAATAGCAGTGATAGTTTTGTTGCTTGTGATTTAAGTGGTACTGATTTAGAAGGAGATTTATGGTACTCTCCTGGTCCGAATGCAATCATTTATGGTAAAGAAGGAATTCAAATCTCTCCTACATTCTTTGGTAAAGTTGTTGATTGGTTCAAAGATTTATTCGGTGGAGAAAGTGAACTTTCTGATGAAAAGAAGTTCATTACTGATGCTCAAAATGTTCGAGATGTTTATTTCTTGAAAAAAGGTGGTAAAACTATCCGGGCAGTACAGGAATATGTTGGCACTCAGCAAACTTTAATCGCTGAATATGAAAACTTTGAAACGCCAATTTGTGATTATGTTAATCATATTCAATTACCACCAGAACTGGAAACAGAATTGTTAGAAAAGATTTCTGAAATGGAAGATTTAAGTTGTACAGTCGATGGAACTAAACAGAAAGTAGAAATGGTTGGCGGACTTGACTATTTCTGGCCACAGTTAACTGGTAGGTTAAGGGTAAACGAAGAAAAATAAGAAATAAAAAAATTAATTCTTTCTATTTTACAATAACGTAAAACTTTTGAATGTTACCATAAGATTCGGCGCCATTCATGAACACTTGTGCTTTAAAGATGTACCTGCCATCAACTGCGGTGTTAGGAACATTAACCATGATTGATTCTTTATGGTGTTCATTCTCAGCAATGGTTGTTGGTTCATCATTATATAATAACCAGTCTAATATTTCTGTTTCTTCATTGGGTTTAATATCAACAATTTCATCATTAGAATTAATAAATTTTGAAAGTCCTACCACAATGTTAAAATCTGCTTTTTCAGCAATGTTTAAAATTCCCATTCCAAAAACATGACCTTCGTCTTTAGGGATAGTTATTGAATTTAATGGCAAAGCTACTCTTTCACCTTGATTAACTAATAATCTTTCTAATTCTTCATTTGTTTTTGAATCAAGTTGACCTTTAATATCTTCTGCACCACCAATAAATTTGTAGAGCATCGTAATCCCGCTTCCTAAAATTACTAATGAAATAATAACAACCACTAAAGTATTGATGGAAAGTCCAATTGCTGCTTTTTTGTTTATTTTTACCATTTTATATCTTACATCCCCAAAAAGTATATAAATAATCGTTACTATCATTGAGTTATATAAATTTCATGGGGTGGAATTAAATGAGTTTAGAAAAACTAACTTATCAAACTGTTAATGAAAATTTGTCTTTGTTTAAGAAATTAGGAACAAAATTAAAGAATTCTTGGAGTTATACATCAACACAATTAGCTACTTTAACTATTGCCAGTGTCTTGGCATTTTCTTGTGCTGGTTCTAGCGGGGCAGAACAAGAAGGTTGTAAAAGTAATTCTGATTGTAAAGGTACCCGTATTTGTTATCAAAGCGAGTGTGTTTCTCCAGAAGAAGTTCCTGCAGATACTTTTGTTAATAAAAAAGATACTTATAATCCAAAAAAAGATACTTATTCCCCTCTGGATACTGTTTCTCAAAACGATACTTCTATCCCGGATAAAGATACCTCTGAACCAGATAAAGACACTTATTTTCAAGATAATTTAGATGATGTTTGTGAATGGCAATGTGATAATGGTAAATGTATTTCATCTAGTTGGGTTTGTGATGGTAAAGATGATTGTAGTAATGGCGAGGATGAAGCGGAAGGTATTTGCGGTTCTTCAGGAACTGGTAGTTACTGCGATTCTTGTAATGATGATTCTGATTGTCAAGAGGGGATGAATTGTAATGGTTGGATTGATGACAATGGTGATGACCTAGCTTCTTTTTGTACTGAAAATGAATCTTGTAATTCCAATTCTGATTGTGGTGGAAATTATGTTTGTGGTTCTGAAACCAATGATTGTGTTCCAGAAATAAACCTTGTTTGTAAAAACGATGATGTCTGGATGAAAGATTCTTGTAATAATTGGCTTGCTGTTTACAATAAGTGTGAAGGTGATTCTTATTGTTCTCAAGATAAGTGTATTGGTTATGATTGTGCTGAATTGATTAATTGTATATCTTCTGATTGTGCAGCGGATGATTTGGATTGTCAACAAAGTTGTGTGGATAACTCTTCAGTTGCAGCCCAATATGATTTTAACGATTTAATGAATTGCATGGCTAATAATAATTGTTTTGAGGGTGACCAGGCACAATGTATAGAAATTAATTGTCTTGATGAATATAATCAATGTCTTGATCAATAATTATGAGGTATAAAAAATGTCAGATTTAGAAAATAAATTATCTTTATTTAGTAGGATTAGAAATAGTACTACTACAAAACTAGCAACATTATTCACTGCAGCTACTTTTGCTTTTGCTACTTGTGATTCGGGTAGTAGTTCTTCAGGAAAGTCTTGTGCAGACGATTACGATTGTCCGGGCGTACAGTTATGTGTTCAAGGACAATGTCAAGGGGAGGGACAAAGTTGTGATGATGATTACGATTGTCCTGGCGATGAATTATGCGAGAGTGGTGTTTGTATCGGTGGAAGTTCACAAGAAACAAAGTATGTGCAATCAGAAAAAAAAGTTACTAATTCTTCTGGAGAACTTGAATTTACTCTTAACGGTGAGAATGTTCCCGTAAAAATAAAAAACGAAAACGGCGAAGGTTTAGAAGGAATTACAGTATATCTTTCACATAAAGGAAATAAAAATATTTTGGTCTCAGTTGATCCGCAAGGCAATCATTTTCCTGAAGCTACTGATTTTAATTTAACTTCTACAGATAATTATGCTTTAACATTAAGTGAAGAGGTAGAACAACAACAACAACCATTGGTTGGAATAATTGCTTTAATAATGGGAGTAGCGACTTTAGGTTACAAAATCTATAAAGAAGCTACTAAAACGCAATGGGGAGACCTTCTTGAAGAAGGTAAAGATGTTAACAAATATTGTATGACTCTTGAACAAATGCAAAATGATTACATTGATGTTCCGGCAGGTTTGATCCTTTTAGCAGCAGAAAAAGCTGGTTATGATACTGAAGAAATTAAAAATTCTGTAACAACTCCGCTTAAAGAAATATTTGAAATGTATATCCAAACTAAATATGGCACTCATGAAGGTTATGAAGTTTGGTCACCGAAGGAGGCTGTTAGTCTTTGTGGAGGTAATTATGATGGGGTTGTCTGCGATATTACTACAGAATCACTTTCACAGAATGTTTGGAACCCTAACGGAGTCCCTGTTTGGAAAATTAACGGTTATTGTCAACCAAAATCAAGTTGTGTGCCTCAGACAGAAGTATGTAATGGTAAAGATGATGATTGCGATGATGAAATTGATGAGGGTAATGTTTGTGGTTCTGATTGCGAGCCAGAAAAATCTTATACCTCTTGTCATAACGGAGATGTGTGGTGGTTTGATAATTGTAACAAACATTCTTCAATAGATGAATCATGTGGAAGCAATGAATATTGTGAGGACGGTGAATGTAAATTGGAAGAAAATACTTGCGTGGATGAATGCAGTTCCCCCTGCTTATTTTATGATGATTTCTGTGGGGCCTCACTAGATCTAAAGAAATGGGGGGTTCTAGAAGGTTCAAATCATGTTTCATCCGAAAAATTAATAATGGAAGGATATAATATTATTTCAACAAAAGCAGATTTTAGTTCTTCAATTGGAGAAGATTATTCTTTAACATATCGTGGGAAATGTGATTGGGCTAATGGAAGCTGTTCAGTCCACATTAAAAGTTTAATCGTCTCATATTCTTTTTACGGAAACAATCAAATTCTATTTACTTGTAACAAAGAGAATACCTCGATTGATGGTGGTAGTTATAACGATAAGTGGATTACTGTAAAATTGGAGAAAAATGGTGATCAAGGTGCTTTATACATTGATGGATCACTTAAAAAATCTATAACTTGTTCGGGTAATCCCTCAGCAACGAATAAAATTTCACTAAAGGTAAGTCCTCTTAATAGTACCGGGAATTTTCAAATAGATCACATAAAGTTAATAAATTACAAATATTAAACAGGTTGTTTATCATCCCACTCATTTAAATTAACAGAGATGTTAAGAAAAATTAACTTTTTTTCTTATTAACAATTTGTTAGTAACCTCAATATCACAACAACTTTTATAAGGTATTAAATAATTATTTTAAGAAGTATGAGAAAAAAGAGGGGAGATAGAACTATTTGGCAGAATAAAGCTAGAAAGAAAAAAGCACAGATTACTGTGTTTATGATTATTGGGATATTACTTCTTTTTATGTTTATTTTTATGATCAAATTGACTAGTACCATTAAAACCAGTCAATTAGAAATGGAAAAAGAAAAAGTTTTTACTAAAGCTTTCAAGAAGGAAGCAATGCGAATTTTTATTGAAGATTGTTTAAATGATGAACTTGAACGTGGTTTAATTTTGCTTGGTAAACAAGGCCGGATTTGGGATGATCAACCAGGAGGTAAAGTTTCTTTTTTAGAAGGTTATTCAGGAATAACTTATTTACCTGGCGAGGAAGGAGGCAGAGTTTATTATGGAATTAATCAAGAACATTATAACTTTTTTAATGCTTACCCTTGTGCTAACGAAACTTTTTCACCACACTTTTGTCAGTACCAATTTCCAAACATTAATCTTGGTTTTGGAACTTTGGGTTTGAAACCAAACACTATTGAAAGCGATTTAAAAAATTATTTAATTGACAAAACTATTCTTTGCGTAAATAATTATACTAAAACTAACATTTCTAGTAAAGCTAAAATTGAAACTACTAAAATGAAAATGAAACTTGACCTTCAGGACGAAGGGATTAGTGTTAATGTTGATTATCCTTTAAAATTTGTTTTGGGTGGTGAAGAGTTTTTTCATTTATCTACGTTTGATTTTTTTTATCCCACTCAATTTAAGAAACTTGTTTCTGCTACTGTTGGTAAACCTTTAGAGAATGATTACAAATTTTTAGATTTTAATTATAGTCAGGAAGTTTTAGAAAATCATTATTTTACTTACGCTAATCCTGTCCAATTTGCTGGTTGTGAAGAAAATAAAAATTATTACTTATGTAACCGAAGTATTCTTAACTATAACAATTACAAAAATTTGGCAGTGGATATGCAAAGTGAAGAGTTGCCTAATGGTGATAATATTTATACATTTACTCCTGCATTACATACCATTATCAATAAACCAATTCAATATTTTTTCCGGATTGCTAGACAGAACCGAGCACCGGCATTAGATTATGTTAATCGTTCTCAATGTATCGGAGGGGGGTATGATTACTTAGTTATCAAAGACGAAGATTCTTCATTTGGAGAAATTAATATTAGTTTATTTGCTTTAGACCCTGACGAAGATAATGTTAGTTTTAATTTTGAAGATTATTCTCCAATTAATCCAACAGAAATTAGTGAGAAAGATTTTTATGTTAGTAAAAATGATTTGGATATTTTACCTGCTGGTTTCTATAATCTTACTGCTAATTCTAGCGATGAACACGATTTAAATGACTGGCAAACTGTAAGAATTTTGTTTGATCAACCAATGACGATGAACCTTTCTTTATCTCACCCTTATGAAGATTTAGTTACTTTTTATGGTGGCGTTTATTTAGTTTCTAATGAAGATCCTGCTTTTGTTAACATTACTTTACCTGAAGGTTCTTTGGATGCTAGCAGAGAGGTTATTATTAATTATAACAATCAGGAAAATAGTGAAAATATCTTTACTGTCTTACCTGTAAATCTTTATGGGCAAAATAATTGTTTTAGTTTTCCGTGGGCAAATACGCATCCATTTTGTCATATTGATGATTATAATGAAGAGGAACTTAATGATTGGAAAACTTTACTTGATGAAGATTTAGAGTTTGGAAATTTCAAAGAAACTACTGAATTTGGTTTACTTAACCTTTCATTATCTTCAAGTTATTGTGAAAGTTTTAACAGTACTAAATCTGTAGAAATTCCTGTTGTTGTTAAAGCTTGTCTTCCACACCAGAATCCCGAATATCCTTTTGCTTATAATCCGCAACACAAGTATCACCAGTACCAATTTGGGATTGATGAAACTAATAATAACTTAACTAATTTTAGCGATTTTAAAGATCTTAATCCAGCAGTAAATCCTTACGAATCTACACACAGTTGTTGTGCTGGCCAGCCTGACAATCCATTTGGTTGGAAATTAAAAACTGAAAATGATACGCCCTGTTTTGAGAATCCTTTAGATGGTTGTTACAATGGCATTACGGGGTTCACTAATTTGGATAATTATGGGGGTTATCTTTTAGAAGAAGAGTTTAGGTATTGTGATGGTTTGCGAGGTAATACTTGTCAAGGTGAAAGGAAAACTAAATTAATTAACAGTACTATGATTTGTGGTTATAATGATGATCCCAATTATCCTGGTTGTGAAGATATTGCTGAAACTTGTCAGGGTGAACTTTCTTTTTCATTAATTGAAAACGAAGGTTGGTGTCACGGAAAGATGGGTTGTGACATTTTTTGTACTTCTGCAATAACTTATACTGGATTAGAGCCAAACACTTACTTCCCTTCAAAATATATTAATAACGAAGCAGAAAAAATTCAATTACTTGACGAAAAAGATAACCCTAATTTCCCTTTTAAGTGTGGTTGCAGTTCTTCCAATGAAGGAAAACCTTGCGATACTAATTTTGACGGTTCTTTCGAAGGTACTTGTAAGAATGGCGGTTGTTTTACGGAAATTTGTGACCCTGGCCAGCTTGCTTGTGATAATGAGAAAAAGAATATTGTTGAATGTAACGACGAAGGAACAAAATTTGAAATTAAAAGTTCTTGCGCTAGTGGTGAATTTTGTTCAGGTGGAGAATGTCAAGAGCAAGTATGTGTTCCTAGTGGACCTCTTTGTTTTAATGACGAGATAGAAAAATATTATAATCAAAAGTTTGATGATGAAGGTCTTTCTGATGATGAAAAAGAAACAGAGAAAGAAAAACATAAGGGTGATGTATTTGTTTGCGAGGAACCAGGTAGTGGTTATACTGAGAGTGAATGCGAATCTGGTGAATCTTGTAGTGGAGGAGTTTGCACTTAAAATGAAATCCTTCTATTTTAAATCTTGGATATTTGTTTTAGTTTCATTGCTACTTATTCCATTCATTCAAGCAGAATCTGGTTGTTTCCTTTATCCAGAAAGTGTTTTTTATTGTACTGATTTAGATTTTAATAAAGCAAATGAAGAATGCGTTTTAGCAGGAGATTGTCAATTGCAAGAAGTATATTTTTCTAATCAAAATTGTCAAGATGCTAATCAATTTCCTCATTGCCAAAAAGTTTTTTGTAAAAGTTCTTGCACTGAAGAATATTTGGGTAAGTGTAATGCCGGTGCTGTTCCTGACAATGGTGAAGCAGAATGGTGTTCTGCTGGTTGTTGCCAATTTAATTCTTATGCGGGAGATTATTGCGGTTATAAAAAAAATAAGTGGCTTTGCGAAATAGATGCAAAAAACAAAGATACTACTCAATTCAGTTTTGATAATCCTCTTACTCAACAACAATGTTTACAAAAATGTTCTCAATTATCTGGGTTAGACCCAACAGTGGAATTGGAAGAAGTTTCTGAACCAATAATTTTGCCTGCTTTATTGTCTGAGGTCAATCCCATAACTGATTCTTCTGCAATAGTAGAAAATGATGATGTCCAAACTATTTCTCAAACTAATCAGCAAAAAGTTGAACTCCCTCAGTTAGATTTGAGCATTGGAAAAGTTTGGATGTTATTTGTTATTTTTGGCATTATTGGTTTTATTATTTACATTCATTTTAAACAAAAAAGTTTTGCCTCATTAAAAAAGAAAACTGAATCTCCTGTTTCAAAAAAAACAAACACTGAAGATTATTCTGAATTTAAAATTCATCCCGAACTTTACAGCTGGGGAAACTTCTTTTCTACTAATCCTGAAAAGAAAAATATAATTAAAAAAATTAAAGAAAAAAGAAAACATAAATCTAAAGAAAGGAAAAGGCAAGACTTTTTTACTGAGTTTGGATTAGATTATCCTAATCTTAAACCTAACGAGTTTGAAAAGTTAAAAAAATTAATAATCAAACAAAAGTTTAGAAAGAAAACTTTACCAAAAGAAGAAATTAAAGCTTTAGAAAAATTGGAAAAATTAATTCGTCCCATAAAAAAAAATCAGGGAAAAGAAAAACAATCCCCGGAACAAGTAAATAAAGTTAGTGAAAAAGATCGGAAGCGGGCAGAAGAAATTAAAAATGTGATATCTAAACTGAAAAAGATTGTAAAAAAAAGTTAATATTTAAGAAAATTTCTTAAACTCATTTCTCGGAACATTTATAAACAAATACTATTTTATTTAAACGTATATTAAATGATTAGTAAAAAAAGAGGTTTGATTTTAGTAGTTTTATTTTTGTTTATCCTATTTTCTACTGTTTACTTATCTTATTCTCAAGAAGAAGGGGGTTCAATTTCTGTAGTTGAAGGTTGTTATGTTTATCCACAAGCTAGCGAAGATTTGTATTGTGTTGCTGGCGTAACTAATCAGGAAGCTCAAGATGATTGTAATAATTGTGATTTGAACGAACATTTTATTCCTAATTCTGATTGTTCAGAGATTGATGATTGTCAACAAGGTACTTGTAATACTGATTGTCAGATTCATAGCAAAGGTAAATGTACTCAGTTAGGCGGAGAAATTATTGTTGATGAAGATTATGATTTATGGTGCACGCCCGGTTGTTGTAAAATTGAAAAAATAGAATTTTGTCAGTATGGTTTAAATAAGTTTCAATGTGATGATAAAGCTAAAAAACAGTTATCTAAATACAATCTTAATGATATAATTTTTGTTAATCCTTTTGGAATGAATCCTGATACTTGTACTACTACTTATTGTGGTGTAACAACTGAAAAAGGTGAAATTTCTGGATATATTTTTAACGAAGAAGGTCAACCCCTAGCGCAAACAAAAATTGTTCTTGAAGGTGCAGAAAAAGAATTCACTTCAGATAATTCTGGGAAATATTCTTTTACAGAATTAAATACGGGGAGTTATGCACTTAAAGTGAACTTAGAAGGGTATTCGTCTTTATCTCATTCAGTTCTTTTAAGTCCTGGCGAAACATTGAACAAAAATATTACTTTAACGGTTTCAGTGGGTGTGGCTGAAGTTTATGGTGTTGTTGAAGATGATAGTAATCAACCTGTTTCGGGGGCAACAGTTTCTTTGACCGGTCCAACCGGAAATAAAGTTTATTCAGATGCAGAAGGAAAATATCAAGTTATAGATTTACCTTCCGGCCAGTACATTTTTACTGCCAGTAAAATTGGTTATCAATCTGAAGAAAAACCATTAACATTAGCAGCAGGAAATTTCAGTTTAAATTTTAAACTTAAAAGTGCAGATTTACAAGGAGTCAAAGGTAAAGTATATTTGGATACCAACAATAATGGCGAACTTGATACTGGTGATAAGTCTACTTATGGGGCAAAAATTTATCTTGACGGAAATTTTAAAGGATATTCAAAATATCCTGATGGGTCTTATGAAATTGAAGTTCAAGTTTCAGATGATGAAACTGGAGAAGCTGTTGAACATGAGATCTCTGCAACTTATCAAAATTATAATTTTGAACCACAAATTGTTAGTGTTTCCTCAGGACAAGCCATTGAAAAAGATTTGTTCTTAACAACTTACATTGGAGAGTGTAGCGAAGAAGGTGATAGTCCACAAAAAAATGTTGAAGAATTTTCTATCAGTCCCGTTCTTGGAAAGAAGGAAGTTAAATTACAATGGAAAAAACCGTGTCCGGAAGTTATTGGTTACATCATTAATAAAAACGGTGAGTTCTTTGCAGGAGCATCACCAACAGAAAATTCTAAAGTTGATGCTGATGTTGAATGGGATAAAACTTATACTTACACCATTATTGCTGTTTATGAATCTAGTTTACAGTCTGAAACTGCTAACGAACAAACTATTACTTTAGGTAATAAAGATTGTCAATCTCGTTACCATGAAGATACTGGCTGGGAAACTTTTTGTATTGTTGGAGTTAAAGAAAAGCGTAAAACTGTTTACACCTGTAATAACGAGAATCAGATTATTCAATCATTAAATTGTGCAGAACGAGACGCTTCCGGTGAAGATTATTATTGTGCTCGGATTGGGGCAAGGGATGCAGAATGTAAAAGTGCGGGTGCTTGTCAAACATTTTCTGATCCTTTCGGCCTTTATTACGAATTTGAAACTTGTTACGGTAATTCTAATCCTTTAGAAGACGGAGCAAAAAATTATTGTTATTACGATTCTACTAGTACAATTACTGACCAATGTAATAGTTGTAAAGAGGTTGAAAGTTGTTTTGATTATCAGAGTAAAGATGCTTGCGGGATTAATAATTGTTTGGGTAACAAATGTGTTTGGAAAGATAGTGCAGAGGTAAGTGTAATTAGTTACGATTTATTATTCCTTGGGATGGAAGTTCCAGAATTAGTTACTGAAGAAACCGGTGCTGGTTATTGTGTTGAAGAAGAATATGATCAAGATGATCAATGTTCATTGTGCAGTTCTCAAGCAACACTTTTTGAAAATTATTATTGTACTGCTGAAGTATGTTCTGCTTTAGGAAGGTGTTTTTCTAATCCAACCCATAAAGCTACCCCTTTAAGTTCTTGTGATGCTTGTGGTGATAATCCTGATGAAGATGCTAATTGTTATGCTTACAATACGGGACTTGAATGTAATGGTGAACAAAATGTTAAAAAAAATCCGTTCGGAGAAATAACTCTATCAAACGATCAATGTGATTGGGGCAGATGTTTATGGGAAGGTATTCCTGGCGGAGCGGGAAGTTGTATTAAAGATGGTGATGGTAATACTGTAAGTGATTGTGAAATATTCACTAATCCTGGCGAGAGAGTTTCCTGCCAAATGGACCATTCGTCACCACAAACAAAAATCATCCCGGAGGGAATAAATACTGTGTCTCATGCTTATTCAAACTTAACTTTTCAAGGTAGTGATGATAATCATGAATATTCTAATCAAAAAAATAAAATGGGCGTTTTAGGGTATTGTTTAGTGAGCGCTGATCCGAAAGCGCAAAGTTTTTGCGCTACTGAAGATTTTCAAGAAGTTTCTTACCCCGGTAAACTTACTGATGAACTGGTCGTTGTTAATTTAATTAATTCCAGTTTTTTACAGAATAAACCAATTAATGGTAAAACTTATCGGATAAAATTTTATTCAAAAGATAAATATTTTAATCAAGAAGAAATTCAAGAACATTTTGTTTATGTTGACAATGTTTTACCACAATTTGAGATTAATGAAAATATTGATACTATTGCAGATGTTACTACTTTAACTGTTTATTTGGACGGAATGAACGAACTGATGGATTGTTCATTTGATTTGAAACAGATTGTTCCTTCCGGAGGAACATTTTCAAAATCTGCTGCAGCCGATCAAGAGGAAAAGTTAGTTACTTTTGATAATCTGAAAGGTGTCAATTTTGATCTTAACGTAACCTGTACAGATAAACAGGGGAATGTTAATGTTAAAAGTAAAAGTTATACATTTGATTTAGAACAAAATATTGATATTGTTTATCCCTTGCCCGGCGGAGCTGTTGCTGAAACTGAAATAGAATTTCAAGCAACAACTTCTGTAGGGGCAACTTGTGCTTTATATTTATCTGCCGATAATGAAAAAGTTGCCGATTTTATTAGTGATGAAGAAGGTAAAGAACATCAAACTTCTCCCGTCTCTGTTCCTATTGAAAAAACTTATTCATCGGAATATAAAATTGTTTGTAATGAGCTTCTTGCAGAGGGTGCTTATGAAGATTATTTTGATTTCACTATAGATTTCACTCCTCCGTCTGTGCAAATCATTTTAATGGAAGGTGGACGTGAAGAATTACCTACTGCTTACAATTGGGAAGAATTTTTTATTGAAACTGTTTCAGTAGATTTTGATTGTTCTGCGGAAGGTTTTGATTGTGATAAAACTTATTATTGTCTCGGAGATGGGTGTGAATTTATTGGTAATGCCGGTTATGAAGAGTACACAGAAACTTTAGAATTAAAAAATTCAAGCAAGATTTGTTATTATTCAAAAGATAGTGCTAATAACCCAGTTTATCAACCAACGTGTGGAAACTTAATTATTGATGGTTATGGGATCTCTTTAGAAAAACCTCAACCATATTATTATCTTGATAACGTTTTTGGAATTAGTAATTTACCAGAATTTGAATGGCAGTTTTTTACTAAAGTGCCGACAAACATTTGTAAATTTGATTTTTCACCTAATTTTAATTATAATGATATGCCCGGTTTTAAAATTTTAGAAGCAGGTGCAGATAACCGTTATACTTTACCTGATTTTCCTAAAAGTACGGGCAGTTCAGATTATGATGATGATGGTGGGATAAAAGCAGTTTATATTCAATGTGAAAATGGAGAGGGAGAAATTGGACCAGAGGCTAAATTGTATTTGGAATATGATCCTACCGCTCCAGAAATTACTGAAGCTTATGCAGATCCAGATCCTCTTGTGGAAGGTAACAAAGTAATTTTGTTTACAGAAACTGATGATAAAACTTTATGTAAATATAGTGATGCTGGCCATACAGATTATCAATCAATGAATCTGGCATTTCCTGGAAGTGAAGCAGATCTTCCTGCAGCGGATTCTGGGATTGATAAATTATTATATCAGAACCATCAAATGGATTTTTATGTTAATACTTTTACTGGTTTAACAAACGAGTATGAATTTAATACTATTTGTAAAAACGGTGCGGGTGATGTTTCCGAGATGGAGATCATGACTTTTGTTGTTGATTATACTCAGTTAGGAGGAATATTAAGTGTTTGGCCAGACGGTGATTATCTTAAAGAAACAAACATCTCCTTAAATGTTGAGACAAGTAAAACTGCAATTTGTGAATATAAAAGTTTATCAGATGATCTTTACACTACTTTTGAAAACACTAATAGTCAAGTTCATACCCAATCACTTTCTTTAGTAGAAGGCGATTACAAAATTCCTGTTAAATGTACAATGGGTGATCATATTGTTGAAAATGATTTAACTTTTGTGATAGATTTCTCTGCTCCAATTGTTGAAAGTGTAGAAGATGGAAATTATAGTTGTGGTAGTGATGATATGGAAATTCAAGTTTATACCAACGAAGGAAATATTTCTTTTTATACTTATGAAATTTATGATTTAGGCGTGGTTAAGATTGAAGATGAATCTGTTTCCGTTCAATCTTCAGGTGGCTCTTCAGCATATTATCAACAACTTATGAAAGGTCTTGGTAAACCTACCGGTGCAAGTTCAACGGATAGTTCTACAGCTTCTTTAGAAACTTCAACTCCAGTTTTGAGTGCTACTGTGGGTCCGGGGATGCCAATTAAAGTAGCAATAACTGAATTGAAAGATAGTCATAAGTATAAAATTAAAGTTAAAGCTGAAGATGCTACTGGCAATTCTGGTAGTTTTGTTGAAAGTAATGGGTTCATAGTTAGTTCTGATAATTATTCTGTTTGTCAGTTTGATGATACCACACCGAAAGTAGATTTTGTTATTAATGATAATTCTTCTTGTACTTCTATTACTGCAGAAATGAAATGTGAAGATGATTCTGGTTGTAAAAATTTTAATTATGGAAAAAGTGCCAGTGAAAAGTTATGTGCGGCAAGTTCATTGTACGGCGGAGAAAAAATATTTTTTGATAATACTGGTTGGATTTGTTATTCGGTAGAAGACAATAATGGTAATAATGTTAGTAAGAAAAAGATGGTCTCATTTAAAGATGAAGATAGTGACGGAATCTTGGATCATTGTGATCAATGCTCAGACACTGAAAGTGGTGCTGTTGCTGATGTAAAAGGTTGTGCAGAAGGAGAAGTGCCAAAAGAGGAAGAAAGTGTTGATGCTGATAGTGATGGCTTGCCAGATTTATGGGAAAAAACTTATGATTCATTTGCTTGCGATTTCAATTATGCTAGTGTAGATTCTGATAATAATGGTGTTTCTGATACTGAAGAAGATTATGACGATGACGGATTAAGTAGTTATGAAGAGTATATGGGCAATTATGACCCTTGCTTCCCTGACGCCCCTGTAAAACTTGATGACGATGAAAAAACTGTTGAAGAGCTGGAACTGGAAGCAGAGGAAAAAGCAGAAGCTGAAAAAGATCAAGGAGTTCAAGATTTTAGTACCAGTAAAAAATCTAACATTTTACCTGGAATATTATTAATCTTAGGATTATTATTGCTTTTAGGTGGTGGTGGTTATTTGATTTATTATTATCAGTCAACTGGCACTTCTAAAATGGCTGCAAGACCTGCTGTACCGGTGCAAAAGATTTCTGCCCCTGTTTCTACAACTAAGCCGGGAGTTTTTGTTTCTTGGAAAGATAAGCTGGCAGAGCTAAGAAAAGGTAAAGCACAAAAATCGAAACAAAGACAAAGGCAATCAGTATTTGGATCATTTGGTAAAAGTTCAAAAGAAATTCCCCATGTTAACAAATTTTTGCGTGGAAAAACCCCTTCATTAACAAAGTTACATGACCTTGCTCATCATTATGTTGCACATAAAGAAGAAATCAAGCCTGGGTTGAAAACTGCAGAGAAAGGGATATTTTCAAAATTAGAAGGTATTGCTAAAAAAACTAAAGATAAAAAAATTCATCAAGTTGTTAGTAAGAAAGAAGCGAACGATATATTTTCAAAGTTAAAAGGAATCAGTAAAAAGAGAAAAGAGGGTTAATTAAAATGAGTTTAGGAAAAAAGGCGATGGGCATTGGACAAGTTTTCATTTTTATTATGGCAGCATTAACGTTTGCGTTAATCATGATTTTTGGGTATAAAGCAATTGCGGGTTTTTTAAATAGTGGTGAACAGGTAGAATTTGTTCAGTTTAAAACCGGGTTAGAGAAATCAGTTAAACAAATTTATACGGAGTATGGTTCTGTAAGAATTAAAGATTTTAACATTCCTGAAAAATATGAACAAGTTTGTTTTGTTGATATGGATTATCCACCTGCGGGGATTAATAATGGGATGGATGAACTTTGTGCAGAAGATGCGTTTGCTTGTGATATGTGGGAACAAGCGCGTGATGAGGGTGGTTATGAATCAGTTGATGCTAACGTCTTTTTAAAACCGTCTGCAGGAGTGCCAATAAAAGTGTTTAAGATCAGTATTGTTGATATTGAAACTGAACAAGGGGTAGGTTATTATTGTACTGATATTAAAAGCGGTCAATTTACAATTATGATTGAAGGTAAAGGTGATCGGACAGAAATTTCAGCAGCACCCAAATAAAATTAATAAAATTAATAATTGGAAATGAAATCTAAATCAGCACAGATACAAGTTACTTTTAACTGGATTTATATTATGATTGCGGGAGCAATGATTTTACTATTTTTTATTGGAATCATTGTTAAAGAGAAAGCTGCTTCTGAGGAACGTTTAAGTGCGGAAGTAGTAGACATCATGGAATCGATTTTTACTGGTGCTAGTTTATCAGAAAAAACTAAAAATTTTATTGACACTAGTGGTTTAGTAGATTACACTTTATATTTTGATTGTGATGCCGGAGTAAGTGAGTTTGGTTTATCGGGGTATAGTTATTATGTTTCTGATTCTGTTAATCCTCTTTTTGCTCCGTTAGAATTATCCTCCACAAGGTTAGTTCTTTGGAGTTTACCTTATCGTTTACCATTTAAAGTTATAGATTTTCTTTTTGTAACTTCAGCGAATACAAAATATTTTTTGGTTGGTAATGATGTGAGTTTTATTAACGAATTCAATAACGCTACTGAAACAGATAATTCTATGTTAAAAATTAATTGGGAACAATTATTTGATTTGAACGACCTTGATCCTGGCGGGAATTTTCAAGTAAGAATTGTGGATTTAGATGGTACCAATGTTGATGTGGGAAAACCATTACCGGAAAAGTTACTTGCCATGGGAGATAAAAAAGTTACTGCTGTTTCTTTTGGTAAGTTAGGAGTAAATACTGTAGATTATTATCAAAAAGAAGGTAGTGTATGGAAAAAACTTAATGATAACCCTATTAGAATTCTTTCTATCGATGAAGAAAGGGATGCCGCTAAGTATGGCGCAATATTTTCCGGTAGTCCAGAGAGTTACCAATGTAATATGATGAAAGCTTTCAAAAAATTAGACAAATTAATTGCTGTTTATGGTGGCGAGAAAATGAGTGAAAATATTGGTGGTAAATTAGCAGAGATTGTAGAATTTTATGAATCCAATCCTGAAACTTCATTAACAACAGAATGTTTAGGTTACTTAACCACTTATGATGAAAATGTTTACACTTCATTAAGATCGATGCAAAACCAAATTAAAACTTGTCTTGTGTTTCAGGGCGAGCAGGGAAAATGTTTTGATTTGATAACTCATGCTGATACTTTAAGAAAAGCTAACCGAATTTTATCGGAAACGGGAGATTGTATAAGTTTATATTAAATTAGGAAAATATTATTATCAATAAAATGAACGAAAATAAAAAAAGAAAATTGGAAAAGTATCAACGGAGACAAAGAAGGTTACGGAGAAAAGCACAAATTAGAATGTCTGAAACGATTGCGATAATTTTTATTTTCTTTGTCCTTATTTTGTTTGGAGTGATTTTTTATTATAAGTATAGTCAAATTTCTAACCGTGAAAAGCAGGAGGAATTACTTGCTAATAGAGCAATGGATGCCGCTTTACAATCTTTATTCTTACCAGAAGTAATTTGTACTAAAGGTGAAGCGGAACATGAAGATAACTGTTTCGATATTATGAAACTTAATCAAGCCGAGGAAGTGTTCAGTAAAAATTTAAATTATTATTTTAACCTCTTTTCTTATGCTAAAATTACAGTTACTGAAGTTTATCCTGGTAATCTTACTTGGACAATTTATGATAAACAGAAAGTAAAAAAAGTAGAAAATGGAACAGAACGTATTTGGGAGAATAAAGAGAATACTTATTATGTTATTGCTTTACGTAACGATAGTAAGATTGAAGGTCAGAAAAAATATAACCTCGGTTATTTGGAAGTGGAGGTGTATTCATGATTGCTAAGGATAAATCAGCACACACGAAAAAACTGCGTTTTTTGGGCGTGCCTCCAAACAAGTCGGCACACACGAAAAATCAAAGATTTTTGGTCATGCTTCGCTCACGCAAAGCACAGATGGAAATGATTGGGTTAGTGGTAATTGTTATCTTGATAACTTTAGGGATGTTGTTTATGGCTACTTTTGCATTGAAAGATAATGATGGGAAAAAAATATTTACCCGGAAAGGATTAGCGTACAGTACAATTAGTGCGGTGATGAAAACCACTATTAATGATCCAGATTGTTCAGAAAGTTTTTCTGGTCAAGTTTATCCTCAAGTTGGCAAAGATTTAATTGAAGATTGTGCTTATTATTACCAAGATAATTTAGTAGAGGGCGATCATTCCTTATACCGTTGCGGTAATAAACAGACTTGTATTTTTTTGGAAGAAACAATTTCTGAAATATTAAATGAAACTTTGGGTGGGTGGAATAAGAACTATGAGTTTAAATTACAATTAATTGAATCTTTGGAGGCAGATCCATTACAAATTATGTTGATTAAAAGCGGTAAAGGTGGTTGCTGGAAAAAAGAAAAGGACGGTTCTGGACTATTTCCCTTACATACTGATCAAGGTACTGTTGAAGGGGAATTATCTCTTTGTGACTAAATAAACCAATTTTTAAGTTGAATTTATCGTAACATTTATATATAGATTTTCTTTATCTAAAATTAAATATTATTTAAGTTAATGTTGATAAAAAATGAGGTGGATATAAATGGTTTCTAAAAAAGGCCAAGGTTTATCATTGAATGTGATAATTGTAGCTGCGATAGCTTTAATTGTTTTAGTAGTTTTGGTGATGATTTTTACTGGCAGATTAGGTGTTTTTGAAAAAGGATTAAGTCAGGAAGGTAAAACTGAATTGATAAAAATGAGAATTCAGTATGGTGATTGTCAACCTGGAGCAGTAAGTGAAGCTAAGTTTGATTTAGAATTAAGTCAGGCAACTTCTACTGAAGGTAAAGAATTAGCTAAAGCCACTTTTGTTGAAGAACAGCTTAGTCATTGTAAAGGTTTCAGTACTGATAAAGGTGTTTGCGAATCTAATGGTTGTAAGTGGAGCGGTTAGTTAAGATGAAAATCTTAAATCGTAAAGCTTCCGCGAACATGTGGTGGATTATTATTGGAGCTGTAATCGCTCTAGTAGTAATGATCATTTTGATGGTTATGTTTACTGATAAGACTAACGTTCTCGAAGGTGGATTGTTAAGCTGCTCAAACAAAGGTGGGGACTGCGTATTAGCGACTGGAGATTGTCCAGAGAATTCTATGGAATCCTTTGCTTTTGATTGTCCTGATGATGGTGGTAAACGAAAGTGTTGTCTAAGTTCGTTGAAGAAAAATCTTCGTTCCTGTAAACTTGATTCAGAATGTATCTCTGATAATTGTGATGGTGGTACGTGTAAAGAAAAGACAGGAACAACACCAGATCCAGCGGCTACAACAACTCCATAAAATGAATCATTTTTTTTCATTTTTTCCGTTCAGAAGTAAACGGGGCCAGGGACAAATAGATATTACTAAACTAGTTTTAATCATTTTAGCCGTATTATTGGGAATGGCATTTATTGCTTTTGTTATTTTTAAAGTGGGAGGAATAATTTCATCATGATTTTTCCAGCAAATAAAAAAGTAAGCAAAAATTATTTTCATAATTTTTTGACTTTTTTCCCTAGAGGAAAAAAAGGAATGGAAATGTGGCAATTAGTTTTAATCATTCTAGCTTTGCTTTTACTTTTCTTTATCATTGCTTGGTACGCAGGATTAAACTCGGAGGTTGGTAACTTGTTAGATAAGTTATCAAACTTGCTATAATGGTTGTCAGTAAAAAAATTATTTTTTATTTGATTCCGTTAATTGTTCTAATTATTATGGGGATGATGTATTGGGGTCCAGAGGGATCATTTCAGCAACTTAAAGATGTTGTCGATGGAGCAAAAAAATTTCTTCCTGATATAACGGTTGGCTTGGATGAACTTTCTGCAGATGAAACTAGTTTATCTAACACTTTATTGAGGGAAGCTACTGCCTTGCAAGACACTTTATTGGCGATGGCCAAGAGTGATAAAACTAATTGTTTCCAAAGTTTTGGCGGTTTTTCTCAAGAATTAGGTGAAGATGAAACTACTGCTGTTTTTTCGTTTACTTATAATCCTGCTAAAAACAGTACTCAAGTAACAATTAATGAGAAGAAAGCAGTAATTTATAACAAGTTTGATGTTCCGAAAATGAAACCTTGCGTAATTGCTGGTCCGGGTGGAGTGGCAGAAAATTTCTTTAAAGCTTGTGTTGATGGACCATGTAAAAAATTTAAAAAACCTTATTATCAAAAAGTTAATTCACTTATTATTAAGTATGATGAAGAAGGTCGTAATGGCAATGTAATAAAAATTACTGATGGAAATTGGCCTAAAAATGCAGTTAACGATGAATCTAAAAATTTTGAAAATGATGGTTTATTATTTAAAGGTGCAGATAACGAAATATGTTTCTTCCCTACAAATTGGATTGTAAATTATGATAAAGATGGAATTGATAATGATTTTGTTTATGATGCTTCTGATGATGATTCATTAATGTATAAATTGGCTACTAACCGTTTAGAACAATGTTCTCCTACGGAAGGTTATGACGCAATTGAACTGTTTGCTAATGATGATGCAGCAACTTTTGGCGGTGAAGTTGATTGTGATGAACGTAAAAAAGGTGTTTCTACATTAACTCATGAAATTAAACAAAAAATATCGCACCTTTCTGCTTTCCGAGGTGAAGATAATGATTGTACTAATGTAATTAAAAATAGTGTTACTGCAAGTTATGGTGGTTATGCTACTCCTGATGAAGGTTGTTTAGTTTTAATTTCTGAAGATGATGGGCCTGATTTTAATGATTGTGGGTGGGTTGCAGCCGCGCCTGGAGAAATTCTTCCTCCAAAAAATTCACCAGGAACAAAAATATATTCTTCAGTTACGCCACGATATGAAAACATGGACCCTCTGTGTCTTTTAAATAATCATTTCTGGACTAACAATGAGGATGAATTATTACTTTGTGCGGGAAATAAGTGGGTTGGTTGTAAATCAGAAAATGAAGGTTTGAATTTTACATTTAATGTTGGTGAAGAAAAAGTACATTATTTTTGCGAGGAAGATAGTAGTGAACCTATCTGGGTTCCTAAAAAACAAGATGATCAAAATTTTACTGATGATGAAAAGAAAGAATTAGAAGATAAAATAAATTTATCAAAAGAAAAAATTGAAAAATTGAATGGAACTGAGAAAATATTTGCTCAAAGGAATCTGAGTAAATTAGAAGCAATTCTTGAAAAAGGAACAAAAAAAGTTTGGGTAAATGATAAACGGGAACAACCTTGGTTCCGGTATAGCGGATTAGAACATTTTGCTGATGATGAATCAAGTAATGGTTGTGGGAATGACAACGAAAAAATTTATTTTGCTTGTGATGAACGAGGTATAATGGGGGTTACAAAATCTTCAGAATTAAAGGAAGGAATGTTTCCCTGTCCCTCACAAGATTGGGATTGTAATGATTATTTTGAGAAAGCTCATGGTTATGATCATGGTGGTTGTAATCTCTATCTTTCCGAAAAAGATTGGCCCGATTCTAATGATTGTGGTTGGGCAATAATTCCTAACCAATATTATATCGGTTTAAATTATCGTCAATTAGCAAACACCAAAAAAGAAATTGAAAAAAATGGTGAAGATAGTATGTGTTTATTAACAGACAAAGTTGCTGTTTACCCTCATATTGGCGGAGAATTACTTTGCGGCCAAAATAGCAGATGGTACCTTTGCGAGGCAAGAAAAGTTGATGATTGTTTTAATGATGCATCGAATACCGAATGGTGTTGTCGAGATACGGCAGATGGTTATATCTTCAAAGAACAAATTACTTCCTAATAGGGTTTGAAAATGAAAAAAATAAAATTTAATAAAAAGATTGGTAAAAAAGGTATGACTGCTAGTATTTTAGTCAGTTTAATTATTACCTTAGTTGCTTTTACTTTGATTGCCGGAACTTTATATCGCTTTATGGATAAAGCCGACGATAAACAAGCAGAAATACTTTGTCATGATAGTATTGCCATGCGGGCAAAAACACAAATTACAATAGACGGCGCTTTAATTGGTGGAGAAATTAAGTTAGGGCCGGTTTTATGTAAAACTATTGAAAAGAAAATTAAAAGTAAGGACCGTGAAGTTATTAAACGTGAAATCGCTGAAAAAATTGCTCGTTGTTGGTGGATGTTTGGTGAAGGTAGATATGAAGAAATTTTGCACGGTTCAGATGTAGACCCTATTCCTTCTTTATTCGATTTAGATGAAAGAAAAAATCAATGTTTTAATTGTTATTATTTGATGATTGATGAGGATAATATTAAACCTAATGACGAATGGAGATTAAAAGATCAAAATAATGTTCCCATTGGTCCAGCAGAATTGACTGATTTTATGTGGGAAGAAAAACCTTTGAAATCTGCTCCTACTTGTGAGGATGGTGAGGGCGTAGATATTGATGATGATTGTCATAAATGTGAGACTACCGGTGATTGTGCAGAAAAGCGTGAATGTAAAGATAATTGGTGTGTTCGAGAATCTTCACTTAATTATTACAAATATATTCAATATTATGGTGGGCCGGGCCAGTTTGAAAATTTAGCTACTGCTATTCAAGGTCGACATGCTTATACAATTTCTTTTTTACCAAAAAATAAAGAGCCCGGTGCCAGTATTTGGTTGACTGTTGCTGTTGGTGCTGCTGTAGTTATTGTAGGTACAGGAGTAATTCTTTGTACTTTAGGAACGGCAGGTATTTGTGGTGGAGTGGTTGCTGCTGCTGGAACCGCTGCTGGAACTGCTACTGCTGCGAGTACAACTGTAGTTGCGGGAACTGCCACCACTGTTGCTGGTACTTCTGTAGCTTTAAGTACGGGAGGGATATTTATCCCTGTAACTGCCGCTACTGGAACTGTTGCTGCCGGTTCGGTTGCTACTGCTAGTACTGCTGCTGTTGCTACTGCTACTGCTACTGCTGCTACTGCTGCTACTACTTCCACCGCTACTGCTGCTCTTGCTGGTGCTGGGACAATAGTTAAAGCGGGCGTGGCTGTTGCTGCTGGTACGGCAACTGCAACTTACGGTGCAATTCAAGGTATTGAAGAAATTAAACTTGAAGATATGTTTAAAGAACGAGAATTAAGTTCAGTATATCTTGCTGATGCACAGGAAGGGCAAAACTTTTGTGTTCATGGAGATATTGGTGGAGATTAAATTATAATTAACAATTAACAATTAAAAGAGGTGAACAATAATGAATTTATTAAAATTTAATTTAAACAAAAAATTTAACAAAAAAGGAACATCGCAAATGTGGTGGATAATTTCTGCAGCGATCATTGCTTTATTAGTAGTTATTTTTATCGTTATTTGGTTTAAAAGTAGTGGAGAGAAAGCTTTTGATACGGTAGGAGATAAAATCGGTGGATTGAACGATTGTGATTGTGATAACGTTGCTGATATGTTTGATAAGTGTCCTTGTACGGAAGGTCAGCCAGGATCAACTTATGATGGTTGTCCAAAGAGTATTGATAAAGATGATCTACTAAAAGTTGAAAAAGATAAATGTGATACTTTTACTTGTAAAGAAGATTGTAAAGGTGGAATCGGTAAGAAAAAAGATACTAATTAATTACAGATGAAATTTAATAAAATTAACAAAAAAGTAAGCAAAAATCAATGGTATGATTTTTTGACTTTTTCATCTTGTGGTAAAAAAGGTTTGATGATTAAGTTTTTGACCACAGTAATCCTTGCTATCGTTATTTTTGCCCCTGCTTGTATCATCAGCTCAAAGTTTTTTAGATTAAGTGATCAAGCAAAAAAAAACTTTTCTTTATTTGTTGATGAAACTGAAGATCTTGCTGTAAATGGTAAAGAGGATGAACGAAGGAACAACATGTTTATTTTAGATAAAGAAACAGTGATGGCTTATTTTTCTGCTCCTAGATTAAGAGTGTCAGTGGATGCCAATGAAAAGTCTCTTGGTGAACTTGTTAAGGAAGGAGCTATTCTTCAAGGAATTTTTGCAGCCGGTCTTGTTACTGCAGGGGCAGGATTAATTTTGATACCTATTCTTGAAAGTCAGGATATTATTGATTTTCCTACGCAAAGATCAGATTTAATTATTACTATTGATCGGCCTCCTGCTTGTGAAAAGAAAGATCATAAAGGCGGTTGTATTTGTTTATTCAGAGAAGTTGAACCTGTTCTCTCTGGTGGAAAGTTGACCATTAATCCTATTAAAACTTTATGTAAACCGGTAGATTTTGATTTAATTTATGGTGATACTGCAGATAAAGAGGTAAATAAAGAGAAAAATTGCGGTATTGGTGTTCCTCACAATGTTCATTCTTATCTTTGTAAAGGTGGTTTCTTTGTTGATCGAGGGGTAATTGTTCCTGAAGATGAGGATGAAGATAACGCTGTCGGTTTTTCAGGAACAAGGAGAATCAATTTCGTGATTGAAAAAATTGGTGGTCCCGATTCTAATAAAGTGAGAATAAAATACACCTAAAGTATTTGAAAATGGACAAGAAAGCAACCAGTATAATTTTAATGATTTTTGAAGTTTTAGTAGTCATTACAGTTATTTTTATGACTTTACAAGTAGCGATGGGTTATGCTAAGTCTGATACAGTTATCAAAGTTAATGCCGCTAATGATTTGATGCTGATGATTAATGTTCTTGTTGGCGTTCCCGGAGATGCAGTTGTTGAATTTCCAGGAGATTTGTCAAATTATATTATTTCTTTAGATGTTGGAAGTGTAGCTGTTTTCAAAGAAGGTGAACCAACAATCAAATATGCTATTAGAACATTTTACCTTCCTGAAAAACATACTGCTGAAGGTACTGTTGAAAATGTTCGTAATGTTTGTTTGAAAAAAGATGGTTATGTTATTATTTTGAAAGAATGTGGCGAAAGTGAAAGTATTAGTAGAGGTGTACCTGTTGAACTTGGTGCTCCTGATGTTAATGGGATTTATACTTACGATGCAGGAATACATGCCACCCCGCTATATTATAAATATAATAAAGATAGAAAGGAGTGGCGTTGGAGTCCAGATGAAGATAATTGGATGCCCACTACAACAATTATTGTTAATGCTGGCGAATATTCCGGAGAAAAGCCGGTCGAAGAAAATATTAAAATAATTCAGTATTTACAAAAAAACAATCCTAACCCTTTCCCTAAAGCCGAGAATGAAGATGAAGATTAAAATTAAAACAATGAACAAAAAAGCACAATTCGAAATTGCGCGAAAATCCATCTATTGGATGATCGCTGGTTTTATGATTGTTATCATCATTTTAGCTTTTGCAATTCAAATTGCGGGTTATCGTAGCAAACTTACTCGAGTTCCGTTAGAAATGAAAGCGGAATTTGTTTCCATGCGTTTCACTAATATTCCGGAATGTTTAGCTTATATGGATTCAGATACCGGAAGAGTTTATCCCGGAATCATAGAGATTGGTAAATTTACTAATGAACAAATAAATAAATGTTACTTGACAGAAGAGGAGAAGGGCTATAAAGATATAAATTTTGGCTTGTGGCTAAAAAATAAAAATTTAAAAATCCGTACTAATAATTATTATAATAAGGATGACCTGACTTTAATAAAGACAGTTTTTGTTAAGGACGGTGATTCCTTTACAAAAGATCAGTTGTTTATTTATGTTCAGGAAAGGATTGGAGAACCGCCTAAAAAATGAAATTAAATAAGAAAGCAAGCAAAAATTGTTCAAACAATTTTTTAGCTATCTTCCCACGTGGGAAGAAAGCCATGATGGATGATATGTTCGATTTCCTCTTTACAGTATTTGCAGCTTTCTTTGTTTTAATGTTTATTGGAACAGTATTAAGTTCCAGTGTTAATAATAATGAAGAACAAGTAATGGTCCATCTTAAAAAAACGCAAGAAGTTAATGATTATTTAGTTTTGGAGAGAGGGATAGTTGTTCAAGGAGGAAGTATTGATCCAAACACACTAAAAAATCAAATGGCTTATATCCGTAAGAGAGGAAGTCCCGGAGATTTATATGCTAATAATCCTTGGATCTTGGGTATAGATGAATCTGGAAATCCTATCAAATTTGAGTAATGAAAAATGAATAAAAAAGCAGCATTAATGCATTGGATCATTTTTGGAGTTTTAGCAGCCCTGGGGCTATTTTTTGTTTTTACTATGAATATGGACGCAGGGACAGAACAGAAAGGACTTTGGCAAATAAGTTTTATTCGTGCTTTTCAAGATGCAGAAAAAGATATTTTATCTTCTCAGCAAACAAGTCAAGATTTGCTTGGGACAGAAGCAAGAGAAATTATTGAAAATAGTTTACAAAGTGATTTAGGTTGTGGCCTTATTAAGAATATTCCGGTACTTAATTCAGGGGATACTTTTTGTGAATTTAAAGCTGAGGAAGAATTAAAACAAAAAATTGCTGATTCTGATCCACAAGTTGCTGATGAAAATGCAGTTGTTGGTTCTATGGATGTTTTTAACGCTTACGATGGTTATCTTACCAGTCCATTTTATTTCAAATATTATTACAGTTCACGTTTTGAAGCTGATTTGGCTTTTTATCTTAAAGAATTAAATAAGATTAAAAAAGAATCAAAATCACTTGTTAACTCTTGTCGAAACAAAAATGATTTAAAATCTTGTTTGGATGAGAATAAAAAAAATAATTGGCATTATGATTCCTGCCAGGATAATAATTTTGTGGATATTAATAGAGAAATTATTTTTTGTAGAATTGGTCAAGATGATGCTGAAAAACGGTTTGCTCTTGATTTTATGCCTTCTATCCCTTTAGTTGTATACGATGTTACGGCAACAAAAATCAATAATAACATTGAAGTTAAATTCCCTCATTTACAAATTACAGAAAATTATATTGTTTATTATACTGATTATTTACCATTAAAAAGCAAAACGGGTACAGCTAATCAAATATTTTCTCAAGTTCCCTTGGGAGCAGGATTTTTTAAAGAAAGTATTAAGATTGCTAAAGATGAAATTGTTACTGAAGACCATAAATGTCACCCTGGAGCCGTAAAAGAAAATCAGAAAGCTTATCTTTGTAATGGCGGAATTAGTATTAATTTTGACGAAACTAAATTCCCTAAACAAAGTAATGGTTATTTGTTTACAGTAACTTCTACTCTTAAAAATCTAGAGTCTGCAGTTGTTAAGATGGTTGAAGTTAATAATTAAGAGGTAATAATGCTTAATATATTCTCAACCATATAAATCCTTATAAATTTACATCATTAATTTTTCTCTTAGATTAAGAGGGGTGAATCTAAAATGTATAAAATTCCTTTAAACGAAATTAAAGAAAAAATTGTTGCTAGCGGTAAACTTGCTGCTGATGAATTAGATAATAGAATTAAAGAAAAAATTAATGAACTTTCTGGATTAATTAGTGAGGAAGGGGCAGCACACATTATTGCTAACGAACTAAGTGTTGAGTTGGTAAGTCAAACAAAAAATCAACTTAAAATTAAAGAAATTTATGCTGGGATGAAAAATGTTTCCACTGTGGGTAAAGTTGTGAGAAAATTTGATGTCCACCAATTTCAGAAGGGTGAATCTACAGGTAAAGTTTGTTCATTAATTCTTGGTGATGATTCTGGTACTGTTAGAATAGTATTTTGGAATGACCAGGTTGATTTATTAACTGATGTTAAAGATGAAGACATTATTGATATTAAAAACGCTTACGTGCGTGAAAATAAAGGTAATAAAGAAGTACACATTAATGATAATAGTGAAATTACAGTTAATCCTGAAGGGGTTAATATAGAATCTGTTCGACAAACTACCAGTTTTGAAAGGAAAAAGATTTCTGAACTTGAAGATGGGAGTGCGGGAGTGGAAATTATGGGTACTATTGTTCAACTTTTTGATCCCCGGTTTTTTAATGTTTGTCCACAATGTGCAAAAAGGGCAACTGAAGTTGGTGGCGCATATAACTGTAATACGCATGGCTCCGTTGAACCAAGCCTTTCTTACGTTATGAATCTTGTTTTAGATGATGGCACTGGCACTACGAGAGCAGTTTTTTGGAAAAATCAAACTAACCATTTAGTATCGAAAAATGAAGAAGAATTTGCGAGTTATAAAGAAAATTTAGCACTTTTTGAAGATGTAAAAAATTCTCTTTTAGGTGAACAGATAAAATTAATGGGTCGTGCGAAGAAAAACGAAATGTTCGACAGATTAGAATTTAATGTTCAAATGGTAGAAAAAGCCGATCCAAAAGTGGAGTTGGAAAAATTAGAAAAGTTGGAAAAAGGTAACAGTTAAATACTTTATCTTACTTCATTTTTTAAAATGCTTTTTCATACCCACATTTTGTTTGGTATTGTTTTCTTTTTATTATTAAAAGATTATTTTTCTGGTGGAAACGAAGTTATCTTCTTTTTTATAGTTTTATTTGGCAGTATTTTACCTGACATTGACGATGGTAAAAGTAAGATTAAGAAAGCTTCAGGGATTATTGGTAGTGTAATTAGTTTTGTGTTTAAACATAGGGGGATTTTTCATTCTATTTTTATGGCTTTAACTTTATTTTTTTTAACTCACTTTTTCTGGAAATCATACTACGCTTGGGCAATTTTAATTGGCTATTCCTCGCATCTGTTTGCTGATATTTTAACCCCTATGGGAATAAGAATATTTTATCCGCTTTCTAATTTTAAAATTAAAGGCCCAATCAGAGTTGGCAGTGTTTGGGAATTTATTATTTTGTTAGTTTTGATTGTTTTGGTAATTAAAGAATTATTGTTTTAAGATTGAAAATTATTTTCTAATGTCAAATCCCTATTGAAATCAATATATTTGTCCAGTGGCTCAGCTTCTCTATCGCTAAAATTTTTTGGTTTCAGAAATTCATTTATAAGCCACTGGTCCACTGGTCAGGTGCGGATAAGCTATATAAAGAAGTTTGCTTATTGAGTTATTGTAACCAAAACTGGTTGCAACCTCGCAGATGCCATAATTGTCATCTGTTTGAAATAAAACGCGAAAGCAAGAGGTGTATAAAATGAATACACAAAAAATAGTGGTAGAAACCATCAAAGAAGGAAACTACCCAGAAAAAAAATATAGAGCAGGAGCTGTTTCTGCTACGGTTTGGAAAAACAAAGGCCAAAGACCAAATGGAGAAGAATCTGAGTATCGAACCATTTCCATCGAAAGGAGTTATACCGATAAAGAAGGCCAGTGGCAGTCTACCAATTCCTTGAGAGTCAACGACCTACCAAAAGCTTGTGTGGTTTTACAGAAAGCTTACGAGTTTATTGTTCTTAATGAACAGGAGTTGTTCAAAAGCGAGGCATAGAGAGATTATTCTCTCTTCTCTCCTTGCACAATTATTATATATAAAATGAGGTATATTAAAAATGACGAAACAAAAACAAGAACCCGTTGAGGTTCAAGAAGAATTTACTGAAGAAATTCAAGTTGAAGAAACAGAAGTCCCATCAACAATTGAGGAACCAAAAATGGAAAAACTAACTATACAAGATCTTCCCGGAGTAGGGGCTGCAACTGCAGAAAAGTTAGAATCTGCAGGTTACCGTGATTTAATGTCTATTGCTGTTGCTACATTGGGACAATTATCGGAAACTGCTGGAGTTTCAGAATCAGTGGGTAGAAAAATGATCAACGCTGCTCGTGATAGTATGAAGATGGGTTTTGAGACTGGTATTGAAATCTTAAAGAAACGAGAATTAGTAGTAAAAATTTCTACCGGTAGCCAAAACTTTGACACTTTAATGGGTGGCGGTTTTGAAACTAACGCTATTACTGAATGTTTTGGTGAGTTTGGTTCTGGAAAAACTCAAATTGGACATATTTTAGCAGTTAACGCTTTGAAAGAAGATTCTACTGCAACTGTTGTTTACATTGATACTGAGAATACTTTCCGGCCAGAACGGATTACTCAATTGGCAGAAGGTGCAGGGATTACTCCAGAAGATGCTTTAAGTAGGATTATGGTGGCTCGTGCTTATAATTCTGACCATCAGATGTTATTGGCTGAGAAAGTTGATAGTTTAATTACTGAACAAGGTAAAAATGTTAAATTAGTAGTTATAGATTCTTTGACTTCCCATTTTCGGGCAGAGTATATTGGCCGAGGAACATTAGCAGAAAGACAGCAGAAATTAAACAGACATATGCATGCTTTAGCTAAGATTGCTTCAAGTCATAACATTTGTGTTTACGTAACAAACCAAGTAATGGCTAAGCCGGATCAGTTCTTTGGTGATCCAACAGCTTCAATTGGTGGACATATTGTTGCCCATGCATCTACTTTTCGAATTTATTTACGTAAAGGCAGAAAAGGAAGTAGGGTTGCGAAGTTAATCGATGCTCCTAATTTAGCTGATGGGGAATGTTGTTTTGAAGTAACTAGCCCCGGATTAGTTGATATCAACTAATTTTTTTATTTCTTTTTTTCTTTTTTCGAATTTCTTACATAACATTTATATAATATTTAGGCTTTTAAACACTTAAAGTTATGATTAATATAAATACAAATGTCGCAGTCTAATTCTCATAAATATAGAACTATGTATTCGGAGGTACGTATAAATGGATGAAAGTAGAACAGCTCCTGTTAAAGAAGGAGAACAATATGAAGTACACATTGATTCTGTCGGTGGTAAAGGTGATGGAATTGCTAGAGTTAAAGGATTTGTGTTATTTGTTGCCAACACGAAGGAAGGTGATTTTGTTAAAGTTAAAATTACTAAAGTTTTAGAAAAAGTTGGCTTTGCAGAACTTGTTAAACAATTAGAAAAGAAAGAACGGGCTCCTCGGCAAAAGAAATTTGAAACTGTCAGTAAAGAATCTCTTGAAAGGATTCCTGAAAAGCCAATGTATGATGAAAGCATTGAAGACACTGACGATTTTGGTGAAGATCTTGATGAAGAATGATTCTTTAAATTAATTTTTTTATTAATATTATGACCTCAGAAAAATTCATTGCAGAATTAGAACAATTAAACTTAAAACATATTAGGACTATCAAACAATTTATTAATAATTTACAACAATATTTTCCTAACAAAACGATTATCGTTAATTCTCCTAACGCTTTAATGAAATATTTAAAAAAAGCTTTAGATCAGCTAGTGGTGTATATTGACCAGAACGAAAAAGTAGCGGAAGGAGATCCAGATTTAAAGTTTAAACGGGAAAAAGCGATGATCTCTTACAGGCAATTACAAGCTGTTTTGAAAGAACTTAGAGGAAGACATGATCCTGACGGATTTTGGAACTGGTTATGGGGTAAAGGCGGGAAGTTTAAATGATTATTTTTTCTTTACAACAAAATAAGTGATTATTCCGCCCATCACAAATCCTAAGGCTCCGCCAATGTAAAAAAATAAAACCCCTCTTGCTTCATAACCCACTAAACCTAAAAATTTAATGTTAAGTCCACTATAAAAACTAGCGAATATTCCCATTATTCCTAAGAACAAAGCAAGAATAATAGTTCCAATAATTCCTAAGATTAATTTTGTTTTTTGTTTCATACTTCTTATAAGTATAATTTATATTATTAAATGTTATGTATTAAAGATAAGTTTAAATAATAATTTAGTTCTATTTAATACATTATTAAAAAAAGAGGTAGATAAAATGTCATATGTTGTTTGGTTTAAAAATTTAAATAAAGATTCTATTCCTGAAGCAGGAGGAAAAGGCGCTAACCTTGGAGAAATGTTTAATGCTGGTTTACCTATTCCCGATGGTTTTGCAGTTACTGCCCAAACATATAAAGAGTTCATTGAAAAAACAGGGATTAAAAATCAGATTCAAGATAAACTCAAAGATTTAAACGTAGATGATACAGAAACATTACAAAGAGTAGCGAAAGAAGTTCAAAAAATCATTACGGATTCAGAAATTCCTGAAGAAATGAAGGAAGAGATTATTGACAATTATGAATTGTTGGGAGATAATAAAGAAGCACACGATTTAATTGAAGCAAAAGAGGTTTTTGTTGCTGTAAGAAGTAGTGCAACTGCAGAAGACCTGCCTGAAGCAAGTTTTGCGGGACAACAAGCAACTTACCTTAACATCAAAGGAAAAAATCGAGTAATTAAAGCTGTTAGGGCTTGCTGGGCATCTTTGTTTACGGCGAGAGCAATTTATTACCGGACAAAAAACAAGTTTGAACATGATCAGGTTTTAATTTCTGCAATTGTGCAAAAGATGGTGAATTCTGATAAAGCAGGGATTATGTTTACAATTAATCCTAGTAATAATCAAGAAGATGAAATTGTGATTGAAGCGGTTTATGGGTTAGGGGAATCAATTGTTTCTGGTTCAGTTAATCCAGACACTTACCTTGTTGATAAAAATACTAAAGCAATCAAATCTATGAAAATAAAAAAACAGGAATGGGGTTTGTTTAGAAATGAAAATGGAGATAATGAAAAACAAGACATCCCTAAAAATGAACAAGAACTACAAATTATTCCTGATTCTGAAATTAAAGAACTGGCTCGCTTGGGAAAAAAGATTGAAGACCATTATAAAAAACCGATGGATATTGAATGGGCTATTGAGGGTAATGACGTTTTAATTGTTCAAGCAAGGGCCGTTACCACGTTTCACAAAGAGAAGAAAGAAGAGAAAAACGAAAAAGAAGGAGGGGAAAAAGTCGTTAATAGTTCTTCTGCAGATGAAGAATCTGGTAAGATCTTAATTAAAGGCGAAACTGCTTCTCGAGGAGTTTATGCTGGAAAAGTAAGAATTATTAAAGATATTTCTGAACTAAGCAAAATTGAGAAAGGAGAGGTAATGGTAACTAAAATGACTACTCCTGATATGGTTCCGGCAATGCAAAAAGCAGGAGCTATCGTTACAGATGAAGGGGGGATGACTTGTCATGCCGCCATAGTCTCTAGAGAAATGGGAACTCCTTGTATCGTGGGAACTGAACATGCTACTGAAATTTTAAAAGATGGACAAGAAATTACTGTTCACGCCACTCGTGGAATTGTTTATGAAGGGAAAATGGAAATTAAAGAACCTGTTTCAGTACAACCTTCAACGGGTGGGGAAGAAATTGTTACAGCAACAGATGTGAAATTAATTGTTGATCTTCCTGATTTGGCAGAGAAGGCTGCTGCTACTGGTGCGGATGGAGTGGGATTAGTTAGATTAGAAATCATAATTGCTAATGGTAAGATTCATCCTGCCGAATATATTCGCCAAGATAAAGATCAAGATTATGTTAATTTGCTTAAAGAAGGAATTGGAAAAATTGCTAAAGCATTTCAACATAAACCAGTTTGGGTAAGATGCTCAGATTTACGTTCAGATGAGTATCGGAATTTGCAAGGTGGTGAGCAAGAACCTAAAGAAACAGACCCAATGATTGGCTGGCATGCAATCCGTCGTTTATTAGATGAACCCAGGATTTTAAAAGCTGAATTTCAAGCAATTAAAGAATTGCATGATTCTGGCTTGGATAATGTGGGGGTGATGTTACCTTTCGTAATTAATGTTGATGAAGTTAAGAAAGCTAAAGAAGTTATGCGAGAGATTGGCTTGGAACCATGTAAAGATATTGATTTTGGGGTAATGATAGAAACTCCTGCTTCCTGTTGGATAATTGAAGAATTGTGTAAAGAAGGAATTTCTTTTGTTTCTTTCGGAACGAACGATTTAACTCAACTTACTTTAGGAATTGATCGAAATAATAGTAGAATTGCTAAATTGTTTGATGAAATGCACCCCGCTGTACTTGGAGAAATGGCTAAAGTGATTAAAGTATGTAAGAAGTATAAAGTTAAAACTTCAATCTGTGGTCAGGCTGGTTCTCGGCCAGAGATGGCAGACTTTTTAGTACATCAAGGCATTGATTCAATTTCTGCCAATGCGGATGCTGTGCATGAAATTAGACGTACTGTAGCGAAGACTGAGAAGAAATTGTTGTTGGATGCTGAGAGGGAGAAATGAAAGTAGTTGTTATTTATGGCCCTCCGGCATCCGGAAAATTAACTGTTGCTAAAAAGCTAAGTAAAATAATAAATTTTAAGATATTTCATAATCATTTAACCATTGACATGTTGAATCATTTTTTAGAGTTTGGTACCAAAAAGTTTTGGGTCTATAATCGTAAATTACGTAAATTAATGTTCCAAACTATGGTTAGAGAGAAAATTGATTTCATTTTTACTTTCTGTTATGTTAAAGGTAATTCTGATAATAATTTCAAACAACTACTTAATTTTTTAATAAAAAATAAAGTTAAAGTTTATTTTGTTAAATTAGATTGTGGTCAGAAAGAATTGTTAAAAAGAGTAAAGAATGAATCAAGGAAAAAACACGGGAAACTTACTTGTTCAAATAAATTGAATAAAAGCCTTAAAGAAAAAAACTTTTCAACAATCTCTTATGTGGATTCTTTAATGATAAATAATACTAAGTTATCTGCTTTAAATACTGCTAAAAAAATAAAAGAACATTATAAGTTATGATTTTCTTGTAATCTGAAGTTTTTAGTTACATAATCTTTTTATATCATTTTTTTAATTAATTTATTATGAAACCTAAAGCTTGTTATGTGTATAAACCCTGTCAACCTTGTCGTTATGTTGGTGGTTGTTCTGGACTTTCAGATAATAATGTTCCTATAAGAGAAATTAAAGAAGAAGGACCAACTTTAGACAGATTATTATCTGAATTACCTAATAAGAAAGAATTCACTCAATGGATGTCTAATAACTATCCTGATTTTTGGGCGTGGAGTATGGTTCCTCCAAAAGAATTTGAAGAACAATTTATTGGAGCATACAAACAAGAACTGGGTTATGATTAATCACTTCTTCCCAATTGGAATTCTTGTAAATTTTTTACATTCCAAACAAGAGATAATTACTTTACCATCTCTAGTACGGATTCTAGAATTGACACCGGGCATCATAAACTTATAGCAATGTTTACAATATTTTCTTTTCAATTCAATTGGGATTCTAATTTTAACTTTCATCGCTACTTTTCTAGCTAAAGTTACGTAACGATGAGCAAGAGATTTATTTCTAGAAAAGACTTCTTCCGCTTGTTGAAAAAGGATTTTTACCCTTTCTTTAGCAATTTCTTTCTGTTTAGCTTTTGGTATTACTGGTTTGCTCATTTCTTATCCTGCTACTATTAAACTACTGGTTAATCTTACATCTTCTCTGTTTCTTAATTTTTCCATTACAAAAGCACCTAGTTGTTCTGCACTAGCTAACTCAACTTCTGCTAAGATGTCCCATTCTCCAAAAAGAATGTGGGCATTAACTACTTCTGGAAAATCTTTCAACTCTTCTGATAATGTTTGTTCATTTCCTTCTTTTAAAGAAACTAATACAAATGCTTTCATTTTGACATCACCACTAGTTTAATGACAAAGAAGTATATAAATTTTGTGAGAAAAAGTAAATTATTCTTTTCCATAATGAAAACAAATATAAATCAGGACATATTATACATTTTATGGTAAGAGGAAGACCTATTGGAAGTCCAATTCGACAAAACATAATTGAAATTTTGTTCTATTTAAAAAAAGGTTATGGTTATCAGATTGCTAAGATCTATAATGAAATATTTCCAGAAGTTACCCAAAGAAGTGTTTATTATCATTTACGTAAAGGTGTTCAAATTAAAGAAATACATATTAATCAAATTAAAGTTGAGAAAGGTGATTTCTCTTGGGGAAGCGTTGTTGAAAAAATTTATTATACTTTAGGGGACGCAGCTCAACCTAAAGGCGATAACCGTGTTAGAGAATTTCTTAAAGATTTCAAAAAATAATTAATAATTTAAACTTAAAATAATCCCGCTAACAGCGGATAGAACAAGTTTAATAAAAGTATAAGTAAGAAGAACATACTTACAAAACGGAACGTTTTCTCGCCTTTATCTTGGCCACGAATTTTATGTAATGTTACTTGAACCATTCTGCCACCATCAACGATTGGTAAAGGAAGTAAATTAAACAAGCCAATTCCTAAACTAAGAATGAATAACCATTTTAAGAAACCATTAATCCAATCAAGTAAGTAATATGCCGTTTTTGTCCAACCTTGTCTATACTCAGATTTTAGTTCAAACTCATTATGGATATCTTTTATGCCTAAAAAACTTTTTTCTGGATTATTAGGGTTATTGCCCAACACCAAGGGATAATTTTTATCTTTAGTGGTTAAAGAAACTTCATCACCCGGTTGACTACAAAATAACACGTCATTAAATTTTTGAAATTCTAAAGTTTCCTGATCATTAATTCCGGTAATCAATGTTCCTGTTGGTATTCCTGCTAATGCTGCAGGATAAGAATCATTAACATAATTATCGAACATGAACCCTGTTGGTTCAACCATAGTTTGTTGTAATGGTGAGAAAACAAAAGTTAATAACACTAAAGCCAAAATAGCTAAAATAATGTTTGCAAAAGGACCAGCGGCTAAAACTGAATATTGAGTAATGTCTTTTTCTTTAGCCATTTTCTTTTCATCCGGTTCAACAAAGGCGCCAATGATCGGTCCTAACAAAACAATGCCCGTATTTTTAACATTAATGCCGTGAGCTTTAGCAACAATTCCATGACCAAATTCATGTACTAAAGCAATCACAAAAATTGCAATAATCCAGTACCAGAAAGGTAACACTCCCAATCCAGGAACATTAATCCCAGGAAGAACTAAAGAAACACCTGAGGCTGCTGCTGGAATAGTAATTAAATCATATAAATTTTTAATCAAAATGTAAGATATAAAAATTAAGCCAACATAACCTGCCCCCACTCCAATATATCCTAAGAGAATAACTGGTTCACGATATTTTTTAACAAACTTTTCAATAAAAACCAAACCAAACTTCATCCTGTAAAGGATAATAATTTTTGCTTGAAAGTCAAGTTTTTTTCGTTTAAGGTAAAGAAAAATAATTACAACTAAATAGAAGATAAAAATATACTTATACTTGATAATAAAACTTAGTATTGAGCTCAACATCTATCAAAAAACCTCTTTTTTAAATTATAGTTTACTTCTTCCTTTTAGGACGAAGTTTTTTACTACTACATTTTCGACAACTAATTTTTTTTTGTGATACTTTTAAACTTGGAGCTCTAATTTTTGATTTACAACTTCTGCAAACAAAAACATTTTTCAGTTTCCTTGCGCCAGCTTCTTCGAATTTTACCATATAAACGTTACCTCATAATTTATTTGATCTGTTTCATTACTTTTGTACCCATGATTCCCCAGTACAAAACTTCTACTCCCTCTTTAACATCTTCTTTTAATTCTTCAGGAATTTCCATTTCAAATGTTTCGTAAGTTTCAGTGTCCATGACATTAGCCTTGTTTCCAGTAATTGATAATACTTGAGCATTTCTTTTATCTACGATTGGTGCTTCAACCTTATCATGGCCAGGCATTACTGTCTGTTTCTTTTTACCATCAAGCATTCCTACTGCGGTTAAATTTACTTTAGCGTGCCCATGTTTACCTGGACGAGAAACAGATAAATCTGTAACTCTGCACGGAGAACCATCAATAATAACTGTGTCTCCTTTCTTTAAACCACCAACAGTGACTAATTTTTTTTCATACATTGTAAACCACCCATATCTTAATTTTGATTATTATTATTATTATTATTATTATTATTTTGTTGCTAAATGCACATCTTTCTCAGTAATAGTTTTTCTACCGGCATGTTCAGCAAGTTTTTTTGCTTCTGCAGAGATTTCCAATGCTTTTTCTTCCAAAACTTCTGCTAATGCTGCTTTGGCGTTATCTGAGACTCTCAAAGCTCCTGCTTCACGCATGATTTTGTCCATGGCATTATGTGATAGAAACTTCTTCTTCGTCATCTGAATTAAAAAATACCCCTGGTTTTTAAACATTTTGGAAAATAGGGCCAAAAAGTGTGTTTTTTCTTAATAAATGCAAACCTAATTTTTATTTAAGTTTAACTAGTTCAGAAAATTCCAAATACTTCTTTTTTGCGGTTTTCTATTGTTTTTACTATTATTTTGGCTATTAATTTTACTATTTTTAATAATTTGACTTATTTCATTTTCTACATCGTTTTTGTTCGGATAAAGGTTTTCATCATCTTTGAAACTTTTTGTATGGAAGAAACTTCTTCCATTTTTGTGTTTAAACTGGTGATGTTTATGCAAGAGTTCATGATACATCAAATAATCTAAAATATTTTTGTTAACTTCCTTGAAAATGGTAGAAACAGTTACTGTATCATCATGATAGTTATAAGAAGCTAACTTCCTTTTTGAGTCTGTACCCCACGTCAAGTTAGGTTGTTCTATTTGTGAAAAAAAGAAATTTTGGTTAACTCGTTCAAAAGAAGCTTCTAAAATCGGATCTGATTTAGTTTTTTCAGTTAAAATAGGAATGTTTTTGATAAAATTGTTATATAATTCAATGTTTTGGGTATTTTTCCTTTTCCGTTTAAACACTTTTAACAATAAACTTTGAATTAACCCGATTTTAATTTCATCGTCAATATCTTTCCATTGTAAGTTCAAATGAACAGAAATTTTTCGGTAATCATATTTAATGTTTGCATTAAAATTTGATAACCTTCTATTATACTCTAAATATGATTGATATTTGAATTCTTTTTCTGGAAATAATCTTTGAAAAGATTCTTGGATAAGGTTGTTCATCTTCATTCAATTTCAAATCTTAATATTGCTGCTACGCCACCTAAATCTCTTAGTTGGACACCTTCCCTAGTTTCTACAGAAATAATTTTAACTTTAGCCCCACCTTCTTGCGCTTTTTCTTCTAATAAAGCTAACTGATCATCTTCAATGTTTTCCGAAATTAGAAGTAAATCAACAGCAGCCATTTCTAAAGCTTTCAAAGTTTCTTTTTCACCATAAGTGGCTTTTTTGGGAGCATCTCTCAGAACGGTAAGAAATCGTTGCATGATTTTCTTTTCCTTAGCAACTTCTTCTTCTGCTAAAAGGTCTTCAGACTTTTCTAACAATTCTTGTAATCCAAACTCTCCAGTATAAGATAAATCTTTAGTACCAATTATTTTCTTTTTAAGATCTCCTGTGAGAAAACTTTTGTTCATAAAATCGTTGATAGTTACTCCGGGACCACCAATAATGATTCCTTTCAAATCTTTTCCTAAAGATAAAAATTGTTCTTTCATGTATTCGGCAATTTTCTTGAAATGGTCCTTAGCGGCACCTTCCCGAAGACGTGCGTAACGGGCTGCGCTTTGACCTCCCGCTTTAGTTTTCCCGGGAACTTCTGAATGAGTCTTCTGCAAAGGAACAATAGTTTTTCCTTTCAATAAAGCAATAGTAGCGTCTCTTCTGTCTAAAACAACAAGACCGTAAACTTCTTTTTCCACCATCATTTCTTCTATTAAATCAGTTACAAAATTTTTATCACAACGATAAATTCTTGTATTTAACGGAATTGGTGGTTCAATACTCCATACACGAACATCTTGTTTACCTTCACCAGCGGCAACGTTCCCTGAAAAAACTGCTAATCCATTCGCGGGTGTATTGCCAATAGTTCTCAAATGTTGAATCATCTTTTCTAATGCGTTCTGAACATTTTTTCTTGTAGAAGCAGATTTGATATTAGAGGCTGTTCCTTGTTCTTCTGCCAGATGTTGAATAATTTTGGTCATCTCATAACCAGTAGGAATATAAACGGTTACAAACTCAGTATGAGGGGCCTTATGGCTATGTAACTCTTTAATTAGCTTTTTAAGCTTCAGTTTTTGTTCTGCGGTTATCGCGGCCATGTTAGAGTTATTTGATTGTTGATTTATAAATATTTGCCGATTAATGTATTATTTCACAACTTTTAAATATTTTCGGAACCATTTTGTTTTAAAATGGATAAATTTCTAGTTACTTTTGGTTATCATGAGAATGAGAGAAAATTTGGTCAGTTAGTAAGAAATGCTTATTTAGAAAAGTTTGGCGAACAAGAAAATGTTTTATTTCATGAAATTAAAGCAGAAAGAAACATTCTTGGCGGGGAAATGAGTATAGCCAATAGTGATGAAATCACTGATGTGCAAAAAGAGTATCAACCTTTATTAACAATTGATATTCATCATACTTATTTAGAAGAGAATTTTGATCCTTCTTCAAATATTGAAACAAAAACTTTTTTTTGTCTAGACGATACTAAATTAACAAATGAATGGGAACTAATTTGGCTAAACCGAATTTATTTTAATAAAGAAATAAATTGTTTAACTTACAGAGCTAAAGTATTAGCTCATCCCTCTTTATATCCTCATAACTTGTTTCAAATTGAAGCTGAGATAAAGCAGGTTAATGAAGAAAATGTTTTGAATACAGTTGAAGTGATTGATTCTATTTTTTCTAGTTATTGTGATTTTAATAAAAAAATAAACGAAGATAAAGAATTTCAGAGAGGTGTTGAAGTTTCTAACAAAAATAGAATTGAAGACATGGAAAAAACTTTAGAAAAGATAAAACAAATTAGGGAAGAACCAGCTTCTCAATTAATTTCTTTATCTGAATTAATAGAATCATGTGGTCTTGACAATGCAAATGAAGAACTCTAAACTTTATTTTTAATTTTTTCAATTAATTCTACTTTACTAAATCTTTTTCCAGTATCAATAACAATAATCTTATGTTTTCTTTCTTTAGATTCGTTTAAACATACTTGAAATATCTCGGCATCAAGATTTTCACGAACTTTCTTTTTAGAATATTTTCTTTCTTGTAATCTCTTCTCCAACTTTTTTAAGTTAGAACAAGTTAATACTAAACATAGATCAACTTTCTTTAATAAATGAGAAATATGGGAATCAACAAGCAAATCATTTTCTTTAGACTTTTCTTTTACCAACTTTCCAAACTTTTTTAAATCAATATCATAACACTGCTTACTTCTATCATAGCCAGTAGAAATTAGTTTATAATAATCGTGCAAATCTAGTCTGTTAAAACCTAACTTTTTCTCTAAGTATTTAGTTAAAGTTGATTTACCTGTTCCTGGTGTTCCTGTAACTGCAATTACTTTCATAACTAAAAGAATAATTAACTAAGAATATAAATGTTTTTAAAACTAATTAATGTTTTTTACCATCTATCTTCTGTTTCTGGCGATGTTTATGATGGTGATGACGCATAAATTTGGTTACCAACTGTTTATGTAATAATGATTCGATGATCAAAATCACTAAGAACATTACTATTGCATAACCTAATAAAATTAACAAGTCCATCCAAATTAATGATAAAGAAGTTTGAAACAAAGAAACTTCTCTAACTAGTTTTTCAGCAAGAACAAAAGGATTAAAGAAAGTAACCTCTCGTAATAAAACTGATACACTTTCTAAAGGTAAAATCAATCCTGAGAAAAATAAGAATACACTTCCTAATGAGATTGAAGCAAGTACTGCGGTTTCTTCAGAAACGAAAAGGTAACCTAACGCCATTCCTAAAAAAGTAAACACGGAAGCGGCCAGGAATAATATTAAAACTGTTTGGGGAATCGTCATATAAAGTTCTTTCAAGAAAATTAATGAAATGCCTAAGATGATAACAATTTGAACAATCATTAAAATTAAATTTGTTAGGTAAGTTGATAAAATAAAAGTAACTTTCTTTACTGGAACGAAATAGTTACGGACAAAAGAAGGACTATTCTTTTCCATCATTACTAACGTGGTTCCTAATAAAAGTGAAGAAAACATGATCACCAAAACAATTAAAGCCGGGAACATATAACTTAAATAACTTTGGGCAGGAATAACATTTTCAATCTTTGTTGTTATAGGATTAGAAATCACTCCTGCTTCAGTAACTTTTTGTGCATCCAAGTTAGCTTTAATTTCGTTTAAAGAAGTTAAGACTGTATCTAAAGAACTCATTCCTTCACTAAGTGAAGATTGGATATTGCCTAAATTATCTGTTGTTCCAGTAACCTTTTCTGAAGCTGAAGTTAATTTACCTTTAGTTGCAGTTAAATCGGTTTCTAAAGTATTAATTAGATTACTTACCGCAATAAACGAACCTTCACTATCAACTGTTAATCTAGCACTAGCATTTGCTAATTCACTTTTTGCAAGGGTTAAATGCTTTTTTATTGCACTTTTTTCTGAACTGCTTAAGTTAGCACCGTTTATTGCACTGCTTGCAGCATCAAGTTTAGTAATCCCTGTATTAATGTTAGCGGAAACTTGCGTTTTGAATGCTTCTGTTACAGATAAATTGTAAACTGTTACGGGAACGGTAAAGTCTAGTCCTGATAAATCAGTTTTGGCAGCTTCTGCACTGCTTAAAGCACTCCCCGTTTTTCCTTTAATTGTACTTAATTTATCTTTTTCAGTTCCTATTTTTGTATTCGTGTCCACTAACTTTGTTAAAATATTTCCTGCTAATGCTTTTGATACTTCTTCAGATTTTAAATTAAGTTTTGTTCTTAAAGTTTCTTGGACCATCCAGACAAGATTAATTTTACTGGGATCAATATAGAATGTAATTTCTTTTTTAGCATTACCTTCAATTTGAAATGATTCAGGGAGGGAAATACAAGTGTGCACATAACTGAGTTTAATGTCTTCTATACAATCTTCAATACTGCTTTCATACTTTATTACTTTGAACTCTTCTTCTTGTAACGTTTCCATGAATGAGTTAACATCCGCATTAAATGATGAAGCATGAACTCCAATATTTATTCCGTACTGAGAAGAATTACTGAACGATAAACCTAATATTAAAATTATTAATAACGGGGCAAAAACTACGATCAAAGCTGAAGATTTAGATCTAAGTAATAACTTTAAATTCTTTTTTGTTAATAACCATAAAGAGCTCATTTCCTTTCCTCTTCGTCAACAATATTACCCATTACTTCGTTAAGTGAAGGTTTACGTAAATCAATGTCGTGTAAGTATAAATTTTCTTCTTTCACTGCTCTGATCAAAGCTAATAAAGCTTTTTCATCTTCAAGTGGATGTAAAACTATTTGATGACCTTGATCAACAATTTTACTTACTGGAAGTTTTTTTGCCATTGCAATCATTTTATCTTTATCTTTTCCAACTTTAATATTGATACAAATGTTATTTTTTAAGTAAGGTTTACGGACATCTTCTACTGCGCCGAAACTTTTCAATTCACCTTTATGGATGATCGCAATTTTATCACAAATCCTTTCTAAATTGTTAAGATGATGAGACGCTATTACTACTGTAACGCCTTGCTTGTTAACTTCTTGGATTAATTCTAATATTTCTCCTTGCGTGATATGGTCCAGGTCTGCCGTTGGTTCGTCAAGGATTAACAATTTTGGTTTGTGAATTAAACTACAAGAAAGGTCTAATCTCTTTTGCATCCCACCAGATAGATGTTCAGCTAATTTGTTTTGATGTCCATGCAGGTTAGTAAATTCCAATAAACTTTTAGCATTATCAATTAATAAAGCTTTTTTTAATCCGTAAAGTCGACCGAAATGGAGCAGATTTTCTTTTACAGTAAGTTTTGGATAAAAAGAAGCATGTTGCGGTGTAAATCCGATATGTCTTTTTATTTTGTGTAAATTCTTGTGCATTTCTTTTGGTTGATGATCAATTTTTGAAAAGTATTCTACATTTCCTTCTGTAGGTTCAATAAAACCAGCAATTAAATTTAGAAGGGTAGTTTTACCACTACCTGACTGACCAATTATTCCGAGAATTTCTCCCCTTTGAATTGTTAGGTTGACATTCTTAAGAATCTTAGTCTTTTTGAACTCTTTAACGACCTCTTTTAAATGGATAAATTCCACAATCATAAAGATTATATTTTAGTTTATAAATGTTTTGTGATATTTAATATTATTTTAGTTAGAAAATTATATAAATAAGCTAAGATAAATCACCCTTAACGGGTTCGTGGCAAAGCGGCTAATGCAGTCCCCTGCAGAGGGACGGATCGAGGGTTCGAGTCCCTCCGGGCCCTTTTTTAATTTTTTTTCTAAAAACTTATATAAAACAAAACAACAATTCTAACCATATGCCTAAGAAAAACTTAACTTCGTTTGAACTAACTGCAATCATTAATGAGCTACAGTTTTTAGTAAATGGAAGAATCTCACAAGTTTATCATCAGGAAAAGATGGAATTACTTTTTCAATTACATGCTAAAGGAGAAGGTAAAAAGTTGTTAAAAATTGTCCCTGGTAAATTTTTATGTTTAACTGGAAGAAAAGAAACGCCGTTAAAACCATCATCTTTCTGTATGCAATTACGTAAATATCTTAATAATGCTTTTATCAGAAGGATTGAACAGAAAGGTTCTGAAAGAGTTGTTGTTTTTGAGATTGAAAAAAAAGAGAAATATTATATGATTATCGAACTATTTTCTCGTGGAAATTTAATTTTAACAGATCTTGAGGATAATACTATTGCTGCTCTTGAACAAAAGAGATGGAAAGATCGTAATGTAAAAGTAAAAGAGAAATATATTTTTCCAACTGCAGGAATTAATTGGAAAAAAGTAAGTGAGAAAGAACTAGCTACAGTTTTCAAAAAAAGTGAAAAGAAAAATCTTGCTACTTCTCTTGCAACAGAGATTGGTCTTGGTGGATTATATGCAGAAGAAGTTTGTAAACTAGCAAAAGTCGATAAGGATAAATCACAGAAAGATGTTACTGGAAAGGAAATTCAAGCTCTTCTTAAATCTCTTAAAGAACTTTTAAAATTGATTGAGACACCTGCTGGTTTCATTTATGAAGATAATATTACTCCCTTTGCATTAGATGATATTAAAGAAAATAAAAAAACTAAAACTTATAATGAAGCAATTGATACCCTTAACCCTTTTGAAATAGTTTCTCCATATGAACAAAGGATTAATTCTTTAAAGAGAATTATTTCTAACCAGGATCAATCTATTACCAAACAGGAAAGTAAGATTGAATTGAACAAAAAGAAAGGCGAAATTGTTTATGAGAATTATCAGCCCCTGCAAAAGATTCTTGATTATGTTAATTCTGCGAGAAAAGAAGGTAAAGAATGGTTAGAGATTGAAAAAGAATTGAAGAAAGTTAAAAAAATTAGAGGAATCAGTTTGAAGAATAAAAAAGTCGTTATTGATTTGTGAACAAAGAAGTTAAAGGATCAATCAAACAAATAAAAAAAAAGAAAAATAAAAAAATAAGAACAAAACTATTTCTTTTTACCGCCCCAACCTTCAAATGATCTCAAGATTTCTAAAGGGACAGCAAAGACAATTGTATTACTTTGATCTGAACTCATATCATTAATGCTTTGCAAAGTTCTTAGATGTAAAGCACCAGGTGCCTTAGCAAGCATTGTAGCGGCTTTAGACATGTTGTTTGCAGCCATAACTTCTCCTTCTGCTTTAATAATCACTGCTCGCTTTTCCCGTTCAGATTCAGCTTCTTTAGCCATCGTCCTTTTCATGTTATCTGGAAGTTCTACATGTTTTAAATCTACAGACTCAACTTTAATTCCCCATGGGTCACTAGCTTTATCAACAATTGTTTGAATCTTTTTTGAGATTTCATCTCTTTCTCTTAAAAGTTCGTCCAAAGTAACTTCTCCAACAATGTCTCGCATTGTAGTCTGTGATAATTGAGATGTTGCATAAAAGTAATTTTCTACTCCAATAATTGCTTTCTCTGCTTCTGCTACTTTAAAATAAAGTACTGCGTTAACTCTAACAGAAACATTATCTTTAGTAATACAATCTTGGTCCGGAACATCTACAGCTTTAACTCTTAAATCAACTCGGTCCCAACTTTGAATTACTGGAACAACTATTCTTAAACCTGGCCTCATCATTCCTGTATATTTTCCTAGAGTAAATCGAACTCCCCTTTCATATTCTTTAACAACTTTCAAACCTGAAAGAATAAAGAATACCACTAAAACTATAATTATTGATAAAATATCTAATCCAAAAATCATTTTATTACGCCCCCTTAAATTGCTATTACCATAATATGAAACAAAAAACTATATAAAACTTGTTGTTGATAAATAAATAATTAATAAACCGTAACAAAAAAGGGAAAATTATAAATTTAGTAAGCGATATTGTAAAGGAAATACTATGAAAATGAAAAATAAACTAATCATCCTGAACAGTAGAGAAATTAAAGAGATTAGAAATCTTGTCATTAAACAGTTTGGTTATTTTCTTGAAAAAAAATATGCTTTCCTTCGTAATGATAAAAATAAAATCTTTGTTGTTAATAAAGACTTATCTCAAATTAATTTAGACAACCTTATCATTGAGAGAATTGGCTTATATTTTGCTGAATTTAAACCTAATCAGGTTAGATTAAGCAAAGAAGGGGCACAACTATTATATCTAGAAGCAAAGAAAAATGGTCAAGAATTAATTAATTTGGTTGATTTATCTAAAGAAGAAACGAAAACTTATTTTTTGGGAGTGGATCTCATTAAAGATTTGGGTGTGGAATCTCGTTTAATCATCTTAAAATATGGTGATCAGATTTTAGGTTGTGCTAAATATAAAGAGACTAAAATCCTTAACTTTTTACCTAAAACTCATCGCGGAGAAGTAATTCTTTAGTAAAACTAAACAATTCTCAAAAATAGAGGTTCTAGTTGTTAATTACTCACTAGTAGAAATTATCGAAAAGTTTATAAACCTGTTATCATTATAAAGTAGAATCAAGGGTGTAGATGCTTAATCTTATAATAATTAGAATATATTGACGAGGTAAAAAATGGTTTGGAAAAAAATATTAACTGTCTTTCTGGTATTATTCTTAGTCATGGGCTTTAGCGGTTCAATGATTTTAGCTGATAATGATCAGATTAATTATTTAGAACAAAATTTAGATAATTTGAAAGGATTTTATTCAAATGTTGAATATCAAACTGGAAAATTAGAAACTCAATTTTCTCAATTATCTGGTGAGGAAAATGAAAATAAAATTCAATTAATGTATACTAATACTCAACTTTTAAAAGAAAAAGCTGAACAAATTGAAGAAACAGCTTTTAATAAAGCGGAACAAGTTGACACTTTAAAGAACAATCTTCGTTTTATTTCTGAAGAAGATGCTGAAAAATTAGCATATTTACATTCTGAATTTAAACAATTATCAGAAAACGCTGAAGATCTTGTAAATGATCTTGAAACTTTAGAAAATGGATTATTTGTTTTATTGGATGTAATTGAAACACCTGATTTTGAATCTGAAGTTTTAACAATTGAGGACCAGATTTTAAGTATTACTTCAAAGTTAGATTCTGTTGAGGACACTTTGAAAACTCAAGGTAAAGATCTTTCATTTGCAACTGCTCAATTTTTAAAGAAAAGTTTAGGTAAAATTGAATATCAAATTACTTTATTGCTTGAACAAATTAATGGAAATATTGATTTATTTAATGAATTAGATGATCAGAATAAAGTTAATGTTTTTGAAAAACTTTTAGGTGAATTAGGGGATCAAGCAGAAAGATATTCTGACTTGAAAGAAGGAATCAGTGGATTTGATTTCCCACCTAATAATTTGAATGAAGTTGTTAATCAAGTAAAAGATTACTATTCTTCTGTTAAATCAGACTTTAACAAAATTAAAAATGTTGTTTCTGAGATTGACGAAGAAATTGATGAAGATTTAGCAGAATCACTTTTAGATCAAATTGATGATTTAATGGATAATGTTGATGATTTAATTGATGACGTTGAAGATTACCAAGATGAGTATATGGGAAATAATGCCCAAGCCGATTATCTTTTTAATAATATTTTAACCGATTTAAAGAAATTTGATACTCAGTTAGAAGATTTTGTTGATATTGTTGAAGAACATTCTGGAATTACTACTACTGTTCCAGCTTACAAAATGTTAACTTTAAGCGATTATCCTGAAATGTTTATTGAAGATGGTAAATTTAACGGTTACTTTGTTGTTGGTGAAAATTCTGTTTCAATGAACAATTTAGCAATGACAGAAATTGCTGTTAGTTTAGATGCTCAAGTTAGTAACACGGTTAAGCTTGATAGTGAAATCTCTGATGTTAATGCTCAGAATTTAATTGTTGTTGGTGGACCTTGTGTAAATACTGTTGCTGCAGAATTGTTTGGAAATCCTATTGATTGTACTATTGGTCTTGAACCAGGACAAGCAATCATTAAACTTTTCCAATATAATGATAAAGTAGCGATGGTTGTTGCTGGTTATACTGACGAAGATACAAGGTTAGCAGCAAAGGTGTTAGTTAATCACAAATATGATCTTTATGGGACTGAAATGTTAATTGAGGGAACAAGTTATGAAGATGTTCAAATTGGGCCTCTAAATGATAACGATGAACCCCTTGTTTTAGTAATTTCTAATCTGGAAGTAACTCCTGACCCATTAGTTTCTAACGAGTCTGTTACAGTTAGTTACGATATTACAAATATGTGGAAACATGATACTTATGGTAATTTTGTTGCTCAAGCTGTAGTATGTCATCCTGACGGAAGCGATTGTCATATCCCTGGCGGAGAACTGGTTTATTCATTCCCGTCAATGGTTACTAAGCATTTTGAATTTGAAATTAATTTGAACGAACTTCAAACTGATGTTATTGATGGCAAAGTTAAAATCATGGCTGCTATAGCAAAAAAAACTGAAGGTAAAGTTACTGTTGTTACTGCTTATGGGGAAGTTTTTGATGTAACTGGTAACTCAAATAGTAACTCAACTGATACTTTAACTGGTAATCCAACTATTGATGATACTGACGGCGATGGAATAGTTGATGCTCTTGATAATTGTAAACTGTCTGCTAATGTTGATCAAGTAGATTCTGATAATGATGGTCTTGGAGACGTTTGTGATGGTGGTTCAACTCCAGCAGATAATCCTACCAGTGAGAATGCTACTGATCCTGACGCTTTAGGAACAGAATGGGAACAGTATGAAGAATTTGATGGTGAGTATGAAGACTTTGAAGATGATTACTTTTACTTTAAGAAGAAGTATGAAAAAGCGTTCAATGAAGATGATGATAATGACCTTGATAAGTATGAAGATAAACTTGACAAACTTGACGACGATTTAAAAGATCTTAAAGATGAAGTTGAAGATTTAATTGATGTTGTTGAAGATAGTAGTCTAAGTGATGAAGAAGATTTACTTGACAAGTTGGATACTTTAGAAGATGATCTTAAAGATTTGAGGGAAAAGGTTGGTAAAGTTTTAAGTGGCGAGGAAGATGAAGAAGAAAGTTACACTTTTGATAACTATTATCTTCCATCAAGCAATAATGACGAGGGTAGTACAGTTACAATTGAACAATTTGAATTCCCAGCAACTAATAACGTTGTTAATGAACCTGTAACAGACACATGGGGAGAAATGCGTTTGACTGCTTTAATCATTGCTGGAATAATCATCTTGTTAGCTATTGTTATCTTTTTGGTAGCTTTGTTAATTAGGTAATTTTTTCTTTTTTCTTCTATTTTTTCTTTTCAAGTATTAATAATAAAAATCAGAATAATAAAAATAAAAAAATTTAAGAAGTAACTTTATCCTAACACATCTTCAATAGGTTTTTTGCCTTTAAGTTTTTTAGTAGTGTCTTTAGCTTCTTTAACCAAATCTACGCCTAACTTTTTAAGTTCTACAAGATGCATTTGCATTAATTGTTCGACAATTTGTAAAATACGTGCAAGTTCTTCCCTTTCTTTACTTAAAGTTTGTAATGAACCTTTATGTATTCCAATTTGTTCAGCTTTATCCGTATTATCTGTTTTCTTTGCCATAAACCAAGAATTTATGATACTTTTTATTAAATTTTTGGTTAATCTATCATGAAAAACAAAAAAGTTTAAAACCTAAAAAATAATTCTTTAACTTTATGAGCTTATTAAACAAATTAATGTTTTGGAAAAAAGAGGATGATTTTGATTTTGATAAACTTGCAGATCATGAAATGGGTAAAGCCGATACAGGTTTACATTCAGACGAATTAGGATTGGGCCAGCAAGATTTAGGTTTGGACAATCAAGCAGCGTTTCCTGACCAAACAGGAATTGATCCTGCTAATGTTGGTTCAACTGCACCAGGGACAGCAAATATTCCAGGGATGGGATCTCAACCAGCTGGTTCACTTTCTCAAGCACAGCAACCAACAGTATCATCTCCGCTTTCTGCTACGCCAGGATCTAATTCTAGAGAATTAGAATTGATTAGTAGTAAGTTAGATACCATTAAGGCAATTCTTAATTCTCTTGACAGAAGAATGGCAAATTTGGAAAAACTTAGTTTAGGTGGAGCTGAAAAGAAAGAAGAAAAATTATGGTAAAAAAAACATTTATTCAAAAACACCAGTTAGGACTTACTTTCTCTTTAATTTCTTTTTTAATTGTCTTTTTTGATCAATTAACAAAATATTTAATCCTAAATTTTGAACCTTATTTTGGTTTTAGATACTTGAAAATAGTTTTGATAAAGAATACCGGTGCTGGGTTTGGCATTTTACAAGGAAAAACTTTTTTTTTAGGAATAATCTCTTTAATTGTTGCCGTAACCGTAATTGCTTATTATAAAAAAATCCCGCAAGAAAAATTCCCCCAAGTACTCTTTGCTTTGTTCTTAGGCGGAGTAATCGGAAATCTTATTGACCGTTTTCTTCGTGGTTACGTGATTGACTTTATTAGTTTTAGTTTCTGGCCAGCATTTAACATTGCTGATAGTGCTTTGACTGTTAGTGTTATTGGATTAGTCATTTATTATTTTAAAGAAGAAAGAAAAGAGAATTAAAAATAAATTATTATTTAACACAACTGTGTTTTTTATACTTCTTATTTGTTGCTTCTCGCTTATCTTTGAACCAAACTCTTCTTTTCACAGAAATTCTTTTTGCCCATTCACATTTTGGTTCGTGGTAAACATTACTGTAAGAACTAGCTATATATTTACCAGGAGAATGTTTTGCTTTAACTATTTCCTTAACAGCTTTTGTTTTTACATCCACGGTTTTTACAACTTTTGTTTCACTTTTTTCTTCTTCTTTAACAACTGGATCAAAAACTTCACTGTGCGGTTCTTCTTCAAATTCTGGTTTTTCAAAACATTCATGGCAATCTTCTTGGTCCGGTTTTTTTGGAAAACTCATTAAGAACCCAATCAAAGTTAGTAATAATAACACTAAATATAACGCTCCTTGTACTTTCCAGATTAAAATTAAATTTACAAAATAAAACAGGAAAACAAAAAAGAATACCCTTTCTCCCCAAACCTCGCTGTAACCAATAAAACCAATTAAAGATAGTAGTAATAAGAATAATAACCCTAATAATTCTAAAGCGAAAAACTTTCCACTTTCAGTAATAAATATTCTAATCAAACCAAAAAAAAGTAATAAAAGTATAATCCCATAAATGTATAATTTAAATCTGCTTTTTGCCATAAAGAAATGTTAACAAACTGTTTATTTAAGTATTTCTATCTTTGGTTAAATATTATCTAATATGATTGTTGGACTAGAATTCTTCTTCAATATCTTTTAACAATCCTTTCTTTTTTAAGAATTCGACTTCTGCTTTACTTCTATATTTGTAAACCACATCGCCTTTCTCATCTCCGCCAAGTTCCCAAGGTTCAATGATAACGACATTATTTTCTCTAACCCACAAAGCTCTTCTTAACCTACCGGGGATTCTACAAATTCTATTTTTTCCATCTAAACAAAGAACTCGCATTCTGCTCCCGCCTAATCTTTGTTGAACAATGCCGAGAACTTCTTTACCTTGCGGTAATCTTACTCTAATCATTGATTGATCGGGTGGGGTATATGCCATTTGATATAGTATTAAAAATAGGTTGTGCTTTATAAACTTTCTTAACCCTTCTTTAAATTATTAATTATTTTTTCTTTTAATTTTTTTTTACCATTCCAGTCTAATGTATACTTTAAGACTTCTTCAATTGTTGTTACTGGAATAATTTTAATTTTTTTTAATTTAGATTTTTCAATAACGATATCTTGTAAGTTTGATTTTGGTAATATTACTGTTTTAATTCCTACATCTATTGCAGCTTCTACTTTTGAAGATATTCCTCCTACCGGTAATACTTTTCCTCTAACGGATAATGAACCGGTCATCGCCACATCTTGCCGTACAGGAATTTTTTTCAAAGCGGAAATGATTGAGGTGGCTACAGCTATGCTGGCAGAATCTCCCTCTACTCCCTCATACGTTTGTAAGAACTGAACAAAAATATCTCTCGTTTCTTTGATATCTTCACCGAAATATTTCATAATTATTGCTGAGACGTTTTTCACCGCTTCTTTAGCAATTTCTCCAAGTTTACCAGTGGCAATTATTTCTGACTTTTTTCCGCCATGTGTAACTTCTGATTCGATAGGTAACAATATTCCTGAATAGGCTGATCCAGAACCAATTACTGCTAGTCCATTTACCCTACCAACTTTTTTACCAGTTGTAACTATAACTTCATACTCTTTTTTCCGTTCAATATGTTTATCAGCCATTTGTTGTTCAAGTGGCCGGGCCAAATTCTTAGCCTTTTTAACATGTTCTTCCATAACCCATTTTTGACCGTCTAGTTTTGCTAAATCTCCGGCTGCCCTTACTAATCCCCCTAGACCTCGTAAATGTAAAGTTAAATGCCCCTTACGATTAGCTCTTCTTTTAGCACCTTCAATGATTGCGCTAACTGCTCCAACAGAAAAGTGTGGTATTTTTCCATTTTCTTTCTTAACTTCTTGAGCAACAAATTTTGCCAATTTTTCTCTATTTTCTTTTGTATCCGGCACAGTTTCGTTCATATAAATTTCATAACCATAACCACGAATTCTTGATCTTAATGCTGGATGCATATTTTTTAAAGTCTCTAAATTACCTGCTGCAACAAGAATAAAATCACAAGGTACAGGTTCTGTTCTCACCATTGCACCTGAAGATCTTTCTGATTGGCCAGTTATAGGGAATTTCTTTTCTTGTAATGCGGATAAAAGTTCTTGTTGTGTTCGGGGATGAAGAGTAGCAATTTCATCAATAAAAATAACTCCTTTGTTAGCTTTATGAATTAATCCACCAACAACTCTTAAGTTTGCAGGGGTTCCTAAACCGCCAGATTGTAATGGGTCGTGTAATACATCTCCCAGTAAAGCACCAGCATGACTACCAGTAGCATCAAAAAAAGGTGCTTGCTTTTTTCCAAAATTGTCAACTATCAGTTTGGGTAATATTGCTTGAGCTGTTTTAAACATTCTTGGGCCCATGCTCATCATAATTGCTGCTGCTGCCAAAAATAACATTCCCCCTAAAAAGAAAGCGGTAAACATTAAATCTGATTTGTAATGGTACCTGACCCACCAGGGAGCAATTAATGTGAAAATTGCAACAATGAAAAGGAGAAAATTATTATTTTTCAACATTTTTTTAGTATCGAAGTTATGCTTCTTAATTTCATCTCTGCCTTTACCAGCTTCCATTTCTTTCACTAATGGATTATTTTCATCATGAGGATTCTGAAATGTAAGAACATCTTTAAGTTCTGATTTTGGTAACAATTCTGCCAGAGCTAATCCTAACATACTTTTTCCTGTTCCTGGTTCACCAATAAGAAGGACATGTCTACGTTGTAAAGCGGCTTTTTTTATGATTTCTACTGCTTCGTCCTGACCAATAACTTGTTCAATTATTTTTTCAGGAACTTTAATGTCTTTAGTTGTTTTCATGGTTTATATTTTTGAAATGTTAATATTTATCGTATGTTAAATTTTTTAGTATTATTAGAACACCTGCCCCTAAAGTTTCATTTTACTTCTCTTTTTTTAAAGGTTACGTTTTAAAATTAATAATTTCAGTAACTTTTATAAATGGACTAGCGTTTTAGTACTTTATTACCAATGAGTTGGTTTTAGACAACGAGGTAAGATTAAATTCTTATTTTGTCAATTGGTAATGAACTTAATGAACTAAATGAACTAAATTAAAATCTATACGACAAACGTATACTGGAGGTTATTCGAAAATGGTTAATGAAGCAAAAGCATTGGAAATTATTGAAATTGCAAGAACAAGTGGTAAAATTAAAAAGGGCGCTAATGAAGTGACAAAAGCAATCGAAAAAGGTACAGCTAAATTAGTTGTTTATGCTGCGGACGTAAGTCCTAAAGAAGTAATTATGCATTTACCACTCTTATCTAAAGAGAAAGGTATTCCTTGTGTAGAAATACAAAAAAAAGAAGATCTTGGCGCGGCTGCAGGCCTGGCTGTTTCTTCTGCTGCAGTAGCTGTTACTAAAAGTGGCGATGCTAAATCTGCAATTGAAGAACTGACAAAATCTTTAGGATCTGTAGGCTCTGTAGAATCTCAACCTAAAGAATAAACTGGTGACTAACTATGGCAAAAAAAATGTATGATAAAAGTGCCAAAAAAGGTGCTGTTAAAGATAGTGGAGAACTTAGGTTCACTCCAGGAATTCCTGCAGAAGTTAAAGAAATAGTTGTTCGTGCAGGTAGTAGAGGGGAAATCACTCAAGTAATGTGCTTAGTTTTGGACGGAAGGGATAAAAATAAATCTCTTCGTAGAAATGTCAAAGGACCGGTGAAAGTTGGTGACACATTAATGCTTTTAGAAACTGAAATTGAAGCTCAACGCCTAGGCGGCGGAAGAAGGGGCGGAAGAAAATAAAAACATCTCCAGGAGGGAAATAAAATGCCTAAATGTACATTTTGCGGAAATTCAATTGAAAGAAGTACGGGAAAAATTTTTGTTTATGCTAGTGGTAAAGTGATTAATTTTTGTTCCAGGAAATGTGAAAAAAATCTTTTACAACTTAAAAGGAAACCATTACGGGTTCGTTGGACAGAAGATTACAGAAAAGCTACAAAAAAAGATCAAAAAAATGTTAAAAAATGAGTAGGTGGATAAAATGATTGAAAGAACTTTAGTTTTGCTTAAACCAGATACTGTGCAAAGAGGTCTTTGCGGTGAAATATTAAGTCGTTTTGAAAAAGTTGGCTTAAAAATTGTTGGGATGAGACAATTTTGGGCAGATAGAGATTTTGCAAAAAAACATTATGCAGAACATATTGATAAAGATTTTTATCCTTTCCTTGAAGACATGATTATTATGGGTCCAGTTGTTGCTATTGTTTTGGAAGGAGTAGAAGCAATTGCATTAGTTAGAAAAATGTGTGGTGCTACTGAACCTAAATCAGCGTTACCTGGAACAATTCGGGGAGATTATGCCCAAGTAAGTTATGGTCATGCTGACAAGAAAAAGATTGGGATTAAGAACGTTGTTCACGCTTCCGCAAATTCTAACGATGCAAAAAAAGAAATTAAGTTATGGTTTAAAGAAGAAGAATTACATAGTTATCGGACAGTGCACGAGATGCACGTTTTTGAATAATTTTTTAGGAGGAATATATTAAAATGGCAGAAAAAATGGTTGACAAGGTTACTAGATTAATGAAAGTGCCTTCTAATATTAGAAATATCGGTGTTTGTGCTCATATTGATCACGGGAAAACTACTTTTTCTGATAATTTACTTGCTGGTGCAGGAATGATGAGTGAAGAACTAGCAGGAAAAGCAAGAAACTTAGATTTTCACGAAGACGAACAGGAAAGAGGAATTACAATTGATTCTGCTTCCGTTTCTATGGTTCACAATTTAGGGGATAAAGAGTTTTTAATTAACTTGATTGATACTCCTGGTCACGTTGATTTTGGTGGTGACGTTACTAGAGCAATGAGAGCAGTTGATGGAGCTATCGTTTTAATTTGTGCTTCTGAAGGGGCAATGCCACAAACAGAAACAGTTTTAAGACAAGCTTTAAAGGAAAGAGTAAGGCCTGTTCTTTTCATTAACAAAGTTGATCGATTAATTAAAGAGTTAAAATTAACTCCTGAACAAATGCAGCAACGGTTTATTAAACAAATTGCTGAAGTTAATAGAATTATTAAAAACGTAGCTCCAGAAGAGTATAAGGAGAAATGGCAAGTAAATATTGAGAAAGGTACTGTTGGTTTTGGATCTGCATTCCATAATTGGGGTATCAGTTTACCTTACATGAAACAAAACAACGTTTCTTTTAAAGAAATTATTGATGCTTATAGTGGTAATGATGAAGAAATTAAAGAAAGAACCAAAGAGTTAGCAAAAAAAGCACCAATTCATTCTGTGGTATTGGATATGGTTGTTAATCATCATCCAGACCCCGTACAAGCACAGGAATATAGGATTCCGAGATTGTGGCAAGGTGACTTAGAAAGTAAGGACGGTAAAGACTTAATCGCATGTAATCCTGACGGCCGGTTATTTTTTGTGATTACTAAAGTTGTTGTTGATCCTCAAGCAGGAGAAATTGCAGCCGGTAGATTATTTGGTGGAACCATGAAAAAAGGTGATGAAGTTTGGTTAAATATGGCTAAATCTCCTGGAAGAATTCAGCAAGTTTATGTTTATAATGGGGCAAAGAGAGAAATTGTTGACAACGTCCCTGCAGGAAACATTATTGGCGTTGGTGGTTTAAGAGCAGGTATCCCTGGAGAAACTGTTACCACGGGGGGAGCAACAGATCCTTTTGAAGAAATAAAACATATTTTTGATCCAGTAGTTACTAAAGCAATTGAAGCTAAGAGGCCAAGCGACTTACCAAAATTGATTGAAGTTTTAAGGCAGGTACAAAAAGAAGATCCAACCATTAAAATTGAAATTAATGAAGAAACCGGTGAGCACTTAATGCATGGTATGGGAGAATTACATCTTGAAGTTATTGAAAATAGAATAATTAAAGAGAAAGGTGTTGAAGTTAAAACATCTCCGCCTATTGTTGTTTATAGGGAAGCAATCACTAAAACCAGTCCTGAAGTAGAAGGTAAATCTCCAAATAAACATAACAAATTTTATTTTATAGTTGAACCTTTAGAAGAAGACGTTATGGCAGGTATTAGGGAAAGGAAAATGCCTAATGGTCGATTCAAGAAGAAAGATACTGAAGTTATCAGTTTCTTAAGAGACGAATGTGGTTGGGATACTAAATTAGCTGGTAATGTTAAGTGTGAGTTTAATGGAAATATATTTATTGATAAAACTCGTGGTATTGTCCATATCAACGAGATTATGGAAATGCTTTTAGATACTTTTGAAGATGTTATGAAAGCTGGACCTTTAGCAAAAGAACCTTGCATAAATGTTAAAGTTAGTTTAATGGACTGTACTTTGCACGAAGATGCAATTCACAGAGGTCCTGCACAGGTGTATCCTGCAGTTAGAGAAGGTATCCGGGCAGCGATGATGCAAGGTGGACCTTTATTATACGAACCATTGCAAGTTACGAGGATTGAAGCACCTAACGATTATGTTGGAGAAGTTTCTAAGATTGTTTCTTCGAAAAGGGGACAATTGTTAGACATGCAACAAGAAGGTGACATGAACGTAATTCAAGCAAAGTTACCAGTAGCGGAATTGTTTGGTTGGAGTAACGATTTAAGAAGTGCAACTGGTGGTCGTGGAAATTCTTCACTTGTTGACCAGAGCTTCGAAATGTTACCTCGAGAATTACAGGACAAAGTTCGTAAACAAATCGTTGAAAGAAAGGGTTTAAGTCAAGGTTCACTTGGGTCTTAGATTTTTCATTCTTTTTTAACTTTTTTTATTTATTTTTATTTTTCTATCTTCTGTTTTTTTTATAATTTAAATTTTTTTAGTCATTTGTAAACCATCAATTTTAAAGTTCCATTTTTGGTATATTTCTACGGCATGATGATTTTTTGCTAAAACATCAAGTTGACAATATTCTATTTTTTTCTTTTTTAACCATTTTAAAAATTCATCTCTTAATATTGTTGAATAACCTTGTCCTCGATATTCATTTGAAACAAACATATTATCAATGTAACCTACGTTTCCGTTGGGTGCATTTTTAATATAGCCACTAATAATGGCAATAATATTTTTTTCAATTTCAATCCCAATAAATAAATGATTTTTTTCAAAGTAAGAATTAAAAAGTTTTTCAAACATTTTTTTATTAAAATTAACCTCATAAACGGGAAAAGAAGCAAATTTTTGTAATATTTCATCTTCCTCTTTAGCTAATAAGTAAATCTGTTCTTTATCTTCTTTTTTAATATTTCTTATTTTCATCGTTTTTATTGATCTCATTATTTGTTAATAAATACTTATTGCTATTTAAATTTAGTCGTTTGGTAAACTTAAACAAAAAACTATATAAACAAAACCAACTTTCTTTATATTAATAAAAAGAGGTTAGCGTATGAAATCTAAGCAAAATCATCGTATAAAATTTAAAGTTAAAGATATGGACATTGCTACCGGTGGTACTTTAGTAGTAATTCTTAATCAAAAAGATGCCCATAAATTAGATTTACATTCTGGTGACCGGATTTTAGTTAAAACTAATAAAATAGAACAGGTTTGCATTTTAGACATTTCTGAAAGTAATCGAGCGGTTCCCGAAGGAAAAATTGGACTTTTTGAAGAAGTTTTGGACAAATTGGAAGTAAAAAAAAATCAAAATGTGGAACTACAATTTACGGGTAAACCCGAATCTGTAAAACATATTAGGAGTAAACTTTACGGAAAAAGATTATCTTACACCGAACTTTTACATATCATTGATGATATTACTAATGACCGATTGACAGATATAGAAAAAACTTATTTCGTTGCCGCAGGATTTATTGAAGGTTGGAATAATGAAGAAGTTATTGATATGACTCGGGCAATGGTGAAAACGGGATATAAATTAAACTTTCCTGGAATTACTTTGGATAAACACTGTATTGGTGGAGTTCCTGGAAATAGAACAACTATGGTTGTGATTCCGATTATTGCCGCAGCGGGTTTCACTATACCTAAAACTTCCAGCAGAGCAATTACTTCTCCTGCAGGGACCGCAGATACAATGGAATGTTTAGCAAAAGTTGAGTTACCTGAAAAGAAAATTAAACAAATTGTCAAGAAAGCTAAAGCCTGTATAGTTCATGGCGGTTCAATGAATCTTGCTCCTGCAGATGATAAAATTATTGAAGTTGAACATCCTTTATCAATTGATGCAGAAGGGCAATTATTAGCGTCAGTGATGGCAAAAAAATTTTCTGTTTCTGCTAACCATGTTTTAATAGATATTCCCATGGGTAAACAGGTCAAAGCGAAAAACTGGAAACAAGCAAAACATCTTAGAAAAATGTTTGAAATGATTGGTAGAAAATTAGGGATGAATGTTAAAGTAATTATTACTGATGGGACTCAACCTATAGGTAATGGTATCGGTCCCTTTTTGGAAGCGATGGACGTTATGCAGGTCTTAAAAAATGATATTTTGGCACCACAAGATTTGAAACATAAAGCTTTGATGATGTCTGGTGCTTTATTAGAAATGACCGGTAAATATCGTAAAGGTAAAGGCATAAAAGCGGCACATGAAATTCTTGATAGTGGTAAAGCTTTAAAGAAGATGAACGAAATCATTCAAATGCAAGGTAAACAGAAAAAAGTTAAACTTGGTTCTTATCAGTATGTTGTAAAATCTAAAAAAATTGGTAGAGTAAAAGAAATTAATAACGAAATAATTTCTAAGATTGCTAGAATTGCTGGTGCACCACAAGACAAAGGTTCAGGATTATATATCAATCATAAAGTACATAATCTAGTGAAAAAAGGAATGGTTCTTTACACCATTTATGCTGAAAACGAATTTAAATTAGGTTTGGCAAAGGATTTTGCTAAAAAGAATAGTGGTTATTTAATTGCATAATAGCGTGGTTATTAGGGTTTTTGTTTTATCCCTTTTTATTTTTTTCAATCTCTTCTTTGATGTCTTCTTTTAAAACTTCAATAATCTTATCTTTTATTTTAGCTTTTTTAATTTTCCTAGCAAGTTTTTTGTCTTTGAAAGAATCTTTTATCCATAATGCAAATTCATTATGGTGGTTATGGACAAACTGAATATATTCATCTTCTTGCATGTCTTTTAATGCGTGAAGTAAATCATTTTTATTTTTTAGAAGTGTTCCATCTTGTAATCGTAAACAATTGTCATTTGTAAAATGGGTCCTTTTAAGAATTTTATTATTTGAAATAACACTTAAAAATTTGTTTAGTGAAATCATATAAAATATTATCACTAATATGGTTATTACCACTAAGTAACTTCCTAATAAAATTAATTGATTTTGCAGAACTTTAAAACTTGCACTAAATAACATTGATTTTTTAAACAGTTCTGAACAGAGCATAAACGGATTAAACATTAACATTTTTCTTACAATTTCTGGGAATGATTCTACTGGTAAGATTAAGTTTGATAAGAAAATGGAGATGCTCCCAATAGAAATAGAACCAATGTTTGTTCCTTCTTGTGTTTTAAAAATATATCCCAGTAATATTCCCAACATAATGAAAAATAATAAACTTAAAATGAGTATTACTAAAGTTACGGGATAATTGTTTAAAGCAGGTATTTTAAGATAATAAATTGCTCCAATGACAATTAATCCCAGCTGTAATAAAATCACTATCATATTAGTAATAATATTGGCAATAATATGATAAACTTCTCTTGTTGGCGTTGTAAATGTTCTAAAGAATGCCCGGGACTGTTTCTCCATTACTATTAATGTGCTTGAAAGCATTATGCCTACAAAAAGAATTATTAAAGTTACAAAGTATGGGAACATAAATGTTGATCTTTCAGAAGTTGAAGCTATAGAATTGACTTTTATTGAAAATGGGTTAATTATGTTTTCTGCTGAAGTCACTTCAAGTAAAGAAATTTTGTTTTCAATGGTTTTTATTTTATTTTCTATCTCTATAATTTTTTCAGAGATAACACTCATTTCGGTATTGGCATTATTAGCGAAAGTTTTAATGTCATAATTGCTTGCAGAATTAATAGTTTCATCTACATTATCAACAATATTTTTTAATGCGTCATTTCCTTCTTTAATATCATTCGTTTCTGTTTCTAAAATGTCATTAACTGCGTTATAATCTGTCCTAACTTTACTAGTACTTGATGAGGCAGTTCCCGAATCTTCAAGTGTATCTAAAAGCTTATCTAAATCGGTTAACAACGTTTCAGTTTTAGTTTTTAAGTTATTCATTGAAGATTCAATTTCATCATTATGCGAGTTAACATTCTTAAGTTCATTTTTAGAACTTTCTAAATTCTTACTTATTTCTTCACTATTAGATTTTATTTTTTCAATATTTTTTTCAGATCCACTGGCTTTTTCTTTAATCTCTTCTAAAATTAATTTTTGTTTAGCAACTTCATTTGAAGTTACATTTATTGTTTCTAAAATATTTTCTGTGAATCCTAAACTAATTTCGTCGGATTTAACAGTAATTGTAGACTTAACAGAGGACACAATGGATTCTACCAAATTAATTCTTGTTTTGTCTGCATAAAATTGTACCTCCTTAATCTCATCACTATTATCAATTTTAAAATTTTCCGGGAAACTAATACAAAGATGGGTTGTTTGTAATCTTATCTCTTCTGTACATTCATCAATGGTAGAATAATTAATTAATTTATAATTTCCTGATTCTAAATGTGAAATGAACTGTTGAGTCATACCTTCATTATCTTGAGCAATAATGCCCACATTAATCTGAAACTCTTCAGTATTTGAAAGAGCAAGGCTGATTAGGGCAATAATTAATAATGGCCCTAATAACACAACGAATGCAGAAGTTTTAGATCTAAATAAAATCTTAAAGTTCTTGAAAATTATTGTTAATAGTTTCATTTTAGGTTATATTTTTTCTTTGTTTCTTTGATTTTTTGATCGATTATTTCAATTTGTTCTTGACTTAATTGATTTGAAGATGATGTTTTTTTTCTTTGTTTCTTTTTTTCTCTTACTTCCCTTACTTCTTTTTTATTTTTCTTTACTTTTCTTCTTTGAATTTTTTTTTCATTCTTCTTTTCCTTTTTTTCTGGTTCTTCTTCTTCTTCTTTTCCTTTAATAAAATTTTCTTCCTCTATCTGTTCTTCTTTATGGATCATAATAAAAGCTCGATCTAAAGTTGGTTTAGTAACCTCTAAATCTTTTATTTGTTCTCTAAACTTTTCCGATATCTGTAATAATTCATGTGTAATCACTGTTGGTTTATGGGAATGGATAATCAAGGCCTGGTTTTTAATTTCATAATCTAATTTGGTTTTAACTTTTTTTGCAAGTTCTTTAATGATTTTTTCATATTTACCAGGAGTAGATTTAAAAAATATTTTTTCTTCCGGAGCATTTTTAGTTTTAATTTCATCAGGCATTCCAATAGCCGCAATATGGCCATCTTTTAAGATCAAAACTCGATCACAAAAGTTATCTAAATAAGCAATATGGTGACTAGCAATAATTATTGTGGTACCTCTTTGGTTAATTATTTTAAGCAGGTTCCAGATTTTTTTAGCATTAATTGCATCAAGATCTGCGGTTGGTTCATCTAATATCAGTACTTTTGGATCATGGATCAAAGCACAAGCGATATCTAAACGTCTTTGCATTCCTCCCGAAAGTTTTTTAGCAATTACATGTTGAGATTGAGTAAGTCCAAGAAGGTTTAGTAAATATTCCGTATTTGATTTTATTGACCTTCTTGAAAGACCGTAAAGTGAACCAAAATAATTAATATTTTCTTTTATTGTTAGATTTTGGTAAAAACTAGGGGTTTGAGGGGCAAAACCGTAAGATTTTTTCATTTCGTGACCTAACTTGTAAATAGATCTGAACGATTTTTTATCTTCTTCATTAAGAACTTTAGCATTTCTAAATTTAATGTCCCCCTTTTCTGCAATAATAAACCCCACTAAAGCCGTAAGTAATGTTGTTTTTCCACAACCTGAAGAACCAATGATCCCAAATATTTCTCCTTGATTAATATTAAAACTAAGATCATTAAGAATAAATTTATGGCCAAATATTTTTGAAAAATGTTCTATCTTATATATATATGTACTTTCTTTTCCCATCGATAATTATTGAAATAATCTTCTTACTTTTAAAAAGATTGGACTACTCTGGAGTAGTTTACTGGAGAGGAAAACAATTAAAGAAATGGATGAGTTAATAAATTAATAAAGAAGTTAATGTCTTCCGGTACTACCAAACCCTCCAGAACCTCGTTCTGTTTGATTAAGTTCTGTTACTTCACTAATTTCTTTTTGTTCAACTGGTTGGATTAGCATTTGGGCAACTTTTGTACTTTTTTCTATTGTATAATCTTGATTAGAAAGGTTGTGAACAAGAATTCTTATTTCTCCCCGGTAACCAGAGTCAACTACTCCCGCCATGGTTTTTATTCCATGTTTAGTTGCAATCCCTGACTTGTCCCAGATTAAGCCCACATAACCGTGAGGAATAGCCATAGCAATTCCGGTACTGATTAGTTTCCTTTCGTTTGGCAAAATAGTGATTTCTTCATTAGAATAAAAGTCCATTCCTGCATCTCCTGGTTGAGCATATTTTGGAATTGTCGCATCTTCACTTAATTTTTTAATTTTAATCATTATTGATCACCTCGATAATTTTAATTATTTATGTTAACCCATTAATTTATATTAATCATAATTATGATCATTATAACTTTCGACAAAATGTTAAAAATCCGGTATGGCCTAACATTTGAAATTCTGGTCGCATAATTTTATCTTCAATTTTCCATTTTCTTTCCAATAATTCTAATGTTTCTAAAACTTTTATTTTTGTTCTTTTAGTTGAGTCAATAAACATTTTTACTTGGCCCAAGTTAGGAAGATAAACTACTAAGAAACCGCCAGATTTTAAAGTTTCTTCTGCTTGTTCTGTTACTCGCCAAGGTTCAGGTAAATCCAATGTTATTACATCAATATCTTTTTCTTTAATTCCTTTGTAAATATCTGCTTGTTTAAGTTCAATGTTCTTAAATCCAAACAATTTAATATTTTTTGCCACGATACTATAATGTTCCGGGTTAGTTTCATAAGTAGTAATTTCTTTACAAACATTTGCTAAAGATAAACATAAACTTCCACTTCCTGCTCCTGCATCAACAACTTTACTATTTTTATTAATCCCAGTTTTAGCTATAATCATGCCAACATCTTTCTGGATAATCATCTGTGGTCCTCTTTGTAAAGATTCCCACAAATCGGGAAATGTTGGTTCAATAAGAAAAAAAGTTTTGTTTTTATCTGATTTAATCATATGATTTTTAGATTTTAAATCTTTCTTAGAAATCACTCCTAATGAAGTATGGAAATTATCTTCTAAGTCTTTAACAAAATGTTTCTTACCCGTACTTTGTTCAATTAATATTTTCTTGATGTTTCGCATAGAATATCATTTTAGGAATTAGTATTTAAAACTTTCAGTTAGAAATCAATTAAATCATATTCTATTAAATAATTTTTAATACTTCTCTGAAATCAGAAATAACATATTGTGCTTTTTCTCTAACTTTATTGGTTTTGGGATTGAAAGCAACTGCTTTTCCAACCTCTTCAAAAACAACAAGATCATTATCATGGTCACCAACATAACAGATTTGTTGCGGTTCTACTTGATACCGATTACAAATTAATTCTAATCCTTTCTTTTTGTCTCTGTTAGGCATTCCAGCAACAACCTCGCCCGTGAAAATGTTATCTTCGACTATAAGTTCATCAGCCATATAAAAATTTAAATTAAACTGTTTACATAGTTCATCAGCAACAAAACCTAATCCATTAGATAGGATCCCCTTTTGATACTTGTTGGATAAGGTTGCAAAAAGTTCTTCTACTCCAAGAGAATAATTAATTGATTCTAAAACTTTCTGTTTAATCTTTGCAAAATCTTTTCCTTGAAGTAATTTTGCATCTTCCTTTGCCCAGATATTCCATAACTCTGAGTTTCTATAGAATTTTTCCAAATTATCTTCAAACTCTTTTTCCACTTCTGCAGCAACACCTACTGCATCCCAAGTAGATTGAAATTTACTACCAGGATATTGGATCAACGTGCCATCCAAATCACAAAGTAACATTCGTATTTTTTTTACCATTTTTTACTATTATTCACTAATTAAACAAATTAAAATAAAAGAAAATAAAAAAATAAATAAAATAAGAAAAAATCTATTTCTTATTACTTCTCTTAACCATCACTGCGACAGCTAAAACTACTGCAAAAAACAGTAACACTACTAAAATTCCAAGCAAAGTTGTATACATGCCAGTATCTGTAAATGAACTAGTTACTTCACTTTGGTCATCGTTTCCTTGCTGTGCTGCTAACTGTGCTTGTAGTTGTGCTTGTAGTTGTGCTACTAAATCCTGGTTAGCTTGCTGAACTTGTGTCTGTGTTGCAGTTTGTGTGGTTAAACACTCTTTGATTTCTAAACTTAAGTCAGTAGAGTCTTCTAAATCTCCGTCTCTAAAAGCTTCAACAGTTATCGGATATGTTCCAGCTTCGGCTCCACTAAAGTCTAACATGAATGATTCTGTTTTATCATTATCATCATCAAAAAGGTCGTCTAAAGTAATATCAGTTTCACTTAAACTCAATCCGTTAGTACTGCTTACTTGAATTTCTACATCTTTAGCTTTCTTCTTACCAAGATTTTCAACAGTAACTTTCAAATTAGTTTGGTCTAAACATTGTAAACTTGTACTTGATAAAGTAGCTTTTTTGATTACAACTTGATACTTCTCTAAGTCTAAATCAACTTCTTTAGTTTCAACAATTTCATGTTCACTACCATCGTCAGCTTCACCAATAACTTTAACTTCGATTGTATATCTCTCTTGGTCAAGTTGTTCGCCTTCAAGATCAAACTCTACAGTAAACTCTTGGTCATTCCCATCATTGATATCATCTTCATCAGATTCTTCTTCAAGATCTTCACCATCAACGTCAAGAATAGTTACTTCCACAACAACTTCATCCATGTCTTGGTCATAATTGTTTTCTACATTAACAGTAATTTCGTTAATTTCGTCAATTACAAAATCTCCTGAACTTTTACCATTGATTTCAATACTTTCAATTTTAAGATAGTTCTTTGGACTGATTTTCACACTAGCAGTTTCGTTATCTTCATTACTAGTCATTTTTAATTGTCCAATACTATGTTCACCGGCATCTTCGTTATCAGGAACAGTTAATTGTAATTTTACTGTTCTTTCTTCTAAAGCTGGAATGGTTGTTGGTGCTTCTAACACAGTTAAACTGTAATCTGCATCAACATTACCAGTATCAAAAGCTAAGTTAGTAATTGCATCAATGGTACCAAGATTTTTTATTGTGAAAGTTGTTTCTACAATCTCTGTTCTTTCTACATCACTAAACAAAATTTCTGAAACTTCTAAAACTGCAGCTTTTTCGTTAACAACAACGTAAGTTGAAAAACCAGTCACTTCAAAGATGTAATTATTGTCCGAGTGAGATATTTTTGTGCAATCTGTACAAAGTTCTTTAGTACCTAACTCTTCACCAAATCCAAGATATTTGTAAACCATAGTTTTACCTTGAGCCAAACCTTTAATAGTTATCACTGCAGGTACGTCGAATCCTGGTGCTTTCTCAGTATCAACGCCAACACCATTTGCGGTAATGCTTACAATTTCACTAAAATCAACAATATCTCTTAAATCTAAATCATCATTAAAAGTGATTTTTCCGTAACCATTTTCTAAAGTTAATCCTGGGAATGAAGCCAGTTCATTATCAGTCAAGTCTGTACCCACGTTAGTAGTTAATCCTCCTGTAAGTGGCTGATCATTTACTTTAACTTTCCAAGATACTGAATCAAGTTCACTATCATCTTCAAGATTAACTAAACTTGCTTTAACTGTATACTCTTTAGCTTCTGCTTGGTTAAAGATGTATTGTATTGAATCTTCGCCAAAGCCAGCTTTCTTAACTTCGTCAACAAACCATTTAACTACTACTTCCATCCCGTCAGGATTGTCAACAGTAACGTTCATCACAAAATTTTTGTTATCTAAACTGTTTACTGGACTTTCAGTAGGATATTGCTCAGAAATTTTAGCTGAATCTGCTTTATCATTTCTAGCTATTAACTGTACTTCTTTAACAGTTTCGTTAACTCCATCGTTAACAGTTAAATTGAAAATTTCTAACTGGTTAGGTAATTCTTTAGTATTCCAATCTTTATCTTCAGGAACAATTTTTAACATCCCATCAATAGTTGTTTCTATACTTTTGATATTTTCTGAATCTTCACTAAATATTAACATTGTTAATTCGTTATCAATGTCACTAACAACATCAGCAAGAGCAATTTCATAGAAACTATTTTCAACAAATTCAAACTTACTTTTAATGATTTCAGCTGGGTCATTTACACCAGTTATAGTTATTGGTAATACAATCTTGTTAGCAGTATCATCAGCACCATAAACAGTTACATTAAGATTTGTAACGTTTGATTGACCTTGGTTAAGTTGCTGATTAACATCTTTTGGTTTACCACAAGACATTTTACCAGTTACCATTCCTTTACAAGTTATCACATCTGGGTTAGAGCCAGGGATGTTAGTAAATTCATACTCAACTACATCACCTTTTTCTTTAACTAAATATTCGTTAAGATCAAGACTTAAACCTTGTAAATCGTCTTCTGTAATAGTAAGTGCATCTTGAGCTACGCCAATACAATCGTTCTTAGTAAAATCAATCGTTTTTGGAGTTGCTGAATCTGTACCTGTATTGTAAGTTACTTCAACAGTTAAAGTGTGTAATCCTACACTTAACTCTTTAGTATTAATTTTTATTTCAGGTGTAGGATGAATTAAATCTCCTGCAGCAATTGTTAAGTAAGTTTCATCATTTTTTGCATACCAATCGTATAATACTGTGCCATCTTCATCTTTAACTACAAAGTTAACATCTTCTTCATCAAATTTACCACCGTTTTTCATGTTAACACTTAAAGTTGGTTGTTGGTTACAGTATGTTTCATTTGTTTCTAGATCTACCCAACTTAGTTCAGATATTTCTACACCATCTGAACCCGGTTTTACATCTAAGTTAAATGCGAAAACGTCATCTTTAACTTCATCGTCTGCAGTATACTTACCACTAACTTTCAAATGTAAGTCATAAGTATTTTCAGCAATGTTGTAAGGTATTTCTGCGTTTAAAGTAAGGATTGCAGTTTCATCTTCTCCTTCTAACACAGTTATAGACTTTTTATTCTCAGCAAAATTGAATGCTTCATTACCAACAAATTCTGCAGTTAACCCATGAAACTTTTCAGGCATGTAGTTGTTGATCTTAAAATCTGCAGTTAAAGCTCCCATTGGACTGATTTCTAAAGTGCTACCTTCTTCACTAACTTCATCACCTAAGTTATTCTTGATAGTTACTTCTTCAACTTCTAAAGTAGGTAATACTTCTACAGTAAAACTTTCTTCAATAACAGAACCAGTATTGCTTTCACTAATTTCTACAGTTATTTCTGAAGTTCCCCAATCATTATCTTTATTGATATCACAGACATCTTCATTATCTTCACTTTTTCCACAAGAGAATAAATCTTCGTTAGTTTGATTAACTACATCAAATGAAAAACTATATCCTTCTTGGTCTTCAATCATAAAAGATTCGTATGATAAAACAATACCTACTTCTTCAGCCCGATAACTTTGAGCATGGTCTTCTAAGTCAGTTAAATTCAAACAATCACTAACATTAAATTTAACAGTTTCAAGATCTGCAGCATAAAAATTCATGTCAGTATCAGCGTCATAGAAAAAAGGACTTACAGCATAAATGTAAAGTGTTTGTTCTTCACCTTTTGCAACTTCAGTAAGGTTAACGTCGAATGATAATTCTGCTTCGCCATCTTTAAGGATTTCAGCACCAAAATGAGTGTATTCAAAAGTTGGTTCAACATCAAAATCAAATTGAATTTCATTTGCGTTTATAGCATACCCAGTTGGTTCCTGATTGAATACTCTTAATTCTGGTATTACCGGATACTGTCCAACATTAGACGCATCAACTGTTAATGTCGTAATTCTAGTACACGTTAAATCGCTGTCAACTAATTCTGCATTCTCAAGCATGATGTCTTGTCCTTTCTTTTGAACATCAAAGTCAAGAACTATTTCGTCAAAGTATTTGTTACCTTCTTCATCTTCATCTTCAACAGTAATAGTTAAAGTAAATGAATCTTCAACTTTGTACGGTACAGTAAATTCAAAACTATCGGAACCAGTCATTAATCCTGGAAGTAAAGCCCAATCATCGTTTTCGTAAGGTAAGCCATAATCCACAAAATCATCAGGATTACTAGCAACAGCATCTACAATAACATAACCAATTACTCCATCTATATTATTAGTATACTTAAAATCTACTTTAACATCTTGTCCAGAAGAAACGTTAATTACTTCAGAAATGTTTTCTTCTTTAGTATTATCTCCAATTACTACTGCAACTGAACTTTCATCAATTGCAATTGCACTTTCAATAGTAATTTCTATTGGGAAGTCTTCTTGGGCATAAGTGTCATCTACAGTTAAAGTAAGTGTAGGATTATAATTTTCAATATTTTCGTCTGGACCTAATTCGTTAAGAGTGATTGTTAAAATTCCATCTTCTTCACTACAAGTTACGGGATCTTCAAAATTACATCCGTAAGTGATTGTTTCTATTTCTGGGTTATCTGGTTCTTCAGAAAAGTATTCAGATAAAACTAAACTAACACTTGTGCCTTCATCAGCACCTTCTTGAAAAGTGATTGCTGGAAGTTCTTGTAATAACATAGGCATTCTGTTATTTAATTTTCCTTGTGTAGGTTGATCAGAAATAATCCAACCATCATCTAAAGTTCCACTAATCTCGATTCCATCATGAATTCTAGCAAGAGTTTCTCCTGCTTCAGAAGATTCAATTTCTCCAATACCACCATAAGAAATAGAATCTCGTAATACTGGAACTAACTCGGCATCAAATAATTCTAGACTATCAGTTTCAGCTAAAATTAAATTTGCAGCATCTCCACCATAAACAACATAATTGTCTGGCATAACGTCTTCACTTTGCCATTCATAAACTAGAACTAGATGTCCATCTGCGGGGATTGCTTTGTCTGGAAAAGTAAATGTTTCTGTGTTATCTTCAATGGTCCAGTCAAGTAAACTAGCTTCGCCAGTATCACTGTAAAGTTCAATCCATTCACTTTCTCCATCAACAGGATTGGATACAAATTCGTTAATATATACTTCACCAAAAGCAGAACTTGCGGTGATCAATAGAGCTATAATCACTAAAATAGCCATAAGGGATTTTGTTAATTTCATTTTTATTTACCTCATTAATATTTTTTTCAATCTTTATTTGTGTTAAAACATCTACCCCTTATTTGATCGATTTATTTTAATAGTACTATCGCAAAAATAATAATCATTGCTAACATCAAAACTATGATTACAATTAAAGCAGCAATAATAATATCCTCTTGATTGTATGAATCTTCAACTGTATCAACAATTGCTCCTGAAGAAAGTTGACTGTTAGTGTCTGTTGTATCACTAGTAGTGGTAGTAGTTGGACCTTTATTTTCCAAGTCAAGCGTACTTGTGATTACAGTTGTTGTCCCTTCCTCAGTTTCTTCTTCCTCTTCTTCAATTACGCAATCTTTCACAATTAAATCTGTTTTAATTGAATGACTAAATTCATTGTAATCATAGTAAAGGAATCCTTCCAACACATAAGTTCCTGCTTTAATTTTTTCGTCAATTTCTTTACTAAATTGGAAAATTTCTTTATTATCTGAAGAACTACCACTTTTAATGTCAAAGTCATGTTTTTCATCAATCCCTAACTCAAAGTTAGTTATTGTTAATAGGGCATATTTTTGTTTATCTTTACCATAATTCATAACTTCTGTAGAAACTTGGATATTACGAGTACAGTCAATTTGTTCTGGTGAGATTGTAAGCTTTTCAAATCTTAAATCATCTCTTTCCCTTTCAACTTTAATCGTAAATTCCCAATCAATTTCATACTTTGCTTCGTTTTCATCTTCTGCTTCAAGAGTAATTATGAAATCATAATTACTATCATCAGCGTCTTCAGGGATGTTAAAACTAATTACTATTTCATCATCATCATCAGTAATCCTTTCATCAGCATCAAGTTGGAAATCTTCTTCTTCATCAATATCATCGCCAAAGTCAGAATCATCCATAACAACAGTTATTGTTCCTTCAATATCACCATGATCATAATCTTCATGAAATAAGTTTTCTAATCTAAACCTAAATTCTACTTCATCTCCCGGTAAAGCTTCAACATTTTCACCGTCACCATTAACACTTTCTTCTTGGCTTCCATCTAAATGAACATACATTTTGTTGATTTTAATCATTGACTCTACTTCAGTGTTTAAGTTAAAATTTTGATCAAGAGCTGCTGAAGTTACTTTAAGTTTAGCAACGCCTTCTTGTTTGCCTTGATCTGTACTAACAGGGGTTTTACCACTAAGACTAACGGTTTTACTTTCGTTTGGATTTAATGTTAAGCTAGTTTGACTTAGCACAAAATCATCATAATTGCTATTTAAATCTATAATTTCTAAAGTTAGAATTTCAGCTATGTCTCCATTATTTGTTAATGTAATTTGATGTCCAGTGAATAAATCTAAATTTTCATCATCTATTAAATTACCATAATTTACTGGAATATTAAGGTCATTTTCTTCAATTGTAATTTCTGCCTGAGCAAAGCTAACTAGCAAGAATAAGGTAAATAATACTAATAATATTTTTGTTCTCATTTTACAAACCCCCTGGTTTCTATTCTAGAGTAGTTAAACTTTTTTAAAGATTTATATACTGCAGTATATACTTCGCTTAATTTAAGAAGAAAAAAGAGAACTTTTATTTGTTCCCAGTATAGAAGAATTTTTCAATAGAAACGTCATCTTCATTGTAATTTCCAGAACGTGGATGACTTTCTTTTGGTTTTTCTTGTTGTTTTGGTGGTTCTGCTGAAGTGCTTTTTTGTTCTGGACTTTTTACAACTTCTCTTACTGTTGTTTGGTAAGCAGCTTTCGTTTTTATAATTGATATTTCATTCTCCATAGTTGCTATTTTACTTTCAAATTCCTTTAACCTACTAATCAAGTATTTAGTATTTTGTTCCAAAATATCTTTAATTTTATCTTGGGATAATGTTTCTGGAGCATTATTTTTAACTTCTTCTTTTTTTGTTTCCTGATGGATCTCTTCGGTAGTTTCTCTTATTGAGCTGTAACCAGAATCTCTTTCTTTGAAAATTTTTTCAGCTTGAGCGATAGCTTCTTCTCGATCATTAGCTAAACCTTGTTTTACCAAATCAACTGCCAGATTGTTAATTTTTTGAATTCTTTCTACATCCATTCTCATTTACCTCATTTTTTTAAACTTAATTTAATCGAACTTAAGAGAAAATAAAATCAGAACCAGTTATAACGTTTTCTATTCTTGCAGATATATAAACAAGAACAAATAAGAATAATTTTACTTAAGCTTTTGGAACTGGGCAGACAAATGGGATATTGAATGGTAAAATATTTGCAGTGCCTAAAAATACTAATACTAAACTTATAATAATGCCTATGAAAAATCCAATCAAGAAAAATTTAGCTTCAATTGGTCCTAGCTGTCCTTTTTTATTCATAAATAATGTTGAACCACAAACTAAAGGTATTTTAAATGGAATTATTTTTTTTGTTCCTAAAAAAACTAGAACAAAACCGCCAAATAATCCAATAAGAAAACCTACTGAAAAATATTGAAATTCAATTAATCCAAGCTGTCCTCTTTTTTGCATAAACTAAAAGTAATATTTTTTAATATATAAAGCTTTCTATTCTCCATAAAAATAACGAAAGGTTTATATACTGTCGCGCGAAATAGTATTTAAAGTTAACGTTTAACTCAAAGGTGATAGTTCTAATAAAGGTGAAAAAAAATGATTCGAAAACAACTTAAAGAATGTCCAGAATGTGCAAGTAGAAACATTTATCACGATAATGATAAAGGTGAAACAATCTGCCGTGATTGTGGATTAGTTATTGAAGACCGAATGGTCGATTTTTCTCAAGAATGGAGAGAATTTGAAGATGATAGTGTAAGTAAAAGAAGGACTGGCGCTCCAAGTTCACAAACTCAGTTTGATGAAGGTCTTGGAACTGAAGTTGGGACTACTGCTGATTTTTATAAATTAAGTTCTGATCGAGAAAGGGACAAATTTTTCCGGTTAAGAAAGTGGAACATCCGGATTAGTACAGCTATTGAACGTAACTTAAAAGTTGCTTTAGCTGAACTTAAAAGAGTAAGTTCATTCTTAAAATTACCAAAATCCGTAGAAGAAGAAGCTGCACGTATATATAGATTAGCTGTTCAGAAAGGCCTTGTTAGGGGTAGAAGTATGGAATCAGTGGTTGCTGGTGCTTTGTATGCTGCTTGTCGAAGGCATGAAGTTCCTCGAACATTAGATGAGATGAGTGAAGCTTCTGGGATTGAAAAGAAAGAAATCGGTCGAACTTACCGTTTTGTAACTAGAGAGCTTGAGATTAGCATTAAGCCTAGTAATCCTGCAGATTATATTGCTCGGTTCGCTTCTGCATTAAAGTTAAGCGCAGAAACTCAATCTAAATCTGTAGAAATCTTAGAAATGGCGCGTGATATTGAATTGACTTCTGGTAGAGGTCCTACTGGTATTGCTGCTGCTGCACTTTATGTTGCTAGTTTGATTCATGGTGAAAAGAGAACACAGCGAGAAGTTGCAGATGTTGCTGGCGTAACTGAAGTAACTATTCGAAACCGATATAAAGAGCTAATTAAGAAGCTGAAGTTAGCAAAGCTGGTTGAGAAAAGTAAAAAGAAATAGTTTTCTTTTTTTATTTATTATTTGGTTTACTAAAAATGAATCTTTCACCTGAAATAAAAGCGCAATTGGCTGAACAAAAGAAAAGTTGTATTTATTGTCAAATAGTTTCTAAAGAAAAAGAGGGAAAAACTGTTTTTGAGGATGATATTACTTTAGCCATCTTAGATGTTTATCCTATTATTAAAGGGCATACAGTTTTTACGTTAAAAGAACACTATCCTATTACCCCTTACATTCCACCTGAAGATTTTAAACATTTTTTTGCAATCATGCCACAACTATTAGGGGCGGTTAAAAAAGGGATGGTTCGTACTGGCGTGAACATGTTCATTGCTGCAGGTAACGCTGCTGGCCAATATTTCCCTCACTTTTTAGTACATATTTTTCCTAGAGAGAATGGTGATAAATTTTTCAATTATTTGTTTGAGATGAAACATAGTTTGGATGAAGAGAAATTAAAAACTTTACAACATAATTTTCCAATCATGATGGCTAATCATTTTAAACGTAATCCAATGAGTTGGCATACTGGCATTGGTGTTGTTCCAGAATTTCTTAAACCTATAGCTGAAAATAATCAATTAATTTATGAGGATGAACAAGTACTTTGTGTTCTTCCTGAAAAAGGTGCTGTTGCGGGGCATATTGAAATTTATAGTAAAGTTGAAGAGAAGTATGTTGAAAAATTATCTGCAGAAGAATCTTTTCATTTATTTTCTACTGCTTCCCTTGCTGCAACTTTAGTTTTTGAAGGTCTTGGTGCACACGGCACAAATATAATTTTAAAATCAGGAGAGAGTGACGACAATCAAGATGGAAAATTAGTGATCCATATACTTCCTAGAACTGCAGAAGATGAAATGAATAGTAAACTTCTTTGGCAACCTAAACAGCCAGACTATGATTTGAATTCTATTCAATCAAAAATCAAAGATCAGACTTGGAAAATTAAATATCAAGAAGAAAATGTTGAACAAAAAGAAGAAGTTGTTGTTCAGCCAGCAGTTGTTAAAACTGATTCTTCTGAGAAACAGCCTGTTAATAGCGATGATGAGATCAAGAAAGCAATAGAACGAATGAAACATTAAGTCTCTTAATTTCTTTTAATTTTTAATATAAAAACGATAATCTTATAAACTCTAATGCGTTAATGCATAACGATATCGTTAAGCGTTAATGCACTATGGGTAAAACAAAAAAAGAGTTGGTAGTAGAAATTCTAAAGAAAGATACAGATGGTTTTACAATTATAGAATTAGCTAAAGCTCTAAAAATTTCTAGAAATACTGTTCCTGTAATATTAGCAGAACTGAAAGGGGAGGGGAAAATAAGAATTCGGCCAGTTGGTAAAGCCAAGTTACACTATTGGAAAGGAAAATGAAACGTAAAAAAGAAATAGGTTTAATTGTAACTTTCTTAATTGTATTTAGTGTACTCTTATTATTTAACAATCCATCCTCAAATAATAACCTATTAACTGGAGCGGCTGTTGGTGTTCCTGGAATTAATGAAACCAATTCTACTGAAAATAATTTTACTGAAAGCGTTGTTAATGAAACTGAAATAATTGATTTTGTTCTTACGTTACCTGTTGATGAGATTAACAATTCTATTGTCAATGAATCTGATGAGTTGATTGAAATAATTGTTGACGAAAACTTGACTAACATGACTGGATTAGATAACGCCACTCAAGTGGAAAATGTAACAAATAATTCCATTGTGGAAAATAACAATCCTCCTGAAGAATTCTTGATCGCGCTTCCTGTTACAGAAGAAAAAGAAATTGAAGAAGTTATTGAGGAAGAAATTGTTGAACATATTAATGATTCTGAAGAAATAATAGATGAAACCGTTGGTGAAGTTGTTGATGAGATAATTGAAACTACAATAGAACCTATTAATGAAACAGAGGAAGTAGTAAACGAATCAAATCAAACTGAAGAATTACTAATCATGCTTCCAGTAACTGAAGAAAATGAAACTGAGGATGTAATTGAAACTATTATTGAACCAATTAATGATACAGAGGAAGTAGTAAATGAAACTCATGGGACAAACATTAATTTAACTGAAAATGATACTTTTGTAAATGAAACAATGATTGGAATGATGGAGGAGATTATAGCCCTGGCTGATTCTTCTTTATTATTAGATTGGATTTATCCTACAACAGATATTAATGTTTCACAACATGAATTTTTTAATGTAACTGTTAACGTTACTTGTTCTGGGGGCAATTGTGATGAAGTTAATGTTAGTTTAGATCCTGCTAGTGGCACTATTTATAATTTTACAAGTTGTGGAATAACTGGAAAAACGGGCCCTTCACAAGATGATTGTGATACTAGTTATACAGGAACCACTTTGGCTGGGAGTGTAACTTTGGGAACGGGGATTCAAAATTGGACGGTTCCGTCAACTGGAACATATACCATCGAAGCAGTAGGAGCGAAAGGAGGCGGTGCAGGTGGTGGAAATGGTACTAGAATGGTTGGTGATTTTGAATTAACTGAAGGAGAGGTTATAAAAATCATGGTTGGACAAAGAGGAACGCTAGGAAGTGGTTCTGGTGGAAGTTCTAATAGTGGTGGTGGTGGCGGTGGAACTTTTGTAGTTGATTCCAATAATTCAATCCACATTATTGCTGCTGGTGGCGGCGGTGGAAATGCTGATTATGATGGTGGTAGTTTTCCAGACAATCCAAATGGTGATCCGGGAAATACAGAATCTAGTGGAAGCAGTACTTACCAAGGTGGTGGTGGTATTAATGGCGGCGGCGGAGATGATGGTCAGACTAATGGACAAGGATCTGGTGGTGGTGGATATAGTGGCGACGGACAAGATGGATCCAGTACTACTGGAGGAGACTCTTTTTTAAATGGTGGAGTGGGAGGTACTAGTTCTTGTACATATTTCGGTGGTAATGGTGGTTTTGGTGGAGGAGGTGCTGGTTGCTCTAATGTCTTGGTAAGAGGTGGCGGCGGCGGCGGTTATTCTGGAGGACAAGGAGCAACATATTCTTATGCGGCAGCAACAATATATCCTTCAACTTCTGCAATTGATTTAGGATATGGTGGAGGTGGTGGTTCTGCCAATAATGGAACTAATCAAAATAATACTGCGTCATTTAATACTGAAGATGGTTATGTTACCATTACTTATACTGCTACTGCAAAATCGGGGTTAATAACAAATGACACTTCAGCTGACCACTTTTATACAAACGGAACTAATCCTTATAATGTTTCTTTAAATTCCGGAGAATCAGAAATAATTACTTGGTGGGTTAATGCTACTGGTGAAGCAAGTTCAGTTCATGAATTTTTTGTTTATGCTAATCAAACTAATGATTCTAGTGTTGCAAACGAAACAACTCATTTTAATATTACCATTATTGACAATGTTGATCCTATAGTTTCAATTTTATATCCAACTGCAACTGTTTATGATCTTAACATAACTGAACTAAATTATACTTATACTGATTTAGATAGTAGTGGTAGCTGCTGGTATTCTGTAGACAGTGGATTAACTAATTCTACAAATTCAATTGCAGGAACTAATTTCACCGGATTAAGTAGTTCTGATGGTAATAATACTTGGACCGTTTATTGTAATGATACTTCTGGAAATTTTGGTTCTGATATTGTGACTTTTAACAGTTCAATTCCAAGTGTTGGATTAACTTTGATAACTCCAAGTGCAGCTGCTATTAGCGAAGGAGTTAATGTAACTGCAAATAAAACTTTTACTGTTTCTACATCTGTTAGTTGTACAAATAATGATTGTGGGGAAGTTAATGTTACGTTAAACACTAGTAATTCTTCAGCTTATAACTTTACAATAACTTCAAATCCTTCCAATGTAACTTTAAATAAAGGTGGTTCGGGAACAATCACTTGGACAATTAATGCTACTGGGGATACAAATAATACCGATGAGTTTTTTGTTTATGCAAACAGGACTTCAGATATGTCTATCAGTGATGAAACAACTCATTGGAATGTTACTATTGTAAATTATTCAGTGGGCATTTCAGATCCTTCCGTTAGTTTAACTTATCCTGTTTCAAGTACTAATTATGTTACTGACGTTAGTGAATTAAATTATACTGTTAGTATTGATCCGTTGACACAAATCTTAGATAAGTGTTGGTACAGTACTGATAATGGGGCTACCAATTCAAGTAATGTTTCTGCAGGTGTTAATTTTAGTAGTCTTACAAGTGTAACTGGTTCAAATACTTGGACTGTTTATTGTAATGATAATAATAGTTTAGTTGGAAGTTCTTTTGTAACTTTTAGTAAAGTTCCAATGTTAGGATTAACAATGTTATATCCTACTGAAAATGTTAATGTTACACTTCATGAAACTTTTAATGTATTAGCTAATGTAAGTTGTAGTAATGTTAATTGTGGTGAGATTAATGTTAGTTTAGATCCTGCTAGTGAGACTGTTTATAATTTCACAACTTGTGGTGCAACTGGAAGAGTAGGACCTTCACAAGATAATTGTGATACTGATTATTCTGGAACTACTTTAGATGGATTAGTAAATGTTACTAGTGGGATTCAAAATTGGACTGTTCCTACAACTGGCACTTATACTATTGAAACTGCAGGTGCTCAAGGAGGTAATGGGTCAACAACAACTTATCTAGGAGGAAATGGTTCGAGAATGTATGGTGAGTTTGAATTAACTACAGGCGATATTCTTTTTATACTAACGGGGCAAATGGGTTCAACAAGTTCGTCAAAAGCAGGAGGTGGAGGTGGGGGTACATTTGTTGTTATTGTTAATGATAGTTCTTCATCTGTTATGAATGATGGTACAAAAATAAGTCCATTGATAATTGCTGGAGGTGGTTCAGGTGGTGGTGGAAATAGTAATCCAGGAAATGGGCAGCCAGGATTAAATGAGACTTCAGGAGGTACTGGTTCACAAGGAGTTTATGCAGGAGGTACTGATGGTAGTGGAGGTGCTGCTGGAAGTGGTTCTGGAGGTGGAGGTGGATTTTCTGGAAATGGTACTGATGCTTATGGTTCAACATTTGGTATTGCTTTTTTAAGTGGTGGGACTGGTGGTGATGATGGTTGTGATAATGGTGGAATTGGTGGATTTGGTGGAGGTGCAGGTGGTGAGTGGTGTAGTCAAGGAGCAACAGGTCCTGGAGGTGGGTACTCTGGAGGTGGAGGTACAAATAGTAATGGTATAGCTGGAGGCGGAGGGTCTTATAATGGTGGAACTAACCAAAATAATACTGCTGGAATTAATGTAGCGGATGGTTATGTATCAATCACTTTTACTGGAGCAGTTAAATCTGGAATAATATCAATGAATACTTCAGCAACTCCATTTTATACAACAATAAACAATCCTTACAATGTTTCATTAAATGCAGGAGAATCAACATCAATTACTTGGACAGTTAATGCTACTGGTGATGTAGATTCAACTCATGAGTTTTTCACATTTGCCAATTGGACTTCAGATATGGATGTTAGTAATGTTACAAGTATTTGGAATGTTACTATAGTTGATTTTAGTGTTAGTCCGATTACTATTGATTATCCTACCAGTGGAAATTATGTTGTCAATGTTAGCGAATTTAATTATACAGTAGATGCCGGTAGCAATTTAGATCAATGTTGGTATAGTGTTGATAATGGAGCAACAAATTCAAGTCAAGTTTCTCCAGGTGTAAATTTTAGCAGTGTTATTAGTGCTGTTGGTTCAAACACTTGGATAGTTTATTGTAATGATACTTTTGGATTATATTATAGTAAATCTGTAACTTTTAGTAAAGTTCCACTAATTGGTTTAACAGTGATACGTCCAACTGGAAATGTTAATGTTACTCTTCATGAAACTTTTAGTGTATTGGCTAATGTGAGTTGTAGTAATGTTGATTGTGGGGAAATAAATGTTAGTTTAGATCCAGTTAGTGAGACTGTTTATAATTTTACTACTTGTGGTGCTAGTGGAAAAACAGGACCTTCACAAGATAATTGTGATACCAATTATACTGGGACGACTTTAGAAGGATTAGTAAATATTAATGATGGTATTCAAAACTTTACTGTTCCTACAACTGGTACTTATATTATTGAAGTTTATGGTGCTAGAGGAGGTAATAGTGTGAATTATATTGCTCCAACATATGCTGGAGGAGGTCTTGGTGCAAAAATGGTTGGGAAATTTTCTTTAACAGCTGGAGATCAACTTCAAATTTTAGTGGGTCAAGAAGGAAGTGATTCTACTACCACTAGTAGAGGTGGCGGAGGTGGCGGTGGTACTTATGTAACAACTGGTGAATCTTATACTACTGCAACACCTTTGATTATTGCTGGAGGTGGTGGTGGAACTGGACAATATGCTATTGTTGCTGATGTACATGGACAAAATGGTACAGATGGGGGGGATGGTATGTATACTACTACTGCAAGTGGCGGTGGTGCTGGTGGTACTGAAGGTGCAGGTGGTACTAGGGTGGATTATGGTGGTGGTGGTGCAGGATGGGATTCTAATGGTCAAACTAGTTATAGTTCTGCAACAATACCCTACACTTTTCATTCAGGAGGTGTAGGTGGAGCACTTTATAGTGGAGGTGCAGATGGTGGTTTTGGAGGTGGTGGCGGCTGTTATGCTGGTTCAGGAGGAGGAGGGGGTTATTCCGGTGGTGGTGGTGGTAAATGGTCTTCAGATAGTGCAGGTGGTGGTGGTGGTTCTTTTAATAATGGAACTGATCAAAACAATACTGCTGGAATAAATACTGCAGAGGGTTATGTTTCAATTACTCTTACTGGATCTGCAAAAAATGGAGTTATCTCAACAAACACTTTAGCAACACCGTTTTATACAACAACAAACAACCCTTATAATGTTTCATTAAACGTAGGAGAATCAACATCAATTACTTGGACAGTTAATGCTACCGGTAGTCAAGATACTGAGCACGAATTTTTTGTGTTTGCAAATTGGACTTCAGATATGGATGTAAGTAATACAACCAGTATTTGGAATGTTACTATTGTTAATTTCAGTGTTAGTCCGATAAGTATTGTTTATCCAATTAGTGGTACTGAGTATCTTACTAATGTGACTCAACTAAATTATACTCTTGAATCAGGTTATGATTTTGATCAATGTTGGTATAGTACTAATGGAGGGGCAACAAATTCTACTTTAGTTTCTCCAGGCATAAATTTCAGTAGTGTATCTAATTCAGGTGGCTCAAACACTTGGACAGTTTATTGTAATGACACTCTTGGTTTAGATTATACTAGATCAGTAACTTTCAGTAGAATTCCTTTTATAGGTTTGACAATGGTTTCTCCTTTAACTGATGTTAATGTAACTCAAAATGAAACATTTACTATTTCAACCACTGTAAGCTGTAATAATGTTGATTGTGGTGAAGTCAATGTTAGTTTAGATCCTGCTTCAGATGCAGAAACAATACAACATGATAGTTTTGAATCCAATTTCACTTCGCCTTGGTATGATGATGGAGTAGCTTATGCATGGTCAAGAAATAGCGGAGGGACTAGTTCTTCAAGTACAGGTCCATCTTCTGCATTTTCAGGAACTTATTATATTTATGTAGAAACATCTTCAGGATCTTGTTATACTAATGGGCAAACAGCTATTGTTTATCAAACACCTGCAATTAATTTTGATTCTTATTCTAATGAAGAAATTTCATGGTATAATAACATGTATGGGTCAAACATAGGTGTTTTAGAATTACAAGAGAATACAACTGGGTCTTGGGTGAATTTATGGACTGAGAGTGGGAATCAAGGAACTGCTTGGTTCCAGAATACTACAGACTTATCTTCTTTAAGTGGTTCTGGTAATTTGAGGTTTTATTATACATGTGCAGGAGGTTACACAGGAGATATTGCTATTGATGAGATAAATATTTCGGGGGCAATTAGTACTTCAACAAAATCCGGATTAATATCAATGAACACTTCGGCAACTCCGTTTTATACCACTACACAAAACCCTTATAATCTTTCATTAAATGAAGGAGAATCTGAAACAATCACTTGGACAGTTAATGCTACTGGAAATATAAACACAACTCATGAATTCTTTGCTTATGCAAATTGGACATCTGATCAAACAATTAGTAATGAGACAGATCATTGGAATATATCTATCCTTGAAAATGGTTCTTATACTGGAGTGGATGTAACTGGGCCGATAATTACTTTTGATTTAAGTAATAATTATTATTCTAATGATACTGGGTTAGATATCAACTATTCTACTTCAGAATTGAATTTGTCTTCTTGCTGGTATTCTAATGATAGTATGTCTGAAAATATCAGTTTAGGAAATGATGGTAATTGTTCTAATATAACTTCTATTGTCTGGACGGAAAGTCAACATAATTTAACCATTTGGGCTAATGATAGTTTAGATAATAATGGAAGTTCTTCATTAACATTTACAATAGATTTTACTAACCCTAATGGGACATTAATCTCTCCTGAGAATAATACTTATAATACTACTAATGCTTCCCAAAATTTTACTATTAATCTTACTGATAATATTGGGGTTAACAATGTAACCTTATATATTTACAACTCTTCGGGAAGTTTAATAAGTAATATAACGACAGTTCTTTTAGAATATGTTTTGTCCTCTACCATTGGGACTGTTGTTGATTTAGCAGATGGAATTTACACTTGGTTTTATGAATTATTTGATTGGGCCGGAAATAGTTTCACAACTGGTAATTATACTGTAACTGTTGATGCATCTAATCCTTCATTAACAATTGTCTCTCCTGCAAATAATACTTATACTACTAATTCTAATTTGGATATTAATTATACTGTTACTGATTTTAATTTATCTTCTTGTTGGTATAGTAATGATACAATGGATTCTAATACTACTTTAGCAGATTGTACTACAAACATTACGGGGATCACATGGAGTCAAGGAGAACACAATTTAACTATTTGGGTTAATGATAGTGGTGGATATCAAAATACCTCCACAATTACTTTTACATTGGACCTGATTAATCCTAATGCAACATTGATCTCTCCTGAAAATAACACTTATAATACTCCTGCTTCGCAAAACTTTACAGTTAATTTAAGTGATAATATAGGTATTAAAAATGCCACCCTACATATTTATAATTCTTCAAGTGAATTAGTAAATCAAACAACAAATGCTGATTTTTTAGAACATATATTAACCTCTAATATTGGGATTGTTGTAACCCTTGCAGATGATAATTATACTTGGTACTATGATGTGTTTGACTGGGCAGGAAATTATTATGTGCCGGTAAATAATACTTTGGTTATTGATGCAACAAATCCATTAATTAGTGTTACCTCTTTTACTAACGATACTTATACTAATAATACTGGGTTGAATATTAACTATACTGTTTCTGATACTTATTTAGATTCTTGTTGGTATAGTAATGATTCTTATTTGAGTAACACAACTTTATCACCTTGTCAAACTAATATTACCTCTGTAATTTGGAGTGAAGGGCAACATAATCTAACTATTTGGGTTAATGATAGTGCTGGGAATGTGAATAATTCTGTGATGAGGTTTACAATAGATACTATTAATCCTACAATTAGTATTGATTCTCCTAGTAATGAAAGTACTTCGACAGATTCAGGTTTAAATGTGACTTATTCAGCAGCAGACATTAATCTAGCTTCTTGTTGGTATAGTAACGATTCTTATTTAAGTAATACTACTTTAGCAAGTTGCGTTAACATTACTTCCGTTACTTGGTCAGAAGGCCAGCACAACGTAACTATTTGGAATAATGATTCTGCTGGTCATTTAAATAATTCTGCTGTTACATTTTCAATTGATTCGATCAATCCAATTATTAATATCGACACTCCATCAAATAATACTTATACAAATAATACTGGTTTGAACATTAATTATACTGTTACTGATACAAACTTAGAATCTTGTTGGTACAGTAATGATTCTATGTTAAGCAATATTTCATTTTCAACTTGTGGCGATAATATAACCTCATTAACTTGGTCAGAGGGCCAACATAATTTAATAATCTGGGCTAATGATAGTTATGGCAATTTAGGAACTTCCACACTAACTTTCACAATTGATTTAGTAAGTCCTGTGCTTGAATATCTCTCTCCCACTTTTAATAATGCAACCACTACCTCTAACACTTCTGTCGAGATTAATGTTTCAATAACAGAAGCAAATTTGGATGAAGTAAAATACAATTGGAATGGAACTAATTATACCTTGTATAATGATTCTTTAGTTTTGATGATGAATTTTGATAACGTTTCTGATTTAGAAGAAGATGATACGCATGTTTTCGATGTAAGTGGAAACGGAAATAATGGAACCCTGTTTAGTGGAACTACTTTGAATATGACTGGTAAGTATAATGGTGGATTGAATATTGATGGTTCAAGTGGTAACGTTACTATTTCAAATGAAGAAAATTTTGATTTCGAAAGGACTGATCCATTTTCATCATGTTTCTGGGTTAACTTTGATACTATTGGTGATACTGTACACACTCCTTTGTCTAAACTTTTGAATAGTGGAACTTATGCGGGATGGGAAGTACATACATGGGATTCTACTAGTGGAACTTATGCAGGGGATGCAATTTCACTTTATATAGTTGAAAATTGGGGAACTAGCAAATGTATTTTTGCATCAGCTGAGAATGTTCTGAATGGAACTGTAGATATTTGGCAACATATTTGTATTACTTATGATGGGAGTAGTGCTGTTTCTGGTGTTAATATTTATCAAGATGGAGTTTCTCAAACAGTAGTGGATTCTGCTGCTCATTGTACCAGTCCGCCATCAGGTACTGTTCTAAATGATATCCCCCTTTTAATTGGGGAGAGAGAGGGGTCTGGAAATACTTTAGACGGGATGATGGACGAAATAAAAATTTGGAATAGAAGTTTATCTGAACAAGAAATTTACCAACAATATATCTCAAACTTAAACAAATTTAATTCCACTCAATGGTATCTTTATGTTAACCAAAGTAAAAATGCAACAGACGGATTAAATGATAGTGCTTATACTTATCAAACTTTTGTAACTGATAATGCAAACGCTCAAGCTCAAACAGAAGAAAGAACAATTACTATTTCTCAAGCCATTGGTCCAACTTTAACAATTAATTCTCCAACTACAAATTCTTTTACTACCAGTACTGAATTAGATGTAACTTATACTGCAACTAGTGCAACATTAGGTTCTTGTTGGTACAGTGATAATGGCGGCAGTAATACTACTTTAACAGATTGCGCTAACATAACTTCTGTTACTTGGAGTGAAGGGGAGCATAATGTAACAATTTATACCAATGATACTAATGGTGAAAGTACTTCTACTGTAACTTTTACAGTTGATACTATTACTCCAACCATTAGTATTTCTACTCCTTCGGATAATACTTACACCACAAATACTGGACTGAATGTTAATTATTCTGCTGTTGATACAAACTTAGACTCTTGTTGGTATAGTAATGATTCTTTTTTAAGTAATACTACTTTGGCAAGTTGCGATACAAATATTACCAGTATAACTTGGCAAGAAGGACAACACAACATTACTGTTTGGACTAATGATTCTGCTGGCAATGTGAATAATGATAGTGTTACTTTCACAGTTGATACTATTAATCCAACTTTATCATTCATTTCCCCAAATAACAATGATTTCAGTAACAATACTGGATTGGATGTAAATTATAATGCGACAGACACCAATTTAGCATCTTGTTGGTATAGTAACGATTCTTATTTGAGCAACACCACTTTAGCAAGTTGTACTAACATTACTTCAGTTACTTGGTCAGAAGGCCAGCACAATGTAACTATTTGGACGAACGATTCAGCTAGAAATTCAAATAGTGCTAATGTTACCTTTACTATTGATTCTCTTGATCCAGTAATCAGTTTTGTTTCACCAACATTTTCTTCAGGTTCAATAAAAAATAATACCAGTGTTGAAATAAATGTTTCAATAACTGAATCATATCTGAATGAACTTATTTACAATTGGAACGGAACCAATTACAGTGTGTTTAATGATTCTCTTGTTTTGATGATGAATTTTGATAATTTATCTGCAGTGGGAGATAATTCTAGTTATACAATAGACATATCTGGTCATAATAATAATGGGACTTTAGTAAATGCCGTTTATAACACTTCAGGAAAATATGGTTCTGCGATTTATATGGATGGTTCTGGTGATTATGTTGATCTTGCAGATTCGGGATCATTAAATATTACTTCTCCTATCACCATTTCTTTATGGGAAAAAACCTCTTCTAGTTTAGACATAACTCAAACTTGGGGTATGATGCTAGTTGGTAGGGGCACATATGGTGATCCTAGGAATACCATGGATTTAAGAATTGGTCCAACAGGTGAAGTTGCTGTTTTTGGTTATGAATATGGTTCTGGATCAAATTCAAATTATGCTACCGGTTCCACTAATATAGCGGATGGAAATTGGCATCATGTTGTTGGGCAATGGAATGGAAGTGATTGTTTAGTTTATGTTGATGGAATTATGGAAAATAGTGTTTCCTGTGCTAATACTCCTGGGGCTTTTGATGAAGAGTTTATTATAGGAAAAGACATTGGGGATGCTTTTGGTCAGGACGAGTTTAATGGTTTAATAGATGAAGTAAGAATTTGGAATAAAAGTTTATCTCAACAAGAAATATATCAACAATACGTTTCAAACTTAAATAAATTTAATTCCACCCAATGGTACTTTTATGTTAATCAATCTCAAAATGCAACTGAAAATTTGAGTTATGACACTTATACTTACCAAACTTTTGCTGAAGATGATTCAAATAATCTTGATAATACCGAACAGAGAACTGTTATTATTACTAATGTAACTGGCCCAACATTAACAATTAACTCTCCAACTACCAATTCCTTTACAACAAATACTGGTTTGGATATTACTTATACTGTTATCAGTTCAACTTTAGATTCTTGTTGGTATTCAACAGATTCAGGAATTACAAATAATACTCTTACGGATTGTGCAAACATCACTTCAGTAACTTGGGAAGAAGGTGAACATAATGTTACCATTTATTCTAATGATACTTTTGGAGAAAGTACTTCTACTGTTACTTTTACTGTTGATACAATTTCTCCAACTATTACAATTGAATATCCTACAGATGATTATTATACTACAAATACTGGATTGAATGTTAATTATTCTGCCGTGGATACAAACTTAGACTCTTGTTGGTATAGTAATGATTCTTTTTTAAGTAATACTACTTTGGCTAGTTGTGCAAACATTACTTCGGTAACTTGGAGTGAAGGTCAACATAATGTAACTTTATGGATTAATGATTCTGCTGGAAATTCAAACAGCGATAGTGTTTCTTTCATCGTTGATACTATCAATCCTAGCTTAACCATAAGCTCTCCAAGTAATAATACTTTTAGTGCCGATACCGGTTTAAATCTTAATTATACCGCTACGGATACAAATCTTGAATCCTGTTGGTATGCAAACGATTCTATGACCTCAAATACTACTTTAGCAAGCTGTGCAAATATTACTACCATAACTTGGTCAGAGCAACAGCATGAAGTTTACCTTTGGGTCAATGATTCTGCTGGAAATAAAAACCAGACTGACGTTACTTTTACTATTGATACCTCCTCTTTAATCATCAGTATCTCAACGCCATCAAGTAATTATTTCAGTACTGATTCTGGTTTAGATGTTAATTATACCATTTCTGGGGATAATATTGAAGATTGTTGGTATAGTAACGATTCTTTTTTAAGTAATACTACTTTGGCAGATTGTGATACTAATATTACCAGTATCACCTGGAGTGAAGGGCAACATAACGTTACAATTTATGCTAATGATAGTGTGGGGGAAGTAAGTTCAGCTTCTATTACTTTTTATGTTGATTTAACAGATCCAACTGTAAATCTAATAGTTCCTACAGATAATTTAATTGATAATACTATTGGAGTTCCTAATCTATTCTTCAATTGTACGGTGGCAGATAATATTAATTTAGCTAATATTAGTTTGTATATCACTAATTCAACTAACCAAAGTTTTGCATTAAATCAAACTTCTTCATTAAGTGGAGCAAGTGGTGAAAAAACTTGGAATTTAAGTTTAAGTAATGGTAATTATACCTGGAACTGTTTAGTTTCTGATTTAGCAGGTAGAAATAATTGGTCTCTAAGTAACTATTCTCTTTTAGTTAATGCAACTCCTGATACAGATATTGATGGATTACCTGATTTTTCCGATCCTTTATTGTACAATGAATCTAATGTAACTAATTCTGGATTAACTAGGTTAAATATTTCTGTTGGGGGGAATAGAACTAATGGAACATTTTCCGGTAAAGAAGACATTTTCTTTTATGATGATACTGAGTTGATGGTTAATTTCAGCCATAATTTTAGTATCACCAATTTAGATCTGAGTAATGTTTCGATTATTAAAGATACAAATTATTTAATCATTAACCTTTCTAGTCAGCTCCAATCTGATTACAATAAAACAATCTATTTAGAAAATAATGAGTTTGTTTCTTTATGTGTTAAAGATGAGGAAATAAGTTCTATTGATGAAATCAGTTCTGATTGTACGGGAAGTAATGAAACAGATTTAACTTCTTGTTTAACTGCTAATATTAGTGTTGGATTTGATAACGGAACAAACACTACCAATTCGGTTGGATGTGCTTATGATGGGGCCACTTTTAGTGTTAGCAACTTACAATATTCTGGAATAAAAGGTACTGTTGCAGAATCTTCTAGCTCTTCTTCATCTAGTAGCGGTGGAGGTAGTAGTGGTGGTTCTGGAGGCGGTGGTGGAGCAGTTAGGATTATCGAACCGGAATCAATTGATGAAGAAGATTATGAATGTTATACTCATGATGATTGTAATAATGATAAAGCTTGTTTCTATCATCAATGTGTAAAATTGTTTGACATTAAGATTTTAGACATTGATTCTCCAATAGGTTCTGACGGTTATATGGGGTTCACTTATTTCATTAAAGGAATGGCTAATTTTAGTAATGATGTGGTGATTGATTTTTGGCTAGAAAAAGATGACAATGAAATTAGTTCTGGGAGAGATACAATATACCTAGGAAATTTTGAAGAAAAAACTGAAAGTACAAAGATATTTATTCCTAAAAATTTGAGTAATGGCAATTATAATTTTTATATTCAAGTAGGTTATGAAGATTATCTTGCCACTGCTAAAAGAACTGTTTATGTTGAAGTAACAGAAGAGGGGATAAATGCAAATCTAGTTGGTCAAGCAATAGGTGATAAAGTAAGTAAAATAATTTTTGATTTAAGTTGGTTATGGATTATTTTAGTGATAATGTTATTATCATTACTAATTGGATTTGGTTGGAAACATAAACGTAAATTAAAATATCAAATTATTTTAACAGATAGAAGAAAGACAAAAAGAAGTTTGAATAGTAAACAGAGAGAAAAGATGAGGGGATTAAAATATAAAGAGTTTGCTAAAAATATGATCAAGCTCTTGAAATCAAAAAAATATAAACAAGTGGTTTTTGAAAGCGAAAATACTTTTATTAATGAGGAAAAAAGAAAGTGGAACTTTAATCGTAAAATAAGTAAGTTCTTGCATGACTATTTCGGTATGTTTAAGACTGATAAAGAGAAAGAAAATTTGATTATAATTCAAGAACAATCTCTTGCTATTAAAAAGATTGAGAAAGATAAGAGATTAAAACAATCACTGAAGAGAAGGTTAGAATTAAAGAAAAAATGGCATAAGTTTTTGCATGATCATTTTGGTATGTTTAAGACTGATAAAGAGAAGAAAGATATTGAACAGGCTAAAGAGCAAGAAATTAATAAGAGAATAAATGAGAAAAAGAAAAATAAAGAAAAAATATTAATAGAAAAAATAAATGTTCAAGCTAAGAGGTCAAGAGAAAAGAGAGCAAGAATCGCTGATAAAGAGAAGCGGGCTAAAGAGGCACGTAGGAATCGTCGTAAGTTTTTCCACGACTATTTTGGGATGTTCAAAACCGCTCAAGAAAGAGAATCCATTCAACGAGCTAAAGCGAATAGGATTGCTCAAGAAAGGAATGAGAAAAAGAAGAAGAAAGAAGATCGGTTAAAGAAAAGGAGAAATGCTCAAGCTAAGAAATTAAGAGAAAAGAGAGCAAGAATCGCTGATAAAGAGAAGAGAGCTAAAGAGGCAAGCAGAAAACGCCGTAAGTTCTTGCACGATAATTTTGGGATGTTTAAGACTGATAAAGAAAAAGAAGCTATTCAACGTGCTAAAGAGAATAAGATTGCTCGAAAGAGGGCTGAGAAAAAGAAGAAGAAAGAAGATCGTTTAAAGAAAAATAGAAATGCTCAAGCTAAGAAATTAAGAGAAAAGAGAGCAAGGATTGCTAAGAAGAAAAAAATAGCTGAAGCAATACAGCGTAGAAAACAGGAAGTTAGAAGGCATCGCCGTAAGTTTTTCCATGATAATTTTGGTATGTTTAAAACTGATAAAGAAAAAGAAGCTATTCAACGTGCTAAAGAAAATAAGATTGCTCGAAAAAGAGCTGAGCGAAGACGTAAAAAAGCTGAACGTTTAAGAATAAAACGTGCTGCTCGAGCTAAAAAGTTGAAAGAAAAGAGAGATCTTCTTGCTGAAAAAAGACGTTTAATTGAAGTTGTCCAGCAAAGAAAACGTGAATCTAGACGTAAACGGCGTAAATTCTTCCACGATAATTTTGGTGTGTTTAAGACCAATAAAGAAAAAGAAGCTATTCAACGAGCTAAAGAAAATAAGATTGCTCGAAAAAGAAGGGAAAAAGAACTTAAGAAGAAATATCGAGAAGAAAAAAGAATTAGAAAACAAGAAGAAAAAATACAGAAAATTATTGTTAAAGAAAAAATTAAACTTTTTGAAAAAAGGAAAAAGGAAGAAGAGAAAGTTAAAGATCAAGTTGACGAAATGAAAACAGTTTTAGCTGAAAAGAAATTCGCTTTGAATGAAGAAGAAAGACGTACACACGAAAAGTTAGCAGAAATAAAAAGACAACAAAGAAAAAAACAGAAAAAAGAAGAACGGAAATTACACTTATTAAATGAAAAAAAAGCCATCATAAGAGAGGCTGAACGAGAGAAAGAAAGAACAATTAAGAAAAAATTAAAATTGTTTGAAAAGAAAGTGAAACACTAACTTATTCTATTCTCCTTCGAAATCAACCAATTTAAATATTTTATAATTAGTAAGTTTTTCAGCGCCTTTTAAATCTGGCAAATCAATTACAAAAGCGGTTTCAAAAACCTTTCCACCAACTTTTTCTACTAATTGACAAGCAGCAGCCATTGTTCCACCGGTTGCAAGTAAATCATCAATTAACAAAACATTATCTTCTGCAGAAATTGAGCTAGTATGCATTTCAATTTTATCCGTTCCATATTCTAAAGCATATTCCTGAGCAACAACTTCTCCTGGCAGTTTACCTTTCTTCCGAATTAAAACAAAAGGCAACCCTAAATCTTTGGCTAATGCAGCACCAAAAATAAATCCTCTTGCTTCAATTCCAGCAATTTTTGTAATTCCACAATTCGCATATTTTTTTTTAAACTTTTCAATACAATAAGAAAATGCTTTCGGATTCTCAATAAGTGTTGTTATATCACGGAACATAATTCCTTCTTTTGGCCAGTTTGGAATTGTTCTTATTGTAGATTTTAAATCAAAAGTTTCTTCTTCATTTTCTTCTTCAACTTCCTCGCAATTTTGATGACAACAACAAGAGGTATTACAAGAATTAATCTTTTGGACAACATTAGTTAACAAATTAGTAACTTTATCTACATTTTCTTCAAACACTTTCAAAACTTCTTCCCAAGTTACGGGAGGAACATCGTCAAACAGACAATCATAATCAGTAGCCATGGCAACAGCGGCATAAGGGAGACCAATTTCATTAGCAAGGACACATTCCGGGGCAATGGACATGTTAATTACGTCTGCTCCCCAGGAAGCGAACATCTTTGATTCTGCTTTTGTACTAAAACGTGGCCCTTCGATCGTAACCACGGTTCCTTGAGGATGGCATTTCAAATTTAATTCTTTTGCAGTTCCATACAAAACATTTCTTAACTCTTTATGAAACGGTTCGGCCATTGGCGTATGTGAAATTTTTCCTGGTTCAAATCTGTCATAGAAACTTAACTTTCTTAATCTTGTAAAATCAATAAACTGATCGAGAACAACAAAATCTCCTCGGCCAATTTCTTTTTTTAATGAACCACAAGCAGTAGTAGCGATAATGTGAGTACATCCAATATCTTTTAATGCTTGAATATTAGCTTGATTATTTACTTGTGTTGGGGGGATAGTATGTTCTCTTCCATGTCGAGCAAGTAGAACAACATCCACTCCAGAAATTTTTCCAATTTTTAATGGCGAACTAGGTTTACCAAAATTAGTGTTAACATCAAGGTCTTGAGCTTCTTGTAAAATGTTTGGATTGTCTAATCCCGAGCCGCCAATAATTCCAATTTTAGTCATTTGTTATTTCCTCCTTTATTGCTTCAATATCTAATATATTAATTTTAACACCAATATGTTCGACAACTCTCGCTGCCAATAAAGAACCTAATTTCCCTGACTTTTTAGTGTCCCAATCTTGACAATAACCATAAAGAAATCCCGCTGCATAAGAATCTCCTGCACCAGTGGTGTCAATTGCGTTGGCACTATAACCAGGGATTTTAGTTGTTTGATTATTTTGATAAATTAATGAACCTTCTTTACCTAATTTAACAACAGCAATATCAACCATTTTAGAAACATCTCTAAGTGCGTCTTCTTTAGTTAATCCAGTAAATGCTTCAGCTTCTTCTTCGTTTAAAAAAATTATATCAACATAATCAGCAACAATTTCTTTGAAAAAATCTTTGTTTCTTTGAATTACTCCGGGATCCGATAAATCAATGGAAACTTTAGTGTGATATTTTTTTGCTAATTCTAATGCGTGCAATACTGCTTCTTTAGCAGGATTTTCAAATTGGTACCCTTCAAGATGTAAAACTTTACTGTTCATAATATCTTCTTCAAGAACATCATCTTTTGAAAAATGGTTATTTGCAGCAATGTCTCCAAGGAAAGTTCTTTCTGCATCAGGAGTTATGAATGAAACTACGTAACCTGTCGTTGGACCATGTTTACTCATTCGTGAAGTAATTCCGTGTGCTTCCAATTCTTGGACATAAGCATCACCATAAATATCCTCTCCAATTTTACTGCAGAATAAAGTGTTTCCTCCGAGACAGGCTATACCTTTCATTGTGTTAGCTACCGAACCTCCAGAAGCCATTTTTATCTTTGGATCTTGATGAATGTTTTCTTTAACATTTCTAGCATTATCATTATGGGTTGTAGAATGAAATTGCCCTTTATTCAACCCCAACTCGGTAAGTTTAGAATCTTCAACTTCTAATAAGAAATCCATCATTGCATTACCAATTCCAATTACATCGTTTGTTTTATTCATTTTATATGATTAAATACCTCTTTTTTTCTTTCTTTCATAATTATCTTTGCATCAGGATTTTTGTAACCTAAACAAACAGCATAATAAGGTTCATAATTTTCTGGAATTTTTAACTTGGCAACTTCTTCTTTAATAGAAAAAAAATGGCTGACTAAACCCACCCAACAGGAACCAATGTTTAAACTTTCAGCAGCTAAAAGCATGTTTTGGATTGCAGCTGAACAGTCAGTTAATGGAGAATAAGCATCTTTTCTTCCCGAAACAATAATCACTGTTGGTGCGTTATAGAAAAGATTGAACTTTAAATCTTTACCTCTTTCGGAAATCCATCCCTCTTTTGATTGAGACATTAGTTCTTTTGTTTTAGCACCCATTTGTTTAATTAATTCTGGATTTTGAATTACTGTAAAATGCCAAGGTTGATGATTTCTACCCGTTGGTGCATAAACGGCAGTATCAAGAATTTCTTTTAATTCCTCTTCTTTAATCTGTTGAGGTAAATAACTTCGAATGCTCCTTCTGTTTTTGATAGTTTCTATTGTTGATTTCATTCAATACCTATAATGTTCTGATTTATACGGACCTTCTTTTGAAACATCTAAATATTTAGATTGTTCATCGGTCATCACATCAAGTTCTACGCCAATTTTCTTCAAATGTAATCGAGCAACTTCTTCATCTAGTTCTTTTGGTAAAACTGTAACACCAATCGGATGTTCTTTTGTCCATAGTTCAATCTGAGCAAGAACTTGGTTAGTAAAACTATTACTCATTACAAAACTAGGATGGCCAGTCGCACAACCTAAATTGATAAGTCTGCCTTCAGCAAGAATGTAAATCTCTTTTCCGTTCAAAGCATATTTATCATATTGCGGTTTAATATTTTCTTTAACTGCTCCCGATTTATTGTCCAACCAATCCATATCAATTTCGTTATCAAAGTGGCCAATGTTACAAACAATAGCTTGGTCTTTCATCATCTGGAAATGTCTGTCTACGATAACATGATAATTTCCTGTAGTTGTAACAAAAAGGTCTCCTTCTTTTGCAGCGTTATCCATTTTTTTAACTTCATAACCTTCCATTGCTGCTTGTAAAGCATTAATTGGATCAATTTCCGTAACAATAACTCGGCAACCATAACCTTTCAAAGATTGACAACAACCTTTACCAACATCTCCATAACCAGCCACAACGGCAACTTTTCCAGCTAACATAACATCTGTTGCTCTTTTAATTCCGTCTACCAAAGATTCTCGACATCCGTAAAGATTATCAAACTTACTTTTTGTTACAGAATCATTAACGTTAATTGCCGGGAATAAAAGTTTGTTCTCTTTAGCCATTTGGTAAAGTCGATGTACCCCTGTAGTTGTTTCTTCCGAAACTCCTTTAACTTCTCTAGTAACGTTAGTCCAACGTTGATTATTCTCTTGGTAAGTTTCTTTTAATGAAATCATAAGTTCCTTGAAATCTTCTCCTTCGCCAGAAAAATCTTGTTCAAAAATACTTTGATCTTTTTCGATTTCTACTCCTTTATGGATCATCATTGTAGCGTCGCCACCATCATCAACAATTATTGTTGGTCCCTTTCCAGAAAAATCAAGAGCTTGTTTTGTACACCACCAGTATTCTTTAAGGGATTCTCCTTTCCAAGCAAAAACAGGGGTTCCTGTTGCTGCGATTGCAGCTGCAGCATGATCTTGTGTAGAAAAAATATTACAAGAAGCCCATCTTACTTCTGCACCTAAATCTTTTAATGTTTCAATAAGAACGGCAGTTTGGATAGTCATATGTAAAGAACCCATAATTCGAGAACCAGCTAAGGGTTTAGTTTCTTTGTATTTTTCACGTACTGCCATCAAGCCAGGCATTTCTTTTTCAGCAATCTTAATTTCTTTCCTGCCCCATTCTGCAAGAGAGATGTCTTTTATTTTATAATCTTCTGAACCTTGTGAAGAAGACTCTAAGAATGTTTCATTTTTAATGTCATTATTTTCATTTTCCATTTTATTAATCACCTACATTTTTTGGATTAATATTAAAGTAGTCATTTAATAAGTTTGTGTAATAGTAAATAATTTTTAACAATGGCAAATTTATTAAAGAAAGCAACTTTTTAAAACTTGGCTGGACCTGTGGCCTAGACTGGATAGGGCGACTGCCTCCTACAAAAAAGTAGAGCTTTTTTTTAAACTCAACTTTGGCGAGAGCAGTAGGTCGGGGGTTCAAATTCCGTTAGGGAGTTACAAATCCCTCGGATTTGAAAATCCTCCCAGGTCCGCTTTTTTTTCTTATTTTCTTCAACCTATAAGTTAGACTTACATAATATTTAAAAGTTAATTTGTATTAATAAGTTTAAAATGAGATACCTAATTACATTATTGATTATTTTGACAGTTTTGGTTAGTGGTTGTATATTGCAAGACCAATTTGTTGAAACTGCTGATTCCTGTTCATCTTTAGAAGGTTCTGCTAAAGATGATTGTTATTTGGAAGCAAAAAAATGTAGTAAAATTACTAATCAATTAACCCGTGATAATTGTGTTGTCGAGTTAGCAAAAATTAAAGAAGACATTAAAGTCTGTGATTTGATCACTACTGATAACATTAAATCACATTGTTACCAAGAAATTGCAGTTGTGACTAATAATCATGAGCTTTGTGCAAATATTGATGATCAGTATTGGGGAAATAATTGTCATTATAATTTGGCAATTAATGGAAATATGAGTCAATATTGTGCATTAATTGATAATTTGGAACAGAAAAAAGATTGTTATAAGACTATTGCTCTTGCGATTGCAGATCCTCTTTTATGTAATTTTTTAGCTGGGGTTGAAGGAGAAGCTTGTATTTACAAAATTGCTCGAGCAAACAAAGATATTAATGTTTGTGATTATTTGAAACATTCTTTTGATCAGGATGTTTGTCGAGTTAACATTGCTAAAAAATCAGAAGACAAAAGTAAATGTGTTTTAGTTCAACATAAAAAGCTTAGAAATGAATGTTTAGAACATTTTAATTCTTAATTTTTTAAATTTAATTTTTTAAGAATAAGTAAAATAAGAAAAATTATTTAGTATTTTTTTTGTTCCAACTGTATTTCCTAGTTTTAGCAGTATCGCCGTAACCACAGGAAGCGCATCTTTTCTTTTTTGCATGAAAAGTATGGCCTCCACATCTTCTACAAATTATATGGGTCTTTTTACCTGACTTCTTACCCATGCTTGGTGTTCCTTTAGTCATTTTTCATAAGCCTCGTTTATAATTTTTATGCTGGAGAAATAGTAATTATTGTGTCTCCTCTAATGAAAGCTGTTCCCAGTTTTCTTTTAAGTTCTCCATCTTTATGTTCTTCTGCTTCGTCTAAGACAATGTTAATGTGAATATCAAAAGCTTTTAACTTACCAACAAATCGTGATCCGTTTTTTAAGTCAACTAAAACTGCTTTTCCTCTTGCAGCGTTTAATGCGTCTAATGGTCTTGAGTTTTCTTCCATTTTAATAAATCCCCCTAATGTGAATAAATTATTAAGAATAGGCTGGTTATATAAAGGTTTCTGTGAATTAGAGAAAAAAGTTAAAGTTTCATCTTGGTTTTGAAAAATTAAATCTATAATGGATAAAATTTATAAAATAAATGTTGCCCTAAACCCAAATTAGGGGGTATTTAAAATATGGTTAATCAACAAGTTGCAGTAAAAGAAGAACAAACAGATTTCGATTTTATTCATTTAGGACTGATTCCTAAAATAATTGATACCCAAGAAAGAATATTCTTGGATGATGAAAAAGCATGGGGTTATTTAATTGCTGAAGCAAAAATGTTCTTAGAAAAGTTACCGGAATCGTATACTCAAGGGTTAGAAGAAAAATTACGTAAAAAAGATATGGTCGGAGAATTTATTGCTTTAGAAACACCACATGATTTTAGATTTGGATTCTCTCCTGGTTATCGCTTATTGGTGGGCAATTCGGCTATTTATTGTTCTCAGTTTTATCTTAGTTTTGTTCCAGATAATCAAGAAGAAACTTCTGAAATTGTTAAATCAGCTTTAGATCAATTTCATTTACATTGTCCATATGCTAAGAATAGTAAGATTTTGGCTTTTGAATTGAAAGATAAAAACCCAGTAACTGAAGGTACTGATTTCCTTGATAAGTATTTGAATAAAGGAACAAAAGTAGAAATGAGATGTAATTTGCATTTAGGTAATGCAAAAAGAACGTACGTGATTGAATAAAGTGTAAAAAGAATTATTCAGAAACTATTATAAAGCAACATCTATTTTTGATAAGAATGGTAAACTTCAACAAATTAAGGAAACAAATTCAAGATTATGATTCTGAACGAGAAAAACTTATCAAACAAAGTAGAGTAGTTCTTAAATTAAGCAAACAAGTAATTTATGCTGTACATCGAGATGAAATTGCTGAAGCAGGAAAACTAATTAAACAGATTGAAGCTGAGAAAAAGAAAGCTGATACTATTGCTTTACATAGCAAAAAGATGTCTACTGAAGGCAGTTATAAAGTTGCAATCCAAGAATATGTGGAAGCAATTTTATATTATAATTTTGTAAAGAACGGCAAGTTAGTTGAATTAAAAGTTGCTGCTGATCACTTTGTTTTAGGATTAGCAGACTTACCGGGAGAATTAGTTAGGAAAGCTGTTTTCCTAGCCGGAAAAGGACAAGTTGCTAAAGTTAACAAAATCAAAGATGAAGTTGACATGATTTACGGCGAATTGTTAAAATTTGATTTCCGAAATAATGATATCAGAAGAAAGGTTGATGCAGTTAAGTATGATCTACGAAAATTGGAAGATCTTGTTCTGGATTTAAAGTTAAAGAAAAGATAGAAGAGTTCTTAGATGTTTGGAGTGGATAAAAAATGGTAAGAAGTGAATTGGAGAAAGAGGTCTTATATTGTAAAGAAAGGCCATGGCATCCTAACAAATTTCAAGGTTATTGCATACTTTCTGCAGGGAAAAAAATAATTTCTTGTAATAATTTAAACATCGATAGAATAGAAGAAAAAGAATGGTACAATGCAAAAACCGGAATGAAAATAGCAGAATGTTATGGGTGTGGTAACACAAACAAGTGAATTTCACCACTCTTCAATAACAAAACCGAAAGATTTATAAAGTAGAAATTCTATTATAATATTATGAAAATCTTAGCATTAAGTGATTTACACGGCGATAAACATCTTGTTAAAGAGATGGCAAACAAAGCCGAAAAAGAGAATGTAGACTTAGTTTTACTAGCTGGTGATATTAGTGCAAATGATGGTTCTGTAGAAGGATTAATTGGTCCGTTTAAAGCAAAAGGAATTGAAGTTGGTGTAGTTCCAGGAAACCATGAAGGAATGGCAGAGATTGGTTTTTTAGTAGAAAAGTATGGGGTGAAAAACTTGCACGGTTATGTTTTTAAGAAAGGAGATGTAGGAATTTTTGGATGTGGTTACGGAAATATTGGAACCCATCAATTAAGTGAAGAAGATGTTTTTAAAACTTTGAAAAAAACACATGCTTCATTAGCAGATGTCAAAAAAAAAATCATGTTAACTCACACTCAGCCTGAAGGGAGTGTAATTGGTTTAGGAATATTTCCTGGTTCAGATGGAGTTAGAAAAGCTATTGATGAACTTCAACCTGATATGCATTTGTGTGGTCATATTCATGAATCTGATGGCATTGAAGAAATGATTGGTAAGACTAGAGTAATTAATGTTGGTAGAAAAGGTAAAATTTTTGACCTTTAAAAAAATGTTAGATATTGAAAAAAAGTACATAGAACATTTGGGCGTTAATCCTCATTATTTAACATATCTTACTAATATGGCATTCTATGTTGATTTGAAAGATGAAAAACATTGGCTTGATTTTGTAGACAATTGCCAATCAGGGTGGTTTGATACTTATGAAAAAAAATTTGAAAGTCATCCAGATGTTATTTCTGCAAGTGATCCAAAAAAAATTAAAAGATTAAATGAATTAGTTACTGTCTTGCAATTAGCAGCTAATGAAAACCAGAAAGGAAAAGCAATCATAGCGTATAAAGAAGTTTCTCAAATTTGTGGCAGAAATATTGAGGTTTAATTCTACTCTCTTAACTTTCTTTCTCGATTTCTTCTCAAATCTCTCAAAGCTTGATTAGGATAATACTCATCAGAATACATCTTCATGGCAGGGGGTTTTTCAGGAGATTTAAATTCGTGCAAAAATTCTGATTGATGAATATAAAAAGTTCCTTTTTCCCATAAACCATGAATTTTATAAAGACCATCATTAGAAAGAGTTTCTAAACAAGTTGGAATTTCTCCATCAATTATTTCTCCTAGCCCAGCTAACTGACAAGTAATATTTCCATAAGTTTCTTCTTTAATTAATAAAGGAGTAACTTCAATCTGAACATACATTGATTCAGAACCATTTCTTTTCAATTCGGGAACAGTAGTTGTTAAATATTCAATTGCCATAAGAAAATATGCAAAGTTGTTTTCTTATAAATATTTCTTACTACTAAAAAATACGAAAGTTTTTTAGAGTAAACACAGAATGAAACAAAACATGGAATTATTAGCACCAGTAGGAAATAGAAGTATGTTAACAGCAGCAGTTAATGCAGGGGCAGATGCAATCTATTTTGGAATTAAGAATTTTAATATGCGTTCAGCTGCAGGTAACTTTGAACTAGATGAAATCAAAGAAATTGTTTCTTATTGTCATCAAAATAATGTTAAAGCATATTGTACTGTGAACATTATTATTTACGAATCTGAATTGGAAAGCTTAAAACAAATTCTTACAAAATTAAAAGAGGCTAAAATTGATGCTGTTATTTGCTGGGATTTATCTGTGGTTAAACAGTGTAAAGAATTAGGAATTGCCATTCATCTTTCTACACAAGCTTCTGTTTCAAATTCAGAATCCGTATTATATTGGAAATCATTAGGAGTAGAAAGAGTTGTTCTTGCTAGAGAATGTACAATTGAAGATGTTAAATCAATTAAAGAAAAAACCGGGATGGAAATTGAAGTGTTCATTCATGGTGCAAGATGTATTTCTTACAGTGGAAGATGTTTCATGAGTCAAGAATTGTTTAACAAATCTGCCAACAGGGGAGAATGTTTACAACCATGTAGAAGGGAGTATAAAGTTATTGATGAAGAAGGAAAAGAAATGATGATGAACAATAATTTTATCATGTCTGCTAAAGACCTTTGTGCTTTACCCATTTTGGATAAACTTGCTTTTGTTGATTGTTTGAAAATTGAGGGTCGGAACAGAGGTGCTGATTATGTTAGCAAAGTAGTTTCTGTTTACCGAAAAGCGATTGATGCGATTAAAGAAAAAACTTTTAGTGAAGAATCGGTAAATGGGTTAATGGTCGAATTGAAACAAGTTTATAATAAAGATTTTTCAACTGGATTTTTTGTAGGTTATCCTTATCATCAGCGGGCAGATCTTTATGGTAGTAAATCTACCACTCAGAAAATTCAAATTGGTAAAGTCAGTAATTTCTATAAGAAAGTTTCTTCTGCAGAGTTTAAAGTTGAATGCGATAAAGTAAAGATTGGCGACAAAATTGCTTTCATTGGTCCTACTACTGGATATGAAGAGATGGTTGTTGAAGAAATTCACGATGATTCTGGAAAAATAGATTTGGCAGAAAAAGGTGCACTTATTACAGTTAAAGTTAATTCTATAGTTAGAGAAAATGATAAAGTTTATTTAGTTAAAGAAAGATCTTAACTAAAATGCAACAAACAAATTGTCCGGATTGTCATAAGCCGTTACATCGTGGCCAGCATAAGTTTGCTGATGGCATGTACGATGTTTCTTATTGTAAAAAATGTGGGTTTAGAAAAGAATCTCCTTTAGAATAAAAAAAGCCACTACTCACTGGTCAAGTGTGGAAAAAGCTTATTAATTAGTTCTATTGTTAGTAATTATATGAAAAAGAGGTTAACGCAAAACTCCAAATAAAATTCTTTTGTTTAAGAAAAAAAGAAATTTAATGAGTTTCGCTAGATTAACTCTTTTTTTAAAATGCTCTTTATTTAAATGAATGAAAACAAAGAGGTGATTAAAATGAATAATCGAATTAGTAAAGAATTTGCTGAGGTTTTAGGTCTTCTCTGCGCTGAGGGTAGTCATATTATTTCTTACTCTAGTTATTGGGAAAATAATGATTTTAAAAAACGTTATCGTAAAAATAAGAAATCAGAACGAATTGAGTTTTACAGTAAAGATATAAAGCTGGCTAATCATTATATCTTTCTTTTAGATAAGGAATTTGGTTTCACATTTAAAAGGACCAAACATGGAAAGATTAACATTGGTAATCGTGCTATTATCAAACGTATTATCCAACAGACTCCCCTAGGACACCTAAAATGGAAAGTTCCGAATTCAGTAATTAATTCTAATAGAGAAATTAAAGTTTTTTTTCTAAGGGGATTTTTTGATGGGGATGGTACTGCCATAAACATTGCAAGAATGTTCTCTACTAATGAAAATGGAATTACCCAACTTTCTTTCTTATTATCGGAACTAAATTATAAACATACAATTCAAGGTCCAATAATTAGATCAAATAGAAAACCCCATTATGTGTTACAATTAAGTCGGAAAGACCAAATTCGTTTTTTAGAAGAAATTAATCCTATTTCTAAACTTCCGAAATTAACAAAATAAAAGAAGAATTTATAAAGAAGCGTTTAATTTTCTTTCTAGTCTACTAAGTTAAAGGACACCTGTGATAACCAGGCATGCGGGGGTTATCTTTAAGCAATTGCTTTTAGATCCTTTGAGCAAAGTCTGGTCAAATGCGCAGGCGAGCTTTTAAAGCTCTGCGAAACTTAAGACCAGTTTGACTGCTTAGGCTTTTTAGTCTATAGCGGAAAGATATCCTGTCCTTTAGTAGGTTCGGGAGTTCAAATCTCCTCCCCCGCACTTTTTTTTCATTTTTTAGAAAAATAAAAATTAAATTTTCTGAAATAATGATTTAAGATAAATGGAAAGATTTAATACCTTAATTATTCTATCAAATGATTATGAAACTAATCATTGAACAATCAACGAGAATTAAAGCAACTCTTCCAGGAAGAGACCCTACCAAGAAACAGGAAGTATTCTATAATCCGATGATGAAGTCTAACCGGAATATTTCTATTGTTTTATTAAATTCTATTTCAAATAAAGAAATGGGTTTGGCTTTACCTTTGGCTGGTTCAGGGATTAGAGTATTAAGGTTTCTTAAAGAACTTAAGAAAGGAAAGTTGGAATGTTTGTATTTGAATGATAAGAAAGAAACATTTGAAAAAACTATCAAAGAAAATATTAAATTAAATGATCTTAAAACAAACAAAATAAAAATTTCTAATCAAGATGCAGAGAAATTCTTATTAGGACAACATTGCGACGAGTTCTGTGGGTACTTTGATTATATCGATATTGATCCGTTTGGAACACCAAATCCATTCTTATCTGTAGCAGTAAACAAAATTAAACGTAATGGGATTCTTGCCATAACAGCAACTGATACTGCAGCTTTAACTGGAACATATCCTAAAGTTACTAAAAGAAAATATTGGGCAAAATCGTTACGTAACCACTTGATGCACGAAATTGGCTTGAGAATTTTAATCAGAAAAGTTCAGTTACAAGGAATTCAGTTCGACAAAGCCATGGTTCCAATTTTATCTTACCATAAAGACCATTATTTCCGGATATATTTTCGTTCAGAGAAAGGGAAGATTAAATGTGATGAATTGATTAAACAACATCAATATTTATTATTTTGTCCAAAATGTTTAAATTATAAAGTTTCCAATTATAATTTAGAAAAGTGTGAATGTAAAAATGAGTTTGATTATGCTGGTCCGTTATGGGCAGGAAAATTATTTGATTCAAAGTTAGTTACAAATATGGTCAAAAACAATTCTTTTCCCGAAGAAGAAAAGTTTCTTGATACTTTGAAAGAAGAAGCTAAAAAAGATTTAGTTGGCTTTTATGATTTACATGTTATTGGTAAGAAGTATAAGTTAGAACCTAAGAAGATGGATTTAATGTTGAAGAAGTTAAAAGGGACAAGAACACATTTTTCGTTGTATGGAATTAAGACTAAAAAAGGAATAAAAGAAATCATTAAAGAAATAAAAAAATAAAATAAAAAATTTACACAAAATGTTTTCTCATGTACGGGCATGCAAAGAAACTTACATTAACTAACACTAATAATATCAATGAAGCTAACCACAAATTTGCATTTACTTCTAAGACATATAACAAGTAGTAGAAGAAGAAATATAATCCTGCTTCAGATACAATTGTCCAGAACCAACATGAACTGCTACAACATCCACTGCCACATGTTTTCCCGGCTTTTTGTGGTGCTGATTTTTTTGCAACTTTTCTTTTTTTAACCAATATAATCACCTCTTTAATAACTTAAGGAAATCTTTAGAGTTTAAAATAGTTTCTAAAAGAAATGAAAATTAAAAAAATAATAGAAATAAAAAACTAACCTAATGCTAGGTCCATTTTAGCTACTTCTGCAGATTGAACATTCTCAATTTCTTGCATTTTAGCCGCGATACCATCAAAGTCTCCGCCTTCAACTTCGTACATAGCTAAAACAAGAACAGCTTTCAATCCAAAAGCAATTGGATCTTCTCTAGATTGCATTTCACCGATAGAACCTGCTTCTCTAGCCAGTTCTAAAGCTTTTTCTTTAATTGGTCCTAAATCTACTTCTACAGATTCAGGCATTAGTTTAAATGTAATTATTGCTTTCGCCATTATTTTCACCTCTGAAATTAGTTTGGTCCTTCAAATCCGCAAGAAGGGCATGTGTACTTAATAGCGTTTTCTCTACAATTATTACACCTAACAATCTCGAACTTACCACATCTTGGACAGATGAACGTAACTGCGCCGGAATCGTTAGCAATGACTTTCTTACAAGGATTACATTTCTTTTGTTCCATTTTAAAAACCTCAATAATTTTATATTAGTTTCAAATTGTTGCTATTTTATAAAGATTGTGATGAAACAGATAAGAAGTTAGATTTTTATTAAAGGATACTTATTTTCATCCACTTTAGCTTTTTTCATAATTTTGCGGATATTATTCATAGTTTTTCTATTCTGTTGTTTTTTGTTGTATTCTTGTTGATAACGATAAAATCTTCTAGCAATTTCTTCTTTTGAATCTTTTCTAACAATCTTATCATCAATAATTCCCGCTTTAGCCATATTTACTCCCATATCTGTTGGAGAATTATATTGGTTAATGTGGTTGTCTTTCAGAGTAATTGCTTTAATCATTTTTTTAAGAATCCAAAAGTTTTCTATGTCTCGATTGTAATTAACAACTTTCTTGTTGTAATGTTTTAAATGATAAGGGTCAATTATATTCTGATCACCTAGATCGGCAGTAGCAGCTTCATAAGCAATATTTAATGGATGATTTATGGAAATGTTCCAGACGGGAAATGTTTCGAATTTAGCATAACCTGCATTAATTCCTTTGGATTGTTCATGAAATAATTGGGCAATACAAACCGCCATTTTCCCACTATTGCCCCCCGTACCGGTAACGATAACTAACGGTTGTTTTGTTTTAATAAATGGTTTTTTTGGCAAACCTTCTTTACCTAATAGTTTTTTCATATTTTTTGGATAACCAGAAACTTTAGGATGTAAATAAACTTTATTTCCTGCTCTTCTTAATTTGTTACGGAATTTGAGAGCTTTCTTTTCATTTTCGTATAATGTGATGACTATGGTAGAAACAATTAATCCCTGGTTTCTAATTTCACTAATTTCATTTAATGCCTGGGCATCGTAAGTTAATCCTGTATCTTGTCTAATTTTACCTCTTTCGATGTCTTTTGCACTAATACAATAAATCACTTCTAAGTTTTTTAGTTTTTTTAGAAGTTGGATTTTAGCATCAGCTTCATAACCGGGAAGAACTCGAGAAGCATGGCCATCATAAAGAAGTTTTCCACCAAATTCTAAATATAACTTATTGTCAAATTTAGAAAGTCTGTTTTCAATTGCTTTTGTTTGTGCTCGCAGATATTTTTTAGTACTAAAACCCCTTTTCATAGTGGAAATGTTTTTTTATTAGTTTATATTTGTTTTGTTTAAGTTGTTTTCTTAAGAACAAAAAATTAATTTTCACCAACATAATCATCAATTGATTTGTTAAAATATTTTTTTACATTTTGATTAGGGTATATTTCGGTCCCTTCAAAAACATATCCTTCAACTAATCTTGTTAAGATTAATTCTCTCATTCTTGCATCATACCTAAATGGGTTTGTTTTATAATCTCTATCTTTATTTTTTCTAATTCTATCTAATGCTTTTGTACATCTCTTTCTTTTAAAATGGGAATAAAAATGATATTGTGTACTATACCATTCTGGATTATGTGATTCAGCTATTCTAATTTTATGGTTAGAAAAAGATGGTTTTGGAGCAGGAATTAGTATTACAGATAGTCTATTTGTTTGCAAATCTTCGTATAAATAATCTGCTTCTTTTTGGAAGCTTTTTGCAATAATTTCAGGTAATTCTTTTACTGCTTTGTTGGTATTCCACTCCATAAAATTCTGGATTTGGTGGCATTACTTAAAGATTTATAGTTATTAGAATACAATCCTTTTACAATTAATTCTTTTTGATTACTTCTCTTCAACACTAACTTTATTCCCTTCTACTTTAAATCCGATATCTAAGAAATGTTCAGCAACGTAAATGTTCGTTTTTGTATGGTTACTTATTTCTCGAGTTTCAATCTCTGAATTTAGTAACAAACTCATAAAGGGAATTAATTGGTCAGCTAAATTTCGATCGACAGCGGCATTAGAAGATATTTCTTTCTTTAACATCTCTGCAGCTTCTTGACCAATTTCTTCTGAACGTTTTCCTTTTTCAATTAAAGCATCTCCACCAAGAATCAGAGGGTTATCAAAATCAACTTTTCCATTTTGACTAAAAATTGCCCAAAGAACTATCTCACCACCAACATTTAACGTATTTGCATATTCAATTCTAATATTGATTGGGGCTCCTAATTCTTTTAAACTTCCTTCAGCAGATCTTTTAATTCTTTCTCCTATCTCTTTATCTTCTAGTTCTGAAGATAAATTTACAATGCCACGAACTTGTTCTAACTCTCCCTGGGAAGTTAATTTTATTTTTGCAGTTTTAAAATTTAAGTCTTCATAAAAAGCAGCAAATGAATCATGTTCATTTAATTTAAATTTAGGAGTTATTTCCAATTGAACTTCTCCACCACCTTTAGGATAGTAACCTTTCTTAATAACTTTTAATTCAATTTTTTCTACAAACCTTTGTAAATGCGGTAGTAAAACATTTTGCAAATAATAAACTGAAGCTTGCCATTTACCACAAGTACCACCTTTGACTTTCAAAGTGACTTTTCCCGGAGCAAACATACAAGGAAGAATTATTGCTTGCAAGAATAAAGTAATACTTCCCGCTGTACCAATGTCAATTTCATAAACTCCTCGTTTGATTTTTCCTGGCTGGAAAGTTAATTCTTTTGTTCCCAGTTCTACTTGATTAGTTTCTGCACCGCATATCTCTTTGAGGGCTTTAATCGCATGCAAATGCTGCGGTTTTAATCCTCCACCATCTCCTTTACCTGCCCGGATATTGTCAACAGAGAATGGTTTGCCGGTTAGTGTAGAAAGGGCAAGAGCTGTTCTGACTAAAGCTCCGCCTCCAGTTCCATATTTACCATCTAATTGGATCATAATAAGTTAGAATTCATTATTGTTATTTAATATTTTAGTTTTCAAATTAAATAGGGCCGCCACCAATGGAGCAATAACAAGGATTTGAGAAATGTTTTATTTCTTTGACTTTTAAACTAGCAGTAGAACTAAAGTCACAAGGAATTTGTTTAAAGAGGTCAGCTAATGGTCCCCAACTTAGTTTTGGGTCTTCTGGAACGCATTCTCTAACCCAAAAGCAACTTTGGTTGTCCTTAGAAGAATCTTTGTAAAGATGTTTTTCTGCTTCATACTTTTGTACTACTTCACCAGAAACTTCTTGGCAATTTGCTATCCATCTCTCCTCGCTATTCTCTGGAATGTTATCACATGGAAAACCAAAACTATTAACACTAAGATTTGATCCAGTCAGACAAGTTACAATTTCTCTGGCTCCGTATCCTTGGGCACAATCTTTACTGCCGTAGCTAATAAATACCTTACCCCTTCTTTTTTCACATTTAGTAACAGCTTCTTCTTCATTAGCAAGAGCTTTTTCAAGTTCACTTGATTTTTCTGTTTTACTAATGGTTTCTTCTAATTTGCTTGCTTCTTTCTGAACTGGTTCTGTTTTATTACAACCAAAACTTAAAGTTGCACTAAGAATTGCCGTTAAGATTAAGTAAGTTGTTTTCATGATTTCCTAAATAAAGAGGTTTAAAATATAAAGATTTGTATTATTCAGAAGATGGATATAAAAAAACAAAAAACTTAATAAACAGGCTAGATTCTTTGATAATTGTGGGGACATAGTATAAAGGATTTAAGTCCGTACAGTCTGGTAGAATCGGGGCCTCCAGTAATGGAGAGATGAGCTGAAAAGCGATGAATAATCTTTCCCTGAAGTCAGCCTTAGATCTGGGAAATGGTAAGTGAATGCTTATTGTTCAGAAATTCAAATCCCAGTGTCCCCACTTTTTATTTTTTTGTATCTTAATTGATGCTTTTGATTCTTGGGTTTCACTTTCTGAAAAAATAAGTCTATTTCTCCTTGTCTTGAAAGATAAAATCTCCACAGAAATCTTCCAGTAATACTATGGATTTGTCTTTGTATTTTTGTGGGGTTGAATCCTAAACTACTAACGGCTTTGTGAACAGAACTTGTTGTTTCAATACAACCAAACTTAAATTCTATTTGTGCATAGTTTCCGTATTTGTTGTAAACACACCCATCTGTATCAAATAAACCTTGCACTGCTTTTAATAAGAATTTTCTCTTTTGAAATATCCATGGCGGAATTTCTACTTTGTTGTTTATTTTGTTTCCATGGTGTAAGCCAGCTTTTATTAGGTGTTCAGCAACATTACCCCTATAATTTCTTGCTTGTAATCCATATTTTATTTCTACTATTTTAAAAGTTTGATTAAAGTAGTCTGCAAATAGATTCTTAACGTAATTAATCCAATGCTTTTCATTTTTCCCAGAAGTAATTATTGTGCTGTAGGTGTTATTTCCTTTTTTGGCTTTACACAAACATCCATCTCCTAACATGATGCCGATAATTTCAGCTAATTCTTCAGTATATTTCATTTATATTTACCTCCAATCTTCGCCTAATTTAGATTGGGGTTTAGAAAAAGAGCAAGCCCAACGTAACTACATAATAGATTTTATCTTTTGAAAGAAAATCTTAATTTGGTAGTTTTGTTTCAACTCTTTTTCGTTATTTCTAGTGGTAGAACTTATTTATATAGTTTGCCCGCACTTGACCAGTGGGTAGTGGCTTTTACTTTCTACAAAACATATATAAACACTTATACTTTACTATATCATAAAAAAAGATGGTAGATAAAAAATTAATTACCGCTACGGCAACGTTAGTTGGAACAATTATTGGTGCAGGAGTTTTAGGTATCCCTTACGCCATTTCTAAATCCGGTTTTATTCCCGGAATGATTATTTTAGCTATTCTTGGTGTTGCTGTTTTAATAATTAATCTTTGTATTGGTGAAATAGCTTTAAGAACAAAAGGCAGACATCAACTTCCGGGATATGCAGAAAAATATTTAGGAAAATGGGGAAAAAGGATTATGACTTTTTCTATTGTTTTTGGAATTTATGGTGCGTTAACTGCATATTTTATTGGTGGAGGGAAAGTCTTAGCTGACATTTTTGGTTTAGGACAAAAGTCATTATCTTTTATTGGATTTGAAATTAACGTTGCTTTAATTTTCAGTATTTGCTTTTTTGTTTTCCTTTCAACTTTGATTTATTTAGGATTACAATCAGTTGGGAAAACAGAAATAATATTCGGAGCGATAATGTTAATAATTATCATCACCATCATTATCTGGGGAACTTTTCATATTGATTCTGGAAACCTTACTGGTTATGATAAAACTCAATTGTTTTTTCCTTACGGGGTAATCTTATTTGCTTTTGTTGGTGCTGCCGCTATCCCAGAAATGAAATCTATTTGTACTGATAATAAAAAGTTGATCAAGAAAGCGATTATCATTGGTAGTAGTGTTCCTTTAATTACTTACGCTTTGTTTGCTTTTGTAGTTGTAGGAGTAACCGGGGCAAGTACTGGTCAGATTGCTACTACTACTTTAGGTGATGTTGTTGGTGGAAAAATAATGGAACTGTTAGGGAACTTGTTCGCGATATTTTCAATGAGTACTTCTTTTTTAGCTTTAGGGTTAGCATTATTATGGGTTTATGATATTGATTTACACACAACCAGAAATGTTGCATTTCTTCTTACTGTTTCTATTCCATTCTTAATTGGAATTTCGGGAATGACCTCGTTCATTCAAGCTTTAGCAATTACGGGAGGTATTGCTGGAGGTATTGAAGGGATCATTATCATCTTAATGTTTTGGAAAGCTAAAAAACAGGGTGACCGAAAACCAGAATATGCCATTCATCTTCCAAAAGTGTTAGGTGTTCTCTTGATGGTTATGTTTGCTTTAGGAATTTTATACTCACTTTTTTGAATGTGTTTAACCGTTTTTAATTTTAATTTTTTACTGTTCTAATCTCGTTTTTAGTCGATTTTCACCTCTCACTTGCAGTTACTACTCCGTTTTAACAATTATTGCAAAACATTTATATAGGGGTGTCTACTTCAGAGTAGTATTTATAATTTGGTTATAGTGTGGGGTGGATTAAATATGGGTAATAGAAACGATACAATAGATTTATTGGTGGAAAAAATAGGTAGGAGTGAGGAAGAAATTGTCATTGCTCTTAATGAATCAGATTCATTAATTAAAGACGACGGCATTATTTATTCGACAACTGTTGAAGGTAAAGAAGTTCCGGGCAACACTAAAGAATTTGTTGAATATTTAGAAATTTACTTTAGTGATAAGCCAGTTCTAAAAAATGAACCAACCGATGAACCCACATCAGAGGAAAGTAATCCTAATAACGATTTTGATAATACAGCCTGGTTTATACCAGAAGAACAAACTTCAGGACAACCAGGAGAACAAGCTAATTTTAATGAAAGTGCTGATTCTGAGAAAAAAAATGATGATACCGTTTACGAAGCAGCAGTTGTTGTAGATAATGAAAAACAAGAAACAACTGTTCTACCAAATGTTCCACCTAATCTTCCGGAACAAAAAAGTGAACCAGTGGAACAAAAAAGTGAAGAATTAACAGGGATACCTGAAGATGTTAACGGCCCAGGAGGGTATGAAAAAATGAAAGAAGATAAATCAAATGGAAAAATGAAATATGGTCTTGTTGGTTTCTTATTAGGAGCTACAATTAGTTTGTTTGGAACTAACGCTTACATTGAATATCATGGTGAAAAATCGTTTGTCCCTGTTGAAGGCAATCCTGCTTATGTTCAAGTTGTTAAAGAGAATGAAAGTTTAACTCGGAGAAATAACCAGTTATCTACATCAAATGAGGGTTTAGGGTTACAATTAGGTAAAGCAAAAGAGACAATTGCTACAGGAGGAGAAGCGTTAGATAAAAAGTCTCTTTCTTTGATTGCCTGTCAAATTAAAAATAATGATTGTAAAACAGATTATGCTACTTGTGAAGATGATAATTCTGCTAACATTGGTTCAACTCTTACTTGTCTTGGCGAAGTTGATTATTTATGGGGAGAATTAGGATCCTGTGCAGATGGTCTTGCTGACTGTGACGCTTTAGCTGCTTTCAAGAAAGGTACGCTTGATGAGTGTCTTCAATCTTATCGAACGTGTAATCAAAATTTAATTGATGCTAAAAATAATAATGACGACAATGCTAGTTACAAAAAACAATTTGAAACTGCAAGCGATGACTTAGCTAGTTGTGAAAGTAAACTAAAAATTGCTCGGGAGACAACTTGTCCAACTAAAACTTGTCCTGCACCTGAGATTATAGAAAAAGAAGTTTACAAAGAAAAAGAATGTCAACCTAAAGATTGCGTTAAGTATAATTGTGCATTTTTACGTGATTAAATAATTATTTGGAGGAATAAAAAATGAAAATAAGAAAAAATCTTGATCATCTTGTTGGAAAAGGATCCCTGGTTTTGGCAGGAGCAGCAATGTTATTTGCATCTTGTACACCATGGATGTACAACATCAAATCAGATGTTAGTAACCCTAAAATGAATGTGGTAGTTTACAATTCTACTGTTGATGCAAAACCAGTTTATCTTACTGAAAAACAGTTTGCTGAAAATAAACCATTACAAGAATCACTTTACGCGCAAGCAGTTGCAGCTAACGATACTTATTTTGCACCTGTTGATACTGCAGTTGCTGAACAACCAGTTGAAGTAACTGAAGCTGAAGGGGAAATGACCCTAGAAATGGTTCCTGCAGATGCAAACTTAGATGAAATTATGGATGAGCCTGCAGCTGAAGAAGTAGTTGAACCTGCAGCCGAACCTGCAGCCGAACCTGTAACTGAACTAGTGGCTGAAGAAGGACCTACTGCAAAACTTGACCCTGTTGAGGACACTTATGATCCTCGGGTTGTTAAATGGGAAATGCAGAAAGAACTTGTTGACCAGCATGGCGTTCCAGTAATTATTGATGTTACTAAAGAAGGCGTGTATTTCTGTACAGACGGTATCGGTCAAGTTTTGTTTGACGGCGATCGTAAACCTTACATTGATGCAATGTTAGAAAATGGAAAGTGTGATCCTTCAGAGAGAATAAAGAATTATGTGGATGGTGGAGAACTTTTTGATTTTGCTCACTTGAAAACACTAGAAGGTTTTGATGAAATGGAAACATTTCGAAAATCATTACTATACAAACCTTTAGGTAAGGAGGAATAAAATGAATGGTCTAAAAAAATTATTTGGAACTGCAGCAATTGCCGCAGCAATTGGTTTAGGAGCGGGTGTTACTTCTGCACAAGAAGCAGAAAAACCAGTTGAAAGTACTGTTGAAACTGAAACTAATGTTTCTATTACTGGTGCAAAGAAAGCAACTTCCGAAACTACAAACTTATTTTATGTTCCTGTTGAAGGAGATAGAGTAGAAATTACTGCTGAAAACGCAGCAGATGTTTATGGTGGTATCAAATGCGAGATTAAAGATTTAGTTGCTGACCATAGTCCAAGAACACAAAACATGGATAACTTTTTAGGTCATTTTGACGATTATCAATGGGTGGTTTTACCAGTTGAGAAAGGTCTTGAGTTATGCCATGATGCTAATGAAAATGGTCGATGTGAAACTACTGAATCAAGAGTTAACAGTCCAGAAGGTGAAACTGTTTTTACTAATTTAGGAACTATTGTTGCTGAAAAAGTTGCTGCTACTCCTGGTAATACTGGAGTTAAAGTTGAAAAAATAGAAAGGCAAAGTTTTCAAGTTCCAGGAAATAAAACTTTAGAAGAAGTAATTGCTCCTTCAACCGTAGCAAGAACAACTGATCTTGTTTATGTTGGATTTGTAGGACAGTATGATACTGATAATAATGTATTTGTTCCTGGCGGAGTTGTTGGTTACAATCGAGTAACTAATTCCACTTTTGTTTGGGGATTAGAATTAGGTTTCCTTGGGAAAAATTATACTTTAGATGATTCTAAAGATCCTGTTGAAACTGCTTTAGGAACATTACACACTGATGGTGAGAAAGAAATTCAACAAAAATATTTTGCAGCAAAAGTAAACATGGGTAAAATGTTTAAGAAATTTGGAATTTTAGGAAGCGCCGGTTATCAAGTTGGTTTTGGTAAAGAAGGCAAAAGTCGACATGAAGAAATTAGGGATTCTAACGGTACTGTTTTAGAAACTTATCAACATAACGATAACCAGTCACCGGAAAAAATGGATACCACTCATGCACTTTTGTTTGGTATTGATGTTCCAATCAAGTTATCTGAAAAATTATGTTTAGCACCTTACATTGGTGCTGCAACTGACTTTAACAAGATTGATCCTCAGTTCTGGATTAAATTGGGTTACTGTCCTGTAGAAAAAGAAGAATGAGGTTACATAAAATGAAAACTACGTATAAAACAATTGTTTTAATTGTAGTGCTTATGTTTTTATTATCTCCTGCTGCCCTGGCTTTAATTTGGCCTTCTGGGGAACTGCAATGGGATAATGGAGGAACAAGTACTACGATCAGTAATGGTGACTCTGTTTCATTCACTACTGGATTATTTGCTTCCGCAGATCCAATTTATGCAACCGTAAAATTAATTGACGGTGCTAACATTAAGGTTTTGTTAAATGATCAACAAATTACTTCTCCTTATAATTTAGTTATTAGTCCAGCTAATTATAATCACAAAATGGGAGAATATACTATTACCATAACTTTAGATGATAAGTACAGCGCTACTAGTGCACAAACACATTCACTAAACTTAGATGTTGTTGGTGATCTTTGTGGAGAAGGTAGTTCTGATTATGATTGTGATGGCGTTCTTGATTATGAAGATAATTGTTACGCTAACGAAAATCCTAATCAAGAAGATGCTGACAATGATGGTTATGGCGATGTTTGTGATAATTGTATTAATGATGAAAACATTCTTCAAACTGACACTGATAATGATGGTGAAGGAAATGCTTGTGATTTAGATGATGATAATGATGGCATCTTAGATGTAAATGATAATTGTCAGTTCATTCCTAACACAAATCAGGCAGATAATGAAAATGATGGCGTTGGCGATGTTTGTGATCCTGATGATGACAATGACGTTATTATGGATGAAGATGATAATTGCGCAATGACTTTTAATCCTGATCAATCTAATGTTGATGGAGATGGCTGGGGAGACGCTTGTGACTCTGATGCAGATAACGACGGAATCTACAATTGGAAAGATAATTGTCCTTTAATTGCAAATACAAACCAAGCAGATACTGATAATGATGGTATTGGTGATGTTTGTGATTCTGATTCAGATGGAGATGGTACTCCTAATGACCAGGATTTATGTCCAAATGAACCTGGGCCTGCAACAAATAATGGATGTCCTGAAGCGCCTGTAAACCAAGCTCCTGAGTTCATAGATGACATTGGTGGTAATTACAATTTAGTTGAAGGCGGAAGTATGGCTTTACAGTTCGAAATTGAAGATGATGAATTCAATACTTTAACTGTTGGTGTTAAGAAATGTCTTCTTTTCGGTATTTACTGTTTTACTACTGAATTTTCAGAACCATATAGTTTAGCGGCAACAGCCAAAAATAATTATTTATTTTCCTGGCAACCAGATTATACTTACGTAACTCATCCTAAGTTAAGTCAAAGTGTTACACTTGTCTTTACTGCTTCAGATGGTAACTTGTATGCAACTAAAACTATTCTTGTTAAAGTTGATGACGTTAACCAAATGCCTGCATTAAGTATTAATGGTAATGATATAGTTGATGAAGGTGAATCACTTGTATTAACTGTTACTGCTACTGATGGAGATGCTGAAGATGAACTTAGCTTTGTTGTAAATGGTTTACCAGAAGAATGGGTTTCCTCTCAACAATCAGGAAATGAATTACTAATTACTGGTACTTCAGATTGTGATGATAGTGGAAAGTACGAATTTGATGTTGTAATCAGTGATGGATTAACTAGTGTAAGTGAAACTTATCAATTTTCAGTTACTGAATCTTGTGAATTATCTTGTTTAGATATTTATGGTGATACTGATGGCGATGGTATTTGTGATGAATTTGATAACTGTCCTTTAACTGCTAACCCTGACCAGTTAGATTCTAACATGGATGGGATTGGTGACGCTTGTACAATTGTTGTTGTTAATCACGCACCTCGGATTGCTCCCCTTCCAAATCAAGAAGTTACTGAAGGTAATAGTCTTGAGTTTGAAATTGGAGTAACTGATTCAGATGGTGATGAAATTACTTTAGAATTAGCTTCAAGGATTGCTTTAAATAAAAACATTGTTTTAGGTCCTCACCCAACAAAAGAAAATGTTTATGTTTTCCAGTGGAAAACTTATGTTGGTGAAGCGGGGGATTACTTTGTTACTTTTGTTGCAAAAGACGAACATGGAGCAAATTCTTCGAAAAAAGTTAAAATCACTATTTTGGTTTTGGATACACCTTGTTTATTAGACACCGATGAAGATGGTGTTTGTGATGAAGATGATAACTGTCCTTTAACTGCTAACCCTGACCAGTTAGATTCTAACATGGATGGAATTGGTGACGCTTGTGAAGAAATTGTTTGTTTAGTAGACACAGATAACGATGGTGTTTGTGATGAAGATGACAATTGTCCTTTAACTGCTAATCTTGATCAATTAGACAGTGATGATAATGGTGTTGGCGATGCTTGTGAAGTTATTCCTTGTTTATCAGACGCTGATAATGATGGTGTTTGTGATGAAGTTGACAATTGTCCTTTAACTGCTAATCCTGATCAGTTAGATTCTAACAGTGATGGAATTGGTGATTTGTGTACAATTGTTATTGTTAATCAAGCACCCGTAATTTATTCACAACCAGTAACAACCGTTACTGAAGATGAAGATTACAGTTATCAGTTAGTTGCAGCAGATCCAGAAGGAGAAAAACTAATTTATTACCTTTCTAAAGCACCAGAAGGGATGACTATTGGTGAGAGTGGATTGGTTGAATGGGAACCAACTGATAATGGGAAAGCAAAAGTGTTAATTACCGTCTCAGACGGCCAGTTGTATGCTCAACAGCAGTTTACTATTGGTGTTAGCGAAGCTTACAAGAACATTAAATTGGCAACAGTAAAGTTGAGTACCGAAGTTGCTAACGCTGGTGAGCATGTTTCGTTACAAGTTAACATGAAAAATAATGGTGATAAGAAGTTGAAGGACCTTAAAGTTACCGCTTTAGTTTATGATTTAGGATTGAAAAAATCCGGTGGAGAGTTTGACTTAAAGGCAGGACAACAAAAAAGCAAGAACTTGGTTTTACAGATGCCTTACAATGCTCAACCAGGAGATTATCTTGTCAAAGTAACTGTTACCAATAGTGAGTATCATGAGTCAACATATAGGCTCTTAACTATCTATTGAATGACAACCATTTGAGAATGGCTACATAATGTAGCTACTCTTGAATACTAAAAGAATAGAAAAGTTTATATAGGACCACAAATTTAGAAGATTAAATTAAAAAAAAACACAATCTTCGAAAAAAACGTGGAAATTGGAGGAAGTTAAAATGAGAAAAATTTTGAGTTTAATGGTTTTGTTTGTATTGGCCTTATTGACCGTTTCAATGGTTAGTGCGCTTAGTGTAGACAATTTTGAATGGGAAGTAGAAGTTAACGGAGATTCTGTTGACTTAGGAACTAACGTAATTAATATAGTTGATGAAGAAGGAAACATAATTGGTGAAGACATTGGCATCGGTGATGTTGCTGTGCCTTCTATTAGTGTTGACGAAGGTCAAACATTAGATATTAAAGTTCGACTACAGACTGGTGAAGCTGTAGAAGATATTGAAGTTGATGCAAAGATCAAAGGATACGAGTATTCTGACTACGAATCATTAAGTGATTCAACACATGTTTTTGACATGGCAGGAAATACTAAGAAAACTGTGAAGTTAAGCGTTGACTTACCAAAGAAATTAGAAAAGCAAGTTTATTGGTTACATCTAAATATTTACAATAGTAATTCTGCACCTGTAACGCAGATTGTAAAGCTTAACGTTGAACCAACTCGACACGGCGTAGATATCGCTGACGTTGTATTTTCACCTGGAACTTCAGTTAAAGCAGGACGTTCATTATTAACTACTGTTTTACTTGAAAACTTCGGTGACAAGACTGAGAAAGACGTTAAAGTTACTGTTGCAGTACCCGCTTTAGGCGTGAGTGCAACTGAGTTTGTTGATGTTGTGGAAACAGAAGATAATAATGTAGATTATGAAGATGTTCCAGAAATGTTCTTACCTCTTCCAGCAACTGCTGTTGAAGGTGAGTATGAAGTTAAAGTTACTGTTAAATACGATGACTTAAGAGAAACAGTTACTAAGAGCTACAAAATTAACGTTTTAAGTAACGAAATGTTTCAAACAAGTGAAAACAAGTTAGTTTTAGCTGTTGGTCCAGAAAGTCAAACTGTAGCTGCAGGAACTACTGCTAAATACGCTATTGCTTTAACAAATGCAGGAACTAGTTCCAAAGCATATTTGTTAGAAACAGTTACTGGCGATTGGGCAACTGCAACTGTAAGTGACAATTTAGTTGTTTTAGAACCTGGAAAGAATAAAGTAGTCTATGTAGACGTAACTCCTAGCGCATCTGCTGCTGTTGGAGAACATGTTACTAGTCTAGCTGTTCAGTCCGGTGCTGAAGTATTAGAAACAATCAGCCTAAAAGCAACTGTTACTGGCGCTACTGTTGAAAGTGGTTTTAGCTTAAGAAACGGTTTAGAAATCGCATTAATCATCTTAGTGGTATTATTAGTTATCATTGGTTTGATTATTGGTTTCAGTAGACTTAAGAGAGACGACGAAGAAGACGAAGAGAAAACTTACTATTAATTAAGTAAGTTATCTTAACTATCTTCCTCCAATTTTTTCTTTTTTTCTTTTTTTATCTTTTATGAGGAGGAGTTTCTTTAACTTTTTTTGTTCTATAACTTTTTTATATGATTAATTATTGGAGCTCTTTATAATGAAAATTGTAATTATTGGTGCGGGTCCAATCGGTTGTTATGCAGGTTATTTATTAGCTAAATCTGGACATGACGTGAACATTTATGAGCGGAAGAAAGAAGTTGGTTCTCCAGTTCAATGTACCGGTTTATTAACTGCAGATTTTGATCAATTTGGATTAGATAAAAGTTCTTTTTTAGTAAATAGTTTTACTGAAATCGAAGTTAATTCTAGCAATAATCAAATGGTAATCAATAACAAAGAATATTTGGTTTGTAGAAAAAAGTTTGATAATTATTTAGCCAAATTGGCTTTGAATGCTGGTGCTAAAATATTTTTTAGCAGCAACTTTTTGGGTAAAGAGAAAGATAAAATTATTATTAAAGGAAGTAATGGTCAAAAAATAATAATCTCTCCAGACATTGTTATTGCTGCTGATGGCCCTTTATCTCATGTGGCTAAAGCTTATGGTTTTTATCATTCCGAAAGAAAAAATTATTATGGGATTCAGGCAGTTGTGAAAGGAAATTTTCATCCATATAGGTATAAAACTTTTTTTGGTAAAGAAGTTTGTCCAGAACTGTTTGCTTGGATCGTTCCTGAATCCTCAGACAGGGCTAGAGTTGGCTTAGCTACAACTAAAAACACACGACCTCACTTTGATAAGTTTATGAAAGAACAGGGCTTTATTGCTGAAGAAATTCAGGCAGGGACTATCCCTCTTTATCATCCTCAACAAAAACTCAGGAGGGGCAATTGTTACTTGTTAGGTGATGCTTCTGGTTACGTTAAAGCAACTACTTTGGGTGGGGTTATTCCCGGGATGAAACAAGTTCACATCTTAGTTGATTGTCTTAACAATGGTAAAGAGTATGATCAAGAAGTTAAAAGTTTACGCAAAAAAATGAATTTACATTTACGTTTAAGAAAGGTTATGAATAAGTTCTCTGATCAGGATTGGGATAAAGCTATTCAATTGTTAAGAAAGAAAAAAATTCAAAATGTTTTTGAAAAACATACTCGGGAGAACCCTTTACCACTCATTTTGAAAACAATTGTTAAAGAACCGAAACTATTATATTTTGTTAAGTATCTTTTCTAATAAGATGAATATTTATGGCGATATTTTAGCAGATCCAGAACAATATCGAGTGGGCGCAGATTTTAATGCTACTAATATTGTTTTTCCAATCAAAATTGGAACTACAAAATACATTATTAAAAAACCTCGTTCCGGGCTGTCTGACTTTTTAATTCATAAATATTTATTACAACAAGATAAAGTTTTTTTAGGAACAAGAAAGAAAGCTTCTTCTTTAGATAGAATTCAGGATGAAGCAAAAAAACTTAACGCTTTGAAAGGGAGATATGCGCCCAGATACGTTGATTATTATCATGGTAATTTGTTGCG